>Ga0194131_10000164_pt1 | contig 104126 bp, 78 predicted proteins | sample TA2KigO120mmetaG_FD_148631 | JGI IMG/M metagenome (GOLD analysis project Ga0194131, IMG submission 148631) | Freshwater microbial communities from Lake Tanganyika, Tanzania - TA2015053 Kigoma Offshore 120m | ecosystem: Environmental > Aquatic > Freshwater > Lake | place: Tanzania: Lake... | reverse complement strand
GGCCGATTGACAACCAACCCCATCGCTCCGTGCTGGTTGTGCTCCAATAGCAGCACGACCGTCTTGAAGAAATTGGGATCACGCAGTTGTTTGGCCGAGATCAAAAACTGGCCACGATAGGATTCAGACATGATGCGTTCGGAAACCTTTCACGAGTCGCGAATTTGCCAAACAGTATAGGCACGACTCCCAGTGCCGCCCAGCGGGGACTTTTGATACGCTGCCGCGACCGTGAGGCAGCGATCCACATCGCGGCCAAATTGGCCCCACCTCATCGCGATCACTGTACGAGTCAATGATGGAAACGAAAGGAGTTGCTGTGAGTTCTGACCAATTGCCGCCAGACAAAAACGCAAAACAAATTCCGTCGATCAACGAGATCATCGAATACGGCAAGACGCACACCGCCGAAGAGATGGAGGCGTTTTGGCTCGAACAGGTCTATCAGGGAGATCGCATTCCACAGCTCACCTGGCGGGCGGTGCTGACTGGTGGGCTGCTGGGAAGCGCGATGTCGATCGCTCACGTTTACACGACAGTTAAGCTTGGTTGGAGCTTTGGAGTTGCCATCACCGCTGGTGTCCTTTCATTTTTGATGTGGCGAGTGATCGGCTTCGTGACGCATGGCCGCGAGATGACAATTCTCGAAACCAATTGCATGCAATCGACGGCATCGGCCGCCGGGTATTCGACGGGCGGAACGCTCGTGACGGCGTTCGGAGCAATGCTGCTGATCACAGGCGAGCATTATCCGTGGCATGTCGCCGTCGCTTGGACATTCATCACGGCTTGTTTGGGGACCCTGATCGCAATCCCGATGAAGCGGCAGATGATTAATCGCGAACAGCTCCCGTTTCCCAGTGGCATCGCGGCGGCAGAGACCTTGAAAGCACTCTACGGCCGAGGTGCCGAGGCGATGCGCAAAGCCTGGGCACTCGTTATGTCGCTCGGTGTCGGCATGGGCTTGGCGTTTTTACGAACGGCCGAATGGAGTGTGCTCGAAAAGCTGAGAATCAAGATTCCGGAGTTAATTCCATTTGGTGGTTCGATTCGCGGTATTGCGGCCGGAAAGCTCCCGCTCTTGGGGTTCGAGCCAAGCTTGTTGTTGATCGGAGCTGGCATGATTACCGGTCTGCGCGTGTCGCTCTCGATGCTGGCCGGATCGTGCCTTTTGTACTTTGCTGTTGGCCCCGCACTGATTCACAGCGATGAGGCAATCGCCGCGCAGGCGGCACAAGTCGCGGCGACGAATCCAGACGCGCCAAAACCAATCCTGTCGATTCCACCCGCGATTGACAGAAAGACGGGTGAGATCAGGGCGTATCCGCTGACACGCTGGTCGTTGTGGGCGGGAACCAGTCTGATGCTGATGGCAAGTCTGACGTCCGTCGCACTGCAATGGCGAACAATCGCTCGCGCGTTCCGTCGATCAGGGGGCGGCAAGGGGACGAATGCGTCCGCCGACATCGAGGTTCCACAGTTTTGGTTTTGGGTGATGTTTCTGCCGATAGGCATCGCGGCGGTCATCATCGAGAAGATGTTCTTCGACATTGGCTTCGTCAACGGAGCCATCGCGGTGGCGCTGAGCGTGGTACTGTCTCTGGTGGCCTGCCGAGCAACCGGCGAAACCGATACCACACCTGTTGGAGCAATGGGCAAGATCTCCCAGCTTGTGTACGCCGTCCTTTCGCCAAAGGACATCCAAGTCAATCTGATGACCGCCAGCATTGCTGCGAATGGTGCCTCCAGTTCTGCAGATCTCCTCACCGACTTGAAGTCGGGCTACTTGTTAGGAGCCAACCCACGCAAGCAATTCATTGCACAATTTGCGGGGATTTTTTTCGGTACGGCCGCGATTGTTCCTGCTTGGTACTTGATGATCCCTGATGCGAAGACGCTCGAAAAATACAACCCGCCGGCGACAAACATGTGGAAGGCCGTCGCGGAACTGCTCACGAAAGGGATCGATCAGCTACCGCAGTCGGCGATGTGGGGCATCGCAATCGGCGCGGCTCTGGGAATCATCCTTCCCAGTCTCGAACGGTTGTTGCCCGCAAGGGCAAGGCAGTTCCTGCCCTCTGCGATGGGCTTGGGGTTGGGTTGGGTCGTGCCGTTTGCCAACAGTTTCTCGTTCGCCATCGGCGCGGTCATCGCCTGGGTCTGGGGAAAAGTCTCCAAGAAATCGGCGGAGGATTACAACGTTCCCATCGCATCCGGCTTTGTCGCTGGCGAGTCACTGATGGCCGCCGGAGTCGCGATGTTTCAAACGATTTCTGACATGCTGGTGGCCCAGCCCGCGGAATAGCCAATTCGTCCGTCGATGTCTTGCCGAATTGCAGGCACTCGCAATGCTCAAACAGCTCCACCTTCCGGGAGTCACGTTGTCCGTCAATGATGTCGGGCAAGGCTCCCCGATTTTGTTTGTGCATGGCTTTCCGCTTGATCACTCGATGTGGCGCGAGCAAGTGGCCGACTTGTCGCGCGATCATCGCTGCATCGCTCCCGATCTGCGTGGGTTTGGGCAGAGCACCGTGACCGAAGGCAAAGTCACGATGGAACAGTTCGCGGACGATCTCGCCGCGTTGCTCGATGAATTGAAGATCACGGAGCCCGTTGTGTTGTGCGGCCTGTCGATGGGAGGCTACATCGCCTGGCAGTTCGTGCGACGGCACTCGGATCGGTTGCGGGGATTGATCTTGTGCGACACACGCGCGGTCCCAGATTCGACAGAGGCGGCCGCCAATCGACTCAAACTGGCCGATGATGTCGTTCGGACCGGGCCTGAATTGGTCGCGAACACGATGCTCCCGAAGCTCTTCAGCGACCGTGAATCGAACCGCCGCTCGCAACTCAAAGACGAACTGCGTCGAGTGATCCTGGCGACCGACTCGCGCGGCATCGCCGCCGCATCGCGCGGCATGGCGGAACGAGCCGATGCTCGACCGTGGCTCGCTGCGATGACTTGTCCAGCCCTCGTGATGGTTGGTGAGCAGGATGTCATTTCGCCACCGCCGGAAATGTCTGAGATCGCGACGGCATTGCCGCATGCGACTTTTCGCGTGATTCCCGATTCGGGACATCTCGCACCGCTGGAAACCCCGCAACCGGTGAATGAAGCGATCCGAGTGTTTCTGGCGGAAAAATGAGTGGCGATTTGGTTGTCGCCACGATCGCCAGAACGTAGGTTGTCCTCGGATGCTCCACCTTCTGACAAACGTGGCTACGATTACCAACAATGAGTGACACCACGATGACTTCCGACAAATCCTCCGTCGAAGAAATCCGTCAGCGGTTCGACGCCGAAGTTGACGTTTACTCGAACTTGGAGACCGGACAGCTCGCAACTGTCGATGCGCCGCTGAATCTGAGCCTTGTCGCCGAGGCGGCCCTAGTCACGACTCCGCACGCGAAGGAACTGCTGGATGTCGGCTGCGGCGGCGGCAACTACACCTTGAAGCTGTTGCAGAGGCTCCCGAATCTCAACGTCACGCTGGTTGACCTGAGCCAGCAGATGCTGGCATGTGCGGTCGACAGGATTCAGCCGCAAACGTCAGGGACCGTCGCAGCGATCCATGCCGATATGCGAGATTTAGATCTGGGCCAGCAACGATTTGACATCATCGTGGCGTCCGCCGTCCTGCACCATCTGCGAACGGACGACGAGTGGCGATCCGTCTTCCAGAAGTTCTTTGCGGCATTGAAGCCAAGCGGTTCGATTTGGATTTTCGATCTGATTGAAAGTCCCTTGCCCGAAATCCAAGCGATCCATTGGCGCCGCTACGGCGAGTATCTGGCTTCCGTCGGTGGTGAGCAGTATCGCGACAAATTGTTTGCTCGCATCATCCGTGAAGACACACCAAAACCGATTGTGTTCCAATTGGATTTGCTCCGCGAAGTCGGATTCGACGAGGTGGAAATCCTCCACAAGAATTCGTGCTACGCCGCGTTTGGAGCCGTCAAATGCTGAAGACGCATCCGGTTCCCGATGATCGCCTGAGACGACGCGGGACGGAATTGATCTAAGGGATTGTCAACCAAGTTCAACAAGTTTGGAGTCATCGGAAACCTCGATGCCGCGTTTCCGGGGGGGAAGCAACTTGAAAACGAATCTGACCACAAAACTGCTCCGATGGCTGACGTTGTGTTGCCTGCTGGTGGTGGCCTCACGAGATGCAAAGGCCGATTCGCCGAAAGTCGGATTTGAGAAACGAATGGCCTGGACCACGTCTCGAATTACGGGGTCGCCCGAAATCCCGCACCCCTATGTGGCCGAGCGTGCCTTTTCGGCGCTGACATTCAAGAACTGCATCGACATCACGAGCGCTCCCGGTAGCGATCGGTTATTCGTCCTTGAGCAAGGGGGCAAGATTCTTTCGTTCCCCAGTCGGCCCGATGTGAAAGAGGCCGACTTGGTCGTAGATCTCTCCAAGTCGATCAAGGGCTTGCAGGCCACGTATGCGATCACGTTTCATCCAGAGTTTGCCAAGAATCGTTTCTGTTTTGTCTGCAGCATTCGTGGGACAAATGTTGAAGACGGCTCGCACATCTCGCGGTATCGTGTGTCCGACACCGACCCGCCCACGATCGATCCGGCCAGCGAGACGACGATCCTCACCTGGTTCGCGGGAGGCCATAACGGCTGCGCGTTGAAGTTTGGGCTCGACGGCTACCTTTACATTTCTACTGGCGATGGGGTGGGGCCGAATCCACCCGACGCCAAGCGAGCCGGGCAGGACGTCAGTAACGTGCTCTCGAGCATTCTTCGAATCGACGTCGATCACGCGGACGACGGCAAGAACTATCGCATTCCGCCTGACAATCCGTTCGTCGATTTGCAGGGTGCTCGCGGCGAGATCTGGGCCTATGGGCTGCGCAACCCGTGGCGCATGAGTGTTGATCGCAAGACCGGCGACCTGTGGGTCGGAGATGTCGGCTGGGAACTGTGGGAAATGCTCAACCGGATTGAACGGGGTGGCAACTACGGCTGGAGCATCATGGAAGGCCGGCAGCCGACGAACCCGGAATGGCCGCGCGGGCCGACGCCCATCTTGCCCCCGACGATCGACGTGCCGCACTCCGAGTCATCCTCGATCACCGACGGGCTGACGTATTACGGGGCGCGTCTGAAAGAACTTCACGGACATCACATCTACAGCGACTACGACACCGGCAACTTCTGGAGCTTTCGCTTCGAGAAGGGGCAAGTCGTCGATCACCGCAAACTCGCCGACACCACTCACCGAGTCGTTGGGTTCGGCGAAGACAATCACGGTGAGATGTACTTCCTGGACCATGTCTCCGGCACGATTCACCAGCTTGTGCCCAATCCGCAAGAAGATCGCAGCGCCACCTTTCCACGAAAGCTCAGCGAGACCGGTTTGTTCACATCCGTCGCCGCACAGACGCCGGCTCCAGGAGTCATCCCGTACTCGATCAACGCCGAACCGTGGGCCGACCATGCGGTGGCCGAGAGGCTCGTCGCCATTCCCAACGAACTTTCGATTCCCAATTTCTTCCCGGTCAAATCGGTCGGTGCGTCAGCGACATTTCCGAAAGACACCGTGTTCGCGAAGACACTGTCGTTGGAAATGCAACAGGGCCAACCGGCCAGCCGTCGCCGAATCGAAACTCAAGTCCTGCATTTCGACGGTATCGACTGGCAGACCTACAGCTACCAATGGAACGACGAGCAAACCGACGCGGTGTTGCTGGCCGCACCCGGCGCGGACCAGAGGTTCGACATCGTCGACGCTGCGGCGCCTGGCGGAAAACGTCAGCAGACGTGGCGGTTCTCCAGCCGAGCTGAATGTCAGCGCTGTCACAACAAGTGGTCTGGCTCGGCACTGGGTTTCATCCCCGCGCAATTGAACAAAGACCACAACTACGGCGGTATGGTCGCATCGCAACTCGACACTTTGGCGCACATCAAAATCATCGAGCCCCCAGCGTCCAGTGAGAAATGCCCGCAACTCGCCAACCCGCGCGATTCGTCGGCCGATCAAGACGATCGAGCACGCGCCTATCTGCATGCGAATTGTTCGGCCTGTCACCGCCAACATGCCGGCGGTGCCGTACTCTCGATGATGCACTTCGACCTGCCGCTGGAAAAAACCAACATGGTCGGTTTCCGTCCCACGCAGGGAACGTTCGGCATCCACGCCGCCCAAGTCATCGCTCCCGGCGATCCGTTCCGCTCAGTATTGTTGTTTCGCATGGCCAAGCTCGGCGGAGGCCACATGCCGCACATCGGCTCGACGGAGATTGACCTCCAAGGGGTCGAGTTGATCTACAACTGGGTGCGGCAACTTTCCCCAGAGACCGCCAAGGAGACCACCGGCAACGAAGCGGCCGCGAAGCTCCGCAAAGAGGAGCAGGCCGATCTTGAACGCCTGCGCGCGACGAAACTGGCGAAGGAGCAAGCCGAACTTGTAGAGCACCTCTTGTCATCGACGAGTGGAGCAATGTTGCTCTCCCGTTCGGTCGATGACGGCACGCTCCCGTCGCCAACGATGGCTCTCGCGATCGACAAAGCAACTCAGCACGCCGACATCAGCATCCGCGATTTGTTCGAGCGATTCCTGCCTCCGAACAAACGCATCAAACGACTTGGCAGTGTCGTTCAGCCGCAACAGATTCTCGGACTCGCTGGCGATCAGGAACGAGGCAAACGAGTTTTCTTCGAAACCTCCGGCGTCTCCTGCAAGAACTGTCACCGCATCCAAAAAGAAGGGAAGGAAGTCGGTCCCGAATTAACGCTGATCGGCAAGAAGCTCACACGCACTCAACTGCTGGAGAGCATCCTCGAACCTTCGAAGCTGATCGAACCCAAATACGTCACTCATCTCGCGGAAATCGACGACGGCCGCACGATCACGGGGCTTCTGCTGAGCAAAGATGACAACGAAGTTGTTCTCAAAGACGCACAAGACAAAGTGACCCGCATTCCCGTGAAGAAGATCGAGCAGCTTGTCCCGCAGCGGCAGTCGCTGATGCCCGACCTGCTGTTCCGAGACATGACCGCTCAGCAAGTGGCCGACCTGCTGGAGTATCTCAGTTCGTTGAAGTAACGGCGATTGAACAAAGCTACGTCGCCGGAAACTTCCAGATTCGCAAGGCATTCTTGCCGAGCATTAATTCGCGATCAGCGGCGGAATAGAAGTCGCAGAACTTGTCTACGAATTCGAGTTCTTTGTCCATCGGCAACTCCCATCGCGGGCGAGGATAGCCCGTGCCCCAGACGAGTTGCTTGCCGCCGAACTCTTCATAGATCGCCTTGTAGAACGGCCACGTGTCCTCGTAGGGATAGCGTTTGAGTTCCGACATCTCGTAAGGCTCGGAGTTGCTGATCCAGACTTGGGGAAACTTTTTCAACGCGAACATCTTGCGGAACTCCGGCCAGCAGTCGGGCGAATTCAAGTCGGGCTTGCCAGCGTGGTCTACGATGATCTTCACGCCGGGAAAGCGGCCGGCCATGTCGGCGAGCATCGGCATTTGATGAGGCGCAATGTAGAAGTTGAACACGGCCTCCAACTTCTCCGCTTCGCGCCACAGCGGGTAATGCTCTTTGGAATTGAGCCACGTCGACTTGGGATGATAAATCGGGCTGAATCGCATCCCCTGAAAGCCGCGTTCCTTGACCCAGTAGCGCAGATTGTCGGCCACCTTGGGATCTTCCGGGTTGAGCAGACCATGCGCGACAAAAAGCTTTGGATAGCTCTTCAAGCTGTGGGCGATGTACGAGTTGTCCCAACCGAAGTAACGCGGGTTGATCAACACGGCGTATTTCAGGCCGAAGTCGCGCATCTGTTCGACTTGGTTCTCGATGGGGGCAGCCATCTCCACTTTCAGATTCCGTCCCGCCTCCGGATGATTGAACGGAAACTTCGGATCGAGCGTCCAGACCTCCAAGTGCGTGTCGATCAGTAGTCGCGGTTGCGGTGCTGCCACAATATTTGTTGCAGTCGCGGCGGCAAGCGTTCCCAGCAGCATCTGGCGGCGATTGAGTTGAGCCGGTCGGATCATTTCTGGCTCCGGATTCAAGGGATGATGCCGGGGTACGAGTACGTGGCCTGCAGGCCCAGCGGGATGCCCAACCACCAAAACGCGATCAGCAGTAGACTCCAGGTGGCCAGAAACGACAACGAATACGGCAACATCAACGACGTCAGAGTGCCGATGCCGGCATTCTTGACGTAGCGTTGGGAGTACACGACCACCAGCGGAAAGTACGGCATCAACGGCGTGATGATATTCGAGGTCGAATCGCCAATGCGATACGCGGCCTGGGTCAAGTTCGGAGACAGCCCCAACGACATTAACATCGGGACGAAGATGGGGCTCAATAACGCCCACTTGGCTGAAGCCGAACCGATCAGCAGATCAACCATCGCAGTCAGCAGAATGATTCCCAGAATCGTTACTTGCGGAGGCAGGTTCAGAGTCCCGAGCGTGTTGGCCCCTTTGACGGCCAGTAGCACCCCGACATTTGACTGCGTGAATGCGGCTGTGAACTGCGAGGCAAAGAATGCCATTACCAGGTAGTAGCTGATTGTGTGCATCGACTTAGTCATTCCCTGGACGATGTCGCGATGGCTCCGGACCGTTCCCGCGACGTAGCCATAAACGACACCCGGCAACAGAAACAGCAGGAAGATCAGCGGAACGATCGCTCTCATCAGCGGAACATCTCGTCCCACGAGACTGCCCGCGGGCGTTCGCCAAGGAGAATCGGCAGGCCAAACAGTCCAGGCCAGCCCGATCAGACAAGCCGCCAGAATGCTGAGTCCGGCCAACAGTCCGCGTCGCTCGCGTGGCTCAAGACGGATGATCGGCGTGGCCTCCGTGGATTCTCCATCAACAAACACGTGCTCGAGTCTTGGCTCGATGACGCAGTCGCTCACATACCAGCCAACTCCGATAATCACGAGACACGATGCGCTCATGAATCCCCAGTTGCACAACGGATTGACAACGATCTCGGGATCGATGATTTGAGCGGCCTTCTCTGTGAAGCCTTGCAGCAGCGGATCGAGTCCTGACGGAAGAAAGTTCGCGCTGAAGCCACCACCGACTCCGGCAAACGCCGTGGTGATTCCCAGAAGGGGATGACGCCCGGCCGCCACGTACATCACGGCTCCCAAAGGAATCACCAACACGAATCCCGGGTCGCCGACGTTATGGCTGATAATCCCCACCAGCAGCAACATCGGCGTCAGGAGCTTTCGAGGTGTCAGCCGCAACAGGCTCTTCAATGCCGCCGGAATGAAGCCGGTATGCTCGGCGACACCTACCCCCAACATCGACACCAGGACCAGACCCAACGGCGGAAACTCGACGAAGGTTTTGACCATGTTCTCCAGAAAACTGACCAGCGAAGACGCGGTCAATTGGCTCAAAACGCGAATCGGCTCCTTGGTCCGCGGATCAATCTCCGAGAACTCCATCGCAGCCAAGCCTGCCGAGACACCCCAGGTGATAAGCAGCGCGAAGACGAACAGAAAAGCTGGATCGGGCAACTTGTTGCCGACCCATTCTACGCCATCCAAGAAGCGTTGGCTCAGCCGCGAAGTCGCCGCCGCCGGTGTCGAGTTCGGTGTTGGATTTTCGAAAGACATCAGTCATCCAAGCAGAGCCAAAGCCGGCTCAGCAACCGAAGCAATCGCACTCAGGATGATCTCTAAAACACGATCAGCCGTTCTTCGCGATAATTCACCGACACACCCGCATGAACGGTCTTCTTCCAAAGCGACTTGCAAGACCGGCGGATGATCCTGGATTCTGCGATCAGCGGGCCAAGCCGCTCCACACCAATTCACAAGCGATTGGACGATACTGGACTCGAACCAGTGACCTCCACGATGTCAACGTGGCGCTCTAACCAACTGAGCTAATCGTCCCGAATAAGGGGGTCGAAGAGTAAAAGTCACTCAGCGCTTCGTCAAGCAGTCTCCGTTCACTGGACGATCGGATGGCTGATGCGCTGCCACAGACCACGATGAATCGGTAGACCCGCTTGTCGGCGAGTTCGCTCAAAGCTGGTTTGATAATCCAGGTGGTGGGCAGCCGGACGCTCGTCCGGTTGCGGAAGCGGCGAGAAAAGCACGTGGTGGTTGAGCAAGGCTTTGACAATCTCGAAGTAGTCGACCACGTCGGTCCACATGTGGAGCAAGCCACCGGGTTGCAATGCACGTGCGACACGCTCGGCGAACAGGTCAGTGAAGAGTCTCCGACGGCGATGCTTGCGCTTCCACCAGGGGTCGGGAAAGTAGACGTGAACCGCCGCTAGCGAGGTTGGCCGGATCAGGTGGTCTAGCAGAAAATTTGCATCGCCACCGATCACGCGAGCGTTGAGCTGCTGCCGCTTAAACAGTCGTTTGGCACCACGTCGACCTTCCGTGAAGTCGAGTTCCACACCCAGGAAGTTTCGCTTCGGCTGTGTCGTGCTGGCATTGAACAGGAACATGCCTCTGCCACAACCGACGTCGAGTTCGACGGGATTCGTGTTGCCAAACAGCTTCGACCAATCCAGTCGACCGTCCTCCGCGAGATACGGCGTGAGATCATCGAAACAGAGAAAGCTCGGACGCAGATCAACCACTTCGGGCATCGGGAATCAACCTGGCTCCCGGCTGGCCATGTCGCGAGAAATCGGGACGCCGATCATGTTGCCGTTGAACATCAGCTTGTCGTTGACGAAGCCTTGAAAGTCGTACTCGACCAGCCGATTAGGCCGGATCTTGGTGACATGCACAACGAGCACCAATCGGCAATTGGGGTAGACGGGTGCTCGGAAGCGGACCTCATTTATGCCGCCGAAGCCGAGATAGTCGCCCCCAAGAATCTTGTACTTGCGTGCGTAAAACCCGCCAAGCTGCGCGGCGGCTTCACACAGAATGACGCCCGGCATTAGCGCGTAATCGGGCATGTGACCCCGAATCCAGAATTCCCGATCGGTGACGTCCTTGTAGCCGACCACCAAATGTTTTTCGGTGTCGACATGCACGATCGCTGTGAGCTGTTCCATCTCGAATCGCTGCGGGTTGACAGCCCGAATCGCTTCCAGATCGAACAGCGGATGATCGAAATCGAATTGCAAGTAATCGACGAGTGGCTGGGCCATGTGTATTCGAACGGCAGGAGATTGAGGGAATCGTCAGAAGTGAAATCAGGCTTGGAGCAGGTTGCGAATTTGGGTCAGTTCGGTCAAGAGTCGGTCGGGTCGCAGTTCGGAGATCAGAAGTTCTTCGGCAGACGCTTGGACACTGTTCTTGTCGCCAGCAAACAACGCGGTACGGAATCCCGTTTGTTTAGCGACCATCAAATCCTCCGGCCAGCGATTGCTGACGTAGAGGACTTCCGAAGGTTCGAGACCATGTTGCGCGAACGCCTCGGCAGCGGCCGCGAACAGTGTGCGTGACGGCTTCTTCACTCCGATGTCGCACGACAACACCACGCATCCGGCTACGAACAGCCGACCGAACGGCGGCAATTTAGTGGCCACCCGAAGCGCTCGCAACAACTGCGTTCGAGTGAATGATTGAGCGTCCGCCAGCAGTCCTTGAATGAGCCCGGCTTCGGCCACCGCTTTTACAGCCGTCGCCGCGTGATCCATCTCGGCGACCCCTTGCAGGCACGAATGGAAAAAGAAGGCAACTTTCTCGGCGTACTCTTCGGGATCGCCGTAGAAGTCGACATCGTAGACGTACGCCTTCTGCTCCAACCGCGAGATCAACTTGCGCCACAGTTTCGTCGAGCTGACTTGTCCGACGTCCCCCTTTTTCGCCGGGACGGTCAATTGTATCTCCGCGACCAAGTCCTTGTATTGAGTGAAGAGATGCTCCCACGGAGCGCCCGATTTGCGGGTCATGCATTGCCACATGTTGAATTCTTGGATCGTCTTTTCGAGCGCCACCTGCATCCGCATCTGCTGAGCCGGGAGCAGCAGCAAATCGCCGTCGGTGATCCGCAGCAACGTGCCATAGACGTTCCAGGTCACCGCCTTAATGCCCGGCAGCGGCTTGATCGACGGAATCGCCTTGCAAGGGACACTCGGGGGCGCGGTCGGCCATATCAATTCGTCTCGGTGGGCAAGCCACTCGGCATATTCCATCAAGGTTTTTGGCATGGCGGGGCAGTATCGAGCGGTTCGCGAGAACGTCAACCCATGCGAATGTGCCGCAGTGAGCGACTACGCTAAAAGGCCTTTGACGACGTTACCTTCGACATCGGTCAGGCGGAAATCGCGACCTTGGAAGCGGAACGTCAGTTTCGCGTGGTCGATGCCGAGCAAATGCAGGATCGTCGCGTTCCAATCGTGAATCGGGACCGGGTCGCGGACAATGTTGTAGCAGTAGTCGTCCGTCTCGCCGTAGGTGATTCCAGGCTTCACGCCACCGCCGGCCAGCCACATGGTGAAGCAGCGACCGTGATGGTCGCGGCCGTAGTTGGTCGGCGTAAGTGCTCCCTGGCTGTAAACCGTGCGGCCGAACTCGCCACCCCAGATAACCAGCGTGTCTTCGAGCAGCCCACGCTCTTTGAGGTCGCGAACCAGCGCCGCGCTCGGCTGATCGACGTCTTTGCATTGGCCACGAATCTGAGTCGGCAACTGCCCGTGCTGGTCCCAGCCGCGGTGCATGAGCTGCACGAAACGGACGCCCCGCTCAACCATCCGTCTCGCGAGCAAACAGTTTCGAGCGAAGCCGCCATCGACGCCGTCGTCTTTGATTCCGTAGCTGTCCAGCACATGTTTCGGCTCGGACGACAAGTCAGTCAGTTCTGGCACGGACGACTGCATCCGAAACGCCATCTCGTATTGCGCGATGCGGGTGTTGATCTCCGGATCGCCGATCGACTCAGCGGTGATCTGGTTCAACTCCGCGAGACCGTCGAGCATCTGCCGCCGCGAGCCGCCGTCGATTCCCGGCGGGTTCGACAAGTACAGCACCGGATCGTCGCCACTGCGAAAGCGAACTCCCTGATGCTTCGACGGCAGAAAGCCGCTCCCCCACAGTCGCGAGAAAATCGGCTGATCGGTTTTGTTTCCGCTCCCCTGCGAGATCATCACGATGAACGCCGGCAGGTTCGAGCTTTCTGTGCCGATGCCGTAGCTCAGCCAGGCTCCGAGGCTCGGCCGACCCGGTTGCTGCGAACCGGTTTGAATGAACGTGATTGCCGGATCGTGATTGACCGCCTCGGTGTTGAGCGTCTTCACGATCGCGATATCGTCGGTGATCGTCGCGATGCGCGGCAGTAGTTCGCTGACCGAGGCTCCGCAATCGCCGTGTTGAGCGAACTTGAATAACGACGACGCGACCGGCAGCGACTTCTGCCCCGACGTCATCCCGGTGATCCGCTGCCCCATGCGGATCGAGGCGGGCAATTCTTGACCGTGAAAGTCCTTCATTTTCGGCTTGTGGTCGAACAAGTCGATGTGCGACGGCCCACCCGACATAAAGAGATAAATGACTCGCTTGACCTTCGGCGAAATGTGCAACGTCGGCAACACGCCCGGGACGCCAACCGGCTTGGCCACGTCGGCCGCGAACAGCTTCGGATTCAACACCGACGCCAGTGCCATCGCCCCAAGGCCGGTCGCCGAGCGACCGAAAAAATGTCGTCGGGTCAGCAGCCGTTGGTAGTCAGGCAGCAGATTCATGGTTTCGTCCAGTGATTTTCTCATTGTGACCGCGGAGGCGATCGCCGCTTCCCGTAGCAGAATCGGGGAGGTGGCCGTACGTCAAGGAGCCCGAACCGCAAACGTCAGTCGTCTCTGTCCGCAGACTTTCTTGTGATCAGGTGGCTCTGTAGCATGTCCTGAGGTTTCCGGTCGGTTTGACAGGTGGTCCCCGGTCGGAAATGCAAGTCATTGCGAGCTGTGAAGCGGCAAATTGTACTTGCCAAATCGCGGCGAATGTTTTGCGGTGACTGCGGGTTTGCAAGTCTGTCTTCCTTAGGCGGCGGTCGCAAAGGACGTTGCGGCTGCGATTTCTCAGATTCCTCACTGACGATTTTCTAACGAGGTCTGCGTAATGATTGGCTCACCTGACCGCTCAAAGTGGCTGGCTTGGATGGTGTTGTTGTGTGTTTTGTCTGTCGGCTCGCTGGAGACGCTGTGGCTGTCCCCTCCCGCAGCCTTGGCTCAGGAAGAGGCCGCTGAAGAGGCGGCCGAAGAGCCCGCTCCAAAAAAAGCGAAGAAAGAGGCTAAGGAGCCGGCGGCCGAAGGACGTTCCGAAGAGAATGTTGTCATTTGGGTTCTCCGAATTTCGGGACTCATCGGCATTTTTATCATCGGGCTGTCGTGTTACTTCATTCAATTGGTCAGCCGATTGTTCATCGACATCCGGCCTATCGTGGCCATGCCCCCTGAATTGATGGATGACCTCAAACAGAAGATGGAAAAGAAGGACTACAAGGGTGTTTACCAGGGCATCAAGGAAAAGGATTGCCTGTTCAGCCGATATGCTTCGGCGGGGCTGGGTGAATTGTCGGCCGGATTGGCGGAAGCTCGCGATGCGATGGAGCGAACGGCTGAGGTGCAAGTCGTCGAGATGGAGAAAAAGATCAGCATGTTGGCCGTTCTCGGATCGCTGGGACCGATGATCGGTTTGCTCGGCACGCTGAAGGGGATGATTGCCAGCTTCATGGTCATCGCCCGATCCGACGCGGGTATCAAAGCCAACGAGGTGGCCGAAGCGATTTCCGAAGCTCTCGTCGTCACGTTCATGGGAGTCGCTCTCTCGGTTCCGGCGATATTCTTCTTTGCCATCTTCAAAAACCGAGTGGCACAAATCAGCTCGACGACCATGTATGCCGCGGATGAATTCGTTCGGAAGTTGGCGAGTGCCGCCAAGGCCGCAGCGAAAGCTCCAGCGCCCGCAGCCGCTCCGGCGCCATCCCCGGCTCCCAAGCCAGCGTAAGTCTGACCTCTGACTTCTGACCTCTTATGTCTGAGCACCCATGTCCGGCTCAAAAAGTGAAGGCGAAGCTGATCTGACACCCATGCTCGACATGGTGTTTCAGTTGATCACGTTTTTCATGCTGGTGACCAGCTTCAAAGCCGCCTCGTTGGATTTGTCGCTGCGGCTGCCAGTGGTCGGTTCAGCACGCCCTGTCGAAACGCAGGGCGAGGAAAGCTTGCTGGTCCTCAACGTGAACAAAGACGGGCAATTGATAGTCTATTCGTTGCCACAAGACATCGTCCCGTACCTCAAGGCCGAAGCGAAAATGGCGCGCCGCGAGGCCAAGGAAAAGAATCCAAGATTCAAAGACACGGATGATCTTCCCACAACGGTCGTGGTGCGGGCTGATAAGGACACTCCGTTTGGTTTGCTCAATCTCGTCATCAAGACATGTCAGGAAAATGGCTTTCGGAAGTTTGCACTCAAGGCAACCGACAGAGCCGGTTCGTAAGCCGAGTGACAGGGCAGGTGTGGTGTGAGTCGTCGAAAAAAGAAACACAATGACAGTGGCGTCGAGCTGAATCTGGCTGCCATGCTGGACATGGCGTTCCAATTGCTGGCGTTCTTCATCATGACGTTCAAGCCAGCTCCGATCGAAGGGCAGATCAACCTGAAGCTGCCGCCCCCGAAACCGGTCGCCGGAGTGAAGGGTGGAGAGCAGGCCGGAGATGATGACAAGAACAAAAGCGCGGTCGAGGCGATCAACACGCTGGTCATCTCCGCCTTTTCAACACCCGGAGGCCGAATTCAAACTCTCGCCATTGGCGAAGGGAATGTCGCGGGTGTCTCCGCTCTTGATGGTCGATTGAAGGCTGTGCTCAGCGATGCGAACAGCCCTTTCGATCAGGTCATCGTTCAAATCGGTTCCAAACTACGCTACGAGGAGCTGATGAAGATCGTCGATGTCTGCACGAAACAGACATTGCCCAACGGCGAAAAGCTGACCAAACTCAGTTTCGTCGAGCTTCCCGCGGACACGCAGCCGTAGCCATCATGTCCATTCGTTCTTCACGATCATCGACTTCATTTCCTCGCCGCGAAATGTCCCGGTTGGTGAGAACCGTGATGCTGTTGGGCGTCGTCACGATGCTCATTTTCTGGTCACGCGATCCGGCGATGTGGAAATGGCTCGCGGACGATGTCCAAGAAAACGCCGCCGTAACCGCGAAGCCCAACGGGGACACCGTATCTCCAGATGGGAATCTCGCTGAAACTCTTGTGAGCGGCCCGAATGATCAGCAGCCACTCGAGCATTCGCAGGCCGAATACCTCTTTCAGGCGGTCACCGACAAAGAACCTCTCGCACGAGAGGAGATGCCGGCCTACTGGAAACTCATGCGTTGGAGCATGACGGAATCGTTCGATGATTTGTGGGAGCGGTCTCGCAAAGACATTTATTTCACGCATTTGGCCGAAGCGCCTGAGAAATACCGGGGTGAGTTGATCGGCCTGAAAGTCAGCCTGCGACGAGCGCTCGCTCACGAAGCCGAAGAAAACTCAGCGGGAGCCAAGCAAGTTTATGAGGCATGGGGTGTCACCAACGAATCCCGCTCCGGGTTGTATTGCTTGGTCTTTTACGACAAGCCCCCCGAACTGGCGATTCAGCCCAGCATCCACGAAGAAGCTACTTTCGTGGGATACTTTTTGAAGCAGTTCACCTACGAAGACGCGATGGGCAAGAATCGTTGGGCTCCGCTGCTGATCGGCCGATTGCACTGGCGAGAAAACGTGACGAGGTCGGCATTGCGCCGGCAACGAAATGATGGCTATCTTTGGCAATGGCTGATCGTGGCTGGAGCGGTCGTCGTGCTCGGAGTCGCCTGGAAACGGACTCGACCTTCTGGCAACCAAAACCTGGATGCAATGGCACCACCCGATCACGCCGCGATCGAACGTTGGCTGGAAAACGGAGCCCCGGAACCGGAAGGTTCAACTTCGACCACCGCAGAGGCACTCGCGGAATGGGACGAAACCGCGAATTCAGAGTCTGAACCCCGGCTGGCAACATTTCCCAAGCAACCAGCAAATTCGCCATTCGGGGATGTTCCGAATGACCGCCATACGTAAGATGTTCCAACTTCTCTGCAGTTGGGTTTTATGGCCACAAGACTTATGATCAATTGCTGCGAGTAACAATTCCGCCCGACGGGAATTCCATTTTTGAGGTGCGTCATGCAGATTCTGGAAGTTTTGAAATCCGCGATTCCGACGTCAGAAGAACTCAAAACCAACGTCAGAAACTGGTTCCAAGCCAATGCCAAGTTTTGGGGGATCAGCGTCTTCATGCACTTGCTGATTTTCGTGATCCTGGGTGTGGCGATCGGTGCTCCTCATGCCAAGAAGCTTTTGCAAGAGGTCGTGTTTTTCGACACTGAAGTGGACCAAGCTGTCGAAGAAACGCCGATCACGCACTTCGATGTCGGCGAAACACCGATTGAGCCAACGGTGCTCAACACCGAATCGCTGACCGAACCACCCGCCGCGACGATCGAACAAGACGCACAATTCAATGACAACTCGGCGGTCTTTGAAGAAGCGGGTGGTGGCACTGCGGCGTCCGGCCCCTCATTCGGTGGCTTGGGTGGTTTTGATGTCTCGGCGTTTGGCGCTGGACCTGCCGTGCGCGGCCCCGGTGGCGTCGGAACCGGAGTCGGCAACAGCGACAAGGGTGGTAGTGGCGGTGCCGGTGAGGGCTTTGGTGGCCGCGGCTCAGGATCTCGACAAGCGATGCTGGCGAGCGGTGGTGGCACGGCGGATTCGGAACGGGCAGTCGCCGCGGCAACCAATTGGTTGGCTCGACATCAAGCAGCCGATGGAGGCTGGGGGTGCGCGTCATTTACGAAGCAGTGCAAGGATCCCACGTGCTCGGTGCACGCACACAAGTCCGCTGATCATCCGATGGCCGCCACAGCGTTCGGCCTGCTGCCGTTCTTTGCCGCCGGTCAGACGCACGAAACCAGAGGTCCGTACCAAGCGGTCATTCGCAAAGGCCTGCTTTGGATGGCATCGCATCAAGATAAGAACGGTCGATTGGGCAGCGGCAGCATGTACGAACATGGATTGGCGACCATCGCAATTTGCGAAGCGTACGGCCTCAGCAAAGATCCAAAACTGAAGAACTTGGCGCAGGCGGCCGTCCGATTCATTGAGGACGCACAAAATGACGAATCGGGCGGCTGGCACTACTCGGCCAATCCACCCACCGTTGGTGATACATCAGTGGTCGGCTGGCAATTGATGGGGTTGAAAAGTGCTCAAATGGCTGGCCTTCCGGTAAACCCGCAGACGCTCATCAAGTCCAAGAGTTTTTTGGCCAGCGTTGCCAAAGGGAAAAACGGTGGGCTTTTCTCGTATATGCCGGGAAGCGGGCCGACCCCGGCGATGTCCGCCGTCGGTCTGCTTTGTAACCAGTATTCCGGGATGGAGCGCAACGACCCCGCGATGGTCGAAGGCATGAACTACGTCATGGCGAATCTGGCTGGCGCGAAATCGGACTCGTATTTTCTCTATTACGCCACGCAGGTAATGCACAACTTACCAGGACCGGAGTGGGACACATGGAATCGAAATGCCCGTCGACACCTGATTTCGACTCAGATCAAAGAAGGATGCGCTGCTGGCAGTTGGGCTCCGACTGGGCACTCCGCCGGACCGGTCATGTCGACCAGCATCCATGCACTGACTCTTGAGGTCTACTACCGCTATTTGCCGCTGTACCAGCTGGACAACAAGAAGCAGGCGTTGAAGTCCGGCGATTAGTCCGCTGGCGGTCAGTGATTCTCAGGCGAGGAAAGAGCACGTCGATGCCCACCTTGGCCGGCAAGACGCTGTTCATCACGGGAGCCAGTCGCGGAATTGGCTTGGCGATCGCGCTTCGGGCCGCTCGCGACGGAGCGAACGTCGTCGTCGCGGCAAAGACAGTCGAGCCAGATCCTCGCTTGCCGGGAACGATTCACACAGCCGTCGAACAAGTCAATCTGGCTGGCGGACGTGGATTGGCCTGCGTCTGCGACGTGCGATTTGAAGAGCAGATTCGGTCGGCCGTGCAACGGACCGTCGAGACGTTTGGCGGCATCGACATTCTGGTCAACAACGCCAGCGCGCTGTTTCTGGCAAGGACTCTCGACACTCCCGCGAAGCGATTTGATCTCATTCACGCCATCAACGTCCGTGGGACTTTTCTGACATCACAGGCATGTCTGCCGCATCTCTCGAAAGCCACAAACCCGCATATTCTCAACCTTGCTCCACCACTGAATCTCGAGGCTCGCTGGTTTGCCCCGCATTTAGCCTACAGTTTGTCGAAGTTCGGCATGAGCTTGTGTGTGCTTGGCATGGCTGAAGAATTTCGTCGATCTGGCATCGCAGTCAATGCGTTGTGGCCGCGGACTGCCATCGCCACCGCTGCCGTTCGAAACCTGTTGGGTGGTGATGAGGCCGCGCGCCGGTGTCGCCAGCCAGAGATTGTTGCCGATGCGGCTTACGCGATCCTCACGCACCCCTGTCGCGAATGCACGGGCAATTTCTTTCTCGACGAGGATGTGCTGCGCGATTGCGGCATCAGCGACCTGTCGAGCTACGCGGTCGATCCGACAGCGGAATTGCTGCCTGACTTCTTTGTATGAACCGGACGTGGAAAAAGCACATGCCCGGTCGAGCGAGTTGCGGCATCCCTGCCTACTGAGTCCGCCGTGGTGCCGTGGAGGAGCTCAATCGGGGTGAGCGGGATTGAAAACTCTGAGTGAGTCTTCGCGTCTCATTCTCGAACCGGGCATGCGAGGTGGCTGCCCATGTGGGTTTCTTGGTTGGGAACATCGTTCGTCGGGATGCGTGTTCCACTCGCGAAATAAAAGTTGTCCTCCCTGACCACATCTCGCGAGCGGAACACGGACCCCGATTAATTTCCGCTACGCCGACAAGTCTGTGAACAGCGGCCCAAACTCCGGCATGTCCTGACGCAGTGTTTCCAGCCACGCGCCGGGATTCCAAATCTCCACGCAGATCGCCGCGCCGACGATCATCACGTCATGATTGACCGGAACGTCGAGGAACTCGCGAAACCCTTCCGGAATCAGCAGTCGCGAACGGTTCGCCAGCGTCACTACCTTGGATCGCGTCGAAAGTAATCGACCAAGCCGCTGAACTTCGCTCCAACGCGATTCCATCTTTCCCGCGTGCATCCGCAGTTTGAGAATCGCGACTCCCTCATCGATTCGCTTCCGCCAATCGTCCCCCTTCCAGAGACTCAGGCAGCCAGTTCGCTCCTTCGCCAAGATGCAGTTGCCGTCGGAATCCGCCACCAGCTCTGCCATTTCGGGTGGCAGACTGATGCGGAATCGATCGTCAATCGTCCGTTTCGACTCGCCAAAGATGAAGGTGTCCACGGCCATGTGTTTCATGCTATTGGGCTTAAAACCCACATTCAATCAATTTTCAAAGATCATTTGGGCAAGTTTTCCACCCTGCAGGGCGGAGACAATACCGGCCTCGCCAGTCTTCCGCAAACAAAAAACCTCCCCAATCGGAAAAATTCGCGCGATTGCACCTGGACCGGTCTTGGGGCGATTTCTTACCCGGAGCCCAGTCACTGGCGAGCAATCTAAATCCTCGGACAATGAGCGAGCGTTTTCCAATTGTCAGAGGGGTCCGAATGTCGTCCGACACTTTGTCTCGCCTGCCACCCGTTCAAGACCTATTGAGTCATCTGGCCGTTGAACCGCTCATCGCGGAGCACGGTCGCGACGTGGTGCTTGGATGGGTGCGCCAAGTTCTCGGTCAGGCACGACGGCGGATCAATTCGTCGAACGGCGAGTGCATCCACGATCGATCTCAATCAGTATCGCTCGACCGGACTGCTTGGACAGAGTTGCTGGCAGAGCAAGTGCAACGACAAGCTCGGAACGCGAGCCAACAACAACTCAGCCGAGTCATCAACGCGACTGGCGTTGTGCTGCACACTGGATTGGGTCGCGCACCGTTATCGGGCGCCGCGCGGCAGGCGCTGAGCGAACTCGGCGGTCACTGCAACGTCGAAGTCGATCTCGAAACGGCCGAGCGGCGTTATCGGGGGCATCAGTTGGAAGCGACATTCCGCGCGCTGACCGGTTGCGAAGATGTGCTGATCGTCAACAACAACGCGGCGGCGACTTTGTTGACACTGCAAGCGCTCTGTGCCGGACGAGAAGTGGTCATCTCGCGCGGACAGTTGATCGAGATCGGTGGTTCGTTTCGATTGCCGGACATCTTCTCGCTCAGTGGCGCGGTGCTGCGAGAAATCGGGACGACGAATCGCACACATGTTGTCGACTATCAAGCAGCGATCACCGCCAGCACGGCGGCGATCATGCACGTACATCCGTCGAACTACCGTGTGATCGGGTTCAGCGAGACGCCGCCGATCGAAGATATCGTGCCAATTGCGCGGAAACATGGCGTGACCGCGATTGACGACATCGGCAGCGGCGCCTTAATCGATGTCGCGGAATTCGGACTCCCTGCCGAACCGACATTTCAGCAAAGCCTCTCGGCCGGAGCGGATGTCGTGCTCGGAAGCGGCGACAAGCTGCTGGGTGGGCCGCAATGCGGGATCATTCTCGGAAAGCACAAGTTGGTGGAGCGAATCCGTCAGCATCCTCTCGCGCGCGCCGTTCGAGTCGGCAAGCTGACGCTGGCTGCGTTGCAAGCCACGTTCGATGCCTATCTACGAGGAACCGCTGTCGCCGAGATTCCGACGTTGGCGATGTTGTCGGCGTCGGTCGATTCGTTGCGAATGCGTGCTCGGCAACTCGCAGTCGAGATCGGCGAATTGCCAGGTTGCGAAGTCGAAATCGCGAATGAAACGGCGACCGTGGGTGGTGGTTCGTTGCCAGGTGTCGATCTGCCAACTGTTGTGCTGCAAATACGATCGCGGTCGATGTCAGCCGACGAACTCTCGCGTCGACTGCGGTTGGGTTCGATCCGCGTGTTTGGGCGAATTCAGCAGGATTACGTGTTGCTCGATTTGCGAAGTGTGCTGCCGGAAGACGATTCGCGGCTCGCGTTGGCGGTGCGTTGCGTGGTGTCAAATATGTAAACAGCCGGATGCGAGACGCATCCACTGCGAGTAGCTAATCTATCGTCCCGCGCTTTTGGGCGGGCAACTCTTTTCGATCAGGAGATTTCAGCGATGCGAAGACTATCAGCGATTGTGGCGTCAGCGATTATTGCCTTCGGCGTTTCGGCGTTCGCCGCGCCCGGAGAAGCCTTCATTGATCCGGAGCAAGCTGGTCCGGACTTCAAGGTTCAAGGCGAATACGAAGGGACGATCGGCAACAAGACAAAGTTCGGTGCTCACGTCATCGCACTGGGCGAAGGCAAGTTCGATGTGGTGTTGCTTCAAAAGGGTTTGCCCGGCGGTCCCAAAGACGCAGCTTGGGACGGCAAGACGAAGGTGATGCTCAAGGGTAAGACAGAGGCCGGTGTCGTCGAGTTGTCTGGCACGAACTTCAAAGGGACGATCAAAGACGGAGTGCTCAGTGGTACGGCCGAAGAGAACGTGAAGTACGAAGGAAAGAAGGTCGAACGGAAATCCGAAACGCTCGGAGCCAAGCCACCCGAAGGGGCAATCGTGCTCTTCGATGGCACCAACGTGGATGCTTGGCAGAACGGCAAGATCCAAGAAGGTAACCTCTTGGGAGTCGGCACGCGGACCAAGCAGAAGTTCCAGGACTTCACGCTGCACATTGAATTCCGCACGCCCTTCATGCCCAAGGCTCGCGGCCAGGGTCGTGGCAACAGCGGCATGTACCTCGTCGATCAATACGAGTGCCAAATCCTCGACTCATTCGGCCTCTCCGGCGAGAACAACGAATGCGGTGGCATCTACACAGTCGCGAAACCGGCGGTCAACATGTGCTTTCCGCCGTTGAGCTGGCAAACCTACGACGTCGATTTCCGGTGCGCTCGCTTCGATGCCGAAGGGAAGAAAACTGAAGACGCGGTCACCACCATCAAGCACAACGGCTTTGTGATCCACGATAAACTCAAATTGAAAGCCACCCCCGGCGGCGGACAGAACGAAGAGAAGCCCGGCGCGCTGTACTTCCAGGACCACGGCAACCCAGTACATTTTCGCAACGTTTGGATCGTCGAGAAGAAATAGTTTTGGGGTGCGGGGTGTCGGCCCCGCTTTGGATGCCGTGGATTGATTCTTAAAAAAACAAAGCGGGCCTGACACCCCGTACTCCAAAGTATGGTTTATCTCAATCGCATCTACACGAAGTCTGGTGACGGAGGCCAAACAGGTCTCGGTGACGGAACTCGTGTGCCGAAGACGCATGTGCGGATCGCGGCCTACGGGGGGACCGATGAACTCAACTCGGTGATCGGCGTCGTGCTGACCACCGAGTTGCCAGATGATGTGCGGCGGCAACTGACGCTGATTCAAAACGACTTGTTCGATCTGGGAGCCGACCTGTGCGTGCCGGAATCCGACAAGCCGCTCGGCTACGAACCATTGCGAGTCACCGCAGCGCAAGTCGAGCAACTTGAGCATTGGATCGACGGACATAACGAGAAGCTGCAACCGCTGACCAGTTTCATTTTGCCAGGAGGATCTCCCGCTGCCGCGCAGTTGCACGTTGCGAGAACCGTCTGCCGCCGCGTCGAAATTGGAGTGCTCTCGCTGGCCGAGAAGGAAACGATCAACTTGCAAGTCGCGATCTATCTCAACCGGCTTTCCGATCTGCTGTTCGTACTCGCTCAAGTCTGCAACAACTACGGAGCCGACAACGTGCTCTGGATCCCTGGGAAGAATCGAAGTCCAAATCCCTGAATTTGCCCCCCTTCATCCCTTTGACCAAAAAAGTCTCTGCCCGCCACTCGGAGCAGAGGAATGAAGGCACAAGAATTAAGGTCAACAAACATGGTGCGACTCTCGCGAATGTTGATGTCCGTCGTGGCTCTGGGATTGTTTTCGACATTGCCGTGGTGCGAATCGGCGCTCTCGGCGGAACCTCCAGCCGGCTTCCGAGCAATCTTCAACGGCAAAGATTTGAGTGGTTGGTACGGGTTGAATCCGCACTCGGTGGACAAGAACAAGCTTACGGTGGAGCAACTCGACGCCGTGCTGCAGAAGATGCGAGAGGAGTTCCCGACGAACTGGCGCGTCGAGAATGGCGAGCTGGTCAACGATGGGCACGGGCCATACGCGACGACGGATGCCGAATACGGCGATATCGAATTTCTGATCGAATACAAGACGGTCGCGAAAGCCGACAGCGGGATTTATCTGCGCGGGCTGCCGCAGGTGCAGATTTGGGACAACAATCAGCCGAGCTTGCACAGCGCTCCCGACCGCAATCCAAATCGCGGTTCCGGCGGGCTGTTCAATAATCTGCCGCGAACGCCCGGCCGCGATCCGCTGGTTGTCGCCGACAAGCCGTTCGGAGAATGGAACGCTTTTCGTATTCGCCAAATTGGAGCGCGGACCTGGGTCTGGCTCAACGAAAAGCTCGTCGTCGATGATGCGGCGATGCAGAACTACGCGGCTCGCGACAAGCCGCTGCCGGCGAAAGGTCCGATTCACCTGCAGACACACGGTGGCGAGATTCGTTGGCGAAACATTTTCGTGCGCGACATCGGAACGGACGAAGCGGCAAAGTCGCTGGCCGAAGCGGACGAAAAGTTGAAGACAACACTCGCCAACAAGGTCTTGATTGAACGTGGGGTCCGATATTTAGCCGACGGCCGTGATGAGAAAGCGGACCTCTACGTTCCGCTGAATCGAGCCGCTGATGTTCGCTCGCCGGCGGTCGTGATCATTCACGGCGGTGGTTGGACCGGCGGCAAGCGCGACGCTGATCGTGAATTGAACATCGGCACGACGCTGGCCCTCAACGGCTACGTCGGTATGAGTATCGACTACTTGCTGGCAACCGACAGGGCATCGTCGTGGCCGACGAACATCCACGACTGCAAGACGGCAGTACGTTGGCTGCGAAAGAATGCCGCTCGGCTGCAAGTCGATCCCGATCACATCGGAGTCATCGGCGGTTCGGCGGGAGGGCATCTGACCTCATTGCTGGCGCTGACCGGTCCTGCCGATGGACTCGACCCGAAGGAACCGTGGGGCGAGTTCTCGTGTGCCGTGCAATGTGCCGTCCCGATGTACGGGGCCGGCGAGGTCCGCGACAGCAAGAATGCGCTGACGATGCTCGGCAAGTCACGCGACGAGGCTCCGGATCTCTACAAGCTCGCGTCGCCGATCACTCATGCCGACGCGAAAGACCCGCCGTTCCTGATCCTGCACGGTACGGCCGACAAGACAGTTCCGGTCGAGCAATCCGAGATCCTCGCCGCCGCGCTGAAGAAGGCCGGCGTCGAACACGAACTTGTGCTCGTCCCCGATGCTCCGCACACGTTTAACCTGCAGCCAAAGCAACAAGACTTGCGTCCGCTGGTTCTGTCGTTCTTCGACAAGCATCTCAAACCCAAAGGTCGTTGATTGGAGTGTTGGTTGCGGGAGTTCCCATCGCGGGAATTTGTGCGACCAAGTTTGGCTCCTCAGATCGATGTGCCCAGTGCAAGGAATAAGCCGTGCTGACTCGATCTCGATTCGAATGTTTGGCTGTGTACTTCACCTGCCTGCTGCTCGCCGGTTGCGGCGCTCATGAATTTCGCAGCGAGACAACCTTGCATTCGGACGGCAGCGTCGAGCGGGCAATCTATCAGCCGAAGGAAGAGACGCCGGACGAAGCGCGTTCGAGCGAGTCCTGGCAACAGACAACGTGGGCCGGTGAGATTCACGCTGACAAGTGGACAGGCTCGATCCGAGATCTGGCGATTCGCGAGGAGCCGGAAAAGAACGCGGATGGCACGTGGAAGACGCCGGTATATTTCGCGGCGTGGAAACGGTTCGATAGCGTCTCGGACCTGCCAGAGCATTTCGCACGTGTGATCGACGTCGGCGAGAAACGGGCCGTGACGCTCGCTCGCCACTGCGAGCGAATTGATTACGGGTTTGTGATCGAACATCGCTGGAGCGAACGGCTCAACGACATCGTGCAGTTGGACGACATGCGTCGAGCACGGCGCGAGCTGTTTGATCTGACGACCGGGCTCGCGGTGGAAGTCTTGGCAGAGCGGTTCAAGACAACGCACGACCTGTCGCGTCTGAAAACGTGGCTGCATGACGACGGGTTTCCGTTGTTCGAGGATCTGATCGATCTGTGGTACGAGTGGGCTGGTCAGCGCTCCGCGCATCGCGGAGAGGCCAAACAATACGAACGCAAAACGCAACAGCGGCTCGTTGAGCTATGTGCTCGGCGCGGTCTGAAACTGCCAGAACCATCCGAGAATTTCTTCGACGACGAGCGTGTCGGTAATGCGATCCGTAAATTCGTGGCCGAGAAATTGCCGGAATTGATTCGGCGGCTCGACGGCGAACCGCTCGACCAAGCCAAGACCCTCGAGATCCTGATCTGTATCGGCTTGGCCGATCAACCAGCGGACCGCGATCCCGACAAAGAACCTCCGCTCGACGTGCTGACCCACCGCCTCCAGGAACAGCGTTACGGCGGCAAAGCAGCCTTCGAGGAACGGGTGGCAAAGCTCGCACGGCGAATCCAAGGAGCCTTCGGTGGCATCAAAAATCCAGAACATTTCCACTACTCGCTGACAATGCCGGGACTGATCGTCAAAACATCTGGTGAACTCGTTGCCGCGAATCAGACTACCTGGAACTTTGAATCCGGCGAGGCTTTTCCATGGGGATTGGAGATGACGTGCCGCTCGCTGGATGTCGCGGACGACCGGGTCAGGAAAGTGCTTAACGGCAACCCGCTGGAGTCACTTGCCGCGCGACGCAACTTTGTGCGTGAGCTGTCCACCGACGAGAAGCTTGCGACCGCCGTGCGCGAGGCGGCGCGAACTGGTACACTGAAGCCGCTCGACGCGTATGCCGAAAGCGAAGAACTCGACAAGTCAGGCCGCTCGCGGCTGCAGCGAGTGCGGAAGCTCTTAAAACTCGATCCTCCATGAAATTCCCGATGGCTGTTCGTGGCTTTTTCCTGCTCTTGGTGCTGCTGACGCTCACTGCCAGAAACGCTGCAGCAAGCGATCAGATTGACTTCAATCGGGACGTGCGTCCGATTCTTTCGGACAAGTGCTTCTTCTGTCACGGCCCGGATGACAAGCAGCGTGAGTCCAACTTCCGTTTGGATCAGGCGGTGCAGGATCGAACCAAGATTGCCGATCTGCTGCGGCGCGTGACCTCCACCAATCCTGACGAGCAGATGCCCCCACCAAAGTCCGGCAAGCATCTGGCGGTCGCTGAAATCTCGACGTTGCAGCGTTGGATTGAACAAGGGGCAAAATGGGCGACCCATTGGGCCTATGTCGCTCCGTTGAAGCACGATCTGCCGAAGGTGGCTGACACAAGTTGGCCGGCGAATTGGATCGATCGCTTTGTTCTCGCTCGGCTGGAACGCGACGGAGTGAAACCCGCTCCGGACGCCGATCGCATCACGCTGATCCGTCGCTTGAGTTTCGATCTGCGCGGATTGCCGCCGTCGCTGCAGGAAGTCGAATCGACAGATCTTGAGCAATTCGTCGACCAATTCCTTGCCAGTGATGCGTTTGGCGAGCGAATGGCGGTCTGGTGGTTGGACCTCGTCCGTTATGCCGACACGGTCGGGTATCACGGCGATCAGGAGCATCACATCTCGCCGTACCGCGATTGGGTCATCGACGCCTTCATCGACAACCTGCCGTTCGATCAATTCACGCAGGCGCAGTTGGCCGGTGACTTGCTGCCGGAATCGAGCACTGATGACAAAATCGCGTCGGGGTACAACCGGTTGCTGCAAACGTCTCACGAGGGTGGGGTGCAGGCCAAGGAGTATCTGGCGATGTATGCGGCCGACCGCGTTCGCAATCTGTCGGGTGTTTGGTTTGGCGGGACGGTCGGCTGTGCTCAATGCCACAATCACAAATTCGACCCGTACACGGCGAAGGATTTTTATTCGTTGGCCGCGTTCTTCGCGGACCTCGATGAAGCCGCGCATCTCAAGAAGGGGAGCGATGCGTCGCCAACCGTGCGTGCTCCTGAGCTACGAGTCCTCACAAAACGCGAGCGGGTTCGCGCGGAGAAAATGTCCGCCGAAGAACGTGCGGCATTCGAGAAGTCCGCTCGGCTGACGATGATCTCGTCCGCGATCGAACCGCGAGAGATGCGGATTCTACCGCGAGGCAACTGGCTGGATGACAGCGGCCCGATCGTGACTCCGGCCGTGCCAGAGTTTCTTGGCCGGCTTGATACCGGCGACCGCCGAGCGAATCGTCTGGATCTCGCACGCTGGTTGACGGATTCGAAGAATGGAGTCGGTTTGCTGACCGCACGAATCATGGTCAATCGCTTCTGGGCACTGATGTTTGGCGAAGGCTTGTGTCGATCGCTGGAAGACTTCGGCGCGCAAGGCCAGCCGCCGGATCATTCCGAACTGCTCGACCGCCTCACGCACGAGTTCGTCGATTCCGGCTGGAACGTGAGACACATCCTGAAACTGATCGCAATGAGCCGGACGTATAGGCAGGCGTCATCGAATTCGGAATTCGGAGGGCGGAATTCGGAAATCCGGTCTTCTGTTCCGCATTCCGAATTCCGCATTCCGAAATCTCTACGCCAATCCCGTTTCCGCCTTCCAGCCGAATTCATTCGCGACAATGCGCTGGCGATCAGCGGGCTGTTAGTCCACGAAGTTGGCGGCCCGAGCGTACGGCCGTATCAGCCAGCGGGATATTACAAGTACCTCAATTTTCCGAAGCGGGATTACGTCGCCGACAAGGACTCGAAGCAGTGGCGTCGCGGCGTGTACGTGCATTGGCAGAGGCAATACCTGCATCCGATGTTCAAGGCATTCGATGCCCCGCGTCGCGAGGAATGCACGGCCCAGCGACCACGCTCGAACACGCCGCTGGCCGCGCTGGCGTTGCTCAACGACCCCACATTCGTCGAAGCCGCGCGAGCCTTCGCCGCCCGCATCCTGAAAGAGGGTGGCGACACCGACGAATCCCGCATCGCCTTCGCCTTCCGTCTCGCCACCTCGCGAACCCTCGACGTCACTGAACAGTCCGTTCTGCTCAACTTGCTCCTCGATGCTCGGAAAGACTTCTCGTTGGACGAAACCGCGGCCAAGAAACTACTGGCCACTGGCCTCGTGCCAACGCGGAACGAGATTTCGCACAACGAATTCGCCGCCTGGACGACGATCGCGCGAGCACTTTTGAATCTGAACGAGACGACGACGAGGAATTGACGATGTCCAATCTCAACGCCATCACGAATCAAATTCATCGTCGGACGTTTCTCAATGCCACCGGAGTCAGTCTCGGTTCGGCCGCGTTGTCGGCGTTGATGGCTCGCGACGCGCAAGCGATGGACGAGTATCGACCATTGCCGCATCATCGGCCTCGCGTGAAGCGGGTGATTTACCTCTACATGTCCGGTGGTCCATCGCATTTGGAGACGTTCGACGAGAAGCCGGTGCTGGCGAAGATGCACGGGGAGGCGATGCCGGAGTCGTTCACGAAGGGGCAGCCGATTGCTCAGTTGCAGGGGCAGAAGCTGACGTGTCAGGGGCCGCTGATCGGGTTCCGCAAATACGGCGAGAGCGGGCAGGTCATCAGCGATTTTCTGCCGTGGCACGGCAAGATGGCGGACGACCTCTGCATCATTCGCTCGATGGTCACCGAGCAAATCAATCACGATCCGGCTCACACGTTCATGAACACGGGGACGGCGATCAACGGCCGGCCGTCGATGGGCTCGTGGATCAACTACGGACTCGGTAGCGAGGCGGATGACCTGCCCGGCTTTGTGGTGCTCACCAGCGAGGGAGGCCGCAACCCGCAGCCGATCTCGTCGCGCATGTGGTCGGCGGGATTCCTGCCGAGCCAATTTCAAGGGGTGCCGTTTGAATCGACCGGCGATCCGGTGCATTACGTTGGTAACCCGGCGGGAGTGTCGATGGCTCAGCAGCGACGGTTGGTCGATGCGATTCGGAAATTGGATGAGCATCGCGCCGTAGGTTGGGACTCTGTCCCGACCGGCCATGGCAACGGCGCAAGTGGTCGGGACGGAGTCCCAACCTACAACGATCCGGAAGTCGCAGCGCGGATCGCGGCCTATGAGTTGGCTTTCAAGATGCAAAGTTCGGTGCCGGGGTTGATGGACCTCTCTGGCGAGACTCAGGGGACGCTCGATATGTACGGCGCGAAGCCGGGGGACGGTTCGTTCGCGTCGAACTGTTTGCTCGCGCGACGCATGGCCGAGCGGGGTGTGCGGTTCATTCAGCTCTATCACCGGGGCTGGGACCATCACGGCGACTTGGTCCGTTACATGAATATCTGCTGCGGGCTGACCGACCAGCCGGCGTGGGCATTGTTGACGGATCTCAAGCAGCGGGGGATGCTCGACGAAACGTTGATCATCTGGGGAGGGGAGTTCGGCCGCACGCCGATGTTCCAAGGCAAAGGAGGGCCCGGTCGCGATCATCACATCAAAGCCTTCTCGATGTGGATGGCTGGAGGCGGCGTGCGCAGCGGGCTGACTTACGGAGCGACCGACGAGTTCGGCTACAACTCGGTCGAGAACGTCGTCCACGTCCGCGATTTGCACGCCACGATTTTGCATCAACTCGGCATCGACCACGAACGCTTCAGCGTCAAATATCAGGGCTTGGATGCGCGGCTGACGGGCGTCGAAAAGGCTCAAGTGCTGCATGACGTGTTGGCGTGACATGGTTCGTACTTGCGTCTTCAGACGCTTCCTACTGGACGGGCAAGGCCGATCGACCGCACAATGATGTACGCCTGAAGGCGAAACTACGAACGGAGGAGCCTCCGAATGCTGACTCTGCTTGATCGTCACGGCCAGCCATCGTGCGACGGTCTTTCGCGCCGGGACTTCGTGCAGGCTGGTGCGTTGGCTGTCGGCGGACTGTCGTTGCCGTGGTGGTTGCGGCAACAGTCGGCGATGGCGGAAACGGCTGCCGGTACGAGCAGTTCTGGGCGGCCGAGCTTCGTGCGTGACAAGTCAATCGTGCTGTTGTTTCTGTCCGGTGGTGCATCGCACATCGAGACGTTCAATCCAAACATGGACGCGCCGGCCCCGTATAGCAGCATGACCGGTGAAGTGACGAGTTCGCTCCCGGGAGTGACGTTTGGCGGGACGTTTCCGCAGCTTGCGAGGCACGCTCACGAGATGGCGGTGGTGCGGAGCTTGCAGCATCCGATTACGGGGCACGTTGAGGCGATCGTTCACATGCTGACCGGCGGGACCGACCCCGTCGGCAAGCGGAAGGCCGGGTTCAGCATGGGTTCGGTTTGCTCGCGATTGGCGGGAGCGAATCATCCGCGCACCGGGATGCCGAGCTTCACACTGCTCAACACAGACGAGGTCGATCCGCAGTATCGCAACGAGCGGACTCGCGTCGAAAATGGTTCCGAGCCGAATTCGTTGGGTGCGGCGTTCGGGCCGTTCAATCCGAGCGGCAAGAGCGACGCGGTTCGCAATATGACCCTCAACATCCCGCGCGGTCGGCTGGATAATCGCCGTGAGTTGCTGGCGTCGCTCGACCAACTGAAGGCCGAGACGGACGAGTTGCAAGTGCTCGACAGCGCCGACCGGTTCACGCAGCAGGCGTTTGACGTGATCCTGGGGAGCGCGGCCGAAGCCTTCGATTTGTCGAAAGAGAATCGCCGTTTGATCGAGCGATACGATACGAGTCACATTCCAGTGGGCAAAAAGTTGTTTCGCTCGTCATTGCTCGGTCAACACATGCTGACCGCGCGGCGGCTGGTAGAGGCGGGTTGCCAATTCGTGACGGTGCATTCGGCGGGCTGGGACATGCACGCGGATGGGAACAATCCGGGGATCGTCGCCGGAATGGAGATGCTCGGACGGGCAGTCGATCAAGCAGTCTCAGCGTTTTTGGAAGACGTGGCTGCTCGCGGGATGAGCGACAACGTACTGCTGATCATCACGGGAGATTTCGGCCGCACCCCGAAGATCAACAAGAACGGAGGCCGAGATCACTGGTCGAACCTCAGCACGCTGGCTTTCGCTGGCGGCGGACTGAAGATGGGTCAAGTGATCGGGCAAGCGTCGCGCAAAAACGACGTGCCGCTCAGTACTCCGCTCACCACCACGCACTTGCTCGGTTCAGTGATCCACACCTTGTTTGACGTCGCCGCGTTGCGATTGGCTCGCGGAGTGCCTCGCGAGTTGTTGTCGCTGGTCGAACAGGCTCAGCCCATTCCAGGGCTGATGTGAGTCGCGGGACGGTTTTCAGGCCTGCCCCGCGCGATTCATGGCCAAGACCTGCTTGGACCTGCGAAGATTGACCGCTGGCATTAGCGATTCTTCCAGCGTTATTTGGCGTCCCCTTTGACAATCACCGAGTCTTTGCCGTTGGGCGTGCTGATGAGCAACCGGATTCCCTCTTTGAGTGACTCGGCCTTGAGTGCGTCCTCGAATTCCTTGAGTGAACTGACTCGTTTACCACCGACCCGTTCGATGACAGCTCCGACGGGAATTCCTGCTTCAGACGCGTGACCGTTCGGATCGACACGTGTCACGACGACGCCGGATGGCGAATCGCTGTAACCCAATTCCTTGGCGATTTCCGGAGTCAGCTCCTTCACTTGTAAACCGATCTGATTGAACGACTCTTCCTTGGGTTGCTGCTTCTGACCACGGCCACTTCGACCGTTGAGAGTGGGTCGATCGGCTCCGGCCAGAAAGCCTTCCGGCATCTCTTGGACCGTGATCGGAACTTCCATACGTTTGCCGTCGCGAACGATCAACGCTTTGCAGACCTTGCCAATCTCCAGCCGTTCGACGATCAGTTGCAAGGACTGTGTCGTGGAAACTTTTTGGCCGTTGAGTTCCAAAATGACGTCTTCCTCCTGCAACTTCGCGGCAGCAGCCGGAGAGTCCTTCGACACTTTCACAATCTCAGCCCCTTCGACCCCTTCCAACTGAAACGATTTCGCAAGGTCCGAAGTCAACGGCTTGATTCCGATGCCAAGGTACGCTCGGCGGACTTTGCCATGAGTCATCAACTGCTGGCTGATCCATTTGACCATGTTGACCGGAATCGCGAAGCCAATCCCTTCGGAGCCGCCGCTGCGACTGCTGATGGCGGTGTTGATGCCGATAACCTCGCCGTTGAGATTCAACAACGGGCCGCCGCTGTTGCCGGGGTTGATTGCGGCGTCGGTCTGCAAAAAATCCTCGCGGCGAGCGATACCAAGACCACGGCTCTTGGCGCTGATGATGCCCGCCGTCACGGTCATGCCGACATCAAACGGATTGCCGACGGCCAGCACCCAATCTCCGATCTCGGCTGTGTCGCTGTCGCCGAAGCGAAGGGACTTCAGCCCTTTCGGATCTTTAATCTGCAGAACCGCGATATCCGAATTCTCGTCCATTTTGATTTCCGAAACGACATAGTCGCGCCCATCATGCGTGCGAACTTTGACTTCGTCCGCGCCGCGCACCACGTGGCTGTTCGTCAAAATGACTCCGGCATCGTCGATGACGAATCCTGATCCCATGCCGCGCGAGCGAGGAGCCTCACGCTGCCGAGGACGCTCGCGGAAAAACTCGCGAAACTGCGGATTCTGTCGAAACAGGTCGTTGAGCGGATTGTCTTCGTCATCGAAGTCGAGGCCGCTCATCGCCGCGGCCTTTCCCTTTGTTTCTATGGCCACGATGCTTGGCAGTGCCTGGTGCGAGATGTCGCGGAAGATTGCCGACAATTGCTTCGCGTCAGCAGCTGTCGGGGCGGCGGTGACGACTCGCCTGGGCAGAACGTCCAATAGACTGATCGTCAAACAGACGAACCCGCTGATCCCCAGAATCCATCCCACGCTTTGGCTGACTCGTCGCATCGCACACCTTTCCTTTCTGAGAACCACATGCCATTTTCGAGGCTCAATCCACCTGGTCCGGATTTTCACAGGAGGTCATCGTTGCACGGCGATTTATTTATTCAAAGCCTGTCAGACAATCCAGCTAAGTCGGCATCACCGTTCGATGACCGTAAATACGCGGCCAATTTCACAACCGTTGGATGAAGGATGATACGGGGGCAATTCGCCACTCGCCAAGATGCCGCTTGTTGACAGGCTTTTTTTGCAGTCGTAGCCTGCGCTTACGCCGAATTCGCCCAGAGCGGGAAAACTTAAGACATGCCGGAAGTCAATAATTTCGCCGAGCTGGAAGTGCTACTCGACAAGTGCCAGGCGGCATTGAACTACCGCTTTCGCGACATCGAGCTGCTGGCAATGTGCTTGACTCATGCCTCGTCGGCCCGCACGCGATTGCACTCGAACGAACGCTTGGAGTTCTTCGGTGATGCCGTGCTGGGATTGGTGGTGTGCGAGGCACTCTATCAACGCTTCCCCGAAGCGGCAGAAGGAGAGCTGACCCGCATCAAGTCCATCGTCGTCAGCCGCGCGACCTGTGCGACAATGGCCAGCCGAGTTCGCTTGGAAGAATTTGTCCTCGTCGGCAAGGGCCTGGATCACGGTGGTCACATTCCCTCGTCGATTTTGGCCGGGACGTTCGAAGGGCTGATCGCTGGCATTTATCTCGACGGTGGCCTGGAAGCCGCTCGATCGTTCCTGATGCCACTATTGAATCCCGAAATCGAAAGCTCCGCCGGGACGCTGCATACGCAAAATTTCAAGAGCCTGTTGCAACACATCGCTCAGAAGAAACTCGGGTCGACGCCGATGTATCGAGTGCTTGACGAGCGCGGCCCAGATCATTCAAAAGTGTTTCACATCAGCGCGGTCGTGGCCGGTCGAGTCTTTCCCGCCGCGTGGGGGTCCAACAAAAAGGAGGCGGAACAAACCGCCGCTCAACACGCGCTGGAAGAATTGCTCGGTGAAGACGCAGCCGAAGGTCAGCCAGCCTCGATCGTCGGCGATACCGCAACTGCCAACCCAGAGAACATTCACTCCTCGGAGTCCGCCGACACAGAGGTATGCGCTGTCGCCATCACCGACGCGCCGGAGCCCTTCGGCTACGGGGTCGAAAATTCTTGATGGCAAGAAGCTTCCAACAGCCGCCGTGGCGTGTTGAATAACCGCGAGGGTCGGCTTAATCTCAACTTCGACCTCTCTTCGCTTTTGCAAGCAACGTCATGCCGCGCCAATCTGATTCGCCCGTTTCGTTCTCCGACCGCCCCGCCAAGGCGGCGTATTTGGTCGTGCGCGATGGCGATAAATGGAAAGACGTGTTCCGGCTGACTCCGGGAAAAGTCATGACCATCGGCCGTGCACCGACCAATCGCATCGTGATTCGCAGCGAAATGAGCAGCCGCAATCACTGCGAGATTTTCCAAGCTGGGCTGATGTGGATCCTTCGCGATCTCGGCAGCCGCAACGGCACGACCGTCGACGGACGCCGCATCTCCGGCGATTGGGAGCTGGAAGAAGGGCAGACGATTCAACTCGGAACGTGCAATATCGTGTTCACTCACGAGCTTGCCAAAAACACGCAGCCAGGCGACGACGAAGACTTCGATATCGAATCGCCGACACAAACTCAGGACGTGATTCCGATTCCAGAGAAAGATGGAAAATCCAGCGAGCCCGAAATCATCTCTCGTCGGAAACGCACCCGGTATTCCCCAACCAGCACTGCCCAGCACGCCGGCGGTGACCGCTTCAGCCAAGACCTGGCTCAGCTTTGGAAGTTGGCCGTTGAGATGGGTTCCGCAAAGGACGAGAAAAAACTTGCCGATGTTGTTCTGGACGGATTGCTCGCCGCAATCGGTGCCGACATCGGTGCCATTCTCGTACTTCCCAAGCCGATGTCCGCTGGAGCGAAGCCAAATCAACTCCGCGTCGTTGCGTACAAATCTCAAGGGGATCGATCGTATCAAACCATCTCGAAAGCACTATCGCACATGGTGCTGGAAGATCGCGAGGCAGTGCTCGCCAAAAATGTCGCCGATGACAGCAAGCTCTCCGATCGCGACAGCCTCGACGAAATTGAAGCCCGAAGCGTGATCTGTGCCCCGATCCGCAACGGCGAACTCATTTACGGCCTGATCCACTTGTATTCGACGCTCAGCGAGGAATCGCTGGCACCAGAGCATCTGGAATTCACGCTGGCAGTCGCCGATCAAATGGCACTCGCGTTTGAAAACGTGCGCGAGAAACAATCGCTTGCTGAGGGTTTAGCGCGGGCACGAAACGAAAACGAGTCGCTGCGCAACCAATTGGCAATCGATACGGAATTGGTTGGTAACAGCCCAGAGATGCAACAACTAAAACAGCAAATCAGCCGGATTGCTCCGACCGATGCAACCGTGCTGATCCGCGGCGAAAGTGGTGTTGGCAAAGAGCTGGTCGCTCGGGCTGTCCACTTTGGAAGCGACCGCCGCAATGGCCCATTCGTCTGCTTGAATTGTGCAGCACTGAGTGAAACTTTGCTCGAAAGCGAATTGTTCGGCCACGAAAAAGGTTCCTTCACCGGAGCGACCGGCCGCAAGCCAGGCAAGTTCGAACAAGCACATCGCGGCACGCTGTTTCTGGACGAAGTCGGCGAAATGAGCCTGTCGATCCAGGCCAAATTTCTGCGAGTCCTCGAAGGGCATCCTTTTGAGCGTGTCGGCGGACACGAATCAATCCACGTGGACGTGCGCGTTGTGGCTGCAACCAATCGCGACCTCGAACACGCTGTCCAGGAGAAACTGTTTCGGAAAGATCTTTACTTCCGGCTGTTCGTTGTGGAGATCACTCCACTGCCACTCCGTGAACATCCGTCGGACATTCCGGTGTTGGCGAATTACTTTCTGCATCGCTTCGCAAAGAAGACAAGTCGAACATTGCGCGGATTCACCGATGAGGCAATAGAGCTGCTTTGTCAGTTCAATTGGCCTGGAAACGTGCGTGAGCTTCAGAACTGCGTCGAACGGGCTGTCGTACTCAGCACTCGCGACATGGTTTCCGCATCGGAGATTAAGCTGTCCGGTCTTCGTGTTTCACCCGCGACTATACCGACGCCGACAGTGCTGGTGTCCACAAAGGTCAGTGCCCCGAATCCCTCGATCGCTCTGGGCGAGACCGTTAAATCGGAAAAATCGCTGGACGAACTCGAACAACATCACATCTTGGCGACTCTCGAAAAGACCAATTGGAATAAATCACAGACGGCGGCAATTTTGGGGATTGAACGCTCGACACTGGACCGCAAACTCAAACGCTATGGCGTCAATCGCCCTGACTAAGAACGAATACGCGAACAATCCCGGAGATTGCGGATCAGGTTGATTTTCCCCGAAGAATCACGCTGTTTTTGATCGTTTCAGATTTCCGAAAAAGTTGTTGACATTCTGCGAATTCCGCGGACAATCCGCCCAGTTCAGCATGCGTTCCTGCCTGTTTTGCTGTGTTGGGTCGTGTGAGTTTGGACGTCATTTGGGAATCATTTCTTGTTGTCGTGACGTCGCTCAATGATTCACGAGCCTCCCGTGAGTGATATGTGGATGTGATCAATGTTGTGTTGTTCCATCCCAAATTGTTTGTCTCTGAAACCCCGTTAGAGATTGGAGTTGGGCATGTCTTATCCGCTCGAGGCAGATTCGGACCTCGATGATGACGCTGGCTTTCATGAAGACGGCTTCCTGGTCGGTGAGTCAGATGACTTTAGCGACGAGTACGAAGACGTTGACTTTGAGGCGATGGGAGTCGACCCCGGCGAACCTACGAAGGCCAAACCAGGCTCCGAGGAGAAGGTGCTGATGCTCGCCGCTCGTTATGCCGCTGGAATGCCGCTCTGGCACAACGACGACTGCACGGATCATGGACCGGCACGCGATCATCGCATCGACATCTAGTCATCACTCGTTAATCAAAAAGGCACCTCAAAGTTGACGCTTTGAGGTGCCTTTTTTGTTTTCTGTCGACATGGTCAACATCGCGACCGGATCATTCCGACCGCTATGTGACCCGATGGCATTGATTATGCGCTTGTTCCCACCAACTCTTCGGACATGGAAGCTTCGTTGGGGAGAAGTTCTTCGACGAAGCCTTTGAGGTGCTGAGCACGGTTCGATTGCTGGAGCTTCTTCAAAGCTTTCGACTCAATTTGGCGGATGCGCTCGCGAGTCACTTTGAAAATGCGGCCCGTTTCCTCGAGTGTGTAGCTGTAGCCATCACCGAGACCGTAGCGTAGTCGAATGATCTCTCGCTCACGGTACGTCAGACTGCGAAGCACGACGTCGATCTTGTCCTTAAGCATCTCGTGCATCGCGGCTTCGGCCGGGCTGCCATGATGTTGGTCTTCGAGGAAATCGCCGAAGGCGCTGTCCTCACTTTCACCCACCGGGGTATCAAGGCTGATGGGGTGCTTCCAGGTCTTCATGATTCGCTCGGTTTCCTCAACCGAGAGGCCAACGGCGTGAGCCAACTCATCCATGCTGGGTTCACGGCCAGTTTCTTGGCGGATCTGCTCGCTCTTGGCTTTCAACTGGGAAATGCTTTGAAACATGTGAACCGGAATGCGAATCGTGCGAGCATGATCGGCAACGGCTCGCGTGATGGCTTGGCGAATCCACCATGTCGCATAGGTAGAAAACTTGTAGCCTCGGCGGTATTCGTATTTTTCGACACCCCGCATAAGGCCAGCGTTTCCTTCCTGAATGAGATCCAGAAAGCTCAGTCCTCGATTTCGGTACTTCTTGGCGATCGAAACCACGAGTCGCAAGTTGCCGCCAGACAACTTCTGCTTGGCCTCGGTCCACTGTGCGAACCGCCGCTTGATCGTCTTTGACCGCTGGATGAACTCTTGAGCCGGCTCTCGAACCATCGCGACAAGATCATCCAGTTCTTTTTGCAACACCGAGGCGTCCTTGGTGACAACGGTGCGGCCATCCATCAAATTTTTGCCGTAATTGTGGCGATGATGTGCACGCGGACTCTTGGCCTCCTCGATCATCTTGAGAAGCTGTTCCATGCGCTCGGCAATCTGATGCATGCGCTTCATGACAGGCTGCAATCGCTGGGTCCGGATCGAAAGTTCCTCGATCAACGTACACATCTTGCGGCGGCGCACGACGCGACGGCGCTTGGCAGCTTTTTTGTCGACAGCCGATGCTTCCGGATCGATCGTGACGAGTTGGTCAGCCCGATGCTGCTCGTACAACTTCTTGAGCAGCGGCAGATTTTTGGGCATGCGGCCTTCGATTTGTTCCTTGCGTGTGTTCTCAGTCTCCGAAGTGCGCAGGGTACGTTCAAACGGCAGTTCTTTCGAGTTCACCTTCTCGAGCGTCTCGATACCCATCTCCAACGCAAAGTCCGATTCCATGATTCCGCGGCGAAATCGCTTGCGAGTGATCTCAATCTGTTTCGCGAGATAAATCTCCATGCGCCGAGTCAGCAGCGGAATATTTCCCATCTGGCTGAGATACATCCGAATGGGATCTCGCGAGAGGAGTGCTCGCTCTTCCTGTGCTGTCAGTTTCGGCTGCGGCACCGTCTCAACCGGGTGTGCCTTTTCAGGGACGTAGTCGGGATCATCAATAGGTGTATCCACATCGTGGATCAACTCCACGGCGTTTTCGTCGAGCCAAATCAGCAACTCGTCGACCATCTTGGGGTCGCCGCCTTCGTCAGGCAGGTAACGATCCACCATTTGAAAGGTCATCACGCCTTGATTGTTTTTGACTTCTTCGATCAGCGCGTTGAACCTGTTACACAAGCGATGCACGGCAAACTCCTTTGGGTTGAAATCGAAATGAACGCACGTCCGTTTGCGATCCCGATCAACTCAAGATCAAAAATACCAGTGTCTTTCTGGGGAGCACAGCTCCCGTGGGCAAAGTCTGGTTTCCACAACCAGCACAATCAAATTTCAGCCAACAATCAACCGAAGACGAATAATCAATGCCGAGGTTTCGGAAAATCGTCGCCCCGCGACCGGGAGACTTTCGCAATCGTTCGTCGTGATTGAGTCTGACAACGACCGTTGCTGAGCAACTTGGGGTTTACACGATCTCACGCGGTTCGGCACCTGGGCCCAGAGCCGAACTTGGTGCGGGCCTCGTTGTCCGCTTGCGCCGTCCGCTCGCGACTTCGACCCATAAAGAGGAAATCGAATCCAGCCAATTCGATTCGTTTGCACCAAGACTCGCACATTCTTCAACAATTCCCCAAGCAGATTCCGACAAGGGGGCTCTCTTTGATAGATTCCTTTCTTTCAATGTGAGAACCAATCCAACCCATCGATCGAATCGGCAAAGCTGCCGACAGGAGCGTTCGACTTCGATCCTTTTAGCCAGTTTCAGTGAGGCGCTCGTCAGTTTACCCACTGCAACCAGAAACGAAGACGACATCCTATCAGGGGACTTTCCCATATCCAGCAAAAAAAACTTGGTGCGAGTAATTTCCCGGAACTGGCAAGAGGCTCAGGTTTTTCAGAACCTTTGTCATTCTTCGGCGGAGGACACGGTTCGTCAACCGGGGACAAGAGAAATCGACGCTTCGCCTGCGTACCTGAAGCACTCACACATCCAACGCTACATTGCGAACGACCAATTTGATCCTGCTGATAGCTGGCCGAGCTTGCCTGATAACAAACCCGAAGGCAGGAATTCGCGGAGTTGCGGACTTGCGCCCGAGGAAGCGATTGCGAATCTCGGTTCCCAAACCAGAGAATCGCAATTCTCAGCCGCAATCCATCGATCAGCGGCAGATTTTCGACTCAGCTCCATTTCGCCGTTGGCTGCGCCAGCTTGGGTAACAGGTCGTCTCTAGAAAATCCTCAAAATCGCGGTCAAAAGTCATTTTGACCAAAGCCGTTGTTTGGCAATGCGAATTTCAATGATGCAATCCGAAAACTGACAGCTGGGCACCACGACTGATGGTAAGCGACGCTCCGCTATTGGTGAGATGTCCGCCCGATAATCCCAGCGACTCGCGCACCGCGATGCGTCTCAGGATCTGCCCCGAATCACTGGCGACCATGACCAACTCGTCCCGATTTGGCCAGCAAACATCACCGTGAATCAACACTCCTCGGCCGGCTGAGAATCCTTCGGGATCCTCGTTGCCGACTCGTCGATGGGGCCAGGCAGACTTGCCGCTCGTCAGGGTGACTCCCCACAGCGAGCGGCCCTGCACGATCAACGTATTTTTGGCAACACCCAAAACATAGCGAATTGGATCGGGCCACTGATGCTGCCACAACAGCAATCCGCTTTCGGCATGAATCGCCATCAGCAAGTCTGTATCAAGCGGCGCGACATACAACACGCCGTCGTGATAAATCGGTGGAGTGTGTCCTTCGCGCCTGCCATCTCGAGAAGAATTGACCGCATCCGAAACATACGTCCGTGCCCAGCGAATCGCTCCGTCGTGCACGTCGATGGCGACAATCGTCCCCGCATCGGTCGAGACGAAAGCGGTGTCCTCGGCCACGGTGAGCTCCAGGTGGCTGGTGGAATTCACGGCTTCTTCAGTCGAGGCCACGGTGATGCCCACTTTGCGATTCCAAATCAGCCGCGCCGTGTCGGCATCAAAGCAAGCCACATTGAGCTGCTCCTGAGGCAGGCTGCGTCGCAACACAACCAAGACGCGTTGTGAATCAGCTGCAGGAGGACCTTCGAAACACCACGGCGAGGCCACACTCAGCGGGTCTTGCGGATCGATCTCCTTGGCGTCGATTCGCCAAACAAGTTTGCCTTCGCCATCGCCAACATCCAACCCGACTAATTCACTGTGCGCATTCGTTTCCTGCTTGGCTTTGCCAGTGATCGAAGTCCCCAATCGTGCGTAGAGCCGATCCCCGTACACCGACAAGGAATGTCGAGCATGTCCGTCGATGGGCCGCTTGGGAGCAACCGGATCGGCAAGTGCATGAATGACGGATGCTTGTGGATCGCGTGCTGGTTCTGCTGTCTCCGACCACTTTGGTTGGCCAGAGGAGGCAGTAAATGCGAACACCGATTCTCCGTTCGACACGAAGAGTGTTTCTCCAGCGACAACGGGAATCATCTCAGCGAATCCTGTCTCCGAACCATTAGGCAATTCGACGGTCCATATGTGGCGGTCCAACGAAGTCATTTCGTTGGCTTTCGAAACGCCGGCCTCCTGATCGGCAATCATTGAAGAAAGCAGATCGACCAGAATTCCGTCTCGACCGGCAATGCGACCTGCCGAGTTGCCGTGCAGCCGGCGAAATGCGGCGATTTCTTGACTTACTCGCTCAGGATCTTTCTCAAATAGACTGCACAAAATGAGTTGAGCACGAATTTGCGCGGCATCGCTGTTCGGATCAGGATGTCGCAGAAGACCCAAGCCAGCAGCAGAGCGCAGCGGACCAGAGGCCGGCAGCAGCATCTCCCAATACGTTCGAGCCGCCGCATAATCCGCACGTTCAAACGATTGCTCGGCGAGTCGAGCGAGTGCTTCGTCCGCAGACGAGCTCGCGAATGCTTGTCGAACGATGCGGAGCCAAGCGGCTCGCTGACGCGACGGCTCGAGTCCTCGCTGGTCTTGAATGTCATCAAACCATTTCTTCGCCGTGGCATCCACTTGGCGCCGGTACGCGATCAATCCGGGCTTCGGCAACAACGTGGCTTGAGACTGGCAGAATCGAGCAACGTTCACATACCACCCTGGGGCAATCGCGACCAGCTTGTCGGCCTTTTCCGACTGTGTCTGGCGCAGCAACGTCGCAACGGCATCCCATTGCTTTTCGGCGACGAAGTCCTCGATGCTGGCGAGCCGCTTTGTCGCGGCGCTGTCCAGATCCAGCGTCATCGCTTCCTGGCTAATATCCGGTACGACAAGTTGCGCCGACGCGGGCGCAACCAGCACCAAGACAATCAGCAATAAAGGAATTGGCTTCATGTCTCGCGGAGCCTTGTCCCAATCCAGAAGATGACAATCCCAATCAACGTGCAAGTCGGCATCACGAGCAACCGAAAGCCAAAATTCAGTTGGTACACAATCAACAACGGAAGCCACGCAAGAGCCATTACTTGCAACAGGATTCCCAAGTGTTGCCGCATGAAAAGTTCCGTCCATCTTCGTTGGGGCTAAATCGAGTCGGCTTTATACTCTGGCGACTGAATTCAAGGAACGACGCATGACTGAGGCAGTTGATATTCTGGCTCGCTACAGCCGACAGACGCGGTTTGCTCCGCTCGGAGAAGCCGGGCAGCAGCAGTTGCTATCCAGTCGCGTGTTGCTGGTCGGTTGCGGTGCCTTGGGGACGGTTCTGGCCGAGACCCTGACTCGGGCTGGTGTCGGATCCCTGCGAATTGTCGATCGAGATTTTGTCGAGACGACAAATCTGCAACGACAAGTGCTGTTCGACGAAGACGATGTCGCGTCCCAGATGCCGAAGTCCGTCGCCGCCGTCAACAAGCTGCGACGCATCAACAGCACGATCGAACTGGAAGCGGTCGTGGCCGATGTCGACTGCCGCAACATCCGCGAGTTGGCTCGCGGCGCGAACCTGATTCTCGACGGAACCGACAACTTCGAAACGCGATTTCTCGTTAACGATCTTTCGCTGGAAACCGGTATCCCCTGGGTGTACGGCGGATGCATCGGGAGTCACGGTCAAGTGATGGCGGTGTTGCCGGGCCAGTCGGCGTGCTTGCGCTGCGTGATTGAGTCGCCACCCGAAGCGGGAACAATGGAGACCTGCGAGACAGCTGGCATCCTCGGCCCAACGGTCAATGTGATTGCATCATGGCAAGCGATGCTGGCGATGAAGATTCTCAGTGGTCATCTCGATGAGGTTCCGCGAGTGCTGACCGTGATCGACCTGTGGGATCATACATTTCGAACGCTCGACGTTGGCAACTTGCTCGCCAGTGGGAATTGCCCGGCCTGCAAGCACGGCGAGCGGTTGTGGCTGTCGGGGCAGAGCGGTTCACGCTCAACGGTTCTCTGCGGGCGAAACTCGGTGCAAATCGTTCCCAGTTCGCCAACGACATTGTCCCTGGATGATCTCGCCTTAAAGTGGCACGGCCACGGGACGATCACTCGCAATCCGTATCTTGCCCGCCTGTCGCTGACCGGCGGAGAGTTCGAGTTGACCGTGTTTCGCGACGGCCGCGCCATCATCCGCGGTACCCAGGAGATCGCTGCTGCACGAGCGTTTTACGCGCGATACGTCGGCGGCTAAGACTTTTCAGCCCAGTTGCCAGTTGTAGCGGTTCAACTCCAGCACCAGCAGGATGATGCCGGTGATCAGCGACGCGACGGAAACAAACAACAGGCCGACGAACACGTCCGGCGTGGCCTTGGCTGCTTTACTGTCCGAGTTTCGACGTGACATTGTCGCCCCTTTCGATGACTCCGTTTTTCGCTCGCAAAATGACCACACCGACCGCTCGGTCGGGAGTCACGTACACCAGCTTGATGTCTCCCAAAAACTTCGCCGCCCGATCACTCTGTTGCGAGCGATAGACTGAGAGCTTGTGCCCTTCGGCGAGACCATCGTCGCTGCCAATCGAAATCTCGATCAAGTCCGAACCGCTGCGGCCAGCTCGCTTCGTTTCCAGCACTTCGCCATCGACAGCCGGAGGCGGCGTCTGCAAGCCGGCGACCGATTGTGGATCGGTCGAAAGACCATTCGCCGCAATGATCTTCTCTCGAATCGCAAAATCGTTCAACAACTTCGTGTGCTTGTCCAGCATCGCCTTTTCGGCGACTTGCAAGTTAAATTTGACATCTTCCAAGGCCTTCACTCGGTCTTGTTTCTCATTCAGCAGTTTTTGCAAATCGTTGTTGATTCCGCGTTGCAGCAATGATTCTTCGCGGCGCTGGCGAGCTTCTTCAACGGAGACCTTCGCCAGTTCGCGTTGTTCATCCCGCTCGGTTTTGGCGGCGACCAATTCCTTGTCGGCGGCATCGACCTGGTCTTTGTAAAGCTTGGCTTGTCCCTCGGCGTTCGCGGCTCGTGCTTGCTCATTCTTGAGATCGATCTCGAGGCGAGTCTTGTAGGCGGCAAACGCCTCCTCGACCTGCCTCTTGTCCGCATCGAGCTTCGCGTAGTTGGCGTCTCCCGTCTCTTTGGCCGCCTTCCAATTCTTCTGTGTCGAAAAGACAGCTCCGGCGAAGATCAGGAACATGATGCTCAAGAAGAGCTGCAAACCAACGAGTAGTTTTCCAAGAAATGACATGTCACGCCCCCCCAGTCGTTTTCGCGTCCCGCGATCATTCTTCGTAGGACGACTTCAATTGAACGTTTCGTCGCTGCAAGCGAGCGAGCACTCCGCGCATACGGCTGAGCTCGTCTTGCAGTCGTTTCTTCTGTTCGAGGGACTGGAATTGATCGACTTCCAGTTCCTCCAAGTGATTTCGCAGGCGAGCGACGTCTTCGCGACGCAACTCCCCTTCCTTCCAAACCGTCAACGCCTCTTGAGCTATTTTGTCACCTTCGACGGACAACTCCTGGATCGTCTTGACCTGCGTTGAGAAAATCTTCTGCAAGTCCGCCTCCCGTCCTTCCATCGCCTTGAGGTCCAACTTTTGCTGAGCGATGAATTCGTCTTGAATTTTCTTGAGCTTTGCCGGTTCCGGCTCGAGCGCTTCAATCTTGTCTCGAAGTGCTTTTTCTTCGTGGCTGTACGCGGCCACAATCACCTCGGGCAAAACCTTTGAGGTCTTACTGAGCGGCTCTTGCTTGGCGTGCTCGATGTTATTCTTGACGGTGTAGGTCGTCTCCTTTTCGCTGACGCTCTTTTCGATGGTGTACTTTTCCAAGGCCGCGGCTTCGCCTTCCCAGTTCGTGCCGGCGATCTTGGCAGCGAACGAGAAGCCGAGAAACGCGACGCTTAGAAACGTGGTCAATACCACCAACACTTTGCCCATATTGTTTTTCATCGTGACGCCCTTTGTGGCAGCATCCTTGCGTCGCCACGTCCGACGAACGAAACGTCTCGTCGAGAAACCGCAGCGACTGCCACCAATCCGGCGCGAGTATACGAGTGCTCAAAAAAACGTGTCAAACTGATTTTGACGATCGTGCCGGAAACGGACCAAGTTGCCGAAAACGGCTCCTCTGAACATCGAACCGAGCCCCTCGGCATCCGCAGACTCCGCCGAGCGAATCCAGGCAGAGTCCACCGGTGACTGCCGCCGCGCACGATCCTGTCTCGCGTGCGACTCCTGACGATCGCGCGGACGCTGCGCGTTGAACCAGTCGAAACGGCGGATAGAGTGCTCTTCTGCACACTGAAAGGTACTTTTCCATGAGCAATGTTCGCGACTACGGAGCGGCTGGCGACGGCCAAACCGATGACACCGGGGCAATTCAGCACGCACTGGCCGACGGCGAGGGGCTGATCGAATTCCCGCGTGGCGACTATCGCGTCACGAAGCCGATCGTCGTCGATTTAGCCAAGTTCAACCGGACTGCGCTGCGAGGAAGTGGCGGAACGGCGAAGGTCATCATGGCTGGCAAGGGACCAGCGTTCTTCTTTGCCGGGACTCACGACAAAACCGCCGACCCCAAAGGCTTCAAACCAGAGACCTGGCAGCGTGAGCGGATGCCGTTGCTCAGCGACATCGAAATTACCGGCGACCATCCGGAGGCGGACGGCATCCGCCTGGAAGGGGTCATGCAGCCGACGTTGACGGGCGTCCTGATCCGCAAGGTGCGGAACGCGGTTCACGTCACGAGGCGTTCGCGCAACGTGCTCATCAGCCATTGCCACATCTACCAGAACTCCGGCATCGGAGTCTTCCTCGACCACTGCAATCTGCACCAGACAATCATCACCGGCAGTCACATCAGCTATTGCCGGCTGGGAGGCATCCGCGTTCAAGGGGGCGAGATCCGCAACTTCCAAGTCACCGGCAACGACATTGAATACAACAACAACGCCGCGTTCGGAGTCCCGGATGCCGACGGTGAACCGACCGCCGAGATTTACATCGACGTCGAGGATGGTACTGTCCGCGAAGGGACGATTTGCAGCAATACGATCCAAGCGACCTACAGCCCCAACGGCGCGAACATTCGCTTCATCGGCAGCGGCTCGAAGGGCAATCATCGAGCCGGCATGTGGACCATCGCCGGCAACTTGATCGGCAGCCAGGCGACCAATATTCATCTGACGTCGGCGTTGGGGTTCGCGATCTCCGGCAACTACATCTACAGCGGACACGTGCGCAACATCGTCATCGAAGGCTCACGCAGCATCGCCATCGGAGCCAACACGCTCGGCCACAATCCTGACTACGGCGACAAGGAACTCTCGACCGGCATCCGCTTCGTCGATTGCGAAGACTGCACGGTCACGGGCCTGATTATCCAAGACGCTCTCGCCGGGCAGAACACGGTCACGGGAGCGGTCGCGAACAAGAAGGACGGCCTCATTGAACTTCTTCGTTGCCGGCGCATGAACTTGACCGGTTGCCAAATTCTCGAAGGGACGCCGAATGGCGTCGTGGTCGAAGATTGCCACGATACGCTGATTTCCGGCTGCACCATCCTCGACCGCCGTTCACCGAAACTGATGGAGCACGCAATCGACTGGCGCGGCACGGCAAAGTCCGCCGCCGGAAACATGGTTCATGGCTGCCGCATCGGCACCGGCAGTCGTGGAAATCTGAATGGCACGATGCGTCTGGGAATACGCGTGTCCGAAAACGTGTTGGACTGAAGGAGTGATCGTCGTGCCTGTCGGATCGGAAATTCTGCCCGCGATTCGCTGCTTGTTGACCGAAGCGGGTGTCACGTTTCGCGAGGTGCATCACGAACCGACACGGACCTCGGAAGAATCGGCAAAGGCTCGCGGAGAGGAGTTGCGGATCGGCGGCAAAGCCCTGCTGATGAAAGGGGACGACGGCTTCCGGCTGTTCGTGTTGCCGGCCGACCGCAAACTCGATTCAGGAGCGATCCGGCGTGAGTTCGGATGGAAGAAAATGCGGTTCGCCACGCCGGAAGAGCTGAGCGAACTGACCGGCCTGGTTCCTGGCAGTGTGCCACCATTCGGGTCACCGATCTTGCCGTTCGACCTCTGTCTCGATCAGGCCGTGACCCAGAATCCGCGCATTGCTTTCAACGCCGGCTCGCTGACCGATTCGGTCATCCTGGCGATGTCAGATTATCTCGCCGTCGCGAAGCCGAGCTGTGTGTTCGCGTTCTCGTAAGCCGAACTACCGGTGTTGCGGGCTGTACGGCCACTGCTCGACTTGTTGTTGCGGCACCGACGGAATGTTGCAGGCCGGAACCGAGTTGTCCGAAGCCGGAATGCCCTGCGATTGCGGCGCGGAGGACGAGGGCGGCATCTGCAGTGACGGGCTGGGACTTCCGGAAGTAATCGTTGGTCCGGCATAGCTCGGCCTCGGTCGCGACGTGGCCGACTGCTGCTGATAGGCAGCTTGTTGCAGAACGGACTGTTGCCGCATCTGCTCTTGAATCAGTGCGAGCCTTGCTTCCAGTTCCAGCCGCTGTTGCGTTTGTTTGGCCGATTCTTCAGAGAGCTTCGTTTCGAGCTCCGCTTTCTCTCGTTTTGTTTTTTCCAAGTCTGCCTGCAATTGTTTGACCGAGTTGTCTTGGACGGCGGCCTTCGTCGTCGCAGCGGGAGCTGCAGATCGCCGAGCCGTCTGAGTCGTGCGGCTGGTCGATTTCGATTTGCTGGCCCGACTGGTTTGACGGCCTCGGAGCAACGGTCGCGTCCGAGAAGACGACTCGTACGGCGTGCGTTCTTTCTGAGTCGGTTGCAGGACGGTCGGTTTTTGCCCTTCTTTGGAAGGCTGAGCCGGCGGCGGTGCAGCCGGTTGGGGAGCCGATTCAATCGCTGGCTGGTTGTCGAATTGAGCCGGACCGCTTGTGTCGGAGTCTCGCATGCACCAACGCGGTCCGCTGTGACAACCCACCAAGCTCAACGTCAACACGCACCAAGCGATCATCCGCATGGAAAATCCTCCGACAAGCCTCGGCTCGGACCTGATGCCGACACCTTAGGGCTTATCTGACCATATCGGGCAGAACGATCCACATGTTGAGCCTAGTCGCTAACATCGGCGCGGCTGACATGAGCTGGATTGTTGCAGCACGCACAGCTTTCGCAGCTTTCGAGTTTTGCCAGTCTCGAAGTGGATGTGGCTGGCATCCGAACCGCACGCGACTGATTGGCCATGCCAAGAAAGGACGAAGCCGAGCGGGCTCTCCAGACCGCTCGGCTTCGTTTTCGATTCGGTTTCGCCGGGTCGGTCGCCTCTCTCCAAGCGGCCAACCTGTCTCCTCACCGCTCCCTCTTCGCCTTGCGGCGGTTCCTCAGAATCTCCGACCTCTCTCGCAGTCGGGCAGCCCGGATTGTTGTCTGGCTGCGATCGCCGAGTGGCGGCGACTCGAGAAATCAATTGCACCCGGCGTGCCAGTAGCAGTGGCGAACGACCGCCGATGCTTGGCTAACTCGATTAAGTTGCTGATTGATTGAGGCTTAGGTTTTTCATCGCCCGACGGAGTGCGAACGCGGTCAACCAAGGAGTTGAATCCTTTTTGTAAGAACGACAGACGGGCAGTTCGCCTATTTGCAATTCTTACTCAGTGTCTTTCCCGCAAGCAGTCATCGCGACGAGGTTGTGAGGCGGTTTGTCGCGAACGCTTTCTTTTTCGGGAGGACCGCCCCCATAATGACCATGTGGTTCGCAGTTTTGGTTTCGTCAGCTTCTCAAACCGGCGATTGCGCTCTCAGGAGGCATCATGGGTGAGATTCGGGGACGGTTACTCATCGGCGGGATGGTGCTCAGGAATCTGGAGGCGAGCCTCGATCATGGGGCCCACGATTCAGAGTCCGGGTGGACGGGGAGTTTGTTGATCGACCCGCCCCAGCAGGAATCTCTGCAGGTCGGCCGGCCCTATCGTCTGGAATTGGACGACGAGCGCGCCGGCCAGATCGAAGTCACGCAGATCGAATGCATTCCCGGCCAGCGCCAACTGCGAGCCCATATTCGGGGATGCTCCCCGCTGAAATGGTCCCCGTATGCTCACGAGCACCATCACGACTCCGTGATCTCACTCACTCCGGCGGCCATCTTGGGGGACGCCTAAACGGCGGGAGGCACTATGGCTTGTGTTCTAAAACCCGTCACGCAGCCCGAAGCGGTGATACCGAATCACGCGCGGTGCCATCGAGTGCCCCCAACTGATGTCCTCGACCGTCACGCCAAAAGCCGTCGCCAATCGCTGACGTTCGTCGGGACTTGGAGTCCAACGGCCCACCATGATCGCCTCGATCCGATCGCAATCCAACTTCGATCGCTCGGCAATTTCTTCGATCGACAGACCGGTTTCCTCAAACAGCAAATCGATAGTGCGGATCGGCAAGATGATCTCCCTTTGGGACGCCCCGATTTGTAGCGTCGCGATTATTCAACCCTGTTCCGTGATGTGGCAAGTCTGCCGCTTCAATTCTGACCTCTCTCGAAATCGTCCGATTCCATCAACACGGAGTACCGCGCATGACCACGATGATGACCGAACGGGTCGCTCGTCAGCCCAGCGACGACGAAGCCGAACCGAAGTTCGAATACCCCGGTGTTCCCACCACCTGCGACGGCGCGGAAGCGGTCGTCTGGGTGGAATCTCGCATCAGTCAGGGTTCGGGGGCGTTCCCGATTACCAGTTCCACCACGATGGGGGGCGGCTTCAATGCGGCCATGATGAACGGTGTTCCCAACCTCTGGGGCGACCAACTGGTGTTCGTCGAACCAGAAAGCGAACACTCCGCCGCGACCTTCTGTGAAGGTTTCGCATTGGCCGGCGGGCGAGTCACCAACTTCACGTCGGGGCAAGGTCTGATCTTGATGAAGGAGGTGCTCTACACGATCTCCGGCAAGCGATTGGGCATGGTCTTCAACATCGGCGCGCGAGCGTTGACCAGCCAGGGGCTCAATGTCCACGCGGGACACGACGATGTCTGCGGCGTCGCCGATTGCGGATGGGGCATGGTCTTCGCTCGCAACGCGCAGGAAGCGGGCGATCTCTGCTTGATTGCGCGCCGTGCGGCCGAAGCCTCCAAGACACCGTTTATGAACATCCAGGACGGATTTCTCACGACGCACACGGTCGAAAGCGTCCGATTGCTCGAACCGGAATTCATGAAACAGTTTGTCGGCAAGCCCGAAGAGAAACTGATCAACTTCATGGACCCGGCCAACCCTGTCATGTCAGGAGTGGTGCAGAATCAGGACTCGTACATGAAGGGCAAGATCGCTCAGCGTTGGTACTACGAGCAGTGCGAACCGGCGCTCCGCGATGCCTTTGAGGAGTTCTATCTCAAGACTGGCAGGCGGTATGACTTTGTGACTCCGTATCGCTGTGACGATGCCGAATACATCATTGTCGGTATGGGATCGTACATGGAGACGGCCCAGGCGACCGTCGATTACCTTCGCGAGAAGCGTGGCATGGCAGTCGGCTGCTTGAACGTCACCTGCTTCCGGCCGTTCCCTTCGCAGGCGATTATCGACGCACTCAAAGACTGCAAAGCGTTCACGGTTCTCGAACGGATGGACGATCCGCTTTCGACCACCGGTAACCATCTGACACGCGAGATCAAGGCCGCGTTCTGCGATGGAATCACGGCCCAGAACGGGATTGAGAAGATCAACCGAATCCCACGCATCTTCCATGGAGCGGCGGGACTCGGCAGCCGCGACGTTCGCCCTGGCGACTTAATCGCCGTCTACGACAACATGGTCGATAACGGCCCCGACTTCTTTTGTGTCGGCATCAATCACCCGCTCAATCTGAACATCAAGGAAGATCCAGACCTGCGGCCGCGCGGCGGATTCTCGATGCGCGGTCACTCGGTCGGCGGATTCGGGTCAGTGACGACCAACAAGGTCATCGCCACCATCGGCGGACAAGTCTTTGGCAAGGACGTGCAGGCGTATCCCAAGTATGGTTCGGAGAAAAAAGGTCTCCCGACAACGTATTACCTGACGATTGCCGACTCGCACATCTACACGCACAGCGAACTCGAACACGTCGATCTCGTCGTGCTCAACGACACGAACGCGCTTTTCAGCGGCGACCCGCTGACCGGCGTAGTCAAAGGTGGGGCGATCTTCATGCAGAGTCCCTACACAACTCCTGCTGACGTCTGGCAACGCATCCCGGAGCACCAGAAGAAGGTCATCCGGGACAAGCAATTGCGAGTCTTCTTCATCGACATGGTCAAAATCGCCCGCAGCGTCGCGTCCGAAGCGGACCTCGAAATGCGCATGCAGGGCATTGTACTGCTGGGCGGCTTCTTGAAGCTCACGCCATACGCGAAAGAGAGCGGCATGACGGACACCGAAGTTTATGCCGGTGTCGAGAAGGCTCTGCGAAAATACTTCGGCAAGCGCGGCGACCAAGTCGTTCAGGACAACCTCAACTGCGTCCGACAAGGCTACAGCGACATGCAGGAAATCCCTGCCGAGATCATCAATGCTTAAGACAGGAAGAAACGAGTCATGGGTGATTGGTCTTTGATCATTTCCTCGACCAAATAATCAATCCCAACGACCAATCATCGACGATCAGTACCGTCCGACATTCAAACCTGCGACAGGCGAACCGCCCGTCGCCACGAAATAAGGACTCACCATCATGTCCGTTGCCGAAATCCCCGCCAAACTCCCGTCGATGAACGAAGCGAATCCGCGTGATCCGTACAACAACAACAGCTACGGGACGCTCGTGGATTCGCCCTACAAGCTGTGCAGCCTGCCGATCCTGGATGTCGAGGACTTCAACGAACGAGTCATCCGCGGCTACGAAGAGGGCTACGGCGAGAAAGACCTCCCGGCCGACTTGCCAATTGCTCGGTCGCTGATCGCCGCCGGCAGCGCGACGCTCCGCGACTTCAGCTACGTCGCTCCTGAAATCCCGGAGTACATCCCGGAGAACTGCACCGGCTGCATGGACTGCGTCACCGAGTGCCCAGACACCGCGATCCTCGGCAAAGTGCTGGCCGAATCGACGCTCAACGAGCGTCTGCTCACCATCACCGATCCCGAAGAACGCGCCAAGTTCGAGCATCAATGGTCGAAGACACGCAAGTACTACGAAGGCCCGCAGAAGAAGGGCCAAGAGGGTGGCCGCTTTGCGATCATCATCGACCCCAGCAAGTGCAAAGGCTGCGCGGAGTGCGTCACCGTCTGCGATGACGACGCGCTGAAAATGATCGCCAAGACCGATCCGATCATGAAAGACATCCGCAAGAGTCACCGACTTTTCAAACAGTTCGGCCCTTCCGATGAGCGGTACATCAATGAGAACCTGCTGATCGACATGATGCTCAAAGAGAAGACGCACATCTACGTCGGTGGTGCCGGCTCGTGCGCCGGCTGCGGCGAGGGGACCGCGCTGCGAATGCTGTGTGCGGCGACGGGAGCGAAGTACGGTGATCAATGGGGCATCGTCGCTGCGACCGGCTGCAATACGGTTTACACTTCGACGTACCCGTACAACCCGTATCTTGTGCCGTGGACAAACTCGCTGTTCGAGAACGCTCCCGCAGACGCGATGGGCGTACGCAGCCGTTGGGATCAAATGGGCTGGGCCGACAAGCCGCTGTGGTGCATCGGTGGTGATGGAGCCATGTTCGACATCGGCTTCCAATCTCTGTCGCGCATGTTCGCTTCGGGCATGCCGATCAAGGTGTTCGTGCTCGACACGCAGGTTTATTCCAACACAGGCGGCCAAGCTTCAACCGCCACTTACACCGGGCAGAACACGAAGATGAGCCTGCACGGCAAGAAATACGACGGCAAACAAGAACGCCGGAAAGAGATCGTGCAGATTGCCATGATGCACCCACGGACGTACGTCGCTCAAACGACGTGCGCCCACACCAACCACTTCTATAAGTCCGTGCTGGGCGCGCTGGAATTCGATGGGCCGGCCATCATCAACTGCTACACGACCTGTCAGCCAGAGCACGGCGTCGCCGACAACATGGCCTCGGACCAAGCCCGTTTGGCCGTCGATACGCGGGCCTTTCCGCTGGTGATCTACGATCCGCGGCAAGGGGACTCCATCAAAAAGTGCATGTCGCTGCAGGGGAATCCCGCGATTAAAGAGGACTGGTTCAAGAACCCCAAGACGGGAGCCATCGTGGACTTCATCGACTTTGCCCGCAGCGAAGGACGGTTCGCCAAGCACTTTGACAAAGACGGCAATCCGTCTGAGACGTTGCTGCACGCGAAGGCCGACCGACTCGCGAATTGGCACACGTTGCAGGATCTCGCGGGCCTGCGGTGACTCAAAGTCGACTTGTTCGTTGGTGACGGCCACTTCCGAATTGTCTCGCCGCCGCATAGAGTGATACTGGCGGCTTGGGGCGATCTTTTGATCCGAGCGGATCGGCGAATCAAGTTTGCACGACGAATTCAATTTTCACCAACGAAGACCACATGGCTGAAGATCCGAAGAAAAAAATTGCCCAGGACTGCTTCAAAAAAGGGACCGAGGCGATGGTTAAGCAGAACTGGGACTATGCCATCGAGATGTTCGGGCAGTCCGTGAAGTTCGCGCCAGACAACTTGATGTTCCGTCAGACTCTCCGCGGCGTCGAACGCCGAAAGTTTCCCAAGGGAACCGGGGCCAAAATGGCCGGCATGAGACTAATGGGGGTAAAAGCGAGCATCAAGAAGGCTCGTATGACCAAGAACTGGGCGACTCTTGATCAGTCTGCCGAAGAGGGTTTGACGCTTTTGCCCTGGGATGCCGAACTCAACGCCGACATGGCCGAGGCCACTTCCAACCAAGGGTTCAACGACGTCGCGGTCCAAGGCTACAAATGGGCTGTCGAGACTGATCCAAATAACAAAGTGACCCTCAAGGCATTGGGAGCGCTCCTCGAACAGAAGGGGGAGTTCCTCGAGGCGATTAAATACTGGGAACGCGTTTTCAAGCTCGACCCGCTCGATATGGAAGCTCGCTCGAAGATCACTCAACTCAACGCCAGTTCGGTGATCGACAAAGGTGAATTCGAAGAGGAAGGAGGCGACAAGAAGGAACGCTCGATCGAGGCGATCCGCAAGGCGATCGGCAAGCAGGCTTCCGCGTCCGCCGCTGCCGACGGACCGGGGCAATCTGAAGAAGCCGACCTGCAACGAGCCATCCGCAAAGATCCGGACAACAAGCACGTCTACCTCAAACTAGCCGACTTCTATCGCCGAGCCGGAAAAATTGAAGACGCCGCTGCGATGTTAAAAAAGGCGCTGGAACTTTCTGGCGGCGATCCGAATATTCGGGAACAACTCGAAGACGTTGAGATCGACTTGATGCGAAAGAGTGTCGACATTGCCAAGTCCAATGCCGCCAAGATGCCGGATGATAAAGAGGCCGTCGCGATGGCGAAGGCTCAAGAGACCGAGCTTCTAAAACGCGAAATCGAGAGCTATCGCACCCGAGTCGAACGGCATCCGCACGACCTCAAGCTCAAATTCACGCTTGGCGAGCGGTTCTACAAACTGAAGATGTACTCGCAGGCGATCCCGATGTTCCAAGCCTCGGTCCAGGACACCCGCATCGAAGGGGCCGCTTTGCTGCTGCTGGCGAAGTGCTTCATAAATGAGAAGAAGGGGATTCTGGCCCGCAAGCAGTTGGAGAAAGCGGTCCCGAAGCTCAATTCTCAAGAACACCGCGAATTATTTCTTGAATGCCACTACTATCTTGGCCGCTTGTGTGAAGAAGCCAAAGAGCCTGACAAAGCCGAAGAGCATTACGGAGAAGTTCTCGCCGTTGACTACGAATATAAAGACGCGCTCAAGCGGATGGAGTCCCTCGCACAAGGGTGAGACCACGGTCTCTGCCTCTCAGCTTGGCGAAGCGGGTAGATTGAGTTCAGCCTCCGGTACTTGCGGCTTCGACTCGCGGACTTCGTTGATCAGCCGTTGCAGATCGCCGATGAATCGACGTAATGCCGCGTGAACCAATTGAAACTCTCGCGACTGAGTGACGATTTCAAATTGGTCGTCCGACTTTACGCGATCAAACTTCTCAAGCAGTTTCTCGAAGCGCACTAACCGAGCTTCCAAGTCGATCTGCGACTCCTCGTCGGTGCCGATCATCCAGGCGACTTGCAGGTAGTCCCGCCAACGCGGGCCGCTCGACCACGCTTCGAGACTTTTGGACAAATTGCTGGCGGCGTTTGAAAGCTGCCGGCGCGAGCGGTCAATGTCTTCGGCAGCGAACTCGTGCAAGCCCACATGCAGGACGCGGAAGCTCGCCAGCTCCGAAACCGCTTTGTAGTTAACGCTGGCGGCGACTTCGTCGAAGAGTCGCACGACACTTCGCAATCGTACTCGCAGCGTCGCAGTGGGGCGATCTTCTCCATCAGTGACCAGCTTGGCGATTGTCGCCAGTTGCAAATGTCGCGACCAAGTCTCGCCATTCGGTAAGCTCGCGAAATCTTCTTCCAGGGCATTCAGCGCTTGCAGCAACAGTTCTCTTTGACGATCGAGCGGCAACGCCGCGAACTCGTCAGGAGTCAATTGTTGTTGTGGCGGCGGAGCGATTGTACCGGCGGAATACGAATCGATGTTCACGTTGGGAGTGATGACAGGAGTCGGCACATAGACGTAGGTAGGGCCATAATCAACGGGACCGCAGTAATCCGATCCGTATCCATATCCATAGGAACTCGGTCCGAGAAGCGAATTACCCACGATCAGCCAAGACAATCCACGGGAATGACGATGTCTCGAATGGTCCGACGCTCCATGCTGATGTGTGGAGTGGTGATGACCGGTGTGACTGTGGCTTGAATGTTGAGTCGCCGGCAGCAAGCCACTCGGAGGACGCGGACTTGCCTCCGCCTTGTGATTGTGATTGGAAACGGGGGGCGCAGGCGTCGAGGAGCCCGCGAGTGACGATCCTATTGGAGGAATCTTGCCGTTCGTTTCGAATTTGGGAGCCTTAGGCAGCGGCGAAATCCCGTTCGAACCCGGCGACGCGGGTTTGCCAGAAGTGTGCTTGTGCCCGGACTGTTTCTGTGCCGCTGAGACCAACGGCTTTCCTGGTTCAATCTTGCCGTTGTGCGGCGCAGGTAGCGGTCCAATCGCCTGTCCGACTTTTCCGCTAGGGACCGACGTCGCCGAACCTCTGAGATTGGGCGGAGGATTCTTCGTTGTCTTTGGTGCTGTGGTCGCCGGCGTCGGCAGTGCGGGTTGGCTTGGAGGCACTTGTGTTCGATGCGATGGCTGCTCGGCTCGATGCGGTGCATGCTCAATTCGTGCGGAGGATTGCGAGGAACGCCGTGACGACGGACTCACATTGATCGCGGGAGCCGGTGTCGATCGCTGGACAGGAACTGCCGAAGGAGAAGGCCTGGTTGTGGCGGGTGTCGAGTGAGCGTGCGCCGGTGCGTGATGCGGTGTGCCGGAGGAACGACTGGGTAAATTGTGTCCCTTGTCCGAAGCGGGCCCTTTGTCTTTGGCAAATACGACTCCTCCAGTCAGCCCCAGCAGCGCAGCAATGAACCAAGCTTTGGACATGTTCGATACCTTCCACGTTCTAAAGTCATGACGGCATCGCGCGAATTGAGCGACAAGAACCTCGCATTGGCGAACGTCGTGCCAATCTCATCGCTGCTCTTCTGGAAGGGGCAACAGTGCGACTAGGCCATGCCCGCACACCAATTGGGTTGAGCGGTGCGAACTGCGACTGACGTCATTCTGATGATTTTGCCGTCAAACCGACCGCAGTCTCTGAGTTGAGATGTCTTCGGTTTTCAACGAGGCAGCTTTCGCTTACGCGCCGCTTTCACCAAAAATGCTCGCTTGGCATCATCCAAGAACTTCCAAAATGCCGGCGAGTCGATCTCACGCAGCCGATGCACGGTGATCGTCACCTCTTGCCAAGAACCGCTAGCATCTTTGACACGAACACGATCGGCTCGGCCGTAGGCTTCAATCTCGCGAATGTCGTCGACCGGTTTGAGCTGCAATGCCGCAACCAACGACTTCTGTTGAAACGTGTTCTCCGGCACACGGAATTTCAATGTCAGCAGCCATTCGTCACCGGTCATGGCGTGCAAAAACCACCCGCGCGAAGCATCCGGGCCGACAACCTCAACGACGCTGCGTTCCTCCCAAATCGTCGACAGCCGCGCATTCGGATCGAGCAACGCTGCCGGGCCTCGATCGTCCTGTTGCAGTTTCAAAGCCGCGCCAGTCGTAACCTTTCCTCGCAGTTTGCTCGGCAGAAATGCGAGCTTCGAGTCGGGTGCCGTTGCAACCTTGCGTGCGGGCGTCGCTTCTGGAACAGACTCCAAGAATTCAATGACTCGTTCCAGGGCGGCACTTTCCCAACGGCAAGGCTTATTGTTGAGCGCGACACGCTCCACGAGATGCCATTTGCGGCCGTTGACTTGCCAGGGCATCTTCGCGTCCCGGCCGAGTTCTGCGAGCGTGACGTCTCCCGCTCTTTTCTTGCGCACGCCATCGGCATCGAAGACGACTCGCTCACCACGTGTACCCGTGGCGAGGATCGGGGCGAGTGCCGCGGCTGTGTGCGAATTTTGGGACAACGTCTCTCGGCCATCGGCGGTCGATCTTTGTCCCGAGAATTGCGCAACCACATCTTCCGGTGTTCCCTCCGCGATGATCCAACCGCCACCGTCTCCCGCTTCCGGGCCAAGGTCGATCAGCCAGTCGGCCGTCTTGATGACGTCGAGATTGTGTTCGATAACGACGACGGTGTTCCCCTTCTCAACCAGGCTGTTGAGCACTTTCAGCAGTTTGTCGATGTCGTCGAAGTGCAGACCGGTGGTCGGCTCATCGAGGATGTACAACGTTTTGCCGGTCTGCGGCCGAGCGAGTTCCGCCGCCAGCTTCACTCGCTGTGCCTCGCCGCCCGACAACGTCGGTGCGGATTGGCCGAGCGTCAGGTAATCCAGTCCGACCGCACACAGCGTTGCCAGCGGCCCGCGAATGCGCGGGATGTTCTCGAACAGTTCGAGTGCCTGACCAATTGGCATCTCGAGCACGTCGGCGATCGACTGACCTCGATACCTCGCCGTCAGAGTCTCGGCGTTGTACCGCTTGCCACGACACTGATCGCATTCGATCCAGACGTCGGGCAGGAAGTGCATCTCGATCAGCTTCTGTCCGTTTCCTTCGCAGAGTTCGCAGCGTCCGCCGGCGCGATTGAAGCTGAAGCGGCCCGCTCGCCAGCCGCGCACTTTTGATTCGGGCAACTGTGCGAACAGCTCACGAATCTCGTCAAATACGCCGGTGAACGTGCCGGGGTTCGACTTCGGCGTGTTCCCGATCGGTTGCTGATCGACCAGGATCAACTTGTCGATGTGCTGCAACCCGCGCAGTTCATCGTGCGGGCCAGGTGTCTCGTTCAACCGATGCAGCTTCCGCGCGACCGCCTTTGCGAGCGTCTCTTGAATCAACGAACTCTTCCCCGATCCGCTGACGCCGGTGACAACCGTCAGCGTGCCGAGCGGGATACGCAGATGCACGTTTCGCAAGTTGCGATGCCGCGCGCCGACGACTTCAAGCCAGCCTTTGGTGTGTGAAGGTGTGAGAGCGTGAGAGTCCGAGGGTGATGCTGACTTGGAGCGTTTGCGTATCCGCGATTGCTCTTCTTTTCTCTGACTCTTTCTTCCTCCATCACGCTGCATCCGCCGTGTCATCGGAATCGGAATCTCCCTCCGTCCCGACAAGAACTGCCCGGTCAGCGAATTCTCCTCGCGGCCGAGCTGCTTCGGTGATCCCTCGGCCGTCACGGTGCCGCCGAGCCGGCCCGCTCCCGGTCCGAAGTCGTACAGGCGATCCGCCGCGCCGAGCACTTCACGATCGTGCTCGACCAAGATCAGCGTGTTGCCAAGGTCTCGCAGTTTCTTCAGGGCCGTCAGCAAGCGTCCATTGTCGCGTGGATGCAGCCCAATCGTCGGTTCGTCGAGGACATACATCACGCCGGTCAAGGCTCGGCCGATCTGCCCCGCCAGCCGGATGCGCTGGCACTCGCCGCCGGAGAGCGTCGGCAACGTTCGGGCGAGACTCAGATAATTCAAGCCAACATCGACCAAGAACGATAATCGATGTGTCGCCTCGGTCAGCAAGTCCCCGGCGATTTTCTTGTCGCTGCCGGTCAGCTGGAGCGTCTTCAAAAATTTCAACGCCTCATCGAGCGGCAATTCGCAAAGCTGCGGCAACGTGAACCCGCGCAGCCGCACGTTCGCCGAATCATCACGCAGCCGGCTCCCGTCACACACCGAGCACGCCACTTCCCCCGTCATGCCGAACAGCCGATGCCGGTAAGAGTGCGACGCGCGACCGGCCTCTTCGATCGCCGGATAAAGCCCCTTGTACTGGAAGCTGAAATTGGGAGTTTGCAATCCCGTCATCTCCACCCACCGCTCTCCCGTCCCGTGCAGCACTAGCCGCTTATGACGCGGGTCGAGCCGCTCGAAGGGCACATCCAGCGGGATTCCAAATTGCTGCGCCAGTGCCGTCAGCATGGCTCGGAACAGCGGGCTGCTTGCAACCTCCGGCCAAGCGGTGACCGCGCCGTCGGCCAGCGACTTTTTCGGCTCGTTGATGAGCGAGGCGAGGTCAGTCCCTTGTTGGACTCCGAGTCCCTCGCAACTTGGGCACCAACCGAGCGGGCTGTTGAAACTGAAGTTGTGCGGCGTCAGTTGTTCAAAACCACGACCACACTGCTGACAGGCAAAGTGCAGCGAGTAGTTGTCGACTCGCCAGTGTACTTCCGAAACATTCTCGTCGACGTGCGCGACTCGGATGAATCCACGGCCGAGATCGAAGGCCTGCTCCACGGAACTCGCCAGGCGGCTGCGCGAATGACTGGCCGTGACCCGATCCACGACCACTTCGATGAGATGCTTGCTCTTGCGATCAATCTTTGGCACGTCCTCCAGCCGGAAAGTCTTGCCGTTGATCCGCACACGAGCGAAACCACGAGTCCGCAACGACTCCCACAACCGCTCATGCTTGTCGCCGACTTTGACATCCTGCGGCGCGAGGATGAGCAGAGCATTTGTAGGGTGGGACGAGCTCGCTTCGAGCTCCGGTCCACCGACATTCTGTGAATTGGCGGGCCGGCGCTGTGCTGATCGTGCCCGTTGTCTTTGCCTCCCGGCTAAGATCGAATCAATGACCTCGTCGGTCGATTGCGTCGTGACGGCGATCCCGCACTTTGGGCAATGCAACTCACCGAGCCGGCACCACAGGATTCGCAGGTAGTCATAGATTTCCGTGACCGTGCCGACCGTCGAGCGGGGCGTGTTGCCGGTTGTCTTCTGCTCAATCGCAATCGCAGGGGAGAGGCCGTGAATGTGCTCGACCTTCGGCTTCGGCATCTGACCGAGGAACTGCCGCGCGTAGCTTGACAACGATTCGACATACCGCCGCTGTCCCTCGGCGTAGAGCGTGTCCATGGCCAGTGAACTCTTGCCGCTACCGCTCGGCCCGCAGAAAACGTTCATCTGATCGCGCGGGATTGTGACATCGATATGCTGGAGGTTGTGCTGAGCGGCACCACGCACGGTGATAAAGGGGTGAGAGGGTGAGGGGACGGAAACGACAGGGTGAGGGGGTGACAAGGTAAGCGGGTGAGACTGCCGTACGCTCTTCTTCACCTTGTCACCGTGTGACCTTGTCACCGTGTCATGCCCCAGCACCGCTCGCAGCGCCCGCCCCGTGTGCGATTCCTCGCACGCCGCGATCTCCTCCGGCGTGCCGCAGCAGACGATGCGGCCGCCGCCGGAACCACCTTCGGGGCCGAGGTCGATGACCCAGTCGGCGGTCTTGATGACGTCGAGGTTGTGCTCGACGACCAGTACCGTGTTACCGTTGTTGACGAAGCCATGCAGCACGTCGAGCAGTCGATGAACGTCGGCGAAGTGCAGGCCGGTCGTCGGTTCGTCGAGAAGATAAACCGTGCGGCCCGTCGAACGCTTGCCGAGTTCGCGAGCCAGCTTAATCCGCTGCGCCTCGCCACCCGAAAGCGTCGGCGATGGCTGGCCGAGTTTCAAATAATCCAGCCCGACATCGTGCAGCGTTTGCAGCAGTTTCGTAATCGGTGCGATGTTCGCGAAGTGTTCCAGAGCCTGCTGTACGTCGAGCTCGAGGACGTCTGCGATGCTCTTCTCCTTGAACTTCACCTCCAGCGTCTCGTGGTTAAAGCGATGCCCGCCGCAAACCGCGCATGTCACCCACATGTCGGCGAGAAAATCCATCTCGAGCTTGTTGCTGCCGTTCCCCTCGCAAGCTTCGCAACGCCCACCGCTGACGTTGAAGCTGAATCGCCCCGGCTTGTATCCGCGCCGCTTCGAGTCCGGCAGTTGCGTGAACAAATCACGGATCAGATCGAAGACTTTCACGTACGTCGCCGGGTTCGATCGAGGCGTCCGACCGATGGGCGACTGATCGATGTCGATTGCCTTATCAAGATGCTCAAGGCCGGTAATCTCGCGGTGCGATCCCGGCGTGCCAGTCCCCTTGTTGAGATCGCGGTTGAGAACCTGCCAAAGGATGTCATTGACCAGCGAACTCTTCCCCGACCCGCTAACGCCGGTGACGCAGACGAACGCTTCGAGCGGAATCGTGACATCGACGTCGCGCAAGTTGTGGTGATTCGCGCCGAAGATGCGGATTTGCTTGGGGTGTAAGGGAGTGACAAGGTGAGGGGGTGACCCGGTGAGGGAGGGAGCTGGCAACGACGCGCGGCCGCGTTGTGCCTTCTTCGCCTTGTCACCTTGCCGCCTTGTCACCGTGTCAATCCGCCGCGTCGGCGGCACTTCGATGGACAGCTCGCCCGACAGGTACTTCGCGGTCAAACTCTCTTTCGCGTGGCGGATTTGCTCGAACGAGCCTTCGGCGACGACTCGGCCACCGCGCACACCGGGGCCGGGGCCGAAGTCGATGATGTAGTCAGCCGCACGCATCGTCTCTTCATCGTGCTCGACGACGATGACCGTGTTCCCTTGGTCGCGCAGCTCACACAGGCTTTCGAGCAGCATCTCGTTGTCACGCGGATGCAACCCAATCGATGGCTCGTCGAGAATGTAAACGACGCCGACCAACCCGCAGCCGATCTGCCCAGCCAGCCGAATGCGTTGAGTCTCGCCACCGGACAACGTCGGTGCCGCTCGATCGAGCGTGAGATAATCTAACCCGCACCGCAGCAAGAAACCGAGCCGCCCGCGAATCTCCTTGAGCACTTCCGTCGCGATCACCTGCTCGATCGCGTTGAGTTCCAGTTCCTCGAAAAACTGAGCTGCCTCACGAATGCTGAGGGCGCAGACCTCCTGAAGAGCAAGGGTCGAGTGACGAGAGTCGAGAGTCGAGAGTTGTGAAGTGACATTCGAGTTGTTCGTCGCTTGTTTCTCATCTCTCGTCGCGTGACTCTTCGAGGTCACTGTCACGCATCGCGCCTGCGGACAAAGCCTCGTTCCTCCGCACGACGTGCAAACCGAGAACTCCATGTATTTCTCGAGCTGCTTGCGCCGCGCGGGATTGCGAGTCTTGCTGTAGTTCTTGAGCAGTTCCGGCAGCAGTCCCTCAAAAGTGCCGCCATGTTTCCAGACGCCGCCGTTGTACTTCCAATGAAAGACGATGTGCCGCGAGCCGGTGCCGTACAGCAGCGACTTCCGAATTTCGTCCGACAGCTCGGCCCACGGAGTCTTGAGCACGGATCCTTTCGGCAGACCGAGATCGTGCTCCAGCGTTTCGGCGACGCCGTCGTAGATGTGCCGCCGCCACTTGCCAACGTCCTTCAGCGGACCGAGTAGTTCGATGGCTCCATTCCACAGCGACAGCGAATCATCCGGGATTAGCCGATCTAACTGAAACTCGAATCGCTCGCCGAGTCCGTTGCAGTCGAGGCACATCCCCTGCGGACTGTTGAAACTGAATAGCTGCGGCGACGGCGGCTCGTAGCTCAGTCCGCAATGCGTGCAGGCGTAATGGGCGGAGTAGAGGGAGTCGAATTCGGTATTCGGAACAGGGATTTCTGAATGATCTTCATCGCTTTGGATTCCCCCTTCCGGTCTCCCCGTTCCGCCTTCATTCATCACGATCAACCTGCCATCGGCCAGCTTCAACGCCGACTCGACCGCTTCCGCCAGGCGGGATCGTGACGACTTGCCCGCTTCCAACCGGTCGACGACGACATCGATCGTGTGCTTCATCTGTTTGTCGAGCCGCAGGTCGGCGCTGAGCTGCACGATCCGGCCGTCAACGCGAGCACGGACGAAGCCACGCTTCAGCAGGTCGTCGAAGAGATCGCGGTACTCACCCTTTTGTTGCTGAATCATCGGCGCAAGCAGCAGGAACCGCGTGCCGGCTTTCAGTTGGGCGATGCTGTCAATGATCTGCTCCGGCGATTGAGCAGTGATCGGTCGGCGGCATTGAACGCAGTGACCTTGACCGACTCGCGCAAACAGCACGCGGAGGTAATCGTAAATCTCAGTGATCGTACCAACGGTCGAACGCGGGTTGCGGCCAGAGGTCTTCTGCTGGATCGAGATCGACGGCGCGAGGCCGGTGATCGAGTCGACATCCGGCTTCTGCATCTGGCCGAGAAATTGCCGCGCGTAGCTCGACAGCGATTCGACATAGCGGCGTTGTCCTTCAGCGTAGAGTGTGTCGAACGCCAGCGAACTTTTGCCTGAGCCACTGACTCCGGTCATGACGATCAGCTTGTTCTTGGGCAAGCGCAGATCGACGGCTCGCAGATTGTGCTCGCGAGCACCTCGAATGACGATTTCCGTGTCAGCCATAGGGGAACAACCATTGTCGCGCGGCGAATGAAACTCAAAGCCGTCGGCTATTGTGGTGTGGACGTCTCGCCGACACCCAAACCCGCGCCGAAATCGTCCTCGTCTGGCGGAGCTGGAGATTGTCGCGGCGGTTCAACAGCCAACGGAGTCGACTCCGGCGAGGTCAGCGGCTCAGTGGTCGCCGCATTTTGCCACTCCGACGTTGGATGGGATTCGCGAGGTCGTCGATCCGCGTAGTCGCCCGATCGTTCTGTGCGCGGCGGACGATTTCGAGACTTCGAGCTGCCGTAGCCACCCGGTCCACTTTCCGCATCCTCCATCAACGGCGAAGTCATCCGGGCAAATTCTTCACCCGCTTGGATGCGATCGAGCATGGACCGCAACTCCGGCCGCAAGTCGAGCCGTCCGGGACGCTGCCCCTCAGCCAGTTTCATCGGCACGCCGCCGCGCACGCAAGAGCAGCGCGGAGCGGTGATGTCCATCGTTAGCCGCGCACCCAATCCACACACAGGGCAGCTCCACGCACGGCGCACGTCGACGTCGATTCGTAATCCCGGACCTTTCATGAGTACTCCTCGTGGGGCGTACTCTCGCAAGCGGTCGGGCGATTCTCAAGCGCGACGCAACGTCGAAAAAACCGGCCTGTGCCGAGTAACCCAATGATGATCCACAGAGACTCGGTCATGGACGTCGATTTCTGAGTTCAAATCAAATGCGAATTCAACGATCTCAAGAGAGTGTTGATGGTCATCCGTTTGGCACGTGGGTGGCTTCTGACCATGGCGTTGGCCTGGCGGAGTCAACACACAGCCCGCAGGAACCGGGCTCAGGTGACGGTTGTTCTGCCAAGGAATTCACCGGCCGGCAGTCGTTGCTTCGAATATGACGATCACACCGACCTGTGGCGAAAATGCCACGTCAGCCGACACGGTACGGCAGCGGCTCCCCAGCTATTCCGGCTCGAAGATTCTCGATCGTCATCTCGATCATGCGACGCCGAGTCCGATCCGACGCGCTTCCCAGGTGCGGCGTGAGTACCAAGTTTTGCAGTGTGAGCAATGGATGATCGCGCGGCAGTGGTTCCGGCTGCGTGACGTCGATACCCGCTCCGGCGATGCGGCCGGTTCTGAGGGCCGCGTACAAGGCGTCGGTATCGACGACTGCTCCGCGAGACATGTTGATGAGCATGGCGGACGGCTTCATCAACGCGAACTGCGCCGTCGAGATCAGATTGTTGGTTTCTGCTGTCAGCGGGCAGTTCAGCGCGACGAAATCGCTCTCGGCCAGCAGATCCTCGAGTGTGCGGTACTCGGCGGAAAATTCGGCTTCCGCAATCGGATCGCGGCGGCGATTGTGATACAGGACATGCATGTCGAACGCCTTTGCTCGCCGAGCCACCTGCTTGCCGATCCGGCCGAGTCCCACGATCCCTAGCGTAGCTCCGTGAACTTCTTTGCCGATCAGCAGTGACGGCTCGTAGACGGTGAATGCCGCACTGCGGGCGTATCGGTCTCCGATCACAACGTTTCGCGCGGTCGCCAGAATCAAGGCGAATGTCATGTCCGCAGTTGATCCATCCAAACATCCGGGAGTGTTGCCGACAGGAATGTTTCGATCTGCCGCCGCCTTAAGATCGATGTGATCAACGCCAACTCCGTGATTACTGACAATCTTTAATTTCGGAGCGAGATCGAGCAACGGCCCATCCACGCCCGGATGCCCGTAAGTGATGAACGCCTCGGCGCGTCGCAATGAATCCGATTCGGCCGATGTCTCCCACGGCAGAATCTCAAAGTCATCACCCAACAATTCGAGGAACAACGGCGGAAGTTTGTCAGCCATGACAGGCGTGCGACTCATGCGATGAACTCCGGGTAAAAGAAAATCGAGTTACGCCTCCGACAGATCAACTGCAAGCGACTTGTAGGCCGTCAGCAATCGCCGGAACGACCGCGAGCGATCCGACTCGGCCAAGCTCGCGGACGTTGGCAGCCACTCATTCATCATGATCGATTCTGCCGTCGTGGTCCGCAATATACACGAGATCTCGTCACACGCAGGCGGTCAATGAATCCAATGGCAATAAAGAACGTCGCCGAAACGTCGTACACTTTCAGGATCGGAAACGCCTCGGAATCGTTGTCAAGGTATCCATCATCAAAGGCCAGCATCACAAATCGGCCGCGATGTTGACCCAATGCGTGTTCCCAATCGGACAGACTGTTCACGTCAAAGTTGTTCGTCACCAACGCGACTTGCTTTTCGAAGTCCGCAAGCGACGCGCTCCACAACTCGTGGTCGTACGGCGAATCGCCGAAATTGCCAATTCGGTGATAATTCAAGGTCGACGCAGAGCTTCAAGTTCACATGCTCCGCAGCATGCGAACTTCGCCAGTCACGTCCAACGTGCGAGCCCGCAGTTCACGCTTGGAAATTCTCGCGGCCCAAAGCACGACATTCGAATCGCATCCGCCTGCAATTGACGGGATAGCCTTGTGAACTTTGACAGCAGCAATTCGGTGAAGGCTGGCTCGGCAAGCATGTTGGTGATGTGGACGGAAGTCGCGGCGCGATACGACACCGCGTACCCCAACAGCACCCGTTCCGACCGAGTGCGAAGATTTCGTGTTTGAGGTCCGGGTACTACGAGAACCACCATGTCAGATTGTCTGCCGTTCGCTCGCCAAGCACCCGGAGTCGATTCGCCGCACTGTTCGAGAGCTGATCAAATCGCTTTTCGCAGTTTCAGAACGGATTCGATCGGGAATGCGGCTCCGGTATTGCTGAAGTAACGCAACTGTGACAGTTCGTATTTTGTCAAATCCGTTTGCAGCAGGATCGCCATGACCGTCGGTACGATTCCGAAGCCGGTGACCTCGTCGATCACGCCAACGGCAATGACGTTTCGCAGATGTGGAATCTCCGCCTACATCGCTTCGTAACCTCTCAGCCACTTGCTCTGCGCGATGAGGCACGACGCTCGCGAGTTGTTGAGCCGATAAGTTCGTTTGTCTGGCTTCGTAGTCGGGTTCGCCATGGCGAACACCGCCCCGGCCCTGAGCACCCTCTAGACGCCCAACGCCCCTCGACACCGTTGTCGAGAGACCAGCACCTCTGGCGTGAAAAAACTTTTTCAATTTTCTGGTCAACTCAAACCGTAGCAGATGCGAGAAGAATGGATGGCCGACCGTCTGCGGGTTCACTCCAAAGAACGCTGGCAGCTCTGCGGTGGGCTGCGATTGAATGTTTTTCATGTACGGGTACAGCCGCTGGAGTAACATCGGCCATACGCAACCAATCCGGCCGTCGTGACCAGAACCGCCTCAGAGTCGCCTCTTTGAAGATGCCGTAGCCGCCAAATACCTCGTCCGCCCGTTCACCGGTCAGCACGATCTTGATACCTGACTCCCACGCCAGTTGTGATGACAGAAACATCTGAGCCGGAGCCGTTCGCAGGATCGGAGTCTCGGTGTGTCGGATAACTTACGAGAAGATTCGGCCGATGTCGTGGTGCGAACAACGCCCCGTGTGATGCTCGGTTCCTAGTCGTCGCACGACCTCTTGCTGGAAGGCGTTCTCATCGAATTCCGGAATCGTGAACTCGACCGAGAAGCTGTAGAGCTTTTTGCGATTGAGTTGCTTCGACAGTGCGGCTGTGATCGACGAAACGCAACCGCAATCCACAGGAGTCCCTCAACAATCCTGCACAGTCGTCGACAGAACTCAAGTCAGCGCGGAAGGTAATTTGTGGTCGATTTGGAGTGGCTCGTGCGGCTTGTGTCCAACGCTGTCGGCTGGACTGAGCCGCAACAAGCGAAGTACGAGTTCACGAGAGCCACGAGTCACGGCAGTTTCAGGTCAAAGACGTGATAGCCCCACGCCGGCAGATCCAAGAACAGCCCTCGCGCGACCAAATCTGCTCCGTCCCGATCGTAAACTGCGTCGCTCAGGCAGTCGTGCAGGCGCCAAATTCCATGACCAACGTCGGCCTCGGGCCAGCGGACAAAGCACTGACTCTGGCTCGGCGCGTAGTTCACGGCGACGAGCAATCGTTCGCCACCGGCACCGTGCCATTCGCAGATGACGAAGTTGTCGCAGGAGGTGTTGCCGTCCCAGGCCGGAACGCGTTCGAGCGGTCGCCAGGATCCATTGCGAACAGAGTCCTTTCGCAGTACGGCCAGCATGCGTTGATAAAACAGTTGCAAGTGTTCGTCCTCGGCTTCCGCGGGTGCGCGAACCAGATGCGGCGAGATGCGTTTTCGTCGGCCCTCGAACTGACCCTGATGGAAGAACCGCAGGCCGGGCGACAGAAACGTGATGACTGCGGCCGCTTCGTGAACGGCTCGCGAGAACGTAGCGGCTGCTCGCGGTTCGTCATGATTCTCCAGGAAGCGAGCCAGCTTGTCCTGGTAATCCAGTCCGGCCCAGAAATGCTCGCGGACTGGGCGTGCGTGCTGCTCACGCAACCGATCGTACAGTCGCTTGTCGTAGCAAAAGTCGAAGCCCTGATGCTGCAACTCCCACTCGAGATCCCAATAGACCTCGGCCATGAACAGGAATTGCGGATGCTCGTGCCGCACGGACTCGGTTGCCTTAGGCCAGAAGGGTTCCGCTCGGATTCCCCATGTCCGCTCGAACACGCTGGGCAAGACGAGCATCGCCATGTCGCAACGGACGCCGTCGCATTGCCCGGCGATGCGTTTCAGCTCACCGATCATCGCCTCTTGCAAATCAGGGTTGCCGTAGTTGAGCTGAATTGTGTCAGGCCAGCCGTCAAAGTACGGGTCGCGGCCGTGCGCCAGCAACATTGATCCGTTCTGTGTTGGCAGTCGGTAAAAGTTCTGAGGTGCACGAGCCAAATCCACTTCGCTGCCAGACACGAAGTAGTCCGGATGCTCGTTGACCCACGGATGATCCGGTGCCATGTGGTTCGGAACGAAGTCGAGCATCAGCTTCAGCCCGCGCTGCTGCATTCGTTGTCGCAACCGCGCAAGCGCCGGAGCACCTCCCAGATCGCGATGGACCGTGTAGCTCTGAATGGCGAAACCCGAACCGCCGATGTCGTCGTCGGAGAGGTCGGAAAGCGTCTCTTCGAACTCGCGCCGCCAATCAGGATTCGCACGCGAGATTCCCTGCGCAGCCGAACCGGCCTGCCAGACGCTCAGCAGCCAAATCCAGTCGAAGCCTTGCCGCGCGAAATCATCTAATGCGGCATCCGAAATATCATCCAACGTCGCTCGGCGATCGCGCGAATGCGACAGGTCGGTCAGCCACACTCGGGTGTTGATCTGATACAGGGACGGATAGCGCGTCTTTGACATCGAACGACATCCGGCTGCCACTGACAGAAAATTGCTTGACTTGCTGAGACTTGCATCGAAGGGATGCGAACGGCGCTTCGCCCAGTTCGCTTTGCATTTCACAAGACCAACGGGCGCATCTTGCAGGCGAGTACTGATTTGGTACGAACTGGCGATTCGGCGGCAGTCTCAGCGTGCCGAACAATTGACCACAAATCACAGAAGTTATTTCCGAAACATCGCGTCGTTCGGGTTGCCCCGCGACAGCAAGTAGGCCAGCAGGTCGCGGACTTCGTTTTCGTTGAGCGTCTTCAGCAAGTCTTTCGGCATCAATGAGACCTTTGACGGTTCGTTGCTTTCGATGTCGCTCTTCTTGATGACGGCGACCTTGGTGGCGTTTTCTGGGTCGGTGACGACGGTGATCGTCTCTTTCGATTCGCTCACGATGCGGCCGGTGATGACTTTGCCCTCTTTGGTTTCGATGGTGGAGGCTTTGTATTGGTCGGAGATGACTTTGCTGGGATCGACGATGGCGTCGGTGAGGTCTTTCAGGTTGAAGCGGCCGGCGAGTTGGGTGAGATCGGGGCCGGTGGCTCCGCCGTCGCCGCCGAAGCGGTGGCAGATCACGCAGCGGGCGGCCTTGTACATCTTCTCTCCGTTCTTGAAGTCGCGGGCTTTGAGGCCGTCGCCGCCGGCCAGCGCGAGGACTTCGTCCACGCTGTATTCCTTGCCGGGGCCTTTCGATTTCGGGAGTTCGGGGATGACGTAGGGTTTGCGGACTCCGCTGGCTTCGATGGCGAGGCGTTCGGCGTCGGTGGCGTTGGCGAAGGCGTCGTTGTCGATGTTGGTGAGGAATTTTTGGTAGCTGGCTCCGCCGCTCCAGGTGCGAGCCTTCTCGAACCAGGCGAAGTACGTTTTACGAGCCTCCGGGGTCCAGCCGGTTTTCAGGTTGCGGAGGTGGAAGGCGTAGTGGTACTGCTGCTGATCTGGCTGGTTGGCGAGCATCGCGGCGATCGTGCCGCCGTAGCCTTTGTTGCGGTTGAGCAGCTCGCCGATTTGTTCCTGCGACGCCACCCGCTCGCGAGCCAGCACCGGCACCAATTTCTGAGCGGCTCCCGGCGACTGGAAGTGAATCATCAGGATCGCCAGTTCGCGGTTGACGAAGTCCGACTTCTGCGGGAAGAGATCGTCAAATTTTTTCGCCACCGCGGCGCACGTCTTCTCATCGGGATTACCGAGCCGGATGAACGCGAGCTGGTAAGCGCGAAGCAGGCCGAGTTGTTGTTCCTCAGTGAGCTTCGCAAAGTCGAGCTTGCCGAGCAGCGCCAGTAGTTTCGGCAAAAGAATTGGGTCTGCCTGTCGCGCCAGACCCGCGCAGCCGTTAATGACGATTTCAATGGCTTTGGAATCGGTCAATTCGAAGTCGCCATGACGAAGGACCAACTCCTGCCAATTCTGAATAGGGAGCCGTTCCAGACCAACGCGAGCAGCATAACGCATCGAGCGGTCCCCATCCCCAAGCTTGCTGATCAGACTCTTTGCTGCACCTTCCACGTCGTGATTGCCGGTGTGGAAAGCTTCGAGGAGGTGACGTAAGGTGCGCAGGTCCGACGCACGATTCCTCGCATCGACCAACGACGTGTCCTCCTTGCCGACGTAGGTGACTCGGAAGAGTTCCGACTGAGCGCCTCGGCCGCCGATGGTGAAGTACAAGGCTCCGTCCTTGCCGACGGTGCAGTCGGTCAGCGGCAGCGGCGTGCGCGATACGAACTCTTCCTTCGTCGCCTTGTAGCTGCTGCCGGACGGCTCCATGTGAATCGCGTACATCGTGCCGAAGGTCCAATCGCAAATGTAAAGAGCTTTCTGGTACTTGGCGGGGAACTTTGTGCCGTACCCGAACTCAACGCCGACCGGTGAGCCGGGGCCGATGTTGATCAGTTCCGGCAGGCTGTCGAGGTAGTAATTGGGCCACTTGCCCGTGCCGCTGCGCCAGCCAAACTCGCTGCCGCTGGTCGCGTGAACCACGCGTGTCGGGCGATACCACGGCGACCCGAAATCCCATTCCATGTCGGCGTCGTAGGCGAACATCTCGCCGTCCGCGTTGAACGCGAAATCGAATTGATTCCGATAGCCGCTGCTGAAGACGTCCCACGTTTTGCCGTCCGGATCAATTTTGCAAATCCAGCCGCCCGGCGCGAGCACTCCGACCGCGTGACCGCCGCCGTCCCACTGCCTCGGCGTCAGCAGGTCTTCGTCCCAGTTCGGCATCAACCGGCTGGTGACACCCTCCGGCAGAGTCGCTCGGAGTTGCTCCTTTCGCGGCCCGCCCATCGTCTGCGGCGGAGCGTTCGTCTTGATCTCAAACGGCATGTGTGTGTGATTGCCCGCCGCGATGAAGAGTGATTTGCCGTCGGGCGAGAGCCGAATCGCATGCGGCCCGTGCTCGCCGCCGCCTGGGATCGCCTTCAGCAACTCGACCTTGTCGAACTGATCGTCGCCGTCCGTATCCTTGCACCGATACAGTCCGCTCCCCGGCCCGCCGTTGCAGACGACGTACAAGCTGTCGAATGCGAACAGCAAACCCTGCGCGCCGGACATCTGCTTGCCGTCGATCTTGATGTCGAGATGCTCGACTTTAGTTTCGTCGCTGCTGCCGATCGCCGGAGGAGTGACTCGGCAGAAGCCAAGATTCCCTTGATCGCTGACAATCAAACGGCCTTTCGGATCGGTTGTGATGTTGACCCACGAACCGAGTTTGTCCTTCGGCACCGTGAAGAGCTTCTCAACCTGAAATCCCGGCGGCAAATTGAAGAGGTCGCGACCGGTACCGTCCGACGCGGCTCCTTCGATGAATGACTTTCCACCCGGGTGTCCGGCGAGCTTGGCGACAATCTTCGCCTTGGTCCATTGCTTTGCGTCGCGTGCTTCCGCCACTTGCCACGAGTCGTCCGTCACGATGAACCGATCCTTGCCATCTCGGCCCAGCAACACAATCTTCGCGCAAAATCCAGCGATCCCATCCGCGTTGATGATTTCCGCCTCGATGACGTTTTCGCCCGGCTTCAGACGGCTCTTGATGTCGGCCTCGGCTGGTACTTCCCAGTTGTCACTCATCGCGACCTTCTCGCCGTTGACCCAGACAGTCATGGCGTTATCACACGAGGCCTTGAGGAAAGCGAACTGTGCCGCGCCCTTGAACGTTGTCTTCACGAAATACTTCTTGTCCTGATCGGCCCCCCAAATCCAACTTGGAGCCGGCCCATCGGCGAAGGCGTTGCTCTTGGGTTTCTCGGATTTCTCGACCGACTGATTGGCTGCAGGTGCGATCTCCGGCTTTTGCGTGAAAAGTTTTCCGTCGGCAGATTCTTGTGCGATGACCGTGGCAGGCAGGAATAAAGCGGCCGTCAACAGCGACCATGTTTTCGGGGAAGCAAATCGAGTGGTCATGGGAATTCGACCCTTTCACAAGGTGAGAATCAAAATTGGGACGTCAGGATGATGAAACGTCGATGATTCGTCGAGCCACCGGACTGGTGGACGCCTCTTGCGACTAATCCGCCCGAAGCGAGAGGCGGCCTTCATCACGAGTTGGAACCTCGCCTTGTCTGGTTTGGCGAGTTGGCCTAGTTTTCCGCCGCTTTGCGATGCGGGTGCCGACGACTCGTCGGACAGTTGGCGGAGGACGCAAGGATGCGACGCTGCAAGTGGTGTGTGCTGGGCTTGGCAATGTGCCTGATTCTCCCAGGCTGCGCCATGATGCACGAGTTTCGGCCGCATCGGATGTGGCGCTGGAATCGTGGGCCGGCTCCCAGCACGAATCCGTTTTTCTCGGTGACCGACCCGATCCCGCAATTGGGGCAACCGGGCGAATTTCCGGAGCCGGTCGACGCTGCGGCTGATGCCGCTGGCATGGAATCGACCCTGCAATGATTGTGGGGGAGTTTTTTCACTTACCTGCGTGTATGAGCAGGTTGAAAACCTGTTGCAGGCCTGCGGCTTGACACTCTTGCAAATGGGCCGATAGGTTAGGGAATTCGATTTGCCTGTCTGGTTAGGTCGCCGAGTTTTCGGCAATGTCGTTATTCCCATCTTGACCGATTTTTGTCCCGGCGGTTTTGCGACTCCTACGACCGATGCCGTGGTGGTAAGAATTCGCTGGCTGCAGGAATGCGACGTGGCAAAACCCGCGGCTTCCGACTATTTTGATGGCCTATTGCGGGCGATCTTGGTTTTCCCAAGTCCGTTCCGTTGATTCAGCGTCCAGAATGAAGAGACTGAATTGCCATTGGACGCCGTCCAATACTCGATTCTCATCGTGACGGGACACTCGACGAACCTCCTTCGAAGCCTTCGCCTCATGCCTGCTCGAACTGTTCGCTGCGGATCGCTCTCTCACACCGCGCTGCTGTGCGCGTGGTGGCTGGTGGTTGCCCCATTGGCATTGGGCCAAAACGATAAGCCTTCGCCCAACATTCAGCCGGGCGATGCCCGCGCGGAAGGGGAAGACAAAGACAAGCCGCTGCCCGCCGGCCAAATTCAGGATCGCCAAATTCTTCCTGAAATGGAAATCGATAACGAACTCTACTCCGACGGCGATGAGAAGGAGTTCATCCGAAAATACAAAACGGCCTTTGATAAAGCTCTGCAAAGCCCCGCGCTGACGGACGACGAAAAAAAGGCGATCGATGCCGGAGCCAAATACCACATCTATCGTTTTACGATGAAGAAATACCGCGAGGAGGAAGCTCCTCCCGCGAAAGGGGCGGACGGATCAGCAAAGCCCGTGGCGGCTGCTCCCAAGGAACGCCTCCACGACCTCCGCAAAAGATTGGTGGACTTGATCAAGCTCTCCGCCAAGACTCCGGTTGCTCGAGAATACCTCCTGAAGCAGATCGCCGAGCGCAGCGGCGAGCTGCTCGACAACAACTATGTCGCGCGTCAGAACATCATTCTGCTGTTGGGGCAACTTTCCTCGAGTTATCCGGCCGCTGGTAAAAACCTTGAACCGACTCCGTATGACCCCGCCTACGTCGTTTTGCTGAAGGTCATCAAGGATGACAAGCAGCATGAAGGCTTAAAGATTGATGCCCTGATCGGGTTGTTGCGAATTTGTCGAATCGGATTGCAGTCCTCAGACCCCAATAGCGATAGGAAGCGATCGGAAATCGCGATGGCTCTGATGCCGGAACTAGCGAAAAAGAACTCGCACTGGTGGTATCAGGCACGCTTGGCGGAATGCCTGGGAGCAGCCGGTGTGACCTACGAACCCGCCAACAAGTCGAATCCCATCATCCTGCAAACATTGGCCGAAGTCGTTGCCGATGATCAACGTCATTTTCAGGCTCGAGTCGAAGCGGCCAAAGCGATCGGTCGCATACCGCTCGACAATACCCTCAACATGACGCCGGTCGTTTACCACATCGTGAATCTTGGTTATCAGATCATTCAGGCCAGCAACGCCAATCCGAAAAAAGAGCCGTGGGGAAATTATTTTTTCACTCCACAACCACAGCTGGGCTTCAGTTTGTACTACGCTTTTCGTGCCGAGAATGGAACTGCCCGAGTGGCCGGAGGTAAACGCAAACCTGGTTTGCTGGAGGCGCTTCCCGCGACAAAAGAAGTCAACGAAGCTTACCAACAGGTGCTGCCCATGACGCTGCACTTTATCGACAACCCCGGCAAGCCGGTTCCAGAACCGCAATTGAGCGGCATCGATGCTTGGCTGAAAAGCCATGTGCCCGCGAACAATCGCATCATGGGCAGCTCTCCCCCTCTGGGTTCCAAACCCGCACCGGCTCCGGCAAACGCCGCACAGCCGAAGGACGTTTCCGCCGCTGGTTCGACGAGGTAGAGCCTCCCCCGAGGCGGTGACTCACCAACGGCCGAGTTCTCAGGCAACATCGAACCCGCTGGCTAAGTGGGGGCCGATACGATGACCTTGCTGGGTCGGACAACGCGATCGTGCAGTAGGTAGCCGCGCTCGACTTCCATCAGCACTGTCATTGGCGGATGGTCTGCACTCGGCATTTGCGAAATCGCTTCGTGCAGGTTCGGGTCGAATGGAGTGCCGACTCCGGGAATCGCTTTTGCTTCGTGCTTGTCGAGGATCGACTCAATCTGCTTGAGCGTCATCTCGACCCCTTTAGTCAGCTCTTCGAGCTTGCCGCTCTTGTTGGCCGCTTCGAGCGACCGGCGGAGGTTGTCCAACCCCGGCAGCAAGTCGCGGATGACTGGCAGCGCGACGTACTTTGCTTCTTGCTCTCGTTCGCGTTGCGAGCGGCGGCGGTAGTTCTCGAACTCCGCCTGCACGCGTTTCCAACTTTCGAAGAATTGATCGCGTTCCGCTTGCAGAGCAGACTGCACAGGCTCGGCCGAGTCGTTGGCAGTGACGGCCTCGGCGACGGCAGCGGCGATGTCTTCAGGATTGGATTCAGCGTTGGTCGGTGTTTGATTTTCGTCAGGCATGATTTTCATGTGCAGTGCGGTGTGTCAGCACCGCTTTGGATGAATTTCTTGCAGTCAAAAGATTGAAAGCGGTGCTGACACACCGCACTCCAAAACTACGAATTTTCTCCGGTGAACCAGTCTTTGACTTTGTCGAAGAACGATTCGCGGTGTTGACTGACGTTGGCTTGTTCGAGCTCGGCCAGCTTCAGCAGCAGCTCGCGTTGTTCGTCGGACATTTTCCTGGGGACTTCGATGTACACCTCGACCAGCAGGTCTCCTGCTCGGCCGCCGCGTGGGTCGGGCATGCCGCCGCCACGAATACGAAAGACTTCGCCGGAGTGTGTGCCCGCATCAATGTGTTGGTTCTTTTTGCCGTCGAGCAGCGTCGGGACTTCAATATCCGCACCGAGCGCCGCTTGCGAGTAGGTGATCGGAACGTGGCAGATCAAGTCCTGGCCATCCCGTTCAAAGAGGTTGTGTTCTTTGACGTTGATCTCGACGTACAGGTCGCCGCGCGGGCCGCCGTTGAGTCCCGGTTCACCTTCGCCGCGCAGGCACAGTGACATTCCCGTATCGACGCCGGGAGGAATGCGAGCCTCTAGCCGGACCTTCTCGACCTTGCGGCCGGAACCGCTGCAATCGGCGCACTTGTCGCGGACGATTTTTCCTTCGCCTCGGCAGGCGGGGCAGGTGGTTTGAACTCGGAAGAAGCCTTGCGACTGCACGACTTGGCCATGTCCGTTGCAGTAATCGCACTTCGCGGCCGTCGATCCCGGCTTGGCTCCGGAGCCGTTGCACGTCTCACAAAGCTCACGGCGCTTGATCTCAATCTCGCGTGAGCAGCCTTTGGCCGCGTCGCGCAGATCGATCGTCAGCGATGCCTTGAGGTGATCTCCTTGTGTCGGCCTCGGTCCGCCGCCACGACGACGACTGCCACCAAAACCAAAGCCCTCAAACAAATCGCCGAACATCTCGAAGATGTCGCCGACGTCCTGGAATCCGCCCCCCGCATGGCCGGCCCCTTTGACCCCTTCGTGGCCGAAGCGGTCATAGCGTGCCCGCTTGTCGGACTCGCTGAGCACCTCAAACGCCTCGGCCGCTTCCTTGAAGCGATCAATGGCGGCCTGGTCCCCCGGATTGCGATCCGGGTGATTGGCCAAGGCCAGCTTTTTGTAAGCCTTCTTAATTTCATCCGTGCTCGAGTCTTTTTTGACGCCGAGCACTTCGTAGTAGTCACGTTTTGCAGCCATCGTGGGCATGATGTTCTTAGATATTGATGAATTGCGGAAGGAAGAATGCGTTGGTGATTAACGAGGTAGAGGTAGGGTCGGCTCCCGCCGACCTTTATGCTTGCGAATGTAACTCTGATTCACGAAACAAACTGGCGGCAGGCGGGAGCCTGCCCTACTTCGGGGAACGCGATGCCGAATTATCGTCGAGCCTATGTGCCGGGTGGGACGTTTTTCTTCACGGTGGTTACCTGCCGAAGGCATCCATTGTTCGCCGATGAAATGGCGAGGCAACTGCTTGGCAACGTCCTTCGAGAATGTCAGAAGGAATGGCCGTTCGAGATCAATGCGATCGTCTTGTTGCACGATCATCTGCACGCGATTTGGACAATGCCGCGAGGCGACACGCGGTATTCGGCTCGGTGGAGTTGGATCAAGAAAGAATTCACGAGCCGCTGGCTCAAGCAAGGGGGCCGCGAGCAGGCGATTTCGAAATCTCAACGGGACGAAAACCGCCGAGGCATCTGGCAGCGCCGGTTTTGGGAGCACACGCTCGAAGACGAAGACGATTTCGAGAGGCATTTTGATTACATCCATTTCAATCCCGTGAAGCACGGCTACGTCAATTGTCCTCACGAATGGGAATGGTCGAGTTTTCATCGGTGGGTGAAAGCCGGTGTGTATCCGTGGCATTGGGCATGTTTTTCAGATGAATCGACGCAAGAGAAACTCCGCCGCATGTCCAACACCATCGGCGAGCCGGAATGAACCGTTCCATGTAGGGTCGGCTCCCGCCGACAGTCCGTAATCAACCAACACCAATCACCAATCAACCGATCCACCACAGCACCAAGCGGCAGGCGGGAGCCTGCCCTACTCCTACTCCGCTGGATTCGAAGCACCAATCGGGTGGCACGCCCAGAACGAAGTGATGGGCGTGGCTTCCGAACAACTACGCCCTTCCCAATGGACAGGGTGTGCCACCCGTCTTAGCGTCTTACGTGAACCGAATCTTTGGTTTCATGTATGCAACTCTGATTGAATCGTTGTGCGACGACACCAATTGAAACGAGCCACCCTTTCGGGTGGCTCGCTGCGTTTTCAACTTGGCTTAACGGCACGCGAGCCGCTTATCGAACCGCTCCTTCGATCTTGGCTTTCTTGCCCCCTTCGAGGTCGTCAGTGCGGGTGATGCAGACTTGGGTGGTGAGCATCAGGGCGGCGATGGAGGCGGCGTTCGACAACGCGCTGATGACCACCTTCGCGGGGTCGATGATGCCGGCTTTGAACATGTCCACGTACTCGCCGGTGTTGGCGTTGTAGCCGATGTTCGTGTCCTTCTGCATGACTTCGTCGGCGACCACGCTGCCGTCCACGCCGCCATTGCTGACGATCGTGCGGATCGGGGACTCCAACGCTCGGCAGACAATGTCGAGGCCGATTTGCTCGTCACCTTTGGCCTTCACTTTTTCGACGGCTGGGATGCAACGGAGCAGGGCGACGCCGCCGCCGGGGAGGATGCCCTCTTCAACGGAGGCTCGCGTGGCATGGAGTGCGTCTTCCATGCGGGCTTTGGTCTGCTTCATTTCCGCTTCGGTCGCGGCTCCGACCGAGATGATGGCGACGCCGCCGGTCATCTTGGCGAGACGCTCTTGGAACTTCTCGCGGTCGTATTCGCTCTTCGTCCCTTCGATCTGCGTGCGGATCTGATCGACGCGAGCCTTGATCTGCTTTTGATCGCCGGCTCCTTCGATGATCGTGCAGTTGTCCTTGGTGATCTCGACCTTCTTGGCGCGGCCGAGCTGCTTCAACTCGACGCTCTCCAAAGTGATGCCGAGGTCTTCGGAGATCAGCGTGCCGCCGGTGAGGACGGCCATGTCGCCGAGCATCGTCTTGCGACGGTCGCCGAAGCCCGGTGCCTTCACGGCCGCGATTTGCAGGATGCCTCGCAGCTTGTTGACGACCAGCGCGGTCAGAGCCTCGCCATCGACGTCTTCAGCGACGATCAGCAGCGGCTTGCCAGACTGAGCAACCTTCTCCAGCAGCGGCAGCATGTCGCGGAGGCTGCTGATCTTCTTCTCGAACAGCAGGATGAAGCAGTCTTCGAGAATTGTCTTCATGTCCGCCGGGCTGGTCACGAAGTACGGGCTGATGTAGCCCTTGTCGAACTGCATTCCTTCTGCCAGGTTGAGCGTCGTCGTGTTCCCTTTGCCTTCTTCGACGGTGATGACGCCGTCGCGGCCAACCTTCTCCATCGCGTCGGCCAGCAGGTCGCCGATCTCTTTGTCGTTGTTCGCCGAGATGGACCCGACCTGAGCGATCTCGCCCTTGCTGGTGACCGGCTTGACCATCGACTTGAGATGATCAATCGCGGCGGCCACGGCCTTCTCGATACCGCGTCGCACGACCATCGGGTTGGCACCCATCGACACGGAGCGGAGGCCCTCGTCATAGATGGCTCGCGCGAGCACCGTGGCGGTCGTGGTTCCGTCGCCGGCCACATCGCTGGTCTTGGTGGCGACCTCATTGACCAGCTTGGCGCCCATGTGCTCGTATGGGTCTTCGAGTTCGACCTCTTTGGAAACCGTGACGCCGTCCTTGGTGACGACCGGGTTGCCAAAATTCTTGTCGATGATCACGTTGCGGCCGGTCGGCCCCATCGTGACCGCGACCACGTCGGCCAACTGCTTCACACCGCGCTGCAATTTCAGCCGCGCTCGGTCATCAAACAGAAGTTGCTTAGGCACGGGATGCTCCTTTGGAGTGCGGTGTGTCAGCACCGCTTTGGAATTTTTGGAGTGCGGGATGTCAGTCCCGCTTTGGATTCTTTGGAGTGTGCGGTCGCGCCGTTTGGAGTCTTCAAATCGATCCTGTTTCGATCCAAAGCCTCCAGAGAGGTGCTGACACACCGCACTCCAGAATTAGACGACCTTCGCCAGAATATCGCTCTCGCGGAGGATCTTGACTTCTTTCTTGTCGATCTCGATGTCCGTTCCGCCGTACTTGGCGAAGAGGACTTCGTCACCGATGGCCAACGCGACCGGGCAACGCTCGCCGCTGTCGAGCAATCGGCCGGGGCCGATCGCAATCACCTTGCCGCGCTGCGGTTTTTCTTTGGCAGCGTCCGGCAGCACGATGCCACCAGCCGTCATCTCTTCGGCTCCCAGCGGTTCGATCACAATGCGATCATCAAGAGGATTCAGTTTCATTGGTCAGGCTCCTGTGAGTTGGAGGGTTCGTTTTCAAATTGAATTATTTAGGAGCAGTGCAAAGTGCAGAGTGATCATTGCCAAGTGAAAAATGTTTTGTGCTCGTCCACTTGCACTTTGCAGTCTTCACTCTGCACCTTGCACTGAGTTCAGTCGTTACATCATGCCGGGCATTCCGCCCATGCCACCCATTCCCATGCCGCCCATGCCGCCCATTCCGCCCATGCCACCGTCGTGGTCGTGGTGATCGCCGTGGCTGTCTTTGTCTTCCTTCTTCGGTTCGTTGACGACAATGCACTCGGTGGTCAACAACAGGTTGGCAACGCTGGCCGCGTTTTGCAGGGCCGAGCGAACGACCTTGACCGGATCGACGACACCGAATCCGAACATGTCGCCGTACTTCTCGTTCAGAGCGTCATAGCCGTAGTTCGTGTCGCTCGACTTCTTCACACGATTGGCGACGACCGCACCGTCGAGACCAGCGTTTTCGGCGATCATTCGCAGCGGCATTTCGAGGACGTTCTTCACGAGCGTCACACCGAACTGCTCATCGCCGTCCACCTTGAGACCATCCAAGGCCGAGGCTGCTCGCAGCAGGGCCACGCCACCACCGGGAACGATGCCCTCTTCGATGGCCGCGCGAGTCGCCGACAGGGCATCGACGAACAGGTCCTTACGTTCTTTCATCGCGGTTTCGGTGGCAGCTCCGACATTAATCTGAGCTACCCCTCCCGCCAGCTTCGCGAGCCGCTCTTGCAGCTTCTCGCGATCGTATTCGCTGTCGGTCTTTTCGACCTCGGCGCGGATCTGAGCGCATCGCCCTTCGATCGCATCCTTCTTGCCGGAACCTTGCACGACGGTCGTGTTCTCGGCGTCGATGATCACTTTCTTCGCGACACCCAGGTCGGACAGTTCGATGTTTTCGAGCTTGATCCCCAGGTCTTTGAAGATCGCCTTGCCGCCGGTCAGAACCGCCAGGTCTTCCAGCATCGCCTTGCGACGATCGCCGTAACCCGGAGCCTTCACCGCACCAACCTTGATGATGCCGCGCATCTTGTTGACGACCAGCGTCGCCAGAGCTTCACCCTCAATGTCTTCGGCAATGATGAGCAGTTGCAGATTGCCCTTCGAGGTCTTCTCGAGCAGCGGCACCAGGTCGCGAGCCGCCGAAATTTTCTCTTCGTAAATTAGAATGCGGCAGTTTTCGAGCACGCATTCCTGAGCGTCTTGATCGGTGACAAAGTGCGGCGAGAGATAGCCTCGCTCAAATTGCATCCCTTCGACGAGGTCAATTTCGGTATCAACTTGCCGGCCTTCTTCGATCGTGATGACGCCGTCCTTGCCGACCTTGATAAACGCCTCGGCCAGTTTTGCGCCAATGTCGGCATTGTTGTTACCGGCGATGGTCGCGACCGTTTCCAGTTCCTTGCGGCTCTTTTCGTTGATCGGCTTGGCCAGCTTCTTAAGCTGCGCGACCACCGCTTCAACAGCCGCGTTGACTCCGCGGGCCATCGACATCGGATCGCCGCCCGACGCGATGAACTTCAGCCCTTCGCGATAAATCGCTTCGGCCAGAATCGTTGCCGTCGTGGTGCCGTCACCTGCGACCGTGTTGGTCTTCGAGGCGACTTCTTTCACCAACTGCGCGCCCATATTCTCGAACGGGTCGCTCAATTCGATGTCCTCGGCGACGGTGACGCCGTCCTTGGTGACCTTCGGGGCACCCCAGCCCTTGTCGAGCACCGCGTTGCGTCCGCGCGGCCCCAGCGTGCTGGCGACAGCCCGCGACAACTTGGAAGCACCTTCCAACAAGCTCTTGCGAGCGTCCTCATCAAAAACCAGTAGCTTTGCCACAGCGTCTCCTCAAATCATGATGGGCGAGTGGATCGAGGCCACCGAATCGGCGAAACCTCGTGAATTCATCCGGTCGCCCTGCCAATCAACAGTCTCTCCGGCAGGGTAAGGAGGGGGAGAGCAACCGGCGCGCCACGGGAGGGGCGTCGCCGTAAGAGCCAAAACAGCCAGAAGTTTTGCGATGACGTCTGAACGGCCAGTGGGCTTGGCTCTGTCAACTTGGCAGAGCCGCTAGCGGCTAGGCTCCAGGGTGGCACAACTTGAGGCAACCTGGGCCCCCCCAAGGAAAACTGCTCGCAGATTACGCCAGCAGCGGCTTCACGACCTCGCCATGCACGTCGGTGAGCCGGTAGTAGCGGCCTTGGAATTTGAAGGTCAGTCGTGTGTGGTCGATACCCAGGCAGTGCAGCAGCGTGGCGTGCAGGTCGTGGACGTGGACCGGGTTCTCGGTGATGTTGTACGAGAAATCATCGGTCGCTCCGTGCGAGTAGCCGCCGCGAATGCCGCCGCCCGCCAGCCAAATCGAGAAGCAGCGCGGGTGATGGTCTCGGCCGTAGTCCTCGGCGGTCAGCTTGCCTTGGCAATAGACCGTGCGACCGAACTCGCCGCCCCAGACGATCAGCGTGTCTTCGAGCAACCCGCGTTGCTTGAGGTCGAGGATCAGCGCGGCCGAGGGCTGATCGGTGTCGCGACACTGACCGCGAATCGCCTTCGGCAAGTTGAGATGCTGATCCCAGCCGCGATGGAAGAGCTGGATGAACCGCACGCCGCGCTCAGCCAGTCGTCGAGCAAGCAAACAGTTGGCGGCGAACGTGCCAGGCTTGCGAGCGTCCGGTCCGTAGAGGTCGAAGATGTGTTCCGGCTCGCTCGACACGTCGGTCAGTTCAGGGACCGAGGTCTGCATTCGATACGCCAACTCGTACTGGCTAATGCGTGTGGCGATTTCTGGATCGCGGTACTCGTTGAGTTTCAACCTGTTTAACTCGGCGAGATCATCGAGCACTCGTCGCCGAGTCGCTGCGTCCTGTCCCGGTGGGTTCGACAGATACAGGACTGGATCGCCGACGCTGCGGAACTTCACGCCTTGGTACTTCGACGGAAGAAAGCCGCTGCCCCAGAGGCGGTCGTACAACGGTTGATCGGCCGGGTTGCCGCTGCCGTTTGAGATCATCACGATAAATGCGGGGAGATCAGCGTTCTCGCTGCCGAGTCCGTAGGCCAGCCAACTGCCGATACTCGGCCGACCAGCGAGTTGATTGCCGGTTTGAAAGAACGTGATGGCCGGATCGTGATTGATCGCCTCGGTGTGCATCGATTTGATGAAGCAGAGTTCGTCGGCGACCTTCGCGGTGTGTGGCAACAACTCGCTGATTGTCGCGCCGCCGTGGCCATGCTTCCCGAATTTGAACATCGATGGAGCGATCGGAAAGCTCGCCTGCCGGCTGGTCATACCGGTGAGCCGCTGACCTTTGCGGATAGATTCCGGCAGCTCGGTCGCTCGCAGATCGGCCAGGCCGGGCTTCGGATCGAAGAGATCCATCTGCGACGGCGCGCCGGATTGAAAGAGGTAGATGATCCGTTTGGCTCGTGGCGACAAGTGCGTCTGACCGTTCGGCGATTGGTCGTCGGCGAGGAGGCTCGTGAGCGCGATCGAGCCGAGACCCGCGGAAGAGGATTGCAACCAGTGACGGCGAGAGAAGGCGGTCATACTTCGATCCCCAATTCTTCGATCTTGCGGTACAGGCTGGAGAGGCCGAGTTTCAGGCGTTTGGCCGCTTCGCGTTTGTCGGGCCATTGGCGGAGGACTCGCGAAAGGTGCAGTCGTTCGTAGTGTCGCAGTGCGGTGCGGAGGTCATCCGTGTCAGGGAGCGGTTGAGCGAGGCCGAGCAGTTCCGGCGGCAAATCGTCGGGGTGGATGTGCTGGCCATCGCACATCAGGACGGCTCGCTCGATGGCGTTGTCGAGTTGGCGGACGTTGCCTTTCCACTGGGCAGACATGAGGACGCGAACCGTTTCGCTGGTCGCTCCGGCGACACGCTTGTTCATCGCTTTCGAATGCCGAGCGATAAAGAACTCGACGAGTTCGGGGATGTCTTCGGAGCGATCGCGCAGCGGCGGGATTGTGAGCTTCACTCCGTCGAGCCGATAGAAGAGGTCGTCCTGAAACCGACTTTCGGCAACTTCACGCATGAGGTCGAGCGTCGTGGTCGCGATCATGCGGGCAGCGACTCGGACGGGGTCGGAGGCTCCCAGTGGCAGGATCTCTTGGTATTCGATCGCTCGCAGCAGTTTGGCTTGAGTCGATAGCGGAAGCTCGCTGATCTCGTCGAGAAAAACCGTTCCCTCGCCAGCATGCTGGAAGATGCCGACTTGATCGGCCGACGAGCCGAGCTGTGAGCCGAAGAGCTGTGCTTCCAGAAGCTCGACGGGTCGAGTGCTGCAATTGACGGCGAGGAATTTTTCGTGGGTCTTCGGTCCCGCTTTGTGAATCGCGCGAGCGAACAGTTCTTTGCCGGTGCCCGTTTCGCCGACGAGCAACACGTTGGCTTTTGTTTTGGCGACTTTGCGGATCGCATCCTGTAAGTCGATCAGCGATTGACTGGAGCCGACGATCTGGTCGAAGTCCTCTCGCCGCGCGAGTTCGCGGCGCAACGCCTGGTTTTCGAGATCGAGTGCTCGGAACTGAAACAGCCGCTGCAGCTTGTTGAGCAGGTCATCGAAGATGACCGGTTTGACGAGGTAGTCGAAGGCCCCGGCTTTGAACGCTTCGACGGCGTTCTCGACGGTCGCGTAGGCAGTGATGACCAGCACGGACGTTCGCGGGTTGAGCCGGATCAGTCGCTTGAGGAGGTCGACGCCGTCACCGTCGGGAAGCATTACGTCGCAGACGGCTACGTCGAAGTCATTGCTCATCGCCAACTGCACTGCCTCGGTCATTGTGCTGGCGGGGGAGACGACATAGCCCTCGCTGGCGAGTAGCTCTGCCAGCGAGCGGCGGATGACCTCTTCGTCTTCACAGATGAGCACGGAACGATGATTCGGCACGGAAACCTCACGGTGACGGGAATGGTGGGGATATTCAATCGCTTTCGGTCGTATCTGTCATGGGAGGTTCGTTTGGAAATCGCTTTTTGAAACGCAGAGGAGACGGACGATTCTCTGTGAACTCTGCGAAATTCTCCGAGACCTCTGCGTTTGAAAAAGCTGATTCGCAAGGACACCTTGACCTTCGATTCTCGTTTCGCCCGCCGCAGGCTCGCGAATCGAGCCTCAAATCGCTATCTAACTCTGGTTGTTTCCGACTCTATTTTTCTCCGCTCCTAAATTGAATTCGTGAAGGATCAGCCATGAGCAACGCATTTCCGAAACTGCACAACGCCATGTGGCCCGGTTTGGTCGGCAAGGGATCTCCGGGGGCGGAGCCGTTTATCAGTCTGGACCGGATGTTGGAGTTGACGACGCAGGCAAACGTCAACGGACAGAAGTTCGACGGCGTCGATTTGTTTCTTTTCGATCCGCATATCGGCATCGACCTGAAAGAGGATGACATCAAGCGACTCGCGGACAAAATTGCCTCGAAGGGTTTGGCCGTCGGTTCGGTGGTGGCTCCGGTGTGGCCGGGTACCGTCGGCGACAGCGCGATGGGTGGGCCGGAGCAGCGGGCAAAGTTCGTCCTTGCCGTGAAGAAGGCGTGTCGGATTGCGGGCATTCTCAACAAGCACGGTGTCCGCCAATACGGAGTCATTCGCATCGACGCGGCGGACGGGCCGAGCCATTGGCTCGAAGACCCGGTCGGCAACACGAAGAAAATTGCTTCAACGTTTCGTGAAGCGGGCATCGTGGCGGCCGCGCATGGCGAGCGGCTCGCGGCTGAAGGGGAAATCTGTTGGGGCGGGATGCACTCGTGGAAGAACATGGTCGACCTGCTCGAACAGACCGATATGCCGGGCACAGTCGGCTTCCAGGCCGATCAAGCTCACACCTATTTGTACTTGATGGGCTACAACGCGCCGGAGCACGCGCTGCTCAAAGAGGGTTACACGCAGGGCGAGTTCGACTCAGCGTACACCAAGCTGACCGACGCTCTTCGACCTTGGACGATCGACTTCCATGTCGCTCAAAACGACGGCACGGTGCATGGCTCCGGTTCGCACGACAAGACCGGGCGTCACTGTCGAGCGGACGACCCGAACGGCAAGCTCGACATCACAAAGACGGCCGGTTACTGGCTGAAGGGTGCGAAGGATCGGGGCATCCGGCACCTCTGCTGGGACGGCTGCATGTTCCCGAACTCAACGCTGGAGAACCCGGCGACTTGGAACACGATCCTCGGCGCGATGATCAAGGTGCGGGACGCACACGGCTGGAACGATTGAACGCAAGATCGTGCGGGTTGTTGCGAGTGAACCGGCCGGCACGCGGGTGTTTGTCGCGGATTTTCAACGCGACAATCGGAAGATCCGGGAGCATGTTGCAGTCGGTGAAGACCCAATCGAAGTTGGAACAGTGATTGAAGGAGTGGGAGACTCGAGCGCTGTTGCTGACGACGCTCGAATTGAGGTTGCAAATGACTCGTGTGTTGAGCGCGATCACGAAATCGCTTCCCGGGTTGGTCAGCCTGAACAACTGCCAGGCGGACACGAGGTTGAAGGAAACCTCCAATGTTCGATCGGACACGCTGCCGCTACTGGTCGGCAGCGAAGAAAAGAAGTTGTTCCCGTTTAATTCTGATCTGACCGAACTCCCAGACGCGGCGAATCTCTGAGCGACGTGCTGACTCTCGGCGGCATCGCACCGGATGACTTGACGATCTCGGAGTAACTGGTGGCATTGAGCGAGACCGAGTTGTTCGAGCGGGCCACGCTGTCGTTCACTGGTCCACAACCTGTGCGCGAAGAGCTCCGGCAGAAATTTGAGGTGCGATTGCAGGTCAAGAACCCGGAAGAATTGCTGGATCTCGAACCGGCGGCAGTTCGTCGAATCTCGAAGGAGTCACGTGCTCGCAAGACGAAAGAGGCCGTCCGATGAATGACTGCCTCCGCCGAGACGATCTGATTTCGATCGTGGGAACCATTGGCATTGTCGGCTACTTTTTGCTGGTCGTGTATTCGCGGGGCGAACGAGCCTGCCAAGCGGCTCGGCGCGAGATCACCATCGCCAACCCGAAGATCGAATCGGCTCCGATGTTCATTCAGCAAGCCACGATGCAGAGCGAAAAGCAGGCAGAACAACAGTCGGCACTTCTGCAGCTCGACCGACTCATGGAAGACGAAAACGAGCTGCACAAAGTCCTGCAGCAAGTCGCTAATTTCGCACCTGCGGCGTGGTTAAGATCGATCATATCCAACCGCTGGCGACGGTCGTGCGTGAAGCCTATCGCGTCATTCCGCACCAAGTGACGATCTCCGGCAACTTTCGCCGCTTTGCGCAATGCTTGCGCGGACTCGAATGCTAGGCGACCTTCTTCACTGTCGAGCGGCTGCAGTTGAAGAGTGCATCGGATCAAGTCTGCGATACGTTGAAGGCGGACGTGACCTTCTGTGTCTTCGTCAAGCGGGCAAGCTTTGTCGTTTTTTCCGAAAAGAGCGACAGCCCGACTCAGACTCAAGCCGATGATTCCTTGAAATAGGAGCAGGCATCCGCCTGTGTCGACCCTTTTGGCTTGACTAACAGTTCGAGCAATTCAACTCGCAGGAGACTGGCAACTCGCCAGGCCCCACGTCCAAGCCATGAATCTCTCGTCGATTTCCAGGCAGCTTGTTCGCGAAATGAAAGCCAGTGGCGGCAAGACGGCTGTGCTCGTGTTGTTGTTGCTGGTTGGCTTGTACTTTTGGGTGCCTCCTTTGCTGAAAGCGTTTTCCAGCGGAGCGACTGCCGCTTCTCCGACCTCGGTTCATGCCAAGGTCGCGTCGAATGATTCCACGGCGGCCACATCCGGAACATCTCCCGCAACAACAGAGTCCGCTAAAAAGTCGTATGACAGTAAGACGCTGCTTAGGTTGCTTCACGAACAACCGCCATTGCAACCGGCCAGCGCCCAAGAAATGCCCCCCAAGCCCTGCGGTCTGAATGATGAGTTGTTACCGCTGCCGGTGATCGTTGCCGGGGGCAATCTTGCCGAGCCTTCCCCACCGACAGCCAAGTTCATCGCAAAGCGAAATGAAAAACTCGACGGTCTGTTTTTGAAGAACACCTTGATCGGACCAAGTCGTCGAGTGGCCATCATCAACAATCAACGGTTCCGTGAAGGGCAGAATATTGCGTGGAATGGCCGACAACTGTTGTTGGAGTCCGTGAACCGCAAGTCGGTGACATTGACTGATGGTTCTCAGAGTTGGCAGTTGACGTTGAACGACTCGCTTGGCGAGTCAGTAGACTAGGATCGAATCACGCCCAGTCAGGGACGACCGGCGGCATGGCAACGACACCTCTCAAAACAGCTTCGCGAGCATTGAGCATCGCCACGGTGATCGTGATGGGGTTCGCGGCTTGGTTGCTCGGTACACAAGGTGCCGTGCCTCGTGAAAACGCAGAGACGGCGTCGGACGCTGGAAGAAAAGTCGAGTTTTCGGGGGTCTCCGCTACGACGTCTGCCAGCAACTCCCACGACGTGGCTGTGCAACAACCGTCTCGCCGACGACTCGACAAGTCCATTGCTCGGCCGCCATCCAAACCGCGAATGGATGTTGACTCGTTTTGTGACGACGAGACACGAGAACTGCCTCGCGTGGCCGACTCGGCCAAGAACCAGCGTTTCAATCCGCCGCGATCGGCCACCCGAATTCAGCCGAAACGGGGCCGCCTGTCTGGTCCCGATCGCGAAGCCATCAAACCAGGTGAGGTGGACAAGTTGAACCTGGCTGCCGAGGACTCGCTAACTCAGCCACGAGCGACTCGCGTGCCTGGCCGACCACCGTTGGCTTCTCGGTCGGCGGAAATTCTTCAAAACTCGGAATCCGCACGATTTGAATCACACCTGATGGCGATGCAAAAAAAGATCGATCAGTTGGCCCAAGCACAAACGGAACAGAAGTCGAACGAAGTTCAGAAGGCCCTTGAGACGCTGCGGCAGATTCAGGAGAACAAACAAAGCGAGCAGATCGACAAGCTTCTGCAGCAGTTGAAAGACGCTCAACAGAATGCGGCAGACCTCGCCAAGGTTGCGGGGCCGAAAGCCGACACACCAAAATCCAAAGCGCCGGTCGAGTCGCCAGACGACGACAAGCAGGCCGACGTCAAAAAATCCGGCGTCATGCGATTCGTTCCGGGCCAAGGCCACCAGGACCGCTTCGACGGCACGACCAACGACGCTGATTCGTCGCAATCCCGCACGACGGAAGTCACCCCGAACGTCATAATCCGCGACGGAGCCACCATTGTGGTCGGCGGGCTGATCGAAGAACAGGCGAACCAAACGCAGTCACAAGTCTCCGGTTTGGGCAAGCTGCTGGTTGTCGGCGACTTGTTTAAGAACAAAACCAGCGACACGAACCGCGCGGATCTGATTGTGCTCATCGCGCCGCGCATCATTCTCGATCCCGAGGCCGAGTGCGAAGGCGATCTCTCCTGTACGGCCAGCGAACGCCGCCACGAGGAATATTGCGATAAGCTGTCGCCGATCGATCGTCACAATCTGGCTCTCATCGAGTACGGACGGGCGGCCCGCTACTTTCAGGAAGGTGACGCCCCGCGTGCCAAACACCACATTGACGAATCACTGCGTCACAATCGCCTCGACAACGATTCGCTCCGACTGCGCGACCAAATTACGGCAGCGATCAACGACAAGAACTGGTTCAAGAAGCTGCGTCGCAACTCTCCGACATCGAATCACCGCATGCCGTACTCTCCCAATTCGCCGCCAGGCGACGCGACCTTTGAGCTAGAAATTCCTGTTCCGGTCCCGTCGCCGGTCACGCCCGTACTTCGGGCTCCCGCCAAAGCCGGCTGATCATCGGAGCCGACGCGAATTGGTAATTGCTTCAGGGACGTGGCTTGGGTGACTCGGCCCAAAAGCGAGACAACATTACGCCGCTGCGCGACAAACCGGATTCACGCTCGGATCTCGCGAAGTCCCAATCCTCTCGCAGCAAGTCGGCTTTCCGAAAGAACGCGACTCGGAAGACCGATTGGCCTTCTCGTGTGATGGTCTTGCCTTCGTCAGCCGTCAGCGCTCGGACCTGAGCGCGTCGTAAAATCGGCGACTGGAGAGTGAGTTCGTGAAGTTGGAATTGGTGCAACACCGGCTCAACCACCAACGTCGCTCCGAGACCGCCCCGCTCAGCAATTTCCGTCAGCTCGCTGCGTGTCAAACTGTCTCCCCAATACGTCCGTTCAAAACCCCGCCGATCAGCGCCGCTTAAACCGCCGACCAACAAGTTGTAGTAGCTCAACTGGCATGGGTGCAGGGCGATGACTCCGACGGCCTGAGGCAACAACCACAGCGTCATCACGACGCCACGCGCACGGCCACTGGCGACGATGGGCCACCAGCCCAAATCCGCTTTCGCACGAAGGTGGCTGAGGATCACTTCGGCACCGCGTCCGACCAGCATTGCCCACATCGGATAGCTGATGAGAAATAACCGCTCGCCGTCATACACCGCGACACCGGGCATTGCGAACAAGACGAGCGGAAATAGAGTTGCCGCGAGCACCAGTTGCTCGCGTGCCCCACACATGAACCCGAAACGCAAGCGAGGGGCGATGGCCCGTTCCCCTTCAGGCGTGATACGAGCGAAATGAGCGGAGACTCCAAGCAATCCCAGCAAATGAAATCCAATCGGTACTGTGACCGCGAACATCACGAACGGGTAATGCCACGGCACATCCTTGTCGGCCCAGACTTGGCCGAGGTAGAAGCAATTCAAAACCGCGCGGTTGGTCGTTCGCGCGAAGTACTCGTAAAAATTCTTCGCCGGATCGAGCCACAACCACGGCCAGCCGACGAAGAAGACGGCGAGTCCGACAAGACCGAAGATCGCTAACGGCCTGAAAGCACGGACTCGCCAATGCCACAATGCCCACAATCCAACTGCCGGAGGAATCAGGATCGCCTGCATTTTCGTGAGCAGCGCGAATCCGAAGAGCACTCCCGTCAACGCAGGAATCAACCACGCCCGCCGCGCACCATCCTCCTCACGCCACCAATGCGCGACTGACAGCACCGTTGCAGAGTACGTCAGATTCATAAACGTCTCGAGCGATGCGAGATGCGCGTGAGCGAACACGCGCGGCATCAGCACCAGTGAGACAGCGGCGACGATCCCGGCGGCCCGGCCGTACCATTTCGTCGCGAACATGCCGATCAAGAAAACCGTCAACGCGAACGCCGTTGCCGAACCGACGCGAGCACAATCGGTCACGAATCGGATGCCGTGCTTATGCGCGGGATGATCGCTCGGTGGAAACAACCACTCGACCAGGTCATGCCAGAAACCCAACCAAACCCGACCGAGAGGTGGATGGTCCGGGTTGTAATTCGATTTTGGCCCGAAGGCGTCCTTCACGCTTTCGGGCAGCAACAAGACAAAACGGGGAGCGTCGCGAAGCACTCGCCACTGATACACGCCCATTTGCACATTGAACGATTCATCGAGCGTGATGCCCGGACCTTCGAACAGCTTCGGGTAATCGCCGGCCGCATCGAGCGTCAGCACGACAGAAAGCAGAGCCAATAGCGCGACCACGAATGGGCCGATGACATGCTGACGTTCAAACTTCGCCGGTTGGTCCATCATGCTGTCTCGCCAGTTCCTCCAGAGACCAATCGCCGCGAATTCGGCACTTTGACAAGTTCAGCCTTCGCCCGGGTTCGTTGCCAGCAGTTCATGCACTTTCGGATGCACGACCTGCCCATCGAGCGTGACCAGCGTCCCTTGCACGATTTCATCCTCGCGGTCGATTGCCCAGTGTCCGTCCTTCACCAGTAACAGCAGGAATGCTGTCACGTTCCGCGAGAACATTTGGCTGGCATGAAACGGTACCGATGCCGACAAGTTGACACAGCCGATGATCGACACGCCGTTCTCGACGACGGTTTCCCAGGGCCGAGTCAGTTCGCAGTTGCCCCCTTGCTCGGCCGCCAAGTCGATGACCAGCGATCCCGGCGACATTGACCGGATCATCTCGGCCGAGACTAATCGCGGAGCCGTTCGTCCCGGCACTGCCGCTGTCGTGATCACGATGTCACTCTCGGTGATCACTGGCGACAGAGCCGTCTGCTGTCGCTGATAAAACTCCGCGTCCATCCCTTTCGCGTAGCTGCCGCCGCCCGCATTGTCCCCCAGTCCCGTGTCGATGAATCTCGCGCCGAGACTTTGGACGTCGTCCTTCGCGACCGATCGTACGTCCGTCGCTTTAACCACCGCCCCCAATCGCCGGGCAGTCGCGATCGCCTGCAAGCCGGCGACTCCGGCTCCGATGACCAGTACCTTGGCCGCTGTGATCGTTCCAGCCGCCGTCATCATCATCGGAAACATTTTCGGCGAGCGTTCACCCGCCAGCAGCACCGCCTTGTAGCCTGCAATCGATGCCTGCGACGACAACACATCCATGCTTTGCGCGCGGGTGATTCGCGGCAGCAGTTCCAAAGCGAACGCCATCGCGCCACGCTCGGCGACCCGTTTCGTGAACTCCGGCCGACCGAGCGGATTGCTCAATCCGATCACGGCTTGTCCCGTTCGCAGCGAGGCGATATCGGGCCCCGCCTCATCGGCGTTGGCTCCCGCCGTGCGGACCTGCAACAGAATGTCCGCTCGCGCGAATACGTCGTTGCGATCCGCCAACACCTCCGCGCCGGCCGCGACGTAATCCGCATCGACAAATCCCGCCAATGTTCCGGCTCCGGCCTGCACGACAACACTCAGATTGGCTTTCTTGAGCACCCTGACTGAAGCGGGAACCAATGCGACCCGGTGCTCATCTCGAAACGTCTCACGAAGCACGCCGACCACCAGTGGCTTGGGGTCCGCAGCGGCTCCGGTTAAGGAATAGGTCTCGTTTTGTCCTGCCGAAAGGCCATCCATGCTTATTGTGATTCCGTCTGAAGGAGGAGCCATTCGTTATCGTGATGCTTTCACACGAGATCACCGAGAAGGTAGCTTCAAGTAAAGTAAGAATTCAAACCGCCCCCTTGAAGGACAAGTTGTCCATATCGTTCTCCCGTCATTTTTCGGCAACCGTCTGGTTACGCTCGAAACCACTGGTGACAAATGGAGGGCGAAGAATGGGAACGGCGTGTCGTGCGGCATTTGGAAACAGAGCCGTTAAATTCCCAACTCCGAGGGGCAAGTGCAATGGCGTTGATCGATGTGCGGCAGATCACGAAGCGATTTGCGGGGACGGTCGCGTTGCAGGATGTCTCGTTGGAGATCGCGGCCGGTGAACTGCACGCGATCGTTGGCGAGAACGGAGCCGGAAAAAGTACGCTGATGAAAATTCTCAGCGGCGTCATCACTGAATACGACGGCGAACTTCGACTGCGTGGTGAGCCAGTGCGATTTGCCAGCACACGCGACGCCGAGTCGGCTGGTGTCAGCATCATTCATCAGGAACTGAATCTCGTCGAACAGCTTTCCGTTGCCGCGAACATCTTCTTGGGTCGCGAACGGCGCGGAGCATACGGGTTGTTCGACGAATCCTCGGCGAGGCAGGAATCGGTCGAACTGTTTCGGCAACTCGGCTGCCGGCTCGATCCCGATCAGCGGGTCGGCGAATTGCGAGTCGGCGATCAGCAGTTGGTCGAGATCGCGAAGGCTCTGTCGAAGCGAGCCGGCATCCTCATCATGGATGAGCCGACCAGCGCCCTCACCGAAACCGAGGCCGAGCGACTCTTCGAGATTATCGGACGGCTAAGAGCCGACGGCGTCACGATCCTCTACATCTCGCACAAGATGGACGAGATCTTTCGACTGGCCGACCGCATCACCGTCTTGCGCGACGGCCGACATGTCCGGACACTGCGGCGCGACGAAGTGACTCCGCGGGAAGTCACGCACTTGCTCGTGGGCCGCGAGATCGAAGAGACGTCATTCGATCAGCCGCGACAGGCCGGAGAAATTGTGCTGAGCGTCGAGAATCTTTCGCTGCCATGGCCGGGACACGCTCGGCCATGGCGATTGAAGGACGTGTCGCTCTCGCTCCGAAGAGGCGAAGTGCTTGGCATCGCGGGGTTGATGGGAGCGGGCCGCACTGAGTTGCTCGAATGCCTCTTCGGAGCGAGCGTGATTACGCCGCAAGGCCACATCGTGCTCGATGGTCAGCCGGTTCACTTCACTCATCCGGAACAGGCAGTCGCGGCAGGGATGGCCCTCGTGACCGAGGACCGCAAACGTCTCGGCCTCTTCTCGCATCTGACCGTGCGGGACAACATCACCGTCTGTACGCTCGATGAGGTGGTGTCGCTCGGCATGATTTCTGGCCGCCGTGAGCGAGATTCTTCGGAGGAATCCATCACTCGTCTCGGCGTGAAGACGGCCGGTGGCGAGGTGGCGATCACCAGCCTCAGCGGTGGCAATCAGCAGAAGTGCGTCATCGCTCGCTGGCTGCGCACGCAGCCGAAGGTGCTGTTGCTCGATGATCCAACACGCGGCGTCGACGTCGGCGCGAAGGCCGAACTTTACAAACTGATTGATTCGCTTTGCCGCGAAGGACTCGGCCTGATCGTCACGAGCAGTGAGTTGCCGGAACTCATCACGCTCTGCGACCGGATTCTCGTGCTGTGTGAAGGTCGGCTGACGGGTGAGTTTCGACGCGGCGAATTCACCGAGCAGCGGATCATGGAAGCGGCAACGGCACGGGGGTGAAGGACGAATGACGAAATTCGAATGATTCACGGCTGAGATTCAGAACCGATTCGTACTCCAACATTCCTTCGTCATTGGGAATTTTGGAAGTCGTCATTTTCCGCGCCGCAGCGCCTGCCGCATTTCGCGGTCGGCATCGGCTTGCTTGAGCTTCTCGCGTTTGTCGTGAACCTTGCGGCCGCGAGCGATCGCCAGTTTCACTTTCACTTTCCCCTCAGAGAAATGCACGTCGAGCGGAATCAGTGTATGTCCCCGCTCTTCGGCCTTCTCGGCAAACTTGGCCAGCTCCCGCTTGTGGAGCAGCAGCTTACGAGTCCGCAGCGGCTCGTGGTTTTGGACGTTGGCCTGCGGGTACTCGTTGATGTGGCAACCGACCAGCCACAGCTCGCCATGACGAATCCGAGCGAACGCCTCGTCGATCGAGACTTTGCCGTTGCGAATGCTTTTGACCTCGCTGCCGTGCAGCATCACGCCGCATTCGATGTCGTCGAGAATTTCGTACTCGTGCGTTGCCTTTCGATTTCGGCAGACGATTGCGTTCTTGCTCTTCTCGGCATCGAGTTGTTTAGGGGACTTGTGAGACATGGCAGGAATAGTAGTAGGCTGAAAGCCGTTGTGTAGCCAAGATCGCCAGAGCTTGGGACATCGTGTGGCCTCGCACCCAATCTCTGGCGAGATGGGCTACGGCTTACCGATCGTCTCGATGTTGAATTTCAAATGTTCCAGACTCAGCCCGCCGACGATCACGCTGGCGACGTGCGGATTGGCGAGTACGAATCGAAGCGCGTCTGCCGGGGGCAAATGCCCGGAGGCGAGTCCCTTCTTGACGACGACACCCACTTTGTGGCTCGCGGCAGCCCCGATGACTTCGGCGTGAGAGGTGTCGTGCAGGTGATATTCGACCATCACGACGTCAGCCCATTCGAGCGCGGCGTCGGCTCCGGCAGGTGTCTTGCCGGAGAAACCGATGGCTCGGACATAACCAGCGTGTTTCAGTTTTTGAAGGGTGGGCACGACCTCGGTCTGCTGCTGAATCGCGAGGTCGTCGCCGTTGGAATGCACAAAGAGAATATCGAGGAGGTCGGTTTGCAGCCGACGCAAACTCTCGGCCACGCTGGCTCGCACACCGGGACCGGTGAAGTCGAACGAGGATTCACCGTTGGCGAACCGCTCGCCGACTTTCGACGAGAGCACGAACTCATTTCTCCGCGACGCGAGAAACTTGCCGATCCGCTCTTCGCTGATGCCGTACGCCGGAGCAGTGTCAATCAAGTTGATACCGGCGTCGAGCACTCCGTGGAGCAAGCGTTCGACTGCCGCGTCGTCCGGCAAATCGTAAGACTGCGGATACTTGACCTTCTCGTTGCGGCCAATTTTGAAGGCTCCGAATCCCAGCGGAGTGATGAGTATTCCGGTTTGTCCCAACGGTCGGGTCTGCATGATTCGGACTCGGACCTCAAGCCGCTTTCGGCAACGCTACGAGTTGAGACGGTGCGACCAATGCGTCATTCGCAATCCATCGCCCCGCCGTTTCCCACGGTGGCATAGCGACCGTCGGTCGCGGCCAATCGCGAGGTATACCATCCGAATCAAATTGAGATTTCCCATTTGGCATGTGCCATTTGCCATCCGCAATTCCAATCTGGCGACACAACTCTGCCGCCAACTGCGGCACGAGCGCGAGCTTCGTCGGCCACGCGGTCAGGCAGTTTCCCTCGCGGCGAATCTGCACCGACTCAGGCCGCTTGCCACCGGGAACGATCCCTTCCGCGCGATCGACGCGGTAAGTCCTCCATTCGACTGGCGACAGGTCGATGTTTGGCAGCACGGCTCGCAGTTCGTCGCGAGCGTGAGTAATCAGCGTTCGTTCGTCCCAGGCAACCCCGTCTTCGGCAATCTGACCTCCGACTTGCCAGACGGTTCGGCCTTCCGAATCTGCTTCCGAAGTGATCGTGACTCGTGTCTTCGCACCGTCGACACAGTGTCCCTGAAACATCGGCAGTTGTTCGCCACGCAGCATGACCATGTGCAGTGGCCGACGCTGCATCGCTTCGGTGGTCAGCCCGACGCGACGCCGCAGCAATGCATTTCCTGCGCCGGCGGTGAAGACGACGGCTCGCGGACGCAGCGTGAGCGGAACGGCGCGAGCCGCCGGTGGAAGCGTCGGCACATTACCGGCGGCTCGCGGCGTCGCGTTCACTTCTTGGTGCAAACCGTCGATCCGGATTGAAGTCACTTCGCCGGGGGTGACGCACTCCAACTCGACTCGCGCGGGATCAACCTTCAGCAACCGCTCGCGATTCCTCGCTGCCAGCACTTCGAGCAAGCTGACCGACGAAATCACTTGCTCCGGCAACCGAGCGACGGCACCGGGACAGCCACGCAAAATCTCCGGTCGGTCGTCCTTCGACACCGCTTGCGGAGCGACTCGCAATCCGAACTGCGCCCCGAGCATTCCGAGTCGTGACGAGAGGGAATCGGTTCGCCACAAGAAGCATTCGTCCGAACGACGTCGGACGGCGCGGAGATTCGGCTCCCGATATCCGTTGAGGCATTCGCGCCAGAGGGCGGGCATCTCGCGGATGCTCGTCGCGGAATTCGTCAGTAATCCTTGCAGCGTGTATTTCAGACCGCCGTGGATGATTCCCTGGGTCGCCACTGTCTGTCCGGCCCCAAGTGCATCAGCTTCCAGCAGCACAGCCTGCTGGCCGCGGCGGGTCAGGTCATCAAGCAGCCACAATCCGGCAGCGCCGCCACCGAAAATCACGACATCCATGTCCACCAAACATCCTCCCCCAAGAGGTCGGCGTTTTAATTGTTCCGTCGCAAACCGAGAAGACGAATCGGCCGCTTCCTGCGGCTCGATCGGTTGCAGGATCGGCGACGGACCGTGATTCTGGGAGGGGATTCGAGTTACTGTCCTTCGGGTGGCACCGCTTGCTTCAAGCGGTGTGCATCCCATCGGGAATTCTGGGAGCGACGCACGATGTCCATTCGACGTTCATTTTTGAGACCGTTCCATGTCACGTTTTCGAGTGTCTTGGGCACACCGCTTGAAGCAAACAGTGCCGCCCTTTGTTGGGGGCTCCTTTTCATCGGGCTGATCGCGACAGGCAGCTCGCGAGCGGCTGAGCCACCGAGTGCCGCGCGTCCCAATGTCCTCTTCATCCTCTGCGACGACCTGCGTTGGGACTGTCTGAGTGTCGCCGGCCATCCGCATCTGAAGACGCCGTACATCGACCGCTTGGCTCGGGAGGGGGTCTTCTTCCGAAACACCTTTTGCACGACATCGCTCTGCTCGCCGAGCCGAGCGTCAATCCTCAGCGGGTTGTACGCGCATACTCACGGAGTCACCAACAACTTCACCGAGTACCCCACCGAGCTGGCCAGCTTTCCGCGCTTGTTGCAATCGGCTGGCTACGAGACCTGCTACATCGGCAAGTACCACATGGGCGAAGAGAACGACGAAAAACGGCCGGGCTTCGATTTCTTTGCGACGCACAAGGGCCAGGGCAAGTACTATGACACTGAATTCAACGTCGATGGCAATCGGGGAACGCTTCCCGGCTACTACACGCAAGTCGTCACGGATCTTGCTGAGTCCTGGCTGAAGCGGCCACGCTCGAAACCGTGGATGATGTTTCTGGGTCACAAGGCTCCCCACAGCTTTTACTTCCCGGAGAAAAAGTACGAGCGTGCCTTCGACCACGTCGAGGTCCGCTACCCTGACACCGCGTTTCAGTTACAGACCAAACCGACGTGGATCAAAGAGCGATTGCCGACGTGGCACGGCATCTACGGCCCACTGTTTGAGTGGCGGAAGAAGTTTCCGGACGACAGCCCCGCCGCCGTCAAAGATTTCGCAGCGATGACACGAGCCTATTGGGGCACGATTCTCTCCGTCGATGACAGCGTCGGACGGCTGTACCGGTTGCTCGAAGAGAACGGCCAACTCGACAACACGATCATCGTCTTTATGGGAGACAACGGCCTCCTCAACGGCGAACACGGCATGGTCGATAAGCGGACGATGCACGAACCGAGTATCCGCATTCCGCTCATCGTGCGGTTTCCGAAGCTAACGCCAACCCACTGCCCGCGCGTCGTCGAATCACTGGTTCTGACCGTCGATATGGCTTCGAGCCTTCTCGATCTCTGCGGCGTCGAGCCACCGAAAAACACCCACGGCCGCTCGTGGCGAAAGCTGGTCACGCAGGGTGATCCCGATTGGCGACGCTCATTCCTGTACCACTACAACTACGAAAAGCAGTTCCCGTACACGCCCAACGTTCGAGGTATCCGCACGGACGAATGGAAACTCATCCGTTACCCACATGGCGACGGCGGCCCCGACCGGCATCTGGCCGAACTGTATCACGTCGCCTGTGACCCCGATGAACGCTGCAACCTGATCAATGACTCGCGCTACGTCGGCATCGCCGCTCAACTGCGAGCCCAACTCGACCTTCTGATGCGCGACGTGGGCATTATCGAAGACAAGATGCCGCTTGACGAAGGTGTGAAGCAACAATTACCTGATCAAAAGATTCGCTGACCGCACCCTCGGACTGATGCGGTTTGAAGCAGCCTTCCATTCAGCATCGGTTGACTCGCAATGGGCCGGAAAGTTTCCGATGTGCGAGCGAGTTGCGGTTCGGAAGTCTTTTGAAGGTGGGGAGCGTTTTGGTGTCTGAATGGAGGGCGGTGTTGGGGTGCCCCGCTTCTGGGTCACACCGCACTCCGAGGGAGGCTGAGACCCGATCGCGCGGCTGGCGTCGGGCAACGTTCGGCTGTCCTGTCGCGGAGCGACAGGGCTGCGGTCGCTCGATCCCGACTGCGAGTTCTGAGCCGACTTCGCCAGGCACGACTTCACACGACGGGTTTGGACGATGGCAGCGTATCGGTAAGCCGAACGTGGCCTCAGCGAGGTGGATAAGAAAGTTTCTCCGCCACGCTTGCTCCCGTTGAACCTCGCCCGACATGATGCCGTGAGTTCCGCATTCCATTCCATCGACCGCCATGCTCTGGAGGCTCGCATGTTGACGGCATTCCGGGTTCGAGTCGCGTTTCTCCTGTTGCTGATCGGCCCGCCGCTCATGGCCGCCGAAGATCCGAATCCTGAAGCGACTCGGCAATACGCCGTCGCCTACGGCTTTCAGTCGAAAAAGCTGTTCGCGCAGGCGCTGCCGCGTTGGAACGAATTCATCAAAGCGTTTCCGCAGGACGCGCGGATTGCGAACGCTCAGTACCAGCTTGGCGTCTGCCAGTTGAGCGAGAAAAAACTGCCGGAGGCGACAGCGACGTTCAAGCTCATCCTGGCGACGTATCCGCAGTTCAAGCATCTCGACGGAGCCCAATTCAATCTCGGACTCACGCTGTTTCAGGCGGCTCAAACTTCAAAACAACCGAACGACTTCAAGGCCGCCGGTGCCGAATTCGCCAACGTCCCCGCGAAGTTCGCGCAAAGTCCGCTTGCCGCTGACGCGACGTACTGCCAAGCGGAGAGCCTGTATCTTGCTGCCGACAAACCGAACGCGATCGTTGCGTACCAGAAAGTGATCACGACGTATCCCGCCGCGACAATTTTGCCGGAAGCGTTCTATGGACTTGCCACTACGCAGGCGGATCTCGACCAGCATGTCGAAGCGGTCGCGACGTTTACAAAGTTGCTGCAAAGCTTCCCGCAAAGTCCGCTCGTCCCCGAGGCCAAGCTGCGATTGGGGACGTCGCTGGTTGCGCAGAAGAAGCATGCCGAAGCCGAGCCTTACTTCGTGCAGGCTGCCGCCGTCCCTGACTTTCCGCTGGCGGATGTTGCCACGTTGAAGCAGGGCCAAGCATTGCTCGATCAAAATAAATTTCCGGAAGCGGCGGCTGTGCTCGATACGGTGCCGACGAAGTTTCCGAAAAGCGAACAGATCGGTCCCGCATTTACCGCCGCTGGAAAGGCTCGCTTCAAGGCGGGGCAATTTCCCCAGGCTCAAACCGCGCTGACGACGGTCGTCACTCAAAAACTACCCACCGCACCGGAGGCCGCGTACTGGCTCGGACGCACGCTGATCGCGCTCAAGCAACCGGGCGTCGTGATTCCGACCGTAGATCCCATCATCGCCGCAAACGCGCAGAGTGAATTCATCCCGGCATTGCAGCTGGTCCGCATCGACTCGATTTACGAAATCCCCGAACGTCGCAAAGAGACGATCCCGTTGTACGCTCAGTTCGCTGGGCAATTCGCGGCGCACGAACTCGCGCCCGAGGCTAAGTATCGAGCGGCACTCGCCGCGCTTCAGACCGGTGACTTCCCAAATGCTCAGGCTCACGCCGAGCAGTTCTTCGCAACGGCTCCGTTTGCGAAACACGCCCTTGTTCCGGAAGTCGTGTTCATTGGCGCCGAGGGGTATCTGCTCAATCAACCCGAAGCGAACCTCGCGAAGGCTGAACCGTTGTTCCGCCGGCTGGTCACTGAATTCCCGACGAATCTGCACGCCCAGCAAGCTCATGTCCGCATTGGCCTGTGTCTGTACTCCGCCGGTGTCGCCGCCAATCAGCCGCCAAAGTTTGAAGAGTGCATTGCGTACCTCAACTCGATTGTCGCTAATTTGAAGGAGCCAGCCTTGATCGCTGAGGCTCGCTACCTCATCGGTCGAGCACACGGCGAGATGAAACGTCATCCCGACGCTGTCGCCTCCTTTCGAGCGGCTCAACAGGCAAAACCGGATTGGGACCGCATCGACGAAGTGCTGCTCGCGCTCGGTGTCAGCCTGCGAGCGGTCAACGATGCGCCCAATGCCGTCGCCGAACTGACGAAGCTCAACCAAATCGTTACGAGCAAGCTGCGCGACCGAGCCTTGTTTCATCTTGGCGAGATCGACCGCGGACTCAAGAAACCGGAGACCGCCCTGGCGTTCTACCAGCAAGTCGTCACCGGTTTCCCAATGAGCGACCTCGTCCCCGCCGCGCTGTACGGCAGCGGAGCCGCTCTCTTCGAGAAGCCGGATTTTCCGAACGCGATCCCGCACCTGACGAAACTCATCGCTGAGAAACCGCAGAGCGAACTGGTCCCCGCTGCACTTTTTTTGCGAGGGCTCTGCCAGCACCGCCTGAAACAATTCGATCCCGCACTGAAAGACCTCACGCAGTTCATCGCGACCGCGAAGCCCGTTGAGAAAGACACGCTTGATGCCAAGTTCGCCATAGCCCTTTGCCAAGTTGGACTGAAACAGTTTGATCCGGCCATCGTGACTCTGACGCAGGTGATCACGATGAAGCCCGACTATTCCGATGTCGACAAGTGTTACTACGAGATCGCCTTCGCCAGCTTGGAACTCAAGAAGGAGAAGGAAGCGGCCGAAGCTTTCCGATCACTGGCGACAAAGGTGCCGAATAGCCCGCTCGCCGCCGAGGCATTTTTCCGAGTCGGGGAGTTTCACGAGACGCAAAAGCAGCCGGCGGAATCCATCGCTGCCTTCACCGCCGGCATCGCCGCCGCGAAGACTCCAGAACTCCGCGAACGATTGCACTACAAACTTGGCTGGATGCAGCACGAACAAAAACAATTCCCTGCCGCGTTGACGACGTTTCAAAACCAAATCAAAGAGTTTCCCAAAGGGATGCTGACCGGTGACGCCAACTTTCTCGCCGGCGAATGCCAGTTCCGCCAAGACAAATTCGCTGAGGCGCTGCCGTTCTACGCCGCCGTCATCGCCGCCAAGAACGAACGATTCCACGCGAAAGCTCTGTACCGCAGCGGCATCTGCACCACACAGATCAAGCAATGGCCGCAAGCTCAGCAACACTTCACCGCACTGATTCAAGCATTCCCCAAGTTTGAACAACTCGCCGAGGCCCGGTTTGGTATCGGTATCGCTCAGCAGAACCAAAACCAACTCGACCCCGCCAAGGCCACGTTCCTGCAAGTCACCAAAGAATCACGCACCGAAACCGCCGCGAAGGCGCGCTTCATGATGGGGCAATGTGCCCTTGCTGCAAAGAAAAACGCCGAAGCTGCTGAACACTTTCTCGAGGCCGCCTTCGGCTACCCGTATGAAGAATGGCAATGCCAGGCTCATTTCGAGGCTGCCAAGTGCTTCATCGAACTCAAAGATGTGGAGAAAGCTCGTGAGTCGCTCGAGACAGTCACCAAGCGATTTCCCAATCACCCGCGAGCGAAAGACGCAATGACGCTCTTGGCGGGACTCAAATAAGGCATTCACTTAAATTCAAGCGGCGGCGAACGATCAAACTTGCGATGCGAATCTTCGGAAGTATACTCCCTCGCCTCTCGCGTCGGCTGTGGTCGCCAAATCGCAGCTTGACGCAATTCACTGCCGAGCCAACGGCGAAGTTGGCAGACGTTCTAGCTGAGGAAACGAACTCGAGATCGAGAATTGCGGTCGTGGCGAAATTGGCAGACGCACTAGCTTGAGGTGCTAGCGCCCGCAAGGGCTTGGAGGTTCAAATCCTCTCGACCGCATTTCCAAATAACTCTGCTGTCCGATGAGACTCGCGGTGCCTCAGTCTCGGGTCGATTCGATTTGTGATGTGCC
>Ga0194131_10000160_pt1 | contig 105639 bp, 102 predicted proteins | sample TA2KigO120mmetaG_FD_148631 | JGI IMG/M metagenome (GOLD analysis project Ga0194131, IMG submission 148631) | Freshwater microbial communities from Lake Tanganyika, Tanzania - TA2015053 Kigoma Offshore 120m | ecosystem: Environmental > Aquatic > Freshwater > Lake | place: Tanzania: Lake... | reverse complement strand
ACACGGAACTTGCGCCAGCGCCTTCCCAAGGGACAGTAGGTATGCCCCTGAACAAAGCCATGGCTCCAGACATGGTTGGGCGCCTCGGGGCGCAATCGCACGCACGATCCATCATGCAGCCACAGCCCGACCCCGCGGCGGTTGCTGGGCCGGGACCTTGTAAGCCTTCCTCGCTCCAAATACGACGCACCACAGAGTCTGTCGTCTGCCAGCCTGCCGCCGAAGCCTAAAGAACCGCAACGCTAGTTGCATATATATTATGTTTTTTTGATTTCGCCGATCCCAAAACCTCTATCAACGGTAGCAAAGCTGGTTGAAATGCAATCTATGTACCGCTCACCTCAGTCTTGAACGCTATCGAAATCCATGCCATGCAGCCTGATAGTGCGAAAACAACAAGGTGGCGCCCAACTGAATTGCGTACTCGGCGACATACTGACCCTTCCCTCCAACAACCGGATTACGAATCGGGTGAAGGCTGTCTGCCGTCGAAGAGGTACAAAATATGGCCATCGGGGAATCATCGACAACAACTAGAGTTTGAGGAGAGACCCGGTCGTAAATTGATACTAACTCTTTAAGGTGATGCACCGCGCTGGGGCGGGATTTTTCCAATCCAAATCAAAAGAATCAAGATACAACAAAGATATCGATACATCATGTTTTTTAAGTATGCTCGAGATATCTCGCAGCACCAGCACACTGTCCCCAGTGAGCACCTCAGTTTTTTCTGATACAACCGTCCGACAGAGTGCCGTCGCCTTTGGATCGATATCGACTGCAAAACACGATCCGTCTCCAGTTCGATACTGAAGATACCGATCAAAGAGGACTGTACTTTGGCCGTCGCCGCCCCAGTTGTTCGCGGCGCGAACACACCCAGTCTCAACAATTACTAAGGGCTTTGTCTCGTCTAAGGAGTCTAAATACTTAAAGATCTTCCGAAAGGACACTTCACGTAATCCCAGCTTGGGCGCCGCTTCAGTCTCATACCATTCCCAAAACATCTGATTTTTCCCCAGCGGAGCTTACCGATATCCATATCAGCGATGAATGCTACCCGTCGCCATATGAATGACTAGTTCTCTATTGATCGAGCGACACTTTCGGTACAGTTTTTTGGATACAAGAGACACCAAAATCCCTTCCCCATCAGCGAATGCATTTGAACATGCATCATATTAAAGTATTCGCAAAGGCGAGGAGGCCACCAGGACACCGGTTTTGAATCAAATGAGCGTTACGCCCATCCGACAGGGTCTTGCCAGCGGGTCCCAGGTGAATAGTAAAAAAGTACAACCTACCGTGTAGCCGCTTCAGCTCGAGCAACACATTTTCGAGAAGCTCGGGCTCTATATGCTCCAGTATATCTATGCAGGTGACAAGGTCAGAACCGGAAATCGCCTCTACGTACTCCCGGAAAACGGATGGTGCATAACCCCGACAGTTTGACGCAACAGCGCCGACCCAACGCTGGGTCGCCGATTTCACACACATCTGGACGGACGAAGGCCGGCTGTATTTTGCTGTAGTTCTTGATCTCTTCTCCCGTCGTATCGTCGGCTGGTCGATGAGTCAGGAGATGACGGCAGAGCTTGTTACCAATGCGCTGGTCATGGCGCTTTGGCGACGCGCCTTTGATTCCTATTGATCTCTGCGGTATATCTCTTCCCTTTGACGGTTGATCCGATCGAATCTGTCTTGAGTTTCTTGTTGTCTGTCGCTGGGTGACCGTCGATCATCGGTATATTGAGAGAGAGTACCGATGTCGTTATCCCGTCGACAACCGCCCGCCATCAAAGCCTAAAGAACCGCAACGCTCGCGAGGCGGTAAGGGATCCCCTATAACCCACCCCCTCCCCCCTGCCGATTGACGGGGGGTGGAGGTATCACACGATATCTTTAAATGGTAAGCAGGACAGCCCTGAATTCCAAGTGCATTGCAAAAAAAGAGGTCCCGCGTCGCTACTTGGGACGCTTCGCTATCTGCAACTGCGGTGAGCAGGGGCGCTCTGACCGCCCGCTGCGCAAGGGATCAGCCGGCCATCACTTCCACTCGATGCGCCGGAAATTCATCTCGCCGAAGAAGCTACGGTACTCCTCGTAGCCCTTAATGAGTTCCCTCTCCTTGGCCTCCGCGAGTGTTTTTCGGACCTCGGCCATCACTTGGTTGTAGGTTTTTTCATCTGGTTCCTGCATCGCCGAGCTGGCAAATTTATTTACCAGCATCACGTTGAACGGACCGGCAGCGTCGGTTTCACTGACATAGATGAAGCAGTCCTCGAGCGTGCCCACCTTCTTACCGGCGTTGCACGTTGTCATCCAGCTCTGCCGCAGGCCCCCTAGGTAGTCATCGATGTGGTTTGGGTCCACCTTCACCATCGTCACATTCCACACCGCTTTACTCTTGACATAGTCCTTGAACATCTCGGCTGCATTCGCATGACCAATCATACCGACGGCTATTAGAGCAGCTAGGACCTTGAATTTATTCATGGATTGCTCTCCCGCGTTTATTTGGACGCAAATCTTCTTTTTAACGAAGGCTCTTACGCCAGCTCTCGAGCGGCGGTAAGCTAACAAATTTATACGCGCCGAGAAGATCCGAGTCAACGCAACTCAACCCGCAACTTGCCCCCTCCTGAAACGACTCGCAGTTACTCTCGATCCTCGCGAGATCGGAGTAAAGAATCGTAATCTTAGTACGACGGTCAAGGATCCCCTGTAAAGCTCCCCCTCCCGCCTGCCGATTGACGGGGGGTGGGGGGTGTCACGCCGGTCAGCTTGAGGGGTCGATATTCAACCATTTCTTACGAGTGACGTTTCCAGATAACATCAATCTGCTCTGTTAAAGCGAGAAGTTCGTTGTGGTTGACATGCGCTAAACCAGAATTGCGTATGACCCATGGCTCAAGACCAGCGGACGAGACAACTCGGAGAAGTTCTTGGGGGTCAAGAGCGGCGCGACGCATGAACTGCGGCGAATACTCAAGAATTAATGTCTCGCAGCGAGCGAGTAATGAACCCGCTCCTCGCAATACAGACAACTCGTAACCTTCGACATCGATTTTGACAAAACGTAGCGGTCTAGAGCCAAGTTCTTTACGGCCCCAAAAATCAGCAAGCGTCTCAACTTTGACCGGTAACGACCGTCTGGATTCATTAAGTGGAAGAAGAGAATGGCGCCCTCTATTTCGCTCATGAGACTGGTAGAGCGTCATCGTGCTTGACGCGGCTCCAAGCGCGCTGCTAACGGCTGTGACCTGTTGTGCGGAATTCGCAACGACATTCTCCTGCAAAAGTGTGAAGTTATCGGGGTCTGGCTCAAACGCGAAGATCGACGCTGACGTATCGGCGAGACGCGATAGAATCAAAGAATACCAACCAAGGTTAGCCCCGATATCTAGCGCAACATCTCCGGCATTAAGCCGTATGTTTTCTAGTACATAGCGAGTCAGTGACGGTTCAATGACGCCGCGAGTGTATAGATGGCGTGGGCCGTAATCTGCTGTGTATCCACGAACTTCAAGATTTAGGGCTGGAACAGAGACCGTGAGAAACTTCTGGCGAAGCAAGTGTCGTCTCGCAAACCAAAGTACTTTACGAGCGTGTCGCTGGAATCCGCGAATCGGAGCGCCATTATGCAAAGAATTCGCGAATAAAAGGGGATTCAACTTATTCATAAATATCGGAACCGTGCAGCGGGATCTTGAAGGAAAGAGGTTTGAAACGATTCTGCAAAGCCGAATCCCACAGCGGGTATTTCGTTTCAGTACAGGCTACCAGCCCCACAGCTTCATCTGCACCTTCCGTCGGCTCATGCGGGACAGTGGCCTGCGCCAGCCCGCGACGACGCTTATAAGTTTCGCCCCGGTTTCGCATTCCTTGCGTAGCTGTCACCTAAGAATCCACTCCCGGTGGGCTTGATGCGGCACTACACAAGCGGCTAGTCTTTCGGCGAGGTCAGGTGCATGACCCGCAGCAGCTCGAGTCGGTCCACTAATGGGTCACTGGCGTAAACAAAAACGCCCTAAGACTCGAGTGACTGGTTGAGATAAGTGCTTGAAAAATGGTGGCCAGAGTCGGAATCGAACCAACGACACGCGGATTTTCAGTCCGCTGCTCTACCAACTGAGCTATCTGGCCATGGTTGCGGCAGAAACTCCCGAACGGTCAGATGATTGGATCAGACCCCGTGCCCACCCGTCAAGCGCGGACCAGTGCAACCCGTTAATCTGAAAAGGAGTTAGGCTCTAAGTTAGGAGGGTGCAACGTAGCCCTCGGGTTTGGCAGCTCCTTCGCCAAAGAAAAACTTTTCCATCTCGGTCTCAAGAAATTTGCGGGCCTTGGGCTCGATGGGCACAAGCCGATTTTCATTAATCAGCATAGTCTGATGAGTTACCCAGCGCTGCCACCCTTCCTTAGACACACTCTTCCAAATTCGTACGCCTAGCTCGCCCGGATAAACACTCCGCTCGAGGCCGGGCGCTTCCTTTTTGAGCACAACGCACTGAACCATTCGCAAGACGGGAGTCTGAGTCATATCAAAAGCTTTCCTGCGGTGAGACTGTCGAGCATTTCCTTGACCGGCGCGGGCAACCCTATACGCGCCGCACTTTCCGGATAACGTGCGTTATACCAGAGCGACTGTTGCGACTCCATCACAGAAGATACTAAGCAGCCCCTGAGACGCACGGGAAAAATTTCAAGATCGAAGTGCGTGAAGCTATGCTTCATAGAGCTGAGGTGCCCGAGCTCATGATTCCCTTGCTGACGAAAATGATTTCGTACATACGCTAAACAAGCCGATTTACTGACGAACTTTGGAGGGCACCATAACCCGCCCCAGACTCCCCTCTCGGGACGACGCTCCAAGAAAACGGCGCCTTCAGTATTCTCAGCAAGCAATAACCAGCATTTTTCTGCGCGACGAAGTGAATGTAACCTACGAGCTTTGGGCGCGAGGATCTCGTGCTGTCGTCCATTTCGTCTTGCGCCGCATTGTAAAGCTAGTGGACACAGCGCACAGACAGGCCGACGGCGAGTACACACGGTAGCACCAAGATCCATGATGGCCTGCGCGTAAGTCGCGGTATCCAGCGGCGGCGTGCAAGCCTCAGCCAATTGCCACAGTTGCTGCTCCACGCGTCGATCTACTGGACTGCCCTCGACACTGAACACTCGCGATAACACCCGCCTCACATTGCCATCGAGAATGGGATGCCGCTCATCGCGGGCTAAGGAAAGAATCGCTCCAGCGGTCGAACGTCCGATGCCCCGTAAACTCATCACCGCCTCAAACTCAGTTGGAAACTCGCCGCCAAACTCATCTCGAATACGCTTTGCAGCTGCATGGAGATTTCTGGCGCGAGCGTAATAGCCAAGCCCCGTCCAAAGATGAAGTACTGCATCTATAGGCGCGTCGGCTAGCGCCGTCATACTCGGAAAGCACTTCATGAAACGCTCGAAATAAGGAATAACCGTCGAGACCTGAGTCTGTTGCAGCATGATCTCGGATACCCATACGCGATACGGCGTACGGTCTTTTTGCCACGGCAGATCGTGTCGCCCGCTCGCCGCATGCCATGCGATAAGCGTGGGACCTATCGTGAAGGGGTCAGGTGAATCGCTTCCTAGCGGCATTGGATGGATTGTAGATGTCCGACCCGAGGTCAGACAAAGCCGATGAGTCATCGAGGGGAATCGCATGCTAGGCTAACTTCGCTTTTCAGGGGATTCACGACGATGGAAGAGATCAGTCTCGCCCACGGGATATTCAAGTACCTGCACATCCTGCTGTTCGTCTATTGGCTCGGAGGCGACGCAGGTGTGTTCTACTCAAGTACGTTCGTCACCAACACCAAACTCTCACGCGAGTCTCGCCTGACAGCGTTCAAGATTTTTATCAACCTCGACATGCTGCCGAGGTACTGCCTCGCGCTCATGCTCACGATCGGCGGCATCCTCGCAAAGTTCATCGGCTATGAGCATCCGATGTGGCAGACCATTGCCATCGTGGCCCTTGGTCCCATCTGGGTTTGGGTCGTCTACACCATCCACAAAAAGGAGGGCACAGACTTCGGCAAAACGCTCGCGACCTGGGATAAGCGTTTCCGCGTATTTATGATCGTTGCACTCATTTCATCGGTAGGGTATCACTGGGTCACGGGGCCGCTGCAGCCCTACCCCTGGCTCGCTGTAAAGCTGTTGATATTCGCTTTCCTGATCTTCTGCGGCTTTATGATCCGTCTAAAGATTCCACCGTTCATCGAAGGTTTTAAGGTGATGGCCTCCACCGGCCCCACACCCGAGAGCGATCAAAAAATGATCGACGGTATGGGTGCCTGTCGCCCGTACGTACTCGCCATTTGGGTAGGTGTCGCCATCTCCGCGTTGCTCGGAGTACTGCAGCCGGGCGGCTGATCTTTTTAAGGGATAAGTAGTGTCGAGCCCATGGTCTTACGGGCTTCGAGATCGCGATGCGCCTGGGCAGCGTCGGCCAGTCGATAACGCTGGCCGATGTGTACATGTATTTTTTCGGATGACACCATCGCGAATAGAGCCTTTGCTGCGGAATCGAGATCCTCGCGCTTGGCAATGTAAGCAAAGAGTGAGGGTCGCGTGAGAAATAGCGATCCACGCTTAGACAGTTCGAGCGGCGAAATCGCGGGTGGCGGTCCCGACGCGTTTCCGTAGCTCACCATCATGCCGAGCGGAGCGAGACTGTCGAGAGATTCAATGAAAGTCTCTTTGCCGACCGAGTCGTAGACCACCTTCACCCCCGCCCCATTCGTTATTTTTTTGACGGACTCGGTGATGGAATCGCAGCCCATCACAAGTACGTGCTTGCAGCCGTTCTTCTTGGCGAGGGCTGCCTTTGTAGGACTACCCACTATACCAATGACCTGCGCACCTAGGACTTTTGCCCACTGACACAGCAATACTCCGACACCGCCAACGGCAGCGTGCACGAGTATCCAATCGCCACGCTGTACGCGATAGGTGCGGCGAAGTAGGTACTCTACTGTGAGGCCTTTGAGCATGACGGCCGCAGCCTGATCGTCGCTGATGGCGCGAGGAAGCTTGACGAGACGGGCGGCAGGAACATTGCGTAGCTCGCTGTAACTACCTGTAGTGGTGTGCACGTACGCAACTCTATCGCCCAACCTGAAATCCTTGACCTTGCGGCCGATCGCCGTGACAACACCGGCTGCCTCTCGACCCAAACCTGCCGGTAAGGACATCGGATATAGACCGCTACGGTCGTAGACGTCGATGTAGTTTAGGCCGATGGCCGTATGGCGAAGCTGCACCTCGCCCTCACTCGGCGCAGGTATGTCTACATATTCGAAACGCATCTCTTCGGGTCCGCCGACCCGATAGATGCGAATGGCCTTAGACATCTAGAGCGCGGACTCGTCGGTCTCGCCAGTTCGAATACGGATAACGCGATCGATATCGCTGATAAAAATCTTGCCGTCACCGACCCTACCGGTCTTGGCGGCTTTCACGATCGCGTCTGTAACTTGATCGACGAGGTCGCTGCGGACCGCGACCTCGACGCGGGTTTTGGGGACGAAGTCGACGACGTACTCGGCGCCTCGATAAAGTTCGGTGTGCCCGCGCTGGCGGCCGAAACCTTTGACCTCGGTGACGGTCATGCCCGACACGCCGATCTCCGACAGCGCCGCCCGCACGTCGTCGAGCTTAAAAGGCTTAATGATGGCTGTAACGAGTTTCATATCTGTTACTCCCTAAACGATCTACGCGAGGCACCCTCTCGCGATGAGGTCAGTATTGCACCTTCCATGCCACGCCGGGGAGACCCCGAAAGCCTGTAATTTTTAGCTCGGAATGACCCCGAAGCGGCCTTCGCGCACCATTATGGCGCAGTTAGGTCGAGTCCGCGCTCGTGAGTGGTGCGCTTGGCAGTTCAGCCCTATCCTTATCGCTCATGACGAAACGCGTGGTAGTCGTCGGGGCCGGTCAGGCTGCTATCCAGTGCATCGAGACCCTTCGTAAAAAAGGGTTCGTTGGCAGTATCGACCTCGTCGGGGAGGAGCCACACCTGCCTTACCAGCGGCCGCCCCTTTCTAAGAAATATCTTACCGGGGAGCTGGGTCCGGATCGCCTGACCCTGCGACAACCTCTTTATTTCGACGAGCAGAATATTCGTCGCCACCTCGGTCGTCGGGCCTTGCTGATCGATCGATCAAGATCGCGGATAACCTTAGATAACGGCACATCGCTCGACTATGACGCTCTAGTGCTCGCGACAGGAAGTATCCCCCGGCGCTTGGCTCTACCCGGCAGCGACCTTACCGGCGTGCATTATTTGAAAGACATCGCCGATGCCGACCGTCTGCGTAGCGAAATCCGTCCCGGCCGGCGAGCCGTGATCATCGGCGGAGGTTATATCGGTCTTGAGACGGCTTCGGCACTGCGGCATCTCGGTATGGAGGTCACCGTGCTCGAGACGGCTGATCGCGTGATGAATCGGGTGGTCGCCGAACCGGTCTCACGTTACTTCGAAGCCGAGCACGCGGGTCACGGCGTTCAACTGTCATTAAGGTGCAGCGTAACGTCCCTCATCAGAGATATGTCGGCTCGGATCGCTAGCGTCGAAACCGCAGCAGGTCGTATCGAGACGAGCCTCGTGATCGTTGGGATCGGCGTAGTCGCTAACGACAGGCTCGCAAGAACGAGTGGTCTTGCCTGCGATAACGGTGTTTTGGTGGATGAGTATTGCCGCAGCTCCGATCCAAAAATTTTTGCTATCGGCGACTGTAGTAACTTTCCGTCGCTGCGCTATGGCTGTCGGGTCCGACTCGAATCTGTCGATAATGCCTTCGAGCAAGGAACGGTTACTGCCCTTAATATTTTGGGACAGCAACACGCGTACGATCGTGTACCTTGGTTCTGGTCTGACCAATATCATCACAAGCTACTGATTATTGGGCTCTCGCAGGGGCACGACCAGGTTGTGCTTCGAGGCAATCCGAAGGATAACTCTTTCTCGTGTTGCTATTTGAAGAGCGATGGCGAGTTACTCGCCGTGGATACCGTCAATCAGACCAAAGATCAGATGGCCGCGCGGAAGTTGATCGCCGCTCGCGCGAAGCTCGATGCGCAGAAAGTCACCGATATCTCCATTGCTCTTAAGGACTGTACTCTATGAGGTTCGAAAAAGTTTTCACGATTATGGCATTCGCGGTCGCGATGACCACGCCAGTAGCGAGCAAGGAACCCCAAAGAATGATTTCGATTGCAATTCATGGTGGCGCCGGTGTGATCTCACGAGACCAACTAGGCTCCGATGACGGTGCCAACTATCGAGCGGGTCTCGCTGCAGCGCTAGATGCCGGCTATGCCGTGCTTGAAGCTGACGGCAGTAGCCTCGATGCCGTGACGACGGCAGTACGCATTCTCGAGGATAACCCACTATTCAATGCCGGTAAGGGGGCCGTTCTCGCCCATGATGGATACGTCGAACTCGATGCGTCCATCATGGAGGGTCGCTCTTTAGCCGCGGGTGCCGTAACTGGATTACGGCACGTCAAAAACCCCATTGAACTGGCGCGCCGGGTGATGGAGCAATCGCCGCACGTGTTTCTCTCAGGAGCGGGCGCCGAGGAATTCGCGCTTACGCAGGACATCGCATTGGTGCCGAACGACTACTTCGTGACACCCATCCGCAAGAGGCAGCTCCAGCGCGTATTGCAGGGCAAAACGCAACCAAAGAACGAACTCGCCGGTCTCGGCACGGTAGGTGCCGTCGCTATAGATAAAAATGGCAACTTAGCGGCAGCCACGTCGACCGGCGGCATGACTAACAAGCGTTGGGGTCGCATCGGTGACGCGCCGATCATCGGGGCAGGAACTTACGCCAACAACGCAAGCTGTGCCGTATCGTCCACGGGGCATGGCGAGTATTTCATCCGCTCGGTCGTCGCCTACGATATTTGCGCCCTCGTCGAATACCGCGGCTGGTCTCTGGAGCGAGCCGCTAAGGCAGTCGTTCATGGAAAGCTCGTACAGCGCGGCGGCGAGGGCGGCGTCATAGCTGTCGATCCAAAAGGAACGATCGTAATGGAGTTCAATAGTCCCGGGATGTTCCGCGGCATGCGCGACTTGTCAGGACAACGCCGAATTGCGATTTACGAGAAATAGCGGGCCAGAAACGCCTCGAAATCTTTTTGCGGTGCACTCGCCATCGCCTCGGCTATCTCGCGTGACTCCTCGGCCTGCTCGGCAAATTCGCGTAGGCGAGCCTGATTAGGTTCGTGCAACTCAAGGAAGTAATTCTTATGGGTGGTTGAAGTACGCAATGCGAGTTCAAAGAACGACTCACCCGTCTCGGTGATTTCTTTAACAAGCCTTGCAGAGGGCGTCAGCGCCACGTCATCGAGCTTCGCCGCTTGTGCGGAAAGGGCTGCTGAGTAAGGTTTTTGCGGATTTCCCTCATCGAGTAACTCACAAACGCCCTGCATCTGGTCGATGATCTCGTACGCCCATTCCAGCATCGGTACGCTGCGGCCGCCACGGTTCAGCATGAGCCCAGGCTCACGCCCCGCTCGGGCCACCCTAACATGATTACCATCAAGTGCCGACTCCTCGACAGCATCGATAAGCGGACTCTCGCGCATCAGACACAGCGCAAGAAATGCCTCTAGAAATCTCATTTTATTCTGGTTGACACCTACCGGATCAAATGCACTGACATCGAGGGCACGTACCTCAACGTACTCAACGCCACGACGTATCAGAGCTTTAGTCGGTCGCTCGCCAGATTGAGCGACACGTTTGGGGCGAATAAACGAGTAGTACTCGTTCTCGATTTGCAGGATGTTGGCATTGAGCTGTCGGTAAACCCCGTCAACCTTCACGCCAAGTTGCTCGTAGTCGGGGTTTGGCGTACTGATCGCGCGGGAAAGGTCGCGAACATATTCATCGAGACTATTTACCGACACGGTGAGGCGGGATTGCTTACGATTCCGATAGCCGAGGTCGCTCATGCGTAACGACGTGGCATTGGGCTCCCAAGCTGTGCCACGCCCAAACTCGGGTAAGGTTTCGCCACGTGCGCGAAGGAAGGATTTACAAACCATCGGCGATATACCAAAGAAATAGAGGACGATCCAACCGAGTCTTCGATAATTTCTCAGCAAATCGAAGTAGCTCTCAGAGATGAATGCTTGGTCCGATTTTTTCGACTCACAAATTGACGCCCAGACAGGCCAGAGCCGCTCGGGGAACGAGTAATTGAAATGTACCCCAGAGATCGCCTGCATGACCCGGCCGTAGCGAATGCCAAGACCCTCACGGTAAATCGTCTTCATGCGACCGATATTGGACGAGCCGAACTGCGCAATGGGTATGCTGGCATCACCATCGATGACACAAGGCATGCTTGTGGCCCAAAGTAACTCATCACCGATATGCCGATAGACGAACTGATGGAGATCACAAAGATATTGGAGTAACTCCCAGTTTGTCGTGAAGGTTGGCGTGACGAGCTCGATTAGGGCTTCGGAGTAGTCCGTGGTGATGTGATTGTTGGTAAGCGCGGAGCCGAGTGCAGCCGGATGAGGTATGGTCGCGATGCGTCCATCAGGCGTGACCCGTAAAGATTCTTTCTCGACCCCCCGACGACCGCCCTGTAACGCGCAGCGCTCGCCGCTGTTGATGACGGCAGCGAGACGTTTTTCGTAGACGCGGTCGAGGCGGTTCGCGGGCATCATCACCAGGGAATTCGGCCGATAAAGACGTCGCGGGCCATGGTGAAATCGCCGCGCAGACTGTAGAGCGGAAATTTTAACGTCGCCGGGGTATTCTTCTCAAAACAATAGTGCCCCACCCAGGCAAATACATAACCCGTAACTAGGCCGGTTAGGATCAGCCAGCCGTAACCCGTGAGGAACGCGAGCGGGAGTTGGAGCAATCCGACAGTGGTGCCCACAACATGCAGCCGCCGCGACGTGCGATTTGCATGTTCACCTAAATAAAAAGGGTAGAACTCTTGAAAGGTGTTGTACGCCATCACGCCTCTTGTTGGGGTCGCGCTCCGCTCTAGGGTCGCACCCCGCGCCAGGTTATCCTTGGATTCTTGTTCAGGCATCTTGCCGTGCTAGCCTTAAAAGATGCAACCGTACCGGACTTGATCAGGGAGACTTCGCCACATGACTTCACGTCGGTCCCTTAACCTCGCACTGCTCACGGGCCTCTTGACAGCCCTGACCGCCTGCTCGGCGACAGGACCGATGAAAGGTAAGCGGGCACCCAAAACCGCCATCCCGCAGACCGGGGTTGTAACACTCACGGTCTCGCCCTACCCCTCAACCTACAAACCGGCGGTCTCGACGCCGAGGCTCATTCGTGGCGCGACGATACTCGTCGGCAATGGCGAGCGACTCGAAAATGCCGATGTATTGCTACGCAACGGTCTCGTTGCTGCGGTCGGCAAACAACTTGAGGCTCCGGCGGATGCACTCATCGTCGACGGTCGAGGCAAATGGGTAACGCCCGGCATCATCGATGTGCACTCGCATCTCGGTGTGTATCCCTCGCCCAGTGTCGACGCACACTCCGATGGTAACGAAGCGACATCTCCTTCGACTGCGCAGGTCTGGGCTGAGCACTCGATCTGGCCACAAGATCCGGGCTTCGAAGCGGCTCTTGAGGGCGGCATCACCACGCTTCATGTGCTGCCAGGCTCTGCCAATCTTTTCGGTGGTCGCTCGGTCACCGTCAAAAATGTTCATGCTGTCACCTATCAGGCGATGAAATTTCCGGATGCGCCTCACGGGCTGAAGATGGCCTGCGGTGAAAATCCTAAGCGTGTGTACGGCAATCGTCGTCAGCTGCCCTCCACTCGCATGGGTAACGTCGCCGGATGGCGTTCGCAGTGGATCGAAGCGCAGGAATACGCGCGGGACTGGAAACAGTATGAAGCGCGCAAAACTGCGGGCGCCAAAGATCTCAGGCCGCCCAAGCGCGACCTGCGTCTCGAAACGCTCGCAGGGGTGCTGCGTGGAGAAATTCTCATTCAGCACCATTGCTATCGTGCCGACGAAATGGCCATCGTGGTCGATATGTCGCGCGAGTTTGGTTATCGCGTGAGCGCCTTCCATCACGCCACCGAGGCATATAAGATTTCGAACCTCCTCGCCGAGAACAAAGTCTGTGCAGCAGTGTGGGCCGACTGGTGGGGCTTCAAAATGGAGTCCTACGATGCGATCCCCGAAAATATGATCCTCGTCGATGCTGCACCCGGCGGCTGCGCTGTGGTGCATTCCGACTCCGCAGAGGGCACGCAACGGCTCAATCAAGAAGCGGCAAAGGGCATGGCATTCGCGCGTCGCATGGGTATCGAGATCAAGCCTGAGCACGCGATCACTTGGCTCACCAAAAATGCGGCCCGGGCAATCGGTCTCGATGCGAGAATTGGCGTGCTCGAGAGCGGCAAAATGGGTGATGTCGTCGTTTGGAACGGTAATCCGTTCAGTGTCTACGCCCTAACGGAACAGGTTTACGTCGACGGCGTACTGCGCTTCGATCGCGCAAACCCACGTGCCCTGCCCGAATCCGACTTTCTGCTTGGCCAACCCGCTTACGAGGGAGTAATACGATGAATACTTTGATCCATATTCTCGTGAGACTTATCCTCGTAAGCACGTTCAGCCATGTCGCGCTCGCCGATGACGCCGCGGCTTTCTCAAGTGGCAGCGCGCTACTTATTCGTAATGCCACTGTGTATACGATGTCGCGTGGCGCAACCGATCCGCTCAAAGCTACCGACGTTCTGGTTCAGGACGGTCGTGTTATCGCGATCGGGCAAGGCCTCTCTGCGCCCGCGGGCACCATCGTCGTCGATGCAAGTGGTCGTGCACTCACACCCGGCGTGTTCGGTGGCCTCGGGCATATCGGTCTCGAAGAAATTGGGCTCGAGCAGTCGACGGGCGACTATGCCCAGCGTCTTGGCCAAATGCGACCCGAGTTCGACGTAACACACGCGTATAACCCCGAGTCAATGACTGTTGGTGTCAATGTTATCAACGGCGTCACCTTCACCCTGCTGACGCCCGCGTCGACATCCGGCGGTAGTCTTATCGCTGGACTGGGTGCACCGGTGGGGCTAGATGGGACAGCACCTCTTCCGGCCCGTTTCATGTTCGTTGATCTCGGTGGCGATGCGAATGATCTGTCGGGAGGCTCACGCGCAGCCCAGTTCATGCTGCTGCGTCAGGCCATCGTCGAAGCGCGTGCACCCAACCTCGTGATGGTGCACGACGAGCGTCTGCTATCACCCTCCGGTCGACAGGTACTTGTCGAATTCCTCAAAGGCAACGGTGCGTTCGTCTTCGACGTCGACCGTGCAATCGATATTCGCAATACGGTCAGATTCGCTCGTGAGGAGAAGTTGAACGCCGTGATTCGCGGTGGGGCAGAAGCCTGGCGGGTCGCAAATGAGCTCGCGGCGGCTGGTATCCCAGTGATCGTCGATCCGCTGCACAATCTTCCGGACTCATTCGATGAGGTGGGCTCAACGCTGCAGAACGCTGCCAAGCTGCGAGCTACTGGCGTGACCGTCGCGATCTCCCTCAATGACACCGGTGTAGATGACGCTGGTAAGACCCGACAGGCGGCGGGTAACGCCGTCGCACACGGTATGCCCTGGATGGACGCCCTCGCCGCCATTACGCGTAGTCCTGCCGAGATCTTTGCGGTTACCGATCGCTTCGGCAGCATCGAGCGCGGTAAGTTTGCCGATTTCGTGTTATGGTCCGGCGACCCACTCGACGTGTCGAGTCTGCCTGATCTTGTTGTCGCGGGCGGTAAGTTGCAAAAGTTAGAATCGCGGCATACAGCACTTCGTGATCGTCACTACGAACGCGTCAAATCAGGAATGGCACGCTAAGGGCACTTGCGGATGCTGGTGGGATCAAATGTTCGTCGTGTCGCGATCGTCGGTGGCGCTCGCATACCGTTTGCGCGTGCAAACGGCGCTTATAAACGAGTCGGCAATCAACAGATGCTGACGGCGGCGATGCAAGGGGTGGTGTCGCGCTTTAAGCTTGACGGCCATCGTCTTGGCGAGGTTACCGCGGGCGCCGTCATCAAGCACTCGCGAGACTTCAACCTCTCTCGGGAGTGCGTGCTCGGCACGACGCTCGATCCTCACACACCAGCCTACGACCTGCAGCGCGCCTGCGGCACGAGTCTGGAAGCAGCCATCAATGTCGCCAATAAGATCGCGCTGGGTCAGGTCGACTGCGGTATCGCAGGCGGCGTCGATACAGTGAGCGACCCGCCTATCGTTTATCCGCGCAGCTACCAGCGAATCCTGATGCGCGCGTTCCGTGCAAAAAGTCTTGGCGGGCGACTTGCCCCGTTTCTCTCCGTGAGACCCCGCCACTTCAAGCCCGTCATCCCTGATGCAGGTGAACCGCGTACTGGGCTTTCGATGGGTGAGAGTTGCGAGCTCATGGCAAAGCGCTGGGACATCACTCGAGCCGCTCAAGATGAGCTCGCCTGCGAAAGCCATCGCCGCGCGACTGCAGCCTGGCAGGCTGGCTTCTTCGACGATCTCGTTGTGCCGTTCGAAGGTTTATCGCAGGACGATAACATTCGAGCAGGCTCGACCACAGAAAAACTCGCGAGCCTTAAAGCGAGTTTTGAGCGATCGAGCTCCGGCACTTTGACGGCAGGTAATAGCACACCACTCACCGACGGTGCCTCAGCCGTATTACTCGCGAGCGAAGAGTGGGCGTGGGCGCGCGGGCTGCCTGCTCAGGCGTGGCTGACCTTTGGCAAGGCAGCGGCCGTGGAATTCGTAAATGGCGACGAGGGCTTGCTGATGGCGCCCGCTTACGCGGTGCCGGCGATGCTCGACGATGCAGGGCTCGCACTACAGGACTTCGACTTTTACGAAATTCACGAGGCGTTCGCAGCGCAGGTACTCTGCACGCTCGCGGCGTGGGAATCGGAGGAGTTCTGTCGTACGAAGCTCTTTCGAAATGCAGCACTCGGAAGCATCGACCGAGCGAAACTCAACGTTAATGGTAGTAGCGTAGCGATCGGTCATCCGTTCGCCGCCACAGGCGCTCGTATCTTGGCAACACTGGCCAAGCTGCTTGCTACAACGCCCTCGTCGCGACGAGGACTCATCTCAGTGTGTACGGCAGGCGGGATGGGCGTCACCGCAATCGTCGAGCGCGCGTCGTAAATCTCCGAGACACGTCGCGGTACCTCGCATTCACTCGATCAAAGAGTATCCGAGCTCCCGAAGCCACCGATGCCGCGTGCCGTCGCCGTGAAGTTCTCGACGACGTCGAGCTCCACCTGCACAACTGGCACGACGATGAGCTGTGCGATGCGCTCGCCGGGCTGCACGGTGTAGTTCGTGGTACCACGGTTCCAGCACGACACCATCAGCTGTCCCTGATAGTCCGAGTCGATGAGCCCCACGAGGTTACCGAGCACGATGCCGTGTTTATGACCCAAGCCCGAGCGCGGCAGAATCACTGCAGCCAATGCAGGATCAGAGACCCAAATCGCGAGGCCCGTCGGCAACAGCTCGGCCTTGCCCGGCGCGAGTTCAATCGGGGCATCTAGACAGGCTCGTAAGTCAAGTCCAGCTGAGCCCTCCGTCGCAGCGGCAGGCAGGGGGAATTCCTTACCGACACGCGGATCGAGAATGCGTACCTTTAGGGCCCGCCTCATTACATCGTTTCCAACTGCTTAGCCTGACTAAGCTCGTATTATCTGCGAACGCCTCATCGATTTGCGCACATCGCGTCGACTTTCATCACTCGCGCGTAACCTCCTGCTGTTCAACGCTTACAGCTCCGCTCAAGCTTTCGATTTGCAACACATACCGATGGCCGCCCGTTCCTTGCCTCTGCGAGTTTGGCCCTCGAGCGAGCGCTCTTTCGAAAACGGCTCGAGCGTGGCGCCTCGACGCTCACCGATGTCGAACTGATCGCCCGGGTCTTCGGAACGGGCGTTCGTGGTGCCAATACGCTGGAGCTTGTAGGGACGCTACAGCTAGAGCATGTCAGCTGGCGCAATTTCCGCTGTCGGCCCCTGCGGAAAAAGCCCTGACCCCGCGCGCGGGTGGCGCTATCCCTTTAAGACACTAACCGCTTCCCGAGCGCTCAGCTCCGGGACACCGTTTCGACGAAAGACTTTGCCGCCTTTATCTCGACACCCGACAACACATAATCGACCTTGGGGATATATCTCGCAGCACCCTGGGCGGGGCGCGGACGCCCATCCTTCGCTAGGTATGACGGCAGGCGCTCGCACAACGCCTCTGCGGTCATCCTCGCCCACAATTACCCCCTGGGGTAACCGAGCCGAGCGGACTAGCTCATCACGCTGCGCTTGTGTGATGCCCTGTCACTGGTCAACATTTGGGGCCTCAACCACATCGTCGCCAACCCCGATAGGGTATCGCCGGCGGAGCGGGGACTGCCTTGACCCACGGACCGGGGTAAGTTGCCACGGTCTGGCGAGCTTGGTATAACCGTGGCCTTTTTCCCCCGGGATCAAGTCTCGGGGTGCATCCAACTCCCTGATCCATAAAGGTTTCTCAAGATGTCTCGTGTCTGCGAACTCACTGGAAAGCGTCCCACCACGGGAAACCGCGTCTCGCACGCCAATAATAAGAAGCGTCGCCGCTTCCTCCCAAACCTGCACACGCAGCGGTTCTGGCTCGAGGGAGAGCAGCGCTGGGTGTCGCTGCGGGTCAGTACAAATGCTCTGCGAACCATTGAGAAAAATGGCCTCGACGCGGTGGTCGCCAGCCTTCGCGCCAAGGGCATGAAGATCTAACAACGGAGCATTTTAGCCATGCGTGAAAAAGTAAAATTGCTCTCCTCCGCCGGCACCGGTCATTTTTACGTGGCGATGAAGAATAAGCGTCTTCACCCGGAGAAGATGGACGTGAAGAAGTACGACCCCGTCGTCCGCAAGCACGTCGCCTATAAAGAAACCAAAATCAAATGAGTCTGCTCATACCTCGCGGCACGACGCTGCGGTTTGCAAAGGCCTGCCCTCGTGCAGGCCTTTTCGTTTAACGTGCCCTGCGAATGCCAGAGCTACCGGAAGTTGAAACCACGCGCCGTGGAATCGAACCGCATGTCAAGGGTCGACACATCGTCGAGCTCGCCATTTACGAACCGCGCTTACGCTGGCCTGTGCCTGCTACGCTAGCTCGCGCCGTCCGCGATGCCTTGATCGTCGGTGTACGTCGTCGCGCGAAATACCTCCTAATCGATCTCGATCGACAGTCATCATTGCTGCTTCATCTTGGAATGTCTGGCAGCCTGCGCGTGCTTCCTGCCGACACACCTCGATTGAAGCACGATCACTTCGATCTGAAACTCGATTCGGGATACACCCTGCGTTTTCACGACCCACGACGGTTTGGGTCGCTCCACCTCGTCGAGGGCGATGCGCTCGAACATCCATTGCTCGCCTCGCTTGGACCCGAGCCGCTGGAGGAAATATTCGATGCCAAATATCTTTGGCGAGTAACACGCGGTCGACGCGTCGCCGTCAAGCCATTTTTGATGAATGCTCAGGTGGTCGTCGGCGTCGGCAATATCTATGCAAGTGAAGCACTCTTTCGCGCGCATGTAAGGCCCGGGCGCCAAGCCCGTCATCTGAAACGTGAAGAGATCGCAGGTATTGTTCGATCGATCAAGACCGTTCTCTCGCAGGCGGTGCAGGGTGGCGGTACTACGCTGCGTGACTATGTCGGCGTAGACGGCAGACCGGGATACTTCAAGCAAAAACTTTTTGTTTATGAACGTACAGGCGAGCCGTGTAGGCATTGCGGTAATCTCGTCCGACGTCGTATCCAATCGCAGCGCTCGACATATTGGTGCCGCACGTGCCAGCACTGAGCTCACCTCCGACCCGCCGGTGTCTCACAACGCACTTCGCGGGCTGTGATCCGGTGATGGCGGCGCTCATCAAGGCAGCAGGGCCGTACAATTTACATCCGGTCGAATGCGTCTCGCCTTTCAAGCATTTGGCTGAAGCGATCATCTCGCAGCAGATCAGCGGCCGTGCAGCAAAAGCTATCCTCAGGCGTTTTATCGGCTTGTTCAACGATGGAGTCGATTTTCCGACACCGCGGGCCGTGATCGCGATCAAGGACCGATTAGTACGCGGTGCGGGACTTTCTGCCGCAAAAGCCGCCGCCATTCGTGATCTTGCAAGTAAGATCGTAGAAGGCGTTGTTCCCGATACGCCCACGCTCGCTATACTGGACGACTGCGAAATCCTTGAGCAGCTCACGACGGTGCGTGGCATAGGGCCCTGGACCGTGCAAATGATGTTGATATTCCAGTTAGGTCGGCCCGATGTACTGCCTACTATCGACTACGGCGTACGCAACGGATTTAGAATAGCCTATCGCCTGAGAAATCTGCCTACACCAGGCGAGCTCGCGCGCTATGGCGAACGATGGACGCCGTTTAGATCGGCAGCTGCATGGTATTTGTGGAGAGCGGTCGATCTCGAGAAGGTTGGGGTAGAGTGGCAACGACCAAAAATCAGAATTTGGCGTACCTCGTATCGCGCTGGCGCTTCAGCGCATCGGCGACGATCGGGTGAACGAACTCGCTGACATTCCCGCCGAGTATCGCAATCTCTCGTACCAGCGTCGAAGAAATGAACGTAAACTGCTCTTTAGGCGTCATAAATACAGTCTCGATCTTTTGATCGAGATGACGACTCATATTGGCTAGCTGAAACTCGAATTCGAAATCGGATACGGCGCGCAGACCACGGACGATGACGTTGAGTCCGTTCTTACGGGCGAAGTCGACGGTGAGCTCAGCGTAACCGTGAATCTCGACGTTTGGAATATCAGCAAGCACTGCCGTGGCAAGCTCGATACGGGTATCCAAAGAAAAATGCGGGGCCTTGTTTGGGTTCGCAGCGATGGCGATGACCACACGATCAAAAATACTGGCGGCACGACGCACGAGGTCGTGATGCCCGTTGGTGATTGGGTCGAAGGTGCCCGGATAAAGAGCGTTTCGCTTTTTTTGTCCCACGAGATCTCCCATCCGATTTTAGGCCGCCGGCTCCGCACGACGTAGCAGATGATACCCGACCTCTCCTGCAGTTCCGTGACGCCAACCGCCCCAATGAGTAGGAAGCGTCTCGAGTCGGTCACGCGCCGGTGCTTCAACGTAGAGATAAGCCTTGGGCGTAAGCCAGCCCCCCCTCTCGAGAAGATCGGCAACGCCACGCCAGAGTCCTGCATCGAACGGCGGATCAATGAACACAACATTGAATGCGGGTTGCGATGCTGGACGAGCACCGGCGAGAGCATACAGCGCATCGGAGCATTTCAAGACATAGCTCGCACGCTCGGCTTTCCACTCCACGAGATGCTCGTGTAGCGCATCGACGGTTCGGGTATCGTTATCGATAAACTCTGCAAAGGCGGCGCCACGGGATAAGGCTTCGAGACCTAGCGCGCCGCTACCGGCGAACACGTCGAGGATTCGCGCACCACGGATGATCGGCGCCAACCAATTGAACAGCGTCTCCCGAACCCGATTCGGCGTCGGCCGGATATCCGCCCCATCCGGAAAACGAAAGCGCCGACCGCGCCACATGCCAGCGATGATCCGCAGCTCTCGTGATTTCCCTTCACTCCTGACCATTTGCGGCGCAGGGTAGCCTAAAATCTATCTTTGTATGATGAGTAATTCCACGCTTGAGTTTTTTTTTCGCCTCACCGATCGGCTGACGCGACCGGGCGGCGGTCTCGGTGCGGGTCTCGCCCGACTGTTTGGCGTAAAAAGGATCGATGCAGCGGTGCTCGAGGAGCTCGAATCCCGTTTGCTCGCGGCCGACGTCGGCGTGAAGGTCACAGAAGAATTGCTCGCGGGTCTGCGCACTCGCGTCGCACGCCAGCAGCTCGACGATGTCGATGCCCTCATCGCAGCCTTGCGCAGCGACATCACTTCGATGCTGACTCCGGTAGCTAAGCCGCTCGTCGTCGATCGCAGCGCGAAGCCCTTCACCATCCTTGTAGTTGGCGTAAACGGCTCGGGCAAGACTACGACTGTCGGTAAGCTCGCCCATCGACTCGGTCAGCAAGGTTTGCGAGTCGTGCTGGCTGCCGGCGATACGTTTCGTGCTGCGGCAGTCGAGCAAATTGGCATTTGGGCTGACCGCACCGGTGCAGAATTTGTCGCTCAGCAAACAGGCGCTGATCCGGCAGCCGTCGCCTTCGATGCATTGGGTGCAGCGCGCAGCCGTGGCGCCGACGTACTCATTGCCGACTCGGCAGGCCGTCTGCAGGCGCAGTCGCACCTAATGGAAGAGCTGCGCAAGATACGCCGGGTATTGAGTAAGTTCGATCCATCGGCACCGCATGAGGTGCTGCTGGTGCTTGACGCGAACCAAGGCCAGAATGCGCTTATGCAGGCGGTGCAGTTTCACGAAGCGGTCGGTGTGACAGGGCTCGTGCTCACCAAACTCGACGGTACTGCGAAGGGCGGAATTGTTCTCGCTATCGCGCACCGACTCGGTTTGCCGATTCGCTTCATCGGCATTGGAGAGGACGCAGACGATTTCGGTGAGTTCGATGCGGTGTCTTTTGCTACAGCACTTGTCGAAGGGCGCGATTCAGAAGCCGCAGCGACGACGGGGATCCTGTAATGATTCGTTTAGACCATGTTTTCAAGCAATATCCGAATGACCGCGAAGCACTGTACGACGTCTCTTTCGCGGTCAATGCGGGAGAGTTCGTATTTCTGACCGGTCGTTCCGGCGCAGGCAAAAGCTCGATATTAAAATTATTGACGCTCATTGAGCTCCCGACCCGCGGTACGGTCACGGTCAACGGGCAAAAGACGAACGAACTCCCTTCGCGCGCCATTCCGGCGTTTCGGCGCCGACTCGGCGTTGTCTTCCAGGATCATCAACTGCTCATGAATCGCCCGGTGTACGATAATATTGCGCTACCGCTGATGGTTTCGGATACGCGCTTTCGCGATATTGACAAGCGTGTTCGGGCAGCGCTCGATCAGGTCGACCTACTCGGCAAAGAACATGTTTCGCCAGCCGAACTTTCGATCGGCGAACAGCAACGCGTCGGAATCGCGCGTGCCGTCGTAGCACGACCGACGGTGCTCATCGCCGACGAGCCCACTGGCAATCTCGACCACGGCCTCGCCCGAGAAGTAATGAATCTGTTTCGTCGGTTTCAGGATGTCGGTGTGACGGTACTCATCGCCACTCACGATATGGCTCTCGTACGCGAATTCGCACAGCGCGAAATTCTCATCGATGAGGGGCGAGTTTTTAGCGCGATGCCACCGGATCCGGGATCGGGAGCCGATCCCTCCTTGGGCACGCGGGTGGCAGGATGATTTCGCCGGCCGCCTTTTTCTCTCGCCATGTGCAGGCCATGTTATCGGCTTTCGGACGACTGATTCGACAGCCACTCGGGACGCTGCTGACGGTATTCGTCATCGCCATCGCCCTCGCCCTGCCCACGACACTGTGGTTAGTCGTTAAGAACGCGCAGATTGCGGCCGGCGACGTCACGGACTCCATCGAGCTATCAGTATTCTTCAGAACCGAGGTTCCGATCGAGAAAGCCGAACAGTTGGCTGCAACAGCCCGGCAGCGAACCGGGGTGGGCGAGGTCATCCTCATCTCGGCAGATGACGCCCTCAAAGAATTCAGGGACTACTCTGGATTTGGCGCTGCGCTCGAGGCCTTACGGGGTAACCCTCTACCCCACGTCATTACCGTCAAACTGGCGGCGGAGGCTGCCAATCCGCGCGGAGTCGAATCGCTACGCCGATATCTTGCCGCTTGGCCAGAGGTTGAGTCCGTTCGGTTCGATGGCGCCTGGGTTCGTCGCCTAGCTGCCGTCCTCGATTTTCTGAACGACGTGTTCGTCGTTTTTTCGATCGTCCTCGGGGTAGGCGTATTGGCCGTTGTTGGGAATGCGATCCGACTTGAGATCCGTGGGCGCCGAGCGGAGATTGAAGTCACCAAACTTGTGGGTGGGACAAACGCGTTCGTCCGTCGTTCCTTCCTCTATGAAGGTTTGGTGTTCGGGCTGCTTGGTGGGACCGCCGCGGTCGGCATCGTGAGTTTCGCGGTGGCGGGCCTCAGCGATCCAGTCAGTCGACTGGCTGCTCTCTACGGCGGTCGTTTTGCACTAACTGGAGTTGAACCCATTGAGGCGTTGATCGTCACGGGCGGTGGCGCAGTGCTTGGACTTTTCGGGGCCTGGCTCGGAGCGGCTCGCTTGATCGCCCGAATCGAGGCTCGGGACTGATTGAATCAAAAGTGGATCAATAAGGCAAAAAAGTCTGTTGTTTTACTTTAAGATCGAATTAGCTTTGACAGTGATTAGCACTCAGAAATGCCGAGTGCTAAAATTCTAGTTGAGGTTTATACCCCAATGACATCCCAAGTCCTCGCTCCTCGCTACTCAGAACTCGCGCTTGCCGGTCCGCTCGGTAGCCTTGACGCGTACCTTGATCGCGTCTCGAAGGTGCCGGTACTGTCGCGCGAAGACGAGCAGGAAATGGCGCGCCGCTTTCGTGATCAGGGCGATGTTAATTCCGCCCGTGTACTCGTGCTATCGCATCTGCGCTTCGTGGTACACATCGCTCGCGGCTACTCCGGTTACGGACTACCGATGGGCGACATCATCCAGGAAGGCAACCTCGGCCTCATGAAGGCGGTCAAGCGATTTGACCCCAATATTGGCGTCCGTCTGGTTTCGTTCGCAGTGCACTGGATCCGCGCCGAGATCCACGAATACGTATTGCGGAACTGGCGCCTCGTGAAGGTTGCGACTACGAAAGCGCAGCGCAAGCTCTTTTTCAACCTTCGCCGTATCAAGAAGAACCTCTCCTGGCTTTCCCCGGAAGAGACCCGAGCGGTCGCCGTAGAGCTCGGAGTGACTGAGCGCGAGGTTACCGAGATGGAGCGGCGACTTTCCGCCCGCGACCTTTCGTTCGATCCGATGGCACTAGACTCCGATGAGGATGAGGTCCATGCGCCGGCAGCCTATTTGCCCTCCCCCGACGCCGACCCTGCTGACCAGGTCGAAAGCGAGCAGTGGGAAAACGACCAGCATACTTGCCTCATCACGGCGATGCGGTCGCTCGATGAGCGCAGCCGCGACATTCTTCAGAGTCGCTGGATAGCTGGAGATGCTCAGACAGCGACGCTGCACGACCTCGCCGCGAGATACAGCATCTCAGCGGAGCGTGTACGGCAGCTCGAGGCTAACGCTATTAAGAAGCTCCGAGGCTTAATGTTAGAGCCGGTCTGACGCGGGGGCCAGCTTGATTTTCGCACTGCCGTCGACCCGCCGACGGGCACCGTAATCTTTGATCATCAGTCAACCCCGATCTCAGGTGCGGGCGGAGTCGTAGCACGATTATACCCGCGCGGCCTGATGGCCACGGTGTTGATGATGCGGGTGCAACGTCTGCCGTCGTTCAGATAAAACCCGTATTCGAAAGCGGGGGTAGCGCGATCGTCGCGCGTGAGGGTGTCGCGGATTCTGGTCTCGAATTCGAACGGAAATTCAAATCGCAGTTCGAGATCGGTACTCCCGCCGAGTTCGAAGTCGACCGAGAGCCCGCGTGTCCAGGTTGAATAGCCCGGAAAGACGCGCGCGCACGCGAGCGCTGCGATCGGATCGGCGAGTGCAGCCTGAAAACCCCCAAACATTACGCCACCCGGATTACGGGAGATGCCATTAAGAGGCAAGCGGATGCGGACGTGTCGCCATGCGCGATCCATCTCGAGTACCTTAATACGCATGAACCAAAACGGCGGATATAACTCAAGCATACGCGAATCAGACAACACACGACGATCGGACATAAAGCGCAGGAATCGCTGCATGAGACGGGGCTTCGGTGCTGAAGCATTCACTTGATGGCTTCCTCGAAAACAATAGCATGCAGCATCGCCGTGCGTGCGGCATTCGGCAATCCGTAACGCCGAGTCCAGTCAGGGACGCAGCGGTCACGAGCACGAATACCCTCATCGCTCAGATTGAAACGACCATAACGATCGCCTGCTGCGACATCCACTCCGGCGAGATAAAACACAATGTCTGGCACAAATGGCTTAACGAGCCGTGGCAGATGGTTATCGAGTATCTGTAGGTAAACGGCATCGTCAATGCCATCGGGTAGCCCGACATCAAGCGTTGAGCGCATCTTACGCGAAGGGTAATTACGCTCGCCATGCATAGAGAAGATGAAGACCGAGTCGTCTCCCTCAAAGATTTCCGCTGTACCGTTACCCTGATGTACATCGAGATCGATCACTAGAGCACGCTTGATATGTTCGTCGTGCTGTAGCCTTCGTATTGTGATGGCGACATCGTTCAATACACAAAACCCTTCGCCATGATCGGTGAACGCATGATGAGTACCTCCTGCGAGATTGCCGCCTCGGCCGTCTTCGATTGCAGCCTGTGCGGCCAGAAGAGTCCCTTGCACGGCGAGTCGTGAACGGCGTAGTAACCTAGGCGACCACGGTGCTCCGAGAGCGCGCTGCTCTTGGTCGGTCAAGCCGTGGCCGAAAAGCCGCTCGAGATAATCCTTCGTATGCACACGTGCGAGGTCAGACCGCAAAGCCTCCTCGGGCAACATGATGTTCTCCGCTGGCAGAATCCCTTGTGCACAAAGGCTGTCGTACACCAGCGTGTACTTGACCATGGGAAAGGGGTGTCCCTCCGGCAGAGGCAGGTAATAGTCGGGATGATGGCTGACTTTCAAGTTACGTCCGAATGAGCTAGAACAAAGCGTGTACTGGGACTGAGAGGATGCCCGATGTCGAGTCATGACGCACCCGCCAAGCAGGTCTCGTATCCGCATCCCGCTTACGCCTGGTATGTCGTCTTCGTACTACTGCTCGCGTACATCCTCGCATTTATAGATCGCGAGATCATCGCGCTGCTCGTGCCCGACATCAAGGCGAGTCTGCAGATCAGCGATACGCAGATGAGCCTGCTGCTCGGAGGCGCGTTCGCGGTGTTTTATACGTTCTTCGGCGTGGCCATCGCCTGGCTGGCCGATCGCGGTAATCGTCGATGGCTCATCTTCTATGGTGTCGCCTTTTGGAGCGTGATGACTGCTGCTTGTGGGTTCGCAACGTCCTACGCGGCGCTCTTTCTCGCCCGAGTTGGCGTCGGTGCTGGCGAATCAGCGCTCAACCCATCGGCCCTTTCGCTGCTCAAGGATTACTTTCCACCAGATAGAATCGGCCGTGCGATCGGGCTCTACACGGCAGGTGTTTCGAGCGGAAGCGGCCTTGCCTTCATTTTCGGTGGCGCGGTTTATCCAAAACTAAAAGGAATCGGTCCAGTGGAACTGCCGATGCTCGGCTGGTACGAACCCTGGCAGCTCATGTTTATTTACGTCGGACTGCCAGGGCTGTTAATTGCGCTACTGGTGTTGACCATTCGCGAGCCAGTACGGCGGGAGTTTCTCGTGAGCGGTCTGAAGCCCGTCGCCTCGCCCGTGAATAATACACTCGCTTACCTCACTAGTCGTTGGCACGCTTTTTTCATGCTCTTTTTTGCGTTGTCCGGCCTTGCGATCATGGCCTATGGCATCGGCTTCTGGATTCCCGAGTTCCTGCGTCGTACTTATTCTTTGAGCCCTGCAGAACTGGGTTTCTGGATCCAATGGCGGGGCGCCATTACCATCGTATTCGGTTTGCTCGGCGTATTGATCGGCGGGTGGATGAGCGACTACCTCCAGTCGCGCTACGAAGATGGATATGTACGGGTCTGTCTCGTATCGTTCTTAATCATGGCACTCGGTTATTGCTCGTTTACCCTGATGCCCTCGCCCCTGCTCGCGGTGCTCGCGCTGATCCCCGCGACTCTCGGCGCCGCCGCGCCGACTGCTGCTGGCGCAGCAGCCGTTGTGTCGATCGCACCGCCGACGATGCGGGCGCAGGTCGTTGCGCTCTACTATTTTGTACTAAATGCCATAGGGTTTTTCGTAGGGCCAACCGCCGTTGCGCTTGTCACTGACTTCTACTTTGCTGACGAATTGCAACTGCGCTATTCCATGTTCGTGGTCGCAACGGTTGTATCCCTGATCGGCGCCACTCTGCTCTTCTATAACATGCCGCATTTCCGCACTGCGGCACGCGAAGCGCGTCAGTAGACCGACGCGGCGGGCTGAGCCCTACAATCGCCAAGAATTTTTAGAGGACTTATACATGGCCAATGCTCCCATCGATCCGAAGCCTCTCATCCTGCAACGCGACCATCGCAGCGTGATGGGGAAGGTGCTCTACACCACCAAGAAACCCGAACGGCTCAACCAAGAGCGAGGGCGAGAGTATTTTCGAATCGACGTTCATACCGATGGCACTCGAACCTGTACGGCACACTGCGAGATCGACGATCGTCCCTCGGTTATGCGCGATATCACTTACTCTCTCGACGCCAAGTGGATGCCAACAGACTGTTTCGTTCGATTATCGGTAGGCAGTAAGTTCATGGGCTCTGGTTGGTTTCGCTTCCATCCGTGTTACGCGGAGTGCGAAACCTTTACATCGCTCGAAGGTCGAGTTTCGCAACGCATGGACATTGCCACGCCGCTGCCCACATTCCAGAACCACGCCATTGCCTGTGACGCTTGGCATCTGCGTTTGATCGATCAAAAGAAACCCGGTGTCGTTCAGCGTATTCCGCAGATGCTGCTGTCCTCACCCGACCATCGCGGCGCAACCGGGCCGATGCTCTTCTCGATCGGACTCAACATCGTGTTTGTCGGACTAGAAAGACTGACCGTCGGTGCTGGAAACTTCGATGCGCTGCACTTCCAGTTCGTCGCGAATCCCGAATTGCCGCAGGAGCATCCGCCTTATGACGTGTGGTGTACGGCCGATGGTGAGTTCATCTTTCTAAAGGGTCAGGTAGCCGGCTACATGCAGACGCACTACGAGCTCGTCGAGTTCTCACGCGGTCCACACTGGGGCAATTGATCAACTAGTTTCGACGTCAGTCACCTAACGCACACTCCCAAAATCAAAACTCCGGTGTATACTCTCGATAGGCGTGGTCATGGAGCAACGTATAAGTTCATGATTTTCAACGTTTTACTTGCTTTTGAGGTTTTCTTACCTCATGTCTTCGGCAGTCGGCGCGTGCACGGTCGGGTGGCTTCCTCATTCGGTGGCTCCCCGGAATCTCCCACAAAGAGGTTCGAACCGGAATCATTTAGCACTGCGTAGTCGCTCATTTGCAGCGGCCTACAACGACCGACCAGGTAGTGGCCTCGCCTTAAAAAGAAACCCCGCGCAAGCGGGGTTTTTTCGCTTGTGTTTAGGCGTCAGGGCAACTCTGTGCGTCCCATCAACCAACGATCACATTCGCGTGCAGCGCCGCGACCCTCGTTGATCGCCCAGACGACGAGGCTTTGTCCGCGACGACAATCCCCTGCCGCAAATACACCCGGTATGTTGGTAGCATATTCGTCATAAGCCGCTTTCACGTTGCGGCACCCATCGAGCTCGAGCCCGAGATCTTGGGGCAAGGACGTCTCTGGACCTGTGAACCCCATGGCAAGCAGCACGAGTTGCACGGGTTGAGTTTTTTCGGTGCCCGGCTGTTCAACTGGTTCGTACTGACCTTTGTCATTCTGCGCCCAGCAGACTTCGACCGTGATGATTTCCTTGACCCGATTATTCTCATCACCGACAAATTTTTTGATCGTGGTGAGATAGGCGCGAGGGTCTTTGCCAAACTTCGCTGCAGCCTCTTCCTGACCGTAATCCATCTTGTAGATACGTGGCCACTCGGGCCAAGGATTATCGATAGCGCGCTCGCTCGGCGGCTTCGACATGATCTCTAATTGCGTGAGCGTACGGCAGCTCTGGCGCATCGCCGTACCCACGCAATCGGTGCCGGTGTCTCCGCCACCGATGACGACGACGTCCAATCCCTTAGCATGAATCTTCGCCTTAGCGGGACCTTTACCTAGCATTGCCTGCGTGGCACCGGTTAGATAGTCCATTGCAAAGTGCACACCGCCGAGTTTTCGTCCCTCCAGAGAAAGATCGCGGGGCTGAGTTGCGCCAGTACAAATCACCACGGCGTCGAAGTCCCGTCGCATCATCTGAGCTTCGTAGTCATCACCAACATTGGAATTGCAGATGAACTTTATTCCCTCTTGCTCGAGCAGCTTGATGCGACGCATCACGACGGCTTCCTTGTTTAGCTTCATATTGGGAATGCCGTACATGAGCAAACCACCGGGGCGGTCTGCACGCTCGAGCACCGTGACGATGTGGCCTGCATGATTGAGCTGCTGTGCTGCGGCAAGTCCAGCGGGCCCTGAACCCACAACCACCACTCGCTTCCCAGTGCGCATCGTCGGAGGCTCCGGGATGACCCAGCCCTCCTCGAAGCCCCGCTCGATAATGGTTTTCTCGATATTTTTGATGGTGACGGGCGGCGAGTTGATGCCCAGGACGCAGGAGCCCTCGCAGGGCGCCGGACAGACTCGGCCCGTGAACTCAGGGAAATTATTGGTCTTGTGGAGACGATCGAGCGCCTCGCGCCACAGTCCGCGGTACACGAGATCGTTCCATTCAGGGATGAGGTTATTGACCGGACAGCCCGACGCCCCGCCGCTCATCAGCTTGCCCGTATGGCAAAACGGCACGCCGCAGTCCATGCAACGCGCCGCCTGATTGCGTAGGCCTTTCTCGTCGAGATCGTGATGGAATTCCTTCCAATCTTTGACGCGCTCGAGCGGCGAGCGATCAAGCGGGGTCTCACGCAGATAGTCGATGAATCCGGTCGACTTGCCCATGATCAGTTGCCCCCCACGCGAGCAAGATCCCGAGAGTTCTCTTCGAATGCAGCCATTGTCGCCTCGTCACCCGAGAGCCCTTGATCGTGAGCACGCTTGAGACAAGCGAGCACACGCTTGTAATCCTTTGGAATTACTCGCATAAATTTCGGTACCTGCGTCGGCCAGGCGCTCAAAATTCGTTTGGCGACCGTACTCCCCGTAAGTTTGGCGTGACGGGCGATGAGACGCTGCAACGCCTCCGTTTCTTTGGGGTCTTCGACGTGCCCGACTTCGACCATCTGCATATTGATGCACGAGGTCAGCTGCGCTCCGTCATCGAACAAGTAGGCCACGCCTCCCGACATCCCGGCTCCAAAATTTCGGCCAGTCGGCCCGAGAATGATGATGCGGCCACCAGTCATATACTCGCAGCCGTGATCACCGACTGCTTCGACGACGGCGTCTACACCACTGTTGCGTACCGCGAAGCGCTCGCCCGCCTGACCGCGAATGAACACTTCACCGGAGGTGGCGCCGTAAAGCGCAACGTTGCCGACGATCATGTTCTCTTCGGCTTTAAAGGTCGCCGCAAGAGACGGGTAGACCACGATACGGCCGCCTGAGAGACCTTTGCCCAGGTAATCGTTGGCGTCGCCTTCAAGGGTGAACCTCATGCCGCTCGGCATAAACGCTCCAAAACTTTGACCCGCCGAGCCGGCGAACTGGATTCGGATGGTATCGTTAGGTAACCCCGCACTGCCCCATTTGCGAGTAATTTCGCTACCGGTGATCGTACCGACAACGCGATGGACGTTACGGATTGGTAGACTTGCCTCGACGCGTTCACCGCGCTCGATTGCCGGGCGGCAGATGTCGAGCAATGTGGTGACATCGAGCGACTTGCCGAGCCCATGATCCTGGTCGATGGTTTGGAATCGTCCTACTTCTGGTCCGGAGTCGGGCTGGTAAAGAATGTTGCTGAAATCGAAACCCTGCGCTTTCCAATGATCGATAGCCGCAGTCGGCTCCAGTCGATCGACGCGACCAATCATTTCATTGACAGTACGAAAGCCAAGCTCCGCCATCACTTCGCGTAACTGCATAGCGACGAAGCGCATGAAATTGACCGCATGCTCGGGCTTGCCCGTAAAACGCTCCCGCAAGCGCGGATCCTGCGTCGCGACGCCTACAGGGCAGGTATTCAAATGACAGACGCGCATCATGATGCAACCCACAGCCACGAGCGGGGCCGTAGCGAAGCCAAACTCTTCGGCGCCGAGTAATGTGGCGATCGCGACATCACGTCCCGTCTTCAACTGCCCGTCCGTCTCGACGACGATGCGACTGCGCAAATTATTGAGCACCAACGTCTGATGCGTCTCGGCGAGGCCAAGCTCCCAAGGCAGGCCTGCATGGGTGATCGAGGTCAGCGGCGATGCACCCGTGCCACCATCATGCCCACTGACGAGCACTACATCGGCATGCGCCTTCGCGACGCCCGCGGCGATGGTCCCCACGCCCACTTCAGCTACAAGTTTGACGCTGACTCGCGCTTCGCGATTCGCGTTCTTAAGGTCGTGGATGAGCTGCGCGAGGTCTTCGATCGAATAGATGTCGTGATGCGGCGGCGGAGAAATGAGCCCCACGCCAGGCGTCGTATGCCGAGCTTTCGCAATCCAAGGATAGACCTTCGTGCCTGGTAACTGACCGCCCTCACCTGGCTTGGCGCCCTGCGCCATCTTGATCTGGATTTCTTTGGCTTGAACGAGATACTCGCTCGTAACGCCAAACCGTCCCGAGGCAACCTGCTTAATCGCCGAATTCTTCGAGTCACCGTCTGGCAGCGGTACGTAACGATCGGGGTCCTCTCCGCCCTCGCCGGTGTTGCTCTTGCCCCCAATACGGTTCATCGCGACGGCGAGCGTCTCGTGAGCTTCCTTACTGATCGAGCCATAACTCATCGCGCCCGTCTTAAAGCGCTTCATGATGCTTTCGATCGATTCCACCTCATCGATAGGAACTGGATCGCCCTTTTTGAAGTCGAGCAGTCCACGTAGCGTCGAGAGATTCTTGGCTCGGTCATCGATCAACTTGGCGTACGACTTGAAGGTCGCGTAGCTGCCGGTACGAACGGCCTTCTGCAGACGATGAATGCTCTCCGGATTGAACACATGAAATTCGCCATCGGCACGCCACTGATACTGTCCGCCGGTCGGTAGCACCTGATCGCCCGTGGGTCGATCGGGGAACGCTGCGTTGTGGCGAATAAGTATCTCGGCAGCGATGGTGTCAAGTCCGATGCCACCGACACGCGAAGCAGTACCGGTGAAGTACTCGTCGATGACGTCCTGGCGCAGACCGATGGCCTCGAAAACCTGAGCGCCGTGGTAACTCTGCACCGCAGAGATACCCATCTTCGACATCACCTTGACCACGCCCTTGGTCGCCGCCTTGGCGAAGTTAGCACACGCGAGCGTGTGATCGACGTTGGGCAGCAAATTATCGCCGATCATACCATCGAGCGTTTCGAAGGCGAGGTACGGATTGATGACGCTACAGCCGTAACCGATGAGCAATGCAAAGTGATGAACCTCGCGCGCCTCACCTGTCTCGACAGCCAAGGCGACCCGCATACGTAGACCTTCGCGAATCAAAAAGTGATGCAGCGCGGAGACGGCAAGCAGTGATGGAATAGCCGCCATCTCCCGCGTGACGCCACGGTCGCTGAGGATAAGAATATTGACCTCCTCTTCCGTGATGAGCCGACGGACTTCGGCGCGCATCTGCTCGATAGCCTTCGCGAGACCCTCTTCACCGCGAGCCACGCGAAACAACAAAGAAACCGTGCCGACTTTGAGACCCGGCAGAGCAACACGACGAATCTTCGCGAACTCTTCATTGGTGATGACCGGCGTCTTAAGCTCGATGCGTCGGCAGTCCGTGGGTTTCGGATCAAGCAGATTTCCCTCTGAGCCTAGCCAAACATCTGTTGAGGTGACGATCTCCTCACGAATGCTATCGATCGGCGGATTAGTCACTTGTGCGAATAACTGCTTGAAGTAGTCGTAGATGAGTCGCGGACGCTTCGAGAGCACGGCGAGCGGCGTGTCGTTACCCATTGAGCCTACGGCATCAACACCGTCTTGTGCCATCGGCGTCATGACAATTCGTTGATCCTCGAAGCTGTACCCAAAGGCGATCTGCCTTGCAAGAAGCAAGTCCGGCTCAGGCGTGGGGAGCTGCGGCGCCGCCGGTAAATCTTTGAGAAAGACAAGATGGTCAGCGAGCCAATCAGCGTAGGGCCACTCATTGCAGACCGAGTACTTTATTTCTTCGTCTTCAACGACGCGACCCTGCTCGGTATCGACTAAGAACATACGGCCCGGCTGAAGACGTCCCTTTCTCTCAATCTTTTCGGGCGGAATATCGAGTACGCCGGCTTCGGAAGCAACAATGACCAAACCATCCTTGGTGACGTAATATCGACCGGGACGCAGACCGTTACGATCGAGCACAGCGCCGATACGAATACCGTCGGTAAAAGAAATGGCAGCCGGTCCGTCCCAAGGCTCCATTAAACTGGAATGGAACTGGTAAAACGCCTTGCGAGCCGGGTCCATAGACTCGTGCTTCGACCATGCCTCCGGGATCATCATCATCATGGCGTGTGGCAACGAACGACCCGCGAGTACCATGAGCTCGAGTACGTTGTCGAACATAGAGGAGTCGCTGCCATTGACGTTGACGATAGGCGCGAGCTTTCGCGTATCGTCACCAAAGAGCTGCGACTCGAGAAGCGCTTCGCGAGCGCGCATCCAGTTGATGTTGCCGCGTAGTGTATTGATCTCGCCGTTGTGGGCAATATAGCGATAAGGATGCGCACGGTCCCAACTCGGAAAAGTATTGGTTGAGAAGCGTGAGTGGACCAGTGCGATCGACGTCTCCATCAAGGGATGACGAAGATCTGGGAAGTACTGATCGAGCTGCATCGTTAGCAGCATTCCCTTATAGACGAGAGTCTTGTATGAAAGACTCGCGATATACCAATACTCAGCGCCGCCGATCGTCGAGACGCGAATCTCGTTGTAAGCGCGCTTACGGATCACATAAAGCTTCCGCTCGAATTCTTCGACATCAGCTGTGTCGGGTCCGCGCTGCACGAACACCTGACGCATGAACGGCTCACTGACACGCGCAGTCTTACCGAGCATAGAGTTGTCAGTGGGTACCGTGCGCCCGCCAAGGTAAATCTGTCCTTCAGACTGAACGACCCGTGCAAAGATTTCTTCGATACGCCGACGCTGCGTCGCGTTGCGAGGCATGAAAATGAGGCCGCAGGCGTATTCGCCGGGCTTGGGCAAGGTGATGTGGGATTTCTTCGCCGCGTCTTTAAGAAACGCGTGCGGCATCTGCACGAGCACGCCCGCGCCGTCGCCAGTATTCACCTCGCATCCGCAGGCTCCACGGTGGTCGAGGTTCTTCAGCACCGCGATTGCGTCGCGCAGAACCTTGTTGGACTTCCGTCCCTGGATGTCGACGACAAACCCGAAACCGCAAGCGTCATGTTCGTTTTGGGGATCGTACAATCCCCGTTTCTGGGGCCGAGTAGCTCGAACTTGATGGCCCGTCGTATTCGGTATCGTCATAAGGCCTCCCGACCCCTTCCAACAATATAACTACGGGTGGGGGCTGGAAAAAAGCTTTGTCTACTCATTTGACTCATTTATATGAGTCAAATAAACTATTAATATGACAAAGCGACTACAAGTCCTTTTCGATGAAGTCGAATATGCGGCTCTCCAGGCGGCGGCTGCGAGCCGAGGAATGACCGTCGCCGAGTGGGTACGCCAAGCACTAGCCGCGGCTCGTCGTGAAGCCTCGACCGCCGATGTCGACCGCAAACTAGCCGCAATTCGGGGGGCAGTCCGCTACACCGCCTCAACCGGAGCGGTGGAGCGACTCATCGCTGAGACTGAACGTGGCTACACCATAACCTCGGGGAACGACGCCTTAACAGGGAGCAGCGGCTACTAAAGGGGGCGTAGCGATGGTTTTCATCGATACCAGCATCCCCATGTACCTCGTGGGTGCCGCTCACCCGAACAAGGTGGATGCCCAACGCCGACTTGAGACGCTCGTGACCCAACGCGTGCGACTCGTGACCGATGTCGAAGTGCTGACGGAGATTTTACATCGGTACACCTCGATTGAGCGACGCGGCGGCATCCAGCCCGCCCTCGACGCGCTACTCGGTGTTGTCGATGACGTCTTCGCAGTCGATCGCGAGACCGTCGAGCGCGCCAAACAACTGGTGCTGCAATACCCCACTCTGCCCGTACGCGCCGCCCTACACGTCGCCACCATGCAGCGTCAGGGCATCGAGAACGCGCTCAGTTTCGATCCGGCCTTCGATCGGGTACCCGGACTCACTCGCCTGCGCTGATCGAGCACTGGCGACGATCAGAACGGAATCGGCTGCCCGTCCCAGGACCAAAGCTTTCCACTGTCGGCTACGGTCAGTTGATCGACGACTCGCAGCAGCGCATTGGCCGCCTTATCTGGCGTGAATAACTTGCCGGGGGCCACGGTCGTCTGAAATGGCTTCGATAGCGGCGTATCGACGGTACCCGGATGTAAGCCGATACAGATGCCTTGCGGATTGCGTTGACGCAGCTCGATGGCGAAATTGCGGACCAGCATATTGAGAGCGGCTTTCGAAGCGCGGTAGGCATACCAACCCCCGAGTCGGTTATCCTCAATCGATCCGACTCGCGCCGAAAGACACGCGAAAACCGATTTCGCATCCCGCCGCAGCAGCCCGAGGGTGTGCTTAGCGATGAGCGCCGGACCCGTCGCGTTGAGGGTAAAGGCCCGTGCCATCGCGGCCGGTTCTAGGCTGCGCCAAGTTTTTTCGGGCTGCAGATCGGTGCCGTGAAGTGCTCCCGTCGCGACGAACACGAGATCAAGCGGTCCGTCGGCGCCCGCCGCAGCTACGACCGCTGCGATCGAGGCCTCATCCTCCAATGAGAAACGCCACGGCGCCTCAGCGCGGCGCGATGCAGCATAAACGCGGTCCACTCGTGGATGGTTGCTCAAAATCGAGACACAGGTGCTACCGATTCCGCCACTAGCACCGAACACCAACGCCCGCAGTGGCGCGGCGAAGCTTGCGAACTCGGGCGGTGTTTCGTTCGACATACTCATTCATCCATCCATAAAAATTTTTCCTTGCGGTATTGTACTTGGGATCCGTGTGCCTTACTTTCAATGCGATATGTGAGGTGAACACACAAAAATGAAAAAAGTCGTCGCGTCATATTCCGACGAACTCAGATCCCCCCTCTTCAGAGTCAACCACTACCTTGAGAGGAATTTTCTGGATTTTTTTGCGGAAGCTCGGTTCGACATCGATGACGACAGCTATTTTTCATAGCCGATTCGGCCAATGTCTCGCCTTTCACACCGAAAATCGTCGCGCTCCGCGCTATAAGATCTTTTACGGGTTCACCGACTTCAACAAGATAGCCACAATCTCGCGTAAGGACCCGCCGGTCTGGCGAATGCCGGTCTCTGAGTCTCTCGAACACCTGATGGGCGCCCTGAGAGGTCGCGCGCTCGCCATAAAACACCTATCGCCCGTAGCGCTGGGCTACCGCGAAAGCTTTTGCGAATGACGTCGGACTACGGCGCTCAGGCCCGGCTGGGTGTGGCAGTGCCGCAGGCCAATCCAACGGTTGAGCCCGAGCTGCGCGCCCTGTTGCCCGAGAGTTGCGCGGTCTACGCCACGCGGCTGTCGCACTCAGCACCCGAAGTCGAGACTCGACTCGACCATTACATCCGCCACATTCCGGAAGCGATGGCGACTTTCGGGCATTTGAGACTGACCGCGTTCGGAGTCGGGTGTACCGGATCGAGCTACCGGGTTGGCCCTCAACACGACGATCAGCTAACCGAAGCTGCGTTTCGGCAGCGCGGAACGCCTGTCATCACGGCTGCGCAATCCATTCGTCGTGCCCTGATGGTGCTGAGGGCTAAGCGAATCGCGCTGGTCTCGCCTTATCCGATTTCATTAGCAGAGGCCGGCTACCAGTATTGGCGGCAAGCGGGGCTCGAGATCGTTACCAAAGTACGTGTCGATCTCGCACTGACGGATACGCACGCCATTTATGAAATGACGAGTGATCACGCACTCGCTGCCGTCCGCGGTTTGCGCTGCGGGAACGCTGAAGCCGTGGTCTTAAGTGGTACCGGTATGCCGACGCTGAGAGCCCTGCGGGTGCTTCGCGATGAGTTGCCGATCCCAGTCATTTCATCCAACCTCTGCCTAGCCTGGGCGCTGCTACGCATGGCAGCCCCAGATCTCGCGCCGTCACAACCTCAAGCCCTGCTGGCTTTTTGATAGGCACCCATCACGCGGAGCTCGCCATCATGCTCGGACACAACGACGGACTCTTCGATCGACGAGTCGCTATTCAACTCGCCCTGGCTTCAGGTGTCGCCGCTGGTCTTGGTGGCGGAACCGCTCTGTTCGCAACCAATGCACTTTTGCATCGGAGTATTCCCTCGAGCGGCGAACGACTGCCGGTCATCGGTGTAGGTACCAACAACTACAGCCCCACAACGCCCGAGGAGCGCATCGCGCGTCGCGACGTACTCGAACGATTGACTAGCGCCGGTTTACGCACCATTGACACCGCGCCGCTCTATCGAGAATCTGAACGGATCATCGGCGAACTGCTTGCAGAGATCGGCAATCGACCAAAAGCGTTTCTCGCCACTAAAGTCACCTCACTTAACAAGACGCGCGAGGAAGGTCTTTCAAGCATGAGGGAGTCGATGCGACGCCTGCGCACCGATTTCATTGAACTCATGCAGGTGCACAACCTGATCGGTACCGAGGTTTTATTACCTCTCATCCGCGAGTGGATCGCTGCGAAACGAATCGGCTACGTTGGAATCACGACCTCGCGTGACGAGCAATACCCAGAGGTGCTACGACTCATGGGCACCGAGAGACTCGATTTTATTCAAATCGACTACTCACTCGATAATCGTGGCGCCGGTGAGAAAATTCTACCACTCGCAGCGGACCGAGGCATCGCTGTGCTCATCAATCTACCATTCGGCGGACGGCGCGATGGGAATCTGTTCTCAAGAGTGCGCGGTCAACCAGTCCCCTCGTGGACAGCAGAAATCGGTGCGGCGAGCTGGGGCCAGTTTTTTTTGAAGTATATACTCTCGCATCCGGCGGTAACCTGCGTGATTCCCGGTATGACCAAAGTCGCCAACCTCGATGATAACCTCGGTGCAGCATTCGGATCGTTACCGGACGCCGCCGTGCGCAAGCGCATGGAGGAGTTCTGGGACGGCTTGCCAGGCTGATTGATCTGTAATGACTCGAAAGATCATTTTCGATTGCGATCCAGGCGTCGACGATGGTGTCGCGTTGCTTCTCGCCTTATCGGCAGAGCGAAGAATAGAGTTACTCGGCATCACCACCGTCGCCGGAAATGTCTCGGCTGAGCTCACCGCACGAAACGCCTGTGTAATTCGCGAGATCGCCAGAAGAAATGATGTTCCAGTTTTCGCCGGATGCACGCGCCCACTCATTCGAGAACCTATCGAGGCCAGCCACTTCCATGGTGACTCTGGACTCGGTGATCTCGCAATTGGCATACCGACTCGATACGTCGAACACGAGCACGCCGTCGATTTTTTGATTCGTAGTTTATGCCGTGCAGCCGATTCGAGTATCACGATCGTGATAACTGGACCGATGACTAACGTCGCATCGGCGCTATCGCGCGAGCCGCGCTGCTTTCGCGGTATCCGCGAGTTTGCGATCATGGGTGGAGCCCGCAGTGAAGGCGGCAATATTACCGCCTCTGCCGAATACAACATTCATGCCGATCCGCACGCGGCACATAAGGTGTTCAACGCCGGATCTCCTGTGTGGGCATTCGGACTCGATGCCACACATCAGGTGCGTGCTACGCCGGCGCGCACCGCCGCTATTGCGGCAATCGGTTCGCCCGTTGCCGAAGCGGCAGCGCAGCTCATCGAGTTCTCGAATGCGCTGACTGCCAACGGGCCCCGGGCACAGGGCTCTCCCCTGCACGATCCGTGCCCTATCTTGTGGCTGCTCGAACCAACGCTTTTCGACTTCGTACCGTGCCACATCGATGTGGAGACAGAGTCACGGCTCACGCTCGGTCATACAGCCGTCGAGTTCCGCGCCGCTTCCGATCGAATTCAAAACGTTCGATGGGCTGTAAGCGCAGATGCTCCCAGAATTTTTTCCTTGATCAATCGACTCTTTCAAAGCTGAAGCCATAGCATGGAACTTACGGCGATTACAAACACCGTCGTTATAATTGCCAGCCAAACCCATTTCTCAGATTTCTGTTCGACTCCGGCGACCTCTGCGGCTGCAGCGCGCACGAGTATCGGCGTCACCTCATGACAATCTTTAGCGTAAGTCCCGAGCATCGCGCGATCCGCGATGACGTTGACGAGACGCGGTAGCCCACCCGCCAAACGATGTAATTCGCGCAGAGCGCGAGGCGTAAAAATTTCCTGTGTGGCCCCTGCGACTCGCAACCGATACCGGACGTAAGCTGCTGTTTCATCCTCTGAAAGCGGGTCGAGATGTATTCGTCCGGTGATACGCTGTGCCACTTGCCGCATATCCTCGCGCGCAAGTAGCTCACGCAGCTCTGGCTGACCAATCAGTATGATCTGCAGTAACTTGCGGGTTGAGGTTTCGATGTTGGTAAGCAAACGCACCTGCTCGAGCACATCACGCTCAAGCATGTGAGCCTCATCAATGAGCACTGCTACTCGTCGACCTGCAGCATGCGCCTCAAGTAAACGAGTCGTCAGTGCATCGACGAGCGCCTTCACACTCGTCTTCGACTCAGGCGTCAAAGTCACACCAAGTTCTTCGCAAATCGTCTGCAAAAACTCTGTGACGCTAAGTCTGGGATTGAGAATGAGCGCGATATCGACGTCGGTAGGCTCGCGAGCAAGAAGTGAGCGAATGACGGTCGTCTTGCCGGTGCCGACTTCGCCGGTCAGCTGAATGAAGCCCCCTGCAGCGCTTACGCCGTAAAATAGATGACCGATCGCTTCAACATGTCGACTGCTCGGGTAGAGATAGCGCGGATCAGGCGTGATCGAGAAAGGTGGCTCGGTTAGACCAAAAAACGATTCGTACATGGGGTGAATATTGCCTGCTGCTCACCCGACTCATCGACCCGGCGGGACGTATACGCAACTCTGACTCGTCGCAACCAGCATCCGGCACACCTCACGCGCCCACTCTTCGCTGACGACGCTGGCTTGGAGTCGGTAGATGTAGACCGGCCCATTCGACCCAACGATCACCTGAGATACGAGTCCCTGTAGTTCAACGTGTCGAGTACGTGCTTCGCGCCAAGCATCGAGCGCCTTTTCGCGACTCGTATAAGCGCCGAGTTGAATTCGATGAGTCACGGGCGCCGACTCCGCGAGTGTCGTCTGAGCTAGATCCTCGGGCAGTACCGCCAGCGGGCCTTCGGCAGGATCAAGCAGTACGGGCTCGATCGCAGCGGGTCCGAGTACGCCCGGCGTGGCCAAAAAATTTTGGAGCCGTACCTGAGCTTCCCGCGTCCAACGACCCTTGGGATGGGTGTCTATAAAGGCGCGATAGTCTGCGGCGGTATCGGATTCGGTAGCGATCAGCCAATCTCGTTGCTCGATTAGAGCAACAGCACGACGTTGTGCTACGGGTACGTACTGGCTCTGCGGATGGCGTAAAACGAAGGACTCATAAGCCTCGAGGGTATCGGCACGCTGCGTGCTGCGCCAATCCTGCAGCTCGCTACAGCCGCCAAATGCAGCCATAAGAACGACAAGGAGCAATCGGCGAAACATACGTTGATTCTAGGTCATACCGCAGCAGACTGCTGCAACTCGCACAAGATCACCCTGTCCGCCCAACCCGGACCCGACAACGAGTCGACGAATCCGCAATGTCCACCGGTTTCCGTGACGATCACACGCAGGGCCGGCGGCTTCGCAAGTCGCAGTAGATCAACGGCCGGAATGATTGGGTCGTCGAGGGCGGTGATGAGTGTCGAGGGCACCACAAGACCGGCAAGCCGCTCCTCGGTGATCGCGTATCCTCTAAAGTAATCCTCGACGTCATCGTAACCAGCGTGGCGCAGCACGAGCTCTCGGGTCATATCGCGAAGATTGCGCGATGAGACGAGCTCACCAAACTCAAAATGTCCGGACCATGCACGTTGCTTGAGCTGCAGCGACCGCAACCACTTACGAACGAAATAATCGTGATAGAGGGACCAGCCACGCTCCATAGCATCGAGACAATTGGCAGGATCGAGTACGGCCGACACGCCCACGGCATGCGCCACCTTAATGCCGGCATTCGGCGCCTCAGCTGCCACACGCAGTATGAAGTTACCGCCTAAGGAAAACCCGGCCAGCGTGAGCCGGTGGGTCGGAAACAAAATTTGCAGACGACGAACGGCACCGACCACTTCGGATAACCGACACGAATGGAAGAGGTCACGGTTCAGGTGGTGGGTATCACCGTGGTCACGCAGATTGAGTCGCACGACGTCAAATCCGTTCTCGAACAGCGTCTGCGCCAAAGAAAGTACATACAGAGATTTCGCGCTTCCTTCCCAGCCGTGCAGGACTACCGTCAGCGTTCGCCTCTCACCCGTAGCCTCGGGAATCGCTTGACGCGAGGTCGGTGCCGTAGAGAAAAAGGCCTGAAGTCTTACACCATCTCCGCAGTCGAGTATTATTTCGCGACTATTAGCGATCAACGCTCGCGCCCGTCGCTCGACCAGCACGCGACGCAGCGGTAGGCTGGGAAGAATTGACTGCAGGTGCGCGCTGCGTAACCAACGAGGTGGAGAGAAGGGCTCGTGCACTCGGGCGCGTCGATGATCAAAGCACCGAGATGATCAGTCCCGCAAGCCAGTGCCACGCCGCATGAGCCAGAGCGCGATGAAGAACAGCATCAGCGCAGAGAGCACCATGATCACGAAAGCGAGTCCCACATGGACATCGGAGCGCCCGAGGAATCCGTAACGAAATGCATTGACCATGTGTAGTACAGGGTTCGCGAACGATACCGTTCGCGCCCACTCAGGTAAAAGATTGATAGAGTAAAAAACGCCACCGAAATAAGTGAGCGGCGTCAAAATGAAAGTGGGAATCCAATTCACTTGATCGAAGTTTTTTGCGAATACACCGTTAATGAATCCGGCTAAAGAGAAAATGATCGCCGAGATTAATACCGCTGCGAGTATTAGAGAGAGGTGTTGTATCGGCAAATACGTGAATACGAGCGAGATGACGGTAACCGTGAACCCGACCAGCAGACCGCGAAGCACGCCACCACCGACGTACCCTGTGATGATTACCCAGTTCGGTTGTGGCGAAACGCTTATCTCTTCGAGAAAACGCTGGAACTTAGCACCAAAGAAAGAGGAGGAAACATTTGCATACGCATTGGTGATGATCGCCATCATGATGAGTCCAGGTGCGATGTACTGCACGTAATCGATGCCATCCATCTGGCCGATACGCTGGCCAATTAAACTTCCGAAAATCACGAAATAAAGTACAGTTGTCACGGCGGACGGTACGATGGTCTGTCCCCAGATGCGCAGGGTACGCTCTACCTCGCGCCTCACGATTGTCTGGAATCCGATCCAGCGTACGGCCGTGAAACCCGAGCTCATGCTTCAGATCCAGAATTTTCGACGAGCCGCATGAAAATTTCTTCGAGTCGATTTACTTTATTGCGCAAGGTGATGACGTGCAAGCCATCGGCGGAGAGACGCCCGAACAAGTCGTTGAGGTCACGATCCCTACTCACCTCAACCTCGAGGGTCCGAGGATCGAGTATACGAATATCATAACCCGCCACCGAAGGCGCACTTTGCACAGCCTCGCGTATGCTCAGCACGAAAGACTCCGTGTGTAACTTGAGTAGCAGGTGGTCCATGCGATCGGCTTCAGCAATTCGCCCGCGATCAATGATGGCGATGTTTCGGCACAGATTCTCGGCTTCCTCGAGATAGTGCGTAGTCAAAATAATGGTGGTGCCCGCTTTATTGAGCTCGCGCAGGAAGTCCCACATTGAACGACGGATCTCGATGTCCACGCCGGCGGTGGGCTCGTCGAGGATGAGCAAACGCGGTTCGTGCACAAGCGCACGGGCGATCATGAGTCGGCGCTTCATACCTCCCGATAGCGCGCGCGTCATTCTATTGCGCTTGTCCCAAAGCGAAAGCTTGGTCAGATATTTTTCGGCACGCTCTCGAGCGGTGCGGCGAGGGATGCCGTAGAACCCCGCCTGATTGATGATGATAGTCTCGGGGGTCTCAAATTGATTGAGGTTGAGCTCCTGCGGTACGACGCCGATGCAAGCCTTGGCAGCCTCTAAGTCGGAGTCAAGGTCGTGACCAAATACGTGGACAGACCCGGCGGTCTTAGTTACGAGCGATGTACAGATGCCAATTAGGGTGCTCTTGCCGGCGCCGTTAGGACCGAGCAGCGCGAAAAAGTCGCCCTCCTCGACGCCAAGGTCGATGCCCTTAAGAGCTTCAATGCCGTTTTTGTATTTCTTGACTAGACCGCGGACCAAAAGCGCTTCCATAAGGCGGCAAAAGATAGCACGGCGACCCGCGCCGAGCGTCCGTCAGGCAGCGCTGCCCGACATCGCAGCTAGCCGCTGGACACCTGCAGGTCTGGTTCCTCACAAGCTGATGCAATCACTGGCCTTCGCAACCTTGACGCGACGGCGCGAGAATGGCATGTTTTTGCCCCGCGTAAGCCCACGCAGGGATCTGCGGTTTCGGTGAGTTCATCGATTTTGCGGCAACTTGAGAGCACGCAACGTCGCGCATCCGACGGGTTATAGCGCGAACTATTCGAGACACGGCTGCAGACCGCGACGACGCGGCCTGATAGGCGAGGTCGCACACGATGCGTACGAATTCCTGTCCAGTCTGCCCTTCTCACAGCCCGGGCGGTGGCCTCGGGAGACCGACCCCCCACCTAAAGTCGCCGCTAAAGCGCGAACGCAAGATTTGTGGAGCGGTCGACCAGCAGGTAGGGACAGTCGGCGAACAACACGAGTAATTCATCTGCGAGATTGAGCTACTTTTCGCATAGCGTGGGGGCTGCGGGAGGCAGGCCGATCTTCGAGATTTCGAGGATCTTGTGCGGGATACGCGAATGGCGAAGGGTGATGCCGTCGACTTGGCGGATAATTTCGGGATCGACGCTGCGGACAAAGTCGGTTTCGGTGATTATGAGAGCGATATGAACCAGATTTGGGGTTTTTGTAGGTGGTTATGCATTTCTCCGTTTTTTCTCAAGAACTCCTATCCAAATCAACTTGTAACACAGCGTTACTTTTGAGATGTTTTCCATCGAAATTCATTCTTTGACAGGCCGCCTCCCCGTGCATGTCACAGATGAGCGCAACAAGCGCGACGGTCCGCATCTCGAACTCATCCTACGACTCATCCGCCACGAGGCCCACATTTATACCATTCGTCACTAGACTCGTCACTAGACGGGCTTTAGCGACGACAGAGTTCGCAAGCTTCATAGCACCTAAATCAAGCTCGGCGTCGGAGTCCGCAGGCGCCGAGGCAAGTCTCCCGTGCCAGTCAGCTACTTCTTGCACGCCTCGAGCGTCGGCGCCGTATCTGACCAACCCGATCCGGCTTCGCTAAAAAAATCCCGAGCATCGGCCCGGGGTCGCCTGCGAGGAGGCCCTTAGAAGGCCTACTGTCGGGTATCACCCCGTCCTCGCATCGACGTCGAGCATGCGGCTTTTCCCGCCATGATCCTTACTCAACGCGATGAAATCCGATTATTTTTCTGTTCAGCCCCGTCAAACACTCAACATCGTCGAAACCGTCGCATCGTGAGATCCGGTATGCCTAGCCTGCGAAGCCCTTCATTCCCGAAAAAGCCTTGGACGGCTGAGAACCATGCCCCTCCGCTAGTCCACGCGGCTGCTCAGGCTGCTAGAATTTGTTTGCGGGCGCATGCCATGCCTGCACGTTCCTTACGCGGAGCCGAAATTCATGCCGCCATCCTCAGAACGCTCCGCCAAAAACTCTCTCGCCGGCGCCTATCTCGACCGACGCACCGAACTGCGCGAGGATCCGCTTTGGCTGGAGTCGGCCCGCGGTGATACTAAGACACTTTTTCTTCTGGTGCGGGGTACGGCTCTCGGCGTAGCAGGAGAGCCGCCGACCGCCGCTTTCGTCGACCACTCCCACGAGTTCGTACGCTCAAGCTCAGACGAATCTTTTGTACTGCTCGGCTGGTTTCGCGAGCGTCGATGCGTACTCGTGCAGCTCGATGTCAAGACGCCCTTCGCCCATTCGCGCGACGAGGCATTGCGCTTCGAAGAGCTAAAGCCTGTTGCCGGCATAATCAACGCTGAGGAGGCAGGGCTACTCGCTTATGCGCGCGCGCTGGTCTTTTGGCAAAAAAGACATCAACACTGCGGTGTGTGTGGATCATTGACGCAGCCCACGCGCGCGGGACACGTGATGACTTGTAGCGATGCATCCTGCTCCACCGAGTTCTTTCCTCGCGTCGATCCGGCGATCATCGTGCTGGTGACCGACGGCGACCGGGCCCTGCTCGGTCGTCAGGCGTCATGGCCTGCGGGTCGGTACTCTACGATCGCGGGGTTCGTCGAGCCCGGCGAGAGCCTTGAGGACGCTGTCGCGCGCGAGGTGCTCGAGGAAACTGGGGTGCGCGTTCTGACGAGCGATTACCACTCCTCGCAACCCTGGCCCTTTCCGTCGTCTTTGATGCTCGGATTCATGGCGACCGCAGTATTGGGGTCGATTGCTCGAGCAGACAGCGAACTCGAGGACGCCCGCTGGATCACTCGTGGGGATATTGTATCGGGCGATATTGTTTTGCCGCCGCACACCTCGATTTCTCACCGTCTGATTGCCAACTGGTTCGACGTCGGGTCCTCGGTACCGCTACGCACTTTAAGTACCCGAAACTGGGGGATTGCTGCACCCCGAGGAAGGGCGCCTAGCGGTTAGAATCCGGGGTGTGGTCTGGATGATCCGCAACCCCTCGATCCGCATACTGCTGTGCCTCGCCACCCTGGCGGCGGCGAGCAGCCCGTCGCTTGCGGATATCGTTATCGAGGTCAGCGGTGTCGAGGGCGCCATCCGCCGTAATGTGCTCACCTTCCTCAGTCTCGAACGCTATAAGGATCGTGATAATCTCGACCGGACCCTGATTGAACGACTCCAGGAGCGTGCCGAGCAGGAAGCCAAGAGCGCTTTGCGCCCCTTCGGTTACTACAAAGCCACGGTCACGTCGAGCGTCGAGCTCGTCGGCGAAAGGCGATGGCGAGCACGTATTAATATCGAACCCGGTAAGCCGGTAATTCTCAGCGAAGTGAAGGTCGGTGTAACTGGCGTAGGTAGCGAGGATCTGGCGTTTAAGACATTGCTCTCCGCTGCAACGCCAAAGCGCGGCAATCGTCTCGAGCACGCTGCATACGATGCACTCAAAGACGGGCTACGCCGGACGGCCGCAACCCTCGGTTATGTCGATGCAAAACTGACAGTAAGTGAGCTCGTTGTCGATCCTGAGCAGCACACAGCATCAGTCCGTCTCATCATGGAGACCGGCGAACGCTACCGTTTTGGCGCCACCACGATCGATCAGCAATCGCTGAAAGAATCTTTGCTGAACCGGTTTCTGCGATACGAGACGTCCGCACCTTACGACGCCACGCAATTATTGAGAACGCAGTTCGCACTCGACGACAGTCAGTACTTTTCAAGTGTCGAGGTACAAGCGGGTTCACCAGACCCTACAACGCGCAGCATTCCCGTGAGCATCCGTGCCGAGCCCAATAGAAAAAATCGTTACTCGGTAGGTGCAGGCTACGCGACAGACAGTAAAGCTCGCGGCACACTCACCTGGGAAAACCGACGCCTTAACGATCGCGGTCACCGCTCGCGTATGGAGATCAAGGCAGCGCAATTGGAGCAGTCCGTCGAAGCTCGTTTTATCGTCCCCATTGGTGATCCGGCCCTCGAAAAAATGGGTTTTGAATGGCGCTACGCCCGTGATGAGATCGGCGATCTCGACACCCGCACCACTCGCTTCCAGCCCTCCGCCACACAGGTGAACGGTGACTGGCAACGAGTGGTGTTCGCTTCGCTCAGCCGCGTTCGTACCATCACTGCTGCATCGCCAAAGAGGGGTGGTTTCGATGATTCGACCACACTAGTCATCCCGGGTATCAGTTACGCGTCCGTACCACGTGGTTATCTTGGTGAGCCTTTATTTTCGCGTGCGCTTTACGCTGAGCTGCGCGGTTCCGCCACGGCGCTCGGCGCAGATGAGAGCTACCTTCAACTACGCATCGAAGGTGAGCGCGTGATCGACCTCACGCCGATGTGGCATCTCTTCGTGCGCGGACAACTCGGAACTACCTGGGTCTCTGACGTTACTAAACTACCCGGTACTGAGCGTTTCTTTGCTGGCGGTGATCGCAGCGTTCGTGGCTTCGGATTCAATGATCTCTCGCCAATCGAGGATGGCAGCAAAAAAATCGGGGGACGGCATCTCGTCACGGCGACCCTGGAAGTCATCCGCGATCTTCCGCGTAACCTCGGCATTGCAGCGTTCCTCGATGCTGGCAATGCCTTCAACTCATTTGGTGATCCTATTCAGTATTCCGTCGGCGTCGGCATAAGACTTCGTCTGCCGATCATGACGCTAGGCATCGATATCGCTCAGCCACTCACGAACCCCGCTTGCCGCGGTGTCACTCCCGATCTGCGTTGTAACGTCATACCCGGCTTCGACGAGCGTCCCGGTCCGAGACTACACTTCAATTTCTCGCCAAAGCTCTAAGCAACGCGTGAAACGTCGAAATACTTTCTTATTGCTGATTGTCATCATGGTACTCGTCGTACCTGTCGTGGGGCTATGGACGCTTGGATACTCGGAGTTAGTACTACAACGGCTCGTTTCTTTGCTACCGGATAAGTTTGGCACTCTGCAGCGACTCGCCATTCGTGAGGTGCACGGAAACCTCACGGGAGGATTTGAAATCGGAGCAATCGAAATTGAACACGACATCGTAAGCTTGCAGCTACGTAACATCCGCGGTCGAATCGATCTGCTCCCGCTACTCTGGCAAAGAGTAGAGATTGCCGAATTGTCGATTGACGAACTCGTCATCAAACAGGAAGTTCGTGATCTACCGCCACCAGACAAGGTGCGTCCCTTCCTGCCACGGCTACTGTCCGTTGCGCTGCGCACAACGAACATCCCCACTCTGGACATTCGTCCGATCAAGGGCGACCCCGTGGTCTTACGCGACATCGTTTTGGAGGCCCTTGTCCGCACCAAGACGATCGATCTAAAAAAAGCCGGTGCATCGCTTGGTGCGATGCGACTTAGCCTAAATGGATCGCTTACCTCAGCGCTTCCGGTCAAGCTTAGTGGCGATGTCAGAGTCGCCTACGAGCCTCTACGTGGGCCACGATGGCGAGCAACAGGGCAATTAAACGGCGACTTAAAAGATGCTCGTCTCGATGTAAAACTTGTTGAGCCTTTTGATGTGACCATCGAAAACGGATCGATGAGATTATTGGCGCCGTGGAGACTCGAGGGAAACGCAACCGTCGCCCAACTCGACGTCCGAAAATTCGGCGGCTCTAATTTCTTGGGCTTGATTGATGGCGCCGTCTCGATCGTTGCCAACCGTGATGGCTATCGCGTGACGGGTAGTCTCATTCCTCCCGGACTTGCCGCAGGTCCGATCGAGGTCGATTTCGACGGGTTTTATTTTCGTAATGTGCTGACGGCTCGTCGAATTACGTTTGTTCACCGTGATGCAGGCACTCAAGTAGATTTAAGCGGCACCATCACGCCTACCGACACCGGCCCACTGCTCGATCTTGATGGACAGTGGACAAAGCTCCGGTGGCCGCTCGGTGACAATACGCCAACCTTCGATAGCAGACGCGGGTTATTTACGCTCAAAGGAAACGCACCTTATGCAATCGCCGCCGTCGCGGACGTTCGCGCCGCGGCGCTACCGCGGATCGATATCGATATTGCGGCGACGCTCAAACCTGGCCGACTCTTGCTATCACGTATTACGGCTAAAGCGCTGGACGGCATTGCAGAGCTTGACGGTGAGGTCGCCTGGAAACCGCAGGAGAGCTGGCAAATCAACGGGGCCGTCCTCGGGCTGAACCCGGGGACAGTCCGCTCGGCACTTCGCGGTCAACTGAACTTTGCACTCGATGCGCAAGGACTAGGCTTCGGTAACCGCGGCGCAATCGACGTTAGCGTTAAAAATCTGGTAGGCACCTTGCGCGGTACTCCCGCACAAGGATCGGGAGAACTTTCTATCGTCCGTGACACCATCCGGTTTAAAGATATCTATTTTTCAGCCGGCGGTCTACGACTCGTGCTTGACGGGAGTGTCTCGCCGTACAAACACGATTTCGACTTCCGCATCGTCACCGATGATCTCGGAGTCATCACGGAGAACGGTGCTGGAAAGATCCGCGCTAGCGGTCGAGTATATGGCACGCCAAATGCCATGACCGTACGTCTCAAGGCGAACGGGGAAAATCTCCGGCTCGGCAATTTTTCAGCTCAACGACTGTCTGCTGACATTGATCTAGATCCTTCTGGCGGAACCCAAGCCCGTGCCTTAACTCGTATCCGCGCTGACGATGTACGCGCCCTCGGTCGTCACGCGGATCTCGCACAGATTGATATTGATGGACATAGTGCCAAGCATACAATCAACATCAGCGTTGTTGGCAAAGACCTCGGGTTGCTTGCAAAAGCGGATGCAAACTTTGACTCGCAAGGTTGGGCACAACGATGGTCGACTCTCAATCTACGCCTTCCCGATCGGATCTTGCTGACGCTCGATCAGACGCTCGGCGTCCGCCTTACCACCAATTCGATCACCGTGGATCCGTTCTGTCTTCGTGGCGAAAAGAGCTCGAGCTTAACGGATACCGCTACGCTTTGTGGGTCAGGTCGGCGCGATGACACAGGATGGATCGCAGAGGCTGCCGCATCGCGTTTACCCATTGCGAATCTCCTACCCGAGCCCACCGCCAAAGCGCAGTATTTAGGTTCGATCAATACAGCGGTCAGACTGCGCTCGTCAGACAAGGGTTTGCCGCAAGGCGATGCTCGCGTCGACTTTATGGGTGCGGGCTTGCGCTGGCAGCGTGCCGACGGCCGACAGGATATCCTCCCTCTCGGTTCGGGCTCTTTGTTACTCCAGTCGAATAACGAGGGCCTGTTGGGCAAGCTCGATATCGCGGCTGATCAACGTGGGCGTGCGAGCGGAGAGCTGCGCGCCGTGCGTTCAGAAAAAAATGATGCACTCGCGTGGCGCGATCTACCCGTCACTGCGACGCTGCGCGCCGACTCCTCAGCTTTAGCCCTGCTTTATTTGTATGTACCGGAAATCGATCAATCGACCGGAGATCTCTCCCTCGATCTTACGATTGGCGGAACGCTTGGGGCTCCTCTCGTCAATGGTATCGTACGTTTCGAGAGAGGCGAGCTCGACTTTTATCAGGTCAACCTCGCGCTACGCGGCGTTCGCGCCGAGGCGCGTCTGATCGACAACGGATTCACCCTAGATGCATCGGCGCGTGCCGGCGAAGGCTCCATCAAGGCGGATGCTCAGCTCACGTGGCGAGGCGGTCAGCCTTACGGTGAACTCAAAATAAAGGGCACAGATCTCACTGTAATCGACGTGCCAGAAGCACGCATCACGGCCTCCCCCGATTTAATCTTCAAAGTCACAGGTCGGGACCTGGCGGCGACCGGGATCGTACTCATCCCCTCGGCTCGGATCATGCCTGCAGACCTAACCGGAGCAACACTCGCATCTAGCGACGAGCGCTTAGTCAGCGCCGAACTCCCTGACGTGGACAGCTCGTTTCGAGTCTCGAGTGATTTACGACTCACGCTTGGCGATCGCGTCATCATCGATTCCTTCGGTCTTTCCGGTCGACTCTCGGGATCTCTGAATCTCACATCTACTACGGACGGTGCGAGCCGAGGATCAGGCGAACTTAGCATAGCGGAGGGGAAATACGCCGCACTCGGTCGACGTCTTGATATCGAACGCGGTCGATTGATCTTCTCTGGTGGATTACTTAACGACCCCGGTGTGGAGATTCGGGCGGCGAGGGGATTCCCTGACGTACGGGCTGGCGTCAACGTACGCGGTTCGCTACGTGAACCGCGCATTACGTTCTTCTCCGACCCTTCCCTGCCACAATCGCAGGTGGTGTCGCTGATTCTCGCTGGCGGCACGCTCGAATCTGTACAGGGTAGCAGTCAAGGAAATGCAGGACGTGACACCCTCCTCGCTCAAGGAAGCGCCATCCTCGCACAACAACTCGGTCAGCGGATCGGCATCGAGGATGTGGGTATCGAACAAAATCTGGCTAATGAAACCTCACTAGTATTCGGAAAATATCTTTCAAGCCGTCTGTACGTGAGTTATGGCGTATCCTTAACCGAGGCCATCAATACACTCAAGCTTCGCTTCAGCATCAACGATCGATGGACCTTGCGAACTGAGGCGGGTAAGGAAGCGAGTGGAGAAATAGTGTATACGGTGGAGAAGAACTGATCCGCACACTTCGCGGGTATTGTCTCTTTGCTCGATACCAGATGGGAGTACACTCCGAGTCATGGCTCGAACTTTTTACCTTCGTGCTCTCGCCGTCGTACCTTATAACCGCGACACGTTGTTGTTCGAGAATTTCTTGCCCGTCGCCGGCGTCCTTCGCTAGACGCGCCACACCCTGCCTCCTTCGAGAATATCGTATTTCTGGAGCATCATATTTCCTTGATCACATATAACCGGTATACATTTCACCTACCCGTTCGTGCCTTACTATGAGGTACTCAGAGACCTAATCGAAGCATCGGCCAGTGAAAGCTTTGAGCTCAGTCGAATTCACGATAATCAGATGATGTACTTCGCTTATGGACTTTCTCTTGTCGCGCCCGTTCGCAAGCTCTTCGTACCGTTTGAACAGGTCCGAAGGTTCTAGGATTACCTCCTTCCCCCTCGATATTGTCACATCGACATCGCTGCTCTGTGAGCTTATCAAGTGTAGTACAGTAAACATTCTCGGCGGTAATTGCGGCGTTGCTTTCCTTAGTAAGTAAGGTGATTAGTAGGAAGCTCATCACAACATGGCTCCCACCGGACTTGACGGACTCATCGTTGTTCCCTCAATACTCGCCATCAATTTTTGATGAACTCCCGATCTGAGCATCGACTGGTTAGTGAGTCTCGGTCAACTGGAGAGTAATGGAGATCGGCGATGACTCGGCGCTTGTTCATCGTTTACGCCGGAAACCCCGGTGGCAGAGCCGAACAATTGCGAGCAGCCGTCTCTAATGGTGTCCGCGAAGTCACAGCGGTTATCGATCTGCGCGAGCGTCGAGCACTCGATGCAGACGCAGACGATCTTCGTTGGGCAGAGGGTGTCATCCTCGACACGCCCGAGCACTTCGGCTATATGTCCGGCGCCCTTAAAGATTTTTTTGATCGGACCTTCTACCCTTGCGAGAACCATACCGTCGGCTTGCCATGGGCTCTTTTCATCAGCGCGGGTAACGACGGAACAGGCGCAGTTGCTGCTGTCGAGCGCATCGTGAAGGGATATCGCTGGAAAGTTGTCGCCGATCCCGTGATCGTCGTGGGCATGCCCGATACTAACGCGCTCGAGCGCTGTCGGGAGCTCGGCGCGACACTCGCGGCCGGACTCATCGCCGGAATTTTTTAGCGCGCTTGAGTATTCAGCGGTCAACCGCCTTAGCAGCCGCGAAAAAATCCGGTGCCAAAGCCAATGCGCGCTCGAAACTCTTGCGGGCGCCGGCTGCGTCGCCCGCGTCTCTGGCGCACCGACCTGTCCAGAAGTGAGCTTCGGCAGCACCCCAGTCTAGCCCCGACGGTGAGGTAACGGCCGTTAAACCCGCCGCATCAAAACTTACGGCTGCTTCCTTGAAGCGTACACAGCCTTTGGCTTTGTCTCCGCCGACGAATTTAGGTCGGAAGTAGACGCCGAAGCCGTCGATTAAAACCACTCTCGGGTTACGGGCGTCGAGTGCGAGTGCCGCCTCGATACTCTTACCGCTACGTGAGCCGTTACGGATCGCGCCCATAACGCCGAGGTTTGCAAGATAGCCATAGCACGCAGACTGCAACGCATGGATCTCGGCAGATTTTCGATCACGCTTTAGTGCTTCATCGAGGGCGTTGTTACAGGCATCGCCCGCTCGCTTGGCGTCGTTTTCACGTTTGGACACTATCGCCAACTGAAGAACACGAAACTGAATGTAGGCATGCGTATAGAGCTCTCTTGAGTTTTGAGACTTCGCCCAAGCCGCAGTCGAATCTACAAGGCGTGTAAGTTCGGCTGAGTTACCAACAAGGAATGCCGACTGTGCCTTGGAAGCGACGGAAATGACATCCTGGGCGTAAGCAAAGCTGGCGGCAAGGAGCGACAGCGCAACGATAATGAAGCGGATCATGAGAGGTACTCAGAGACGAGTTCGGTAGATTTTTGCCAAAGTTTTTGAGCGAGCACGGTATCGTCCATATGTTTGCCCGACATGGGTACTACAGGATTACAGTCCTCAAAATAATAACCGCTGACGCCGATGAGCACAGCTGCCGTGGCGACATAGCACGTGGTTGCAGCGCCCTCTGGGATGGTTTTCATGAACGTCCAGCCGATCAGGCGGCCCATTGTCCGCTTCCACGGATCAAAATGCCGTCCGAGGTTGGTGAGGATGATGCCAGGATGCACGGAGTTCGAAGTCGCGGGGGATCCCGCTTCGCGCAGACGCCGCGAAAGTTCGAGCGAGAAGAGTCCGTTGGCAAGTTTCGATTGCCCATACATTTTGTTAGGTTCGTAATCCCGTGACCCAGCAAGATTGTCGAACTCAATGCCCCCTTCCGGCGCCCATTGATAGCCGAGGCTAGACACGACGACCACACGACCCCGAGGTGCCGCTTGTACCTGGGGCAGCAAACGATTGGTTAAAATGAAGTGTCCGAGATGGTTGACGACAAACTGCTTCTCGAGACCATACGCCTGCTCAAGTTGCGGCAACGCCATGATGCCTGCGTTACAAATGAGTATGTCGATGGGCATGCCGAGTGTCTTGATGAGATTGGTGGCGGAAACAATGGTGTCCCAGCGCTCGAGTTCGAGCGCAACCGGCGTGGTGCGCCCCTGCACGCTGTCGCAGGCGGCTTTCGCTTTATCGAGTGTGCGCCCGGTACCAATGACATGAGCGCCGCGAAGCGCAAGCACGCGCATCGTCTCGAGGCCGAGTCCAGAGGTGGCCCCCGTGACGAGCGCTGTTTTGCCACGCAGGTCGAAGCCCACCGTGACGTCCTCTGCGGTGCTCTCGTCAGTAAATGAACTGACCGGAACACCGACTGGACGACGCACGTCACCACCACCACGTGAACAGGACGACAAGAGGGGCAGCGCCGCTGCGGCTCCGGCCCCCACAACGAACTCGCGACGATTGATATCCATGAGCCCGAGGCTAGCAGAAGCCCGAGCGAGGGGCTACCTTGCCTCTCTCCAAAGGAGATCATGACTGTGGAAAATAATAACCAAACGTTCGGCACCAAGTTGGACGTCAAGACCATCACCGAGTTTCTTGCTGAGCAACCCAACGTCGATGTCAGCCGCGCGTGGGAGAGATGTTGGGGAATCCACTCCGGAATCGTCGAACGAGTTAAGCAAAGATTCGAGGTGAAGAAGCATTCGGACACCGTCGGTCATGAGTACTTCACTTCTCTCGATAAGTCGATGGAAGGATCGTTCAACGCTTGGACCGGCCCGCGGGTTGAATGGCTCGTTCATTCCTGGATCGGTAATCGCAAGGCCAGTCTGCTCGACATGAACGCAACGGTTTTCTTATCGCAGCAGAACCGCGTTCCCCACCTCGTAATCATCTTTGGCACAGTACCGAAGCTTTTCTTTTACGCCGACTACACTCCGCGCGTCGATCTGCGCATGAACCTCGACTACGTCAACCATTACTACGAACCCGCAAACGCCAGTGCGATCCGTTTCCGCGGATTACCCAACTTCACCTGGAACTGGAGTCACGGTACCTATCTGCGCGGACTGATGTCGCCGGTGTGCACCAGCGTGATGGGCGAACTCAACGACGAAAACATCAGTGAGTGCGAAACCTATTTGCAGGAGTTCGTTGATCGCTGGTTCAGCTGGCTAGATGAAGCCGATCGCCATCCGCTGCCGTCTGGAGAACGACTCGCGCAGCAGCACTACGACCACTACGTGCGCGAAATTGGCTACCGTACGGATCCGATGAACGTGCTCGCGCAGCGCGCCTTTAGCCCCGATGAATTCACGCGGCGCCTCGAGCTGCGCATGGGGCTCGAGCAGATGGCAGCCGTCCGCGGCCAGGCCGCCGGCGACTGATGATTACCCTCCGTGTCCGCCGCGCCCAAACCAACGAAAGCGAGCGCCTCGCGGCGTTTGTTAATTCCGCGTACCGCGGCGACAGCAGTCGCGCCGGATGGACGACGGAGGCGGACTTGCTCGCCGGACAACGCACCGATTCTGAGGCGCTCGAGTACTTTATCCGCAGCGGTGAGCGAGCTGATGATCGTGCGATGTTGGTGTACGATGAGGATCAGGAGATTCTCGGCTGCGTACAACTCGAGCGACAGTCTGCGCACGCCTATCTTGGCATGCTGACGATCGCCCCGGCTTTGCAGGCGCGAGGACTGGGTCGTGAGCTGCTCGCGGCAGCCGAGCGGTTCGTCGGCGAAAACTGGCAGCTGGCAAAAGTTGTTATGGCCGTGATCGAACAGCGGCTCGAGCTGATCGAGTGGTACGAGCGTCGCGGCTACGCGCGGACCGGCGAGACCACGTCTTTTCCCTACGGCGATGCACGCTTCGGCGAACCGAAGCGGCCCGACTTACGCTTCGTAGTGCTCGCCAAAGCATTACCCGTCGTAAGGCGCTCTCGCTCGTGAATCTGTCCCGCGGTCGGCTACCGCTAGTGATCGCCCATCGCGGCGCGTGCGGCTACCGTCCGGAGCACACTCTCGAGTCCTACCGATTGGCGATCGAGATGGGCGCCGACTACATTGAGCCCGATCTCGTCGCCACCCGCGATGGACAGTTGGTCGCCCGGCACGAGCCTGAGATCGGCGCCACCACCGACGTGGCGAGTCGAGCGCAGTTCGCAGCGCGTAAGCGCACACTGAGTATCGACGGCAGCGAGGTTACCGGCTGGTTCACCACGGACTTCACGCTCGAGGAATTGCGAAGCCTGCGCGCCGTGCAGCCTCGCGCCGATCGATCGCATGAGTACGATGGCTTATTCGTAATTCCGACGCTCGAAGAAATCATCGAACTCGCACGGCAGGAATCGCAACGTCGCGGTCGCCCGATCGGTATCTATCCGGAGACCAAGCATCCTACCTGGCATTGCGAGCAGGGACTGCCGCTCGAACCGCGACTTCTGACGGCGTTACAGGCCGTCGGTTGGACCGAGCGTGACTCGCCAGTGTTTATTCAGTCGTTCGAATCGGGCAATTTGCGCTGGCTGCGTTCGCGCACGGCCGTGCGGCTCGTGCAGTTGCTCGATGGTGGCGAACTGCGCGATGACGGTAGCGTCGCACCGCGTCCGAATTGGAGTTCATCCGGTCGCTGTGCGCGGTATCGACGGGGCGGGCTACTGCACGATTTCTCCCAGCCGACGACGTTCGTCCCTATTCGCGAGTATGCCGACGCCGTCGGCCCATGGAAGCGGCATCTGCTGGGCAGCCGACGCACATCAGCGGACGATGCCACTGAGCAAACCCGTCGCCTCACTACTCCCACGCGCTTAGTTGAACTGGCGCATGCTGCTGGACTGGACGTCCATCCATGGACGTTCCGCAACGAGGCCATCCATCTTGCAGCCGACTACGAGGGCGATCCGGCGGCCGAATACCGCGCCTTCGCGGCGCTCGGCGTCGATGCCGTATTCAGCGATTTTCCGGACACTGCAGTGGCCGCGTTGCGCGGCCTTACACCCGGATGAGGCAGTCCCAAAAAAACAGATGCCAGGATCCCTTTCGGGCTTTGCTCGATCACTTCGGTACCCCCTTAGATAACAAGACCTGACGAGCCATTAGGATAAAGTCCTAAGAGCTTTTGAAGCATGAACATTAATCATCGTTGGGAAAATATTACGATTAAGTGCGCTCCCTGCCCCACAACTGGTCGATAATCCCCGGGTTTTCGAGTGTGCTGATGTCCTGGGTGATGGGCTCACCTCGGGCGATCGATCGTAGTAGCCGGCGCATGATCTTACCCGAGCGAGTCTTCGGCAGGTTTTCGGTAAAGCGGATGTCATCAGGCTTAGCGATCGCACCGAGTTGCTCAGCCACCCAGTCGCGCAGTTCTTTTTCAAAAGCATGCGTGTCGCCCGTCGGGAGCGCACCGCGGCATACCACAAATGCGAAGACAGACTCGCCCTTGATCTCGTGCTGCTTACCGACGACCGCAGCTTCGGCGATGCGTGGGTGCGCCACCAGCGCCGACTCGATCTCCATGGTGCCGAGACGATGGCCCGCGACGTTGAGTACATCATCGATGCGTCCCATGATCCAAAAGTAACCGTCGGCATCGCGATGGGCGCTATCGCCCGCGACGTAAAATCGATGCTGAAATTTATTCCAGTAAGTTTTGAGGTAGCGCTCGTTGTCACCCCAAATCGTGCGTAGCATGGATGGCCAAGGCTTACGTATGACGAGATAGCCGCCCGCATTCGGCGTGGTGACGCTGCGCCCCTCGTCATCGACGATGTCAGCGAACACGCCAGGCAAGGGACGGGCACATGAACCCGGTTTCGCATGGGTGGCGCCAGGCATGGGCGAAATCATGATGGCTCCCGTCTCGGTCTGCCACCAAGTGTCGACGATGGGGCAACGCTCGCGGCCGATGACACGGTGATACCACATCCAGGCTTCCGGATTGATCGGCTCGCCGACGCTACCAAGCAGCCTGATCTTCGACAAATCGTATTTTGTCGGAATGTCATCACCGAGTTTCATGATCGTCCGAATCGCCGTAGGTGACGTGTAAAACACAGTCACTCCGTGACGTTCACAAATGTTCCAGAAACGCCCGCCATCAGGGTAGGTGGGCGCACCCTCGTACATCACGATCGTCGCCGCGGTCGCGAGCGGACCATAGGCCACGTAGCTGTGTCCGGTGATCCAACCGACATCAGCGGTACACCAGAAGACGTCGTCATTCCGCAGGTCGAAAACCCAGCGGCTCGTCATCTTGGCGCCGAGTAAATAGCCGGCGCTTGAGTGTTGAATGCCTTTAGGTCGACCGGTGGATCCCGACGTATAGAGTAAAAAAAGCGGGTGTTCGGCATCGACCCACTCGGGCTCGCATTGGTCGGACATGCCCGAGACGGCATCGTGCCACCACACATCACGACCCGCGCGCATGGGTATTGCTTGACTGATGCGTCGTAATACGAACACTGCTTCGATCGTGGGACAGCCCTCGGCAAGTGCCTTGTCGGTAGTCGCCTTAAGCTCGATGATCTTGCCGCCGCGTCGTCCGCCATCTGCCGTGATCACGCAGCGCGCACCAGCATCCTCGATGCGATCTTTTAAAGAAATGGCAGAAAAGCCACCGAAGACGACTGAATGGATCGCCCCGATACGCGCGCACGACTGCATCGCGATCACCGCCTCAGGAACTAAGGGCATATAGATTACGACCCTATCGCCGCGACGAATGCCGCTTGACCTCAGCGCATTGGCGAACCGACAAACCTCACCATGAAGTTCTCGATAGTTAAGACGACGAACATCGCCCGGCTCCCCCTCGAAAATGATGGCGGTGCGATCACCATGCTCGGCAAGATGAACATCAAGGCAGTTGAATGAGACGTTTAGTTCGCCGTCAGCGTACCAACGGTAGTTAGGTGCAGCGGTGTCGTCGAGGGTCTGGGTGAAGGGCTTCCGCCATACGATCTCAGTCCGCGCACGGTCGGACCAGTAACCGACCGGATCTGCCTCAGCCCGCAGATGAAGCGCAGCGAGCGCATTGCCGTCGATTTGGGCTTGCTGTGAGAACTGCGGATCCGGTGCAAAGACCCTCGCCTCGTTCAAAACCGATTCAATATTGCGCTGACTCATTCGCACACTCCGGAATTCAGTAATAGACGGGATAATCTGGGCTCAGGCCCTTAAACCGCTTGTGTAACCAAAGATATTGCGCGGGCAGCCGACGAATCTCCTGTTCGATCATCACGTGATGACGCCGCGTGTCGCTAACGCTGTCAGGGCCAGGAAAATCTTCGAGCGGGCGCTCAATACGCGCGACATAACCCTCTTCGCCCGGCAAACGCTCAATGAAGTACGGCAATACGATCGCGCCCGTCAACCGCGCGAGACGGGACGTCGCGGTATTCGTAGCGACAGGAATGCCAAAGAAAGGTACCATCTCGGCTCCCTTCCCACGGAAGGCCTGGTCGGGCGCGTACCACACTACCCCACCTTCCTTGAGCACACGTACCATGGCGCGAATATCGTTATTGGCAATCATGCTCGCAGCAACGGCGCCCCGATACTTACGAAAAAACTCGCTGAGTAGTGGGTCGCTCGAAGGCTTGTATACGACGTGAACCTCGCGGGCAGCGGTGATAAAACGAGCTCCAATCTCCAGCGTAGTAAAATGTGCGGCGAGAAGAATAATACCGCGACCCGATGCAACAAGACGGTCGAATTCTTTGATGCCCTGAAAACGAACGAGCGGCAGTAGCTTTTCTCGCGGCATGAACCAGGCAAGCGCCGTCTCTGGTAGCGAAATGCCTGCCTCGCGGAAATGCTGCTCAAGCAGGCACTCTCGTTCTAGCGGTGGCATGCTCGGGAAGCAGAGTTCAATATTTCGACGCGCCACTTTTTTCTGAGGCAGAGGCAGTCGTCTAGTGAAATCGCCGAGTCTTCGACCAACTCTTAGAAGCGTCCTGAAATCTCGGCGAGCCAGAGACTTTAGTATCCACAGCGCAACCCACATGGACCAGCGTTGCGGAAGATAAAAACGCCAATTCATCGGCGTATCATCCGTCAGTGAAATCTGCGAGCGCAGCGAGACGCTCACTCTGCTTTCGAAGCATCAGTCCAAAATTTTGTCGATCAAAGAAGTCGGTCAGAGATTCGAGATCGGGACCTCTCCGTCGTAAGGCGTCGCGGTCAACTTTAAGGGGCATATCTCGGACGATTGCCGTAAGCCGACGCGCGAGGAAGGCATCATCTCGATGCCGAGCAAGTATTCCAGGCAACTTAGAGGCGCCACGAATCGGTAACTGCGCGGCGACCTCAAGATTATCGTAGATCTCTTCGAGCGAGACGAAATCCCGCAGCAAAGCCGCAGCCGTCTTTGGTCCGACGCCCGGAACGCCGCGGATGTTATCGACCGCATCGCCTGTCAATGCAAGGTAGTCGGCATACCGCTCGGGGGCTACACCGAAATGCGGCTCGATCTGCTCGTAAGTGAATCGTTGGTTCTCAGTGTAGTTCCAGTAGATATCCCCCTCGCGGATGACTTGCACTAGATCTTTGTCACGGGTGACTACGGTGACAGGCATGTCCTCAGCGCGGAAAAGCGCATGCAGGGTGCCGATGATGTCGTCGGCCTCGTACTCGCCACTACCGAAATCTGTGATGCCGAGGTGCCGACACAACTCGCGGCAGCGTTCGAACTGCAGTTTGAGATCCGGCGGTGCCGGCTCGCGATTCGCCTTATATGACGGATCGATACGGTTACGAAACGAGGTTACGAGGCTCTCATCGAAAGCCACTGCCAGGTTTTGCGGCTTCGCGCGCTCCACTAGGTCCCCCAAAAATCTTGCAAATCCAAAAAGTGCGTGGACCGGATTTCCCTCGCGGTCCACCATCTCGGGGGGCAAGGAGTAATACGCACGAAAGACGTAAACCGAGGCGTCGATCAGGTAGAGCACGACTCATTGTAAGGGTCGCAGCATCGCGGAGATGCCACCGATCCCTCTAGGTCATCAAATGCCTGACACGCCCGTGCAATGGGCTGCTGCGCGGGAAATGTGCGAGTAGGTATTCCATCTGGTCAAATAGAACGCGGTGACCCTTCAAAAAAACGTATTCTGCATATGTCGGCTTGAACGGTACCGCTAGCAGCTGCATCCCGGCCTGCTCAGGCGTCCGCCAAGCCTTATGGTTGTTGCAACGTCGGCAGGCCGTCACGACATTGGTCCAAACGTCTCGCCCGCCCTGACTGAACGGTCGAACGTGATCCCGCGACAAATCTCGGGTTGGAAACCGCTCGCCGCAGTAAAGACAAAGAAAGGCGTCCCGTCTGAATAGCGTCTGATTATTGAGAGGCGGAATGTAATCGTTGCGTAAATGCCCCGGGTTACCGTTTTGGCCTACCGTCGCGATGATAGAGTTGACCTCGAGCACGGTACGGCAACCCGTCCGAGCGTTCGTACCACCATATAATTTAAACAGTGGCGTTCCGCAGGTGTAGGCGATCTGGTCCTGGTAGGAGAGCCGCGCAGCCTCGCGGTAGTCGATCCATTCGAGAGGCATGCCGGCGACATCGGTGCGCAGCACATGCTGGCGCAGAGATATCCCCGCCATTGGTCGCGGAACTATTCCAAACTCTTGATGATTCATGCTAGACATCGGGTTACTAATTTACGGTATTTTTGTTGCAACATTCAATGATGCGTACGAAGGCTCTTCGCCCTCCTCCTCTTGCTTGGCTATTTACAGCGCTGATTTGGCCCGTCAGTCTTTTTGCGCAGGTAGATTCACCCCCGCAGGAACAGTCGGTTGAGGAGCAGATTGAAGAGGTCACTGTCGTCGGCGAGGCCGCTGGGCCCGGACTTTGGAAAGTTCGCAATGGTGAAAACACCCTGTACTTGCTCGGAACGCTTAGCCCACTCCCCAAGAAGATGAAGTGGCGCTCTCGTCAGGTCGAAAACGTCCTGTCGCGTGCGAAGACCGTGCTTCCCGCTCGCGGCGCGGTGACGGCGGATGTCGGACCGATAAAGGCGGTTCAGCTCTACTTGCAATACCGAAAGCTGCGCGGAAACGAAGACAAACAATCGCTCGAGACCGTACTTCCACCCGAGGTGTTCGCTAGGTTCGAAGCACTGCGGCAACGCTACGCTCCACGCGAGCGTGACATGCTGAAACACCGTCCCTTAATCGCTGCTGGCGAACTCTGGAGCGAGGCACTTTCAAAAAGTGGACTGACCGGTCGCAACGACGTGAGTCGTCAGGTTGAAAAACTCGCCAAGTCACGCAAAGTACCGATTGTCGTTCCTACCATTGTCATCGACGATCCGACGGGTACTTTGACAGAAGTCGGAAAAATTTCGCGTGGCGCAGAACTCGGATGCATCCGCTCGACCCTAACCCGCATGGAGAGTGATCTCGACGCGACTCGTCGAATGGCGGAGGCTTGGGCCGTCGGTGATGTCGACTCTCTGCGTTCCCCGACGGCCTCCGAGCAGCGCGAGACCTGTTGGTCAGCGCTGCAGCAAAGTCCAAAGATCGCCAGCATCCGTCAGCAATTTGATGACGCATGGTTTAGGTTGGCGGTCGAGGCGGTGGAAAAGCACGACGTCTCGCTCGCCGTAGTGCCTATCAATGAATTGTTTAGTCGTAACGGCGTGATGGCGCGCATGAGGGCGCGGGGTTACACCATAGACGAACCCTGAGGGGCGGATCCTACAGACGGGTTATGGCGTTACCGTGTCAAGTTTGGCTCAAGGCTCCGACCAGACGGCCTACGACTCGGCGGAAATCCGCACGGACTTCTCTCGACGGACTATTCGCGTGCCGGATTCGGTGACGAACAATTAGAGAAGGTACAGGCTATGGATTAACTTCGACGGACTCGATCACCACCCGAATAAATGCATTTTTACAGTCCTGCTCCGATGGATTATCGCCACTCGCCGAACTCGCGGCCAAGATCCCGGTTCTGTGCTACGCCCTCGCCGCCAGCCCCACTCGAGTTCGGACAAGCACCGAGCACTCATCGACCATAGAGTTTTCTCTCCTCGTAACGGTCGCGGTGGTTGCAGGCGCACTCACAGCTTCCACATGGGTCCCTACTCGACCGACAGACTGGTGGTTCATCGTAGCCGTTGGAGGTCTCGGAGCAGTGGATCAGCACAACAGCACTGGGGCGTTCCGCCATACGTCTGTTGCCGTCGTGGCACCCATCGAGTACACCATGCTGCTTTACGATACCGTAACCCACTAAGTCGCGAGTCGGGAGCGAGAAGTGACACACTCACGTTCGTGAATAGTCTTTATCTTCAGCTCGTAGGGGTCGCTGCGCTTTGGGGCGGTACCTTCATCGCAGGTCGAATCGCTGCACCGGAACTGCCGCATTTCACCGTCGCTGGTCTGCGTTTCTGGGTGGCGTTTGCTATCCTCGCCCCCTTACTGATCGCCGTCGAAGGTCAATTGCCCCGGTTTCGACCCCGCGATCTAGGCTATACGGCGCTGCTCGCCTTGTTCGGGCTCGTGCTCTATAACCTGCTTTTTCTCGGTGCACTCGAGCTGATCCCCGCTGGTCGCACGGCACTCGTCGTAGCGCTCAACCCAACTTTAACGGCGCTCGCTATGGCGCTCGTTTTCGGAGAGCGACTGCGAGGCCATCGCTGGCTCGGCATCCTGCTCGCGCTGACGGGCGTATGGATTGTCCTCTCCAAAGGCGACCCTTCACTACTGCTACAACGCGCGGGGCGCGGCGAATGGTTGATGCTAGGGGGTGCCTGCTGCTGGGCGATCTACACGGTGGTCGGTCGACACACTCTAGGCGGCGAGCCTGCCTTTTCACCACTCGCACTGACAACTGTCGCCATCCTTTGGGGAGCCTTAATGCTGACGGCGGGGATACCCTTTGAGTGGGATGCCTGGCGAGCTAACGAGGTTTCCGCCATGGCTAGGGCGTCGATCGTCTATCTCGGAGCCGGTGGCACGGCACTTGCGTTCGTGTGGTACGCCGAGGGTCTTAAACGCCTCGGGGCGGCGTGCATAGCGGTATTTAATAATTTAGTACCCGTCTTCGGCGTAATGTTCGGCACATTGATGATAGGTGGGCTCGTCGCCATCGCGGGAGTGAACTCACGAACTGGGGTAGACGGCGGTAAATCAGTAAGTTGCGAGAGGTCGCGGAGAAATGGTTTCATAAATGCGCCATAAGCGTCACTAAAAATGAATACACGACACCATTAAATTATTGATTTAACTATATTTTTATTTGTCTGGTCAATCCATAACCAAGTCAACAAAAACCGCGTGAAATGCCGCGATTTTTCGCTTGAAAAACCCCCTATCCACAACGTTATCCACACCCTCTGTGGACAAATCAAAGTCACCCTCACTAGCGATCTGTCGGGTCGCTCTCGACACGCCCTTAAGGCGGACGTTCGATTACCGAGCTGATACCGACCCTACTCCTGTACCCGGTAGTCGGGTTTCGGTTCCGTTTGGGCGGCAACAGCTCGTGGGCGTCGTAATTTCGCTCGAGTCCGAATCCGACGTGGGTGAGAGTAAGCTGAAGGCGATTTCGAAAATACTGGATCTAATCCCCACGTTCAGTACGGCACTGTTGCACTTGTTGCGCTGGGCGGCGGAATACTATCACCACCCCATCGGCGAGGTAGTCGCCGCTGCCTTACCGAAGCTGCTGCGCGAAGGTGCGACGCTCGCGGCTCATACCGAATACTGGATCGCGACCGAATCCGGTCGCGTGGCACTGGCTGTGGGGAAACTCAAACGAGCGCCCAAACAACGTGCGCTACTCGAGCAAGTCGCTGCCACTCAGTCCAAAGGACTCGAGGCTTGCGAGCTCGACGAGCGATTGCCGGGGTGGCGAGATGCTGGATACACCTTGGCCAAACGTGGCTGGCTTCGATCTGTGTCACGCGAAAAAATTTTTGAGCCTACTGGTAACGATACTGTCGGAAATTCCCCGGCTGTCGACACTCCGCTAAAGCTCTCTGCGCAACAGCAAGCCGTGCTTGAGGCAATTAAGAACGAGGGGCACACGGGATATCGGGCATGGCTACTGCACGGCGTAACGGGCAGCGGCAAGACCGAGGTCTATCTACGCCTTGCCGAGCAGCAGCTACAACTCGGTAGGCGCGCTCTCATGCTGGTCCCTGAAATCGGGCTAACCCCACAGCTCGTCAGGCGGTTTGCACAACGATTTCCGCAGACACCACTCGCGGTCCTACATTCAGGACTCACGGACGCGGAGCGACTCGCCGCTTGGCGCGCGGCGCATAGTGGATACGCACAACTCGTGATCGGTACGCGCTCCGCGGTCTTCGCACCCATCCCCGAGCTCGGAGTCATCATTGTCGACGAGGAGCATGACGCGTCGTTCAAGCAGCAGGACGGTGGATTTCGTTACTCGGCGCGTGATCTCGCTCTCGTACGCGCTCACTCGCTAGGCATCCCGGTGGTGCTTGGCTCCGCAACGCCTTCACTCGAGTCACTACATAACGCCGCCTTAGGACGACTCACTCGACTTTCGCTCCCGGATCGCGCGGCCTCGGCGATGCCGCCTACCCTGCGACTCGTCGACGTACGTCAGGAACACGTGCACGCCGGACTCTCCTCGACAGCCGTGTCGGCCATCCAGCGTCACCTTGCGGCCGACGGTCAGGTGCTTGTTTATATCAATCGAAGGGGTTACGCGCCGACCCTCGCCTGCACAGCCTGCGGGTGGATCGCGCCCTGCCAATCCTGCGATGCGCGCATGACCGTTTATCGACAGATGGAGCGATTGCGCTGCCATCATTGTGGCGCCGATCGTGAGTTGCCGCGCCAGTGCCCTCAATGCGGCTACGCCTTGAAAACAGTCGGTCAAGGTACGGAGCGCGTCGAGGAAAGTCTCGCCCAAAGTTTCCCGGGCGTCGGCATCGCGCGACTGGATCGCGACGTGGTCCGCCGCAGCGACGAGCTCGAGGCCGTCGTAGCCCGAGTGACCGGCGGCGATGCGCGCATCCTGGTCGGTACCCAAATGGTGGCAAAAGGTCATGACTTTCCGTCGCTGACCCTAGTGGTCGTGCTAAATGCCGATCAGGGACTTTTTAGTGCAGACTTTCGAGCAGCCGAGCGTCTTGCGCAAACTATCGTCCAGGTCGCAGGACGCGCAGGTCGGGCGACTCGCCCCGGCGAGGTGCTCATTCAAACCGAGTATCCCGAACACCCGTTGCTCGTGGGTCTGCTCACGGGAGGCTACGACGCGTTTGCCGCTGCGGCACTCGAAGAGCGAAAAATCGCGGCTTGGCCGCCCTTCGCACGGCTCGCTGCACTGCGTGCTTCAGCCACCGAGGCCGAGACAGCAATCCGATTTTTAGAGCAGGCTAGGCGCGCAGCCCGGTTTAATAAGGCCAGCCCAGTTCGACTGCTCGGCCCTGCGCCGGCAGCCATGGCCCGGCGCGCTGATCGTCATCACGCCCAGCTTCTGATCGAGAGCCCCGATCGTGCGGCGCTACATCGACTACTTGAGCAGTGGCTTCCGGCAATCGAGGTCCTGCCTGAGGCGAGACGGGTTCGTTGGGTACTCGACGTGGATCCGCTCGAACTGTTCTGACGGAATCTTTCGACCCGGTAGAATCGCGCCCGTGAAAGAGGATCTGCACATCCTGCTCCGACGGGCGCTTCAGTCCCTCGAAGGCTCACTGCTCTCTGGACCCATCGATCCAAAACTCATCGCCGTGGAGCGGGCTCGTGATTCTACGCACGGCGACTTCGCATCGAACATCGCCATGCGCCTCGCCAAGACCGTCTGCAAACCACCGCGCGCAATCGCGGAGGCGATCATCGCTGCACTGCCCAGATCACCTATTGTCGAGCGCATCGAAGTCGCAGGCGCGGGGTTCATCAATTTCTTCCTCGTCAAAGATCTCTACGCTCGCGAGCTTGTTCTCATTCACGAGCAGGGCGAGTCCTACGGACGTCACCGTCCAGAGCATCCACGTAAGGTATTACTCGAATTCGTCTCCGCCAATCCCACCGGCCCCTTGCACATCGGTCACGGACGACAGGCGGCCTTCGGTGACACTCTCGGAAATTTGCTCGCTGCGGCAGGTGATGTTGTTACGCGGGAGTACTACATCAACGATTCGGGCCGTCAAATCGACATTCTCGCGGTTTCGGTCTGGGTGCGTTATCTTGAAGTCTGCGGTGAGGAGCTAAAGTTTCCTGAGAATGGTTATCGTGGCGATTACATTCGGCCCATTGCTGAGGCGCTTCACCAGCGCGAGGGTATAGCACTAAAATATTCGGCGGCGACCGTACTTGCCGGGTTACCTGCCGATGCGCCTGACGGTGATAAAGAAAAGCATATCGATGCTTACATCGTGCGATGCCGCAATCTTATCGGCGAAAAGGCTTGGAACAGACTCCTGCAAACGAGTGTCGCAGCCATGCTCGAGGAGATCCGCAACGACCTCGACGGCTACGGCGTACATTTCGATAACTGGATTTCCGAGCGTGCGTTCACGCACGGGGGTGCCGTCGAGCGTACGCTAGAGCGGCTGAGAAAATACGGTCTGCTCTACGTCCAGAACGGCGCCGAGTGGTTCAAGGCTACGCTCTTCAACGATGATGAAGATCGTGTTGTGGTTCGCGAGAACGGTGTTAAAACTTATTTTGCTTCCGATATTGCATATCACCTTGACAAACGCGAGCGTGGCTTCGATCGGCTCATCGACGTTCTGGGTGCCGATCATCATGGCTATGTCGCACGGGTACGCGGCGGACTGCGGGCCTTTGGTCATCCTGGCCATTGCCTCGAGGCGCCGCTGATCCAGCTCGTCGCCTTGTTTCGTAATGGCATGAGGATGTCGATGGGTAAGCGTGAGGCTAATTTCGTCACGCTGCGCCAGCTACGCGAGGAAGTCGGTAACGATGCCTGTCGCATTTTTTATCTGATGCGCAGCAACGACCAATCACTCGATTTTGATCTCGACCTTGCTAAGTCGAAGTCAAACGAAAATCCGGTCTTCTACGTTCAGTACGCGCACGCCCGCGTCTCGAGCGTCATGAGAGAACTTACGGCGCGCGGCTTCACATACGATGCAGCGAACGCTCGTCGTACGGTACTCGAGCGCGGCGCAGTGCTGCTTGTAGGTCAACAAGCTGAGACTATGCTCTCCTGCGTATCCCGCTATCCCGAAGTTGTTCGGGAATCGGCAGTCCAGCGCGCGCCGCATGTACTCGTACACTACTTACGCGAACTCGCTACGACCTTGCATGCCTTCTACAATGCGGAGCGGGTGCTTGTACCCGAAGACGACTTGCGCAGTGCCCGTCTTTACGCGTTGCTGGCGGTACAGCGCGTGCTGCGTAACGGACTCGTTATTCTCGGCGTATCGGCTCCGGAGTCGATGTGAGTAAGACACCTATCGGCCGAGACTTCAAACGTTCTGGTCGACACGGCGATACCAGAATCAATTTCTCGCGCGAATTCTTCATGGGACTTGCAATCGGACTAATCGCAGCAGTCGCCGTTTTCTTCTGGCAGCAACAGGCCATGATGGATGCCCGCATTACTGCAGGAGGGAGCCAATCCACGCCCCGTCCGGCGCGTCGTGAATCTGCAGTCGCTACGGCAACAGAGCCGGTCCCCGAATATTACTTCTACGGAATGCTGCCGAAGGCCGAGGTCGTCGTCCCCGAAACCGACGCCAAAGCGCTCGTCCCTGTCGTTCCGAATACGCCGATTGAGCGGCCCGGGGTATACGTAGTACAGCTCGGCATATTCAAGAGCCTCGCGGAGGCAGAGCGACTGAAGGCGAAGTTGCTGCGCCTCGGCGTGCAATCCGCCGTCCAGCACATCACCATCGAAGCCGAGGTGCTGTACCGGGTACGCATCGGCCCCATTAGTAATCTCGACGAGCTGAATCGCACACGAGCCGCTTTACAGCGCGCAGAAATCGATATGGTAGTGATTCGGGTTGGCGACTAAGCGTCGCCGTCGTTCGGCACGCTTCGAAAATCGACGCCAAGCGCGCGCAGTTTTCGGTAGAGGTGTGTACGCTCCATGCCGACGCGCTTGGCCAGCTGTCCCACTTTCCCGCGGCACAACAGCAGCTGCTGCTGCAGATAATCTCGTTCGAAGTGCTCTCTAGCTTCACGTAAACCGAGCGCTAATAGATCTTGCTTGACCAGTGTCTCGGTAGGTGGCGCGATCTGCGAAAGTTCTCGTTCAACATCTCCTAGCGATACCTCTTCGGCACCCCCTTGCTGCAGCAACCGACGGGCCATCGTCTGCAGTTCTTGCACATTACCCGGCCACGGGTAATTTCTAAGGCGATTCTGTGCAGCGATGCTCAGGCGTCGGAAACCGAGCCCTTCGGTCTCGCCCAGCCGATCGACGTAATATCGAAGCAAATCGGGAACGTCCTCGGAGTACTCGCGAAGCGGAGGTACGCGGGCCACGGTAACACTTAGATGATCAAGCAAATCTCGGCGTAGCGACCCCTGCTCAATGTCCGGTTGTGCTGAACAGACTATGCGAGCCTGAAATATACGGAGCTTATCCTCACCGAGCCGCCTATAGCTTTGCGTCTTTAGCAGTCCGAGCAAGGCACGCTGCGCAGAAGCTGGAAGATCGCCGATTTCATTAATGAATAACGTGCCATCACCCGTCTGATCGATCACTCCGGTACCACCCGCCTTACCGAACAACATCTCCTCGGCGTCCGTTTCACGGAGTGCGCTCGAAAAGATTACAACGAAAGGCTTCGCAGAACGTGGGCCATGATCGTGTACGAAACGAGCAAAGGCCTCACGCCCGGTACCGAATTCACCCAAGAGCATTAGCGATAAATCACCATTTGCATGACGTAGTAACTCGCTACGCAATTGCTGAATCAGCCGACTCCTACCTACTGGCGCAGAAATGGACTCTGATTCGTTCTTGCCGATAACATTACGTGTCCACGCACCGTCGAGAGCTCGCTCGACGGTGCGTAGCAACTTGGTAAGCGACAACGGTTTCTCGACGAACTCTATCGCGCCAAGACGCGTAGCCTCGACGGCGGTATCGACGGTGCCGTGTCCGGACATCATCACGACGGCACATCCTCGCGCACTCGTTGACGACCATTCACGCAGGAGCGAGATGCCATCGACATCGGGCATCCAGATATCGAGGAGTACAAGATCGGGTTGAAAGCGCTGACGAAGCGCTCGAGCTTCGGTACCGTTTGACGCGACTTCCACGTCATAACCTTCTTCGCTCAGTATTTCTCTGATGAGCCTGCGAATATCCTCCTCGTCGTCCACCACAAGAATGCGCGCTGCACTCATGCCCGCTCCCTCCTCAGCTCCCCGTTACCTGTGCTAGGGGCTACCGTCCTTATCATGCGCCGAAACTGGCAACATAACACGGACCAAAGCGCCGCCCGAAGGACGATTCTCTGCCTCGATGCGCCCGCGATGGTCCTCGACAATCTTCTTGACGATGGCTAGGCCGAGTCCGGTGCCACGAGTCTTGCTCGTGACGTAGGGGTCAAACAACCGACCGATCATGTCGGATTGGAAGCCAGGGCCGTTATCCGATACCGTCATTTCGGCGAAATCCCGCTCCCCCAGATCTACCATCGAGGTTCTGATCTCGATCTCAGCCAATCGGACTTCCTCTAAGGCCTCCATGGCATTGGTGAATAAATTATTGAGAACTTGCCGTATGCGAGATCGATCTCCCTCGACTGGAACGATTATTCCAAGACGTGTAACGATCTCGATGGATGCCCCTTGTGATCGATAAAGGTCTGTCACCTCGGTCACCAGGCCATTCAGGTCGAAGGGTACTACCTGCATCATAGGAGCACGCGCGTACTCGCTGAAGTCGTTCACCATCTGTTTCATCGAATCGACTTGTTGCATTATGGTGTGCGTCGAGCGCTCGACCATATCGGCGTCTGAGCCTGAGAGCGCCGGTAACAACTTGTGGCGAAGACGTTCCGCCGAGAGCCGAATCGGGGTGAGGGGATTTTTGATTTCATGGGCCAATCGGCGAGCGACCTCACCCCAAGCTGCGTCGCGCTGCGCTTGCATTAGATGCGTGACGTCATCGAAGACGATCACAAACTGCTCTGAACCGCCTTCTTCTTTCGGAAGCGGAACGCAGGCACACACGAGTACCCGCGAGCCGGATTTCCCAACGACGGATTTACCAGACGTGCACTGCAATTCGATCTGTTCGCGCCAGTCGTCGCGCCCCGACGTGAAATGCAGGCGTAGCTCAGCAGCGAAAGCTGGAAGCAGACCCGTATCCACATCGACCCCCTTACCTAGGGAGCGCCCGACAGCTGCGCTGAGATCGGCTCCGAGGATGTTGCCCGCAGATTCATTGGCGCGATGTAAGACGAGATCTCGATCGACCGTAATAACCCCTGCGGACAAACGCGCCAGGATAATCGCCAGACGCTCGCGCTCGCGGTCGACGGCCTCCCGACTACTCTCCGTTTCCTCACGAGCGTGACGCAGGCGCTTGGTCATGTCGTTGAATGACTGTATGAGAAAACCCATCTCGTCGCGTGATGTCAGCGGAATTCGCGACCCGAAATCACCTTTCGCGACGGCTCTTGTACCAGCCATCAAATCCTGCACCGGCTTAAATAATACTTCGGCGGCGTAAATGGCGCCATAAATTGCACCGAGTAGAGTGACGAGTAGCACCATCGTCAACGTTACTCGGAAGCTGTACTTCAGTGGCTCGCGCAATGCTACGAGATCGCCATACTGCGAATAGGAGCGCTGCACAGCGTCAGTAAGCTCAGCGAACTGTCTCGGCAGCTGATAAACAATTACCGCATAGCGCGCATCGCCACTCATAAACGGCGATCCCGGAATCGGTGCGGCGGTGCGAATGATGTATTTAGAGTTACCCGTTGGCTCCAAACTTAAATAGGTAGCACCACCCAACACTCTCCGAACGAGATCGGTAGGAGGACGATCTGGTAAAGAATCCGGAACCTCCTGACTGACTGCGCCAATGATTCGTTCGGACTCTCCGTACAGGGTGATTTCACTTGCCCCCGTGCTTTGCAACTCTTCTTCAATAGCAAAAAGCGCAGCGCCAGCGCCTTTATTCGCGAGCGACGCAGCAAATCGCTCGGTGCGCTCGCCGTACTCGCGCATGCGCAGATCGAGTGCAGAGCGAGATAACACAACAGTGTCGTTGAGACCTTGCTTGATCTCGACCCGAAACCAGCTATCGATACCGCGATTCAAAAACTCGAGCGAAAAGACGTAAACCGTAAGTAACGGCAAGGCTACAAGAGTACTGAATACCAATACGGTTCGCGATGTAAGACGGGACCCGGGAATGCCGCTGCGATAAGCCGAAACGAGTTGGCCGATTTTCCGTACGAGCAATACGACGATTGCGGCGACAGCCACTGCACTCGCAAGCAAAATCCATGGCTGAAGGCGTCCGAATTGCTCAGAATTCTGTGAGGAAAAAAAAAGTGCAGAGAGCGCACCGACGACGACCGCGATCCAAATTGCGATCATGATTCGAGTACGACGACGACTCAGCGCGGCAGAGACCATGAGTACCAATCGCTCTCTCGTTGCCAGTCATCAGACCAGAACATGAGTACGCGTAGCGCATTGGTCAAACGCCCACGCCGTACACCTGCACGTACGCTGACCAGATAGTTGCCGGGCTCAGTAACCTGCGAAGCCACGAGAATCGGCCAACGTTCGATGCTGCCGATTGCTACGAGGGCTTCGCCTAGCGTGGCATAGGATTTCTGCTCCCCTTCGAGTAGCGGATCGCGCACCACATAACGCTCGCTGACTGAGTGGTAGCTAAGCTCCCGCTTCAGCTGCAATGAGACGATGTTTTCATTAATCCAAAAACGACGTTCGCGAGAAACCTCAACATCGACATCGTAAGAGAGCGATACACCGTCGCGCAGCACTCCGGCAGCATTTTGACTTGATGGATATCGCGTACGAACGTTCAATTCATAAACGCCGCCCACCACGCTCACGAACGCAGACTGAACTTCGAGCGCACCCTCTAGGGGATCAGCACGTACCTCCGGCCATTGCCAAGGCATCGCACCGGCAAGCCACAGACAAGCGGCGGTCATGAACCTTGCCGACAGACGACGTGCTTTTCTGCGCTCCGTGGTCATATGCCTTTGCCCCGGAAGAGGCAAGCATAATAGAAGCCGGCGGTAGACGCCTGGGTTGTCGCTCTGGACACGAGCCGAGAGCAGTGGTTCCCGACCTGCGATTCCATTACGTCTGCATCGACATTCATCCAAAGAATTCCCCACTTGCGCGAAGGCCGTTCGCAAACTCGCGCGCAGTGATGCTTCGACGTCCAGCGCGCTGTAACTCACTGATACCGAGCACGCCCTCGCCACAAACAACGAGCAGTAACTCGTCTTGCATCCCAAGAATTGCGCCCGCTGGTCGCCGTATTTCGTCGACTGCTGGTAATACTCGAGCTCGACGCACGCACACCTGCTCTCCGTGCTGCAGCGTCTTCGCAACCGGCCACGGTCTAAACGCCCGAACTTGACGCTCGATTTGAGCGGCCGAGCGCTCCCAATCGATACACGCCTCAGACTTCTCTATTTTTTTAGCGTAGGTTATGCCGACTGATGGCTGAGCTCGCGGCGTAATTGTGCCCAATTCGATACCCGCCAAGGCTTCAAGTAAAGCGGGTCCACTGAGAGTACTAAGCTTGTCAAGAACGGAGCTCGAATCATCTGTCTCTGAGAGGATCAGCGCTCGCTGCAGAAGAATCGGTCCTGTATCGAGCCCAGCATCCATTTGCATGATGGTGACACCGGTCTCTGGGTCTCCGTCAAGAATGGCTCGCTGAACGGGCGCTGCGCCGCGCCAACGTGGTAACAAAGAAGCGTGGACGTTTAGGCATCCATACCTCGGGATAACCAAAGCCTCCGGTGGCAGGATCAATCCATAGGCCACCACTACCAGCACATCTGGCCGCCAAACCTCCAGTATCGAACGGCCTTCCAGCGTACGCAGCGTCTGGAGCTGCGCGAGTGGTAATGAATGTTTAAGCGCAAACTCTTTAATTGCGCTTATCGACAACTTTCGGCCGCGTCCAGCCGGGCGATCAGGCTGAGTCAGCACGCCGACGATCTCGTGATCCGACTCAACGAGTGCTGCGAGCGGGGGTACCGAAAATTCCGGCGTGCCGGCGAAAACAATTCGCATGGGCATGAAAAACTGTCTTTAGCGACCGAGCGCCGTGCCTGCTTGGACCGTGTTGGATTTCTGCTTGGCGGCCCGGTCGCGACGCTCTTTTTCGAGCTTCTTTCGAATTCGGTCACGCTTCAGCGTAGAGAGGTAGTCGACAAACAGCTTACCCTCTAAATGATCCATCTCGTGCTGAAGACACACGGCACGAACGCCATCAAGCTCAGATACGAAGGTCTTACCCCCACGATCCTGCGCGCGAACGCACACGCGTTGCGCGCGCTCAACCTCTTCGAAAATTCCGGGAAGGGACAGGCAACCCTCCTCCATCACGCCAACGTTCTCGCAAGAGAGAATTTCTGGATTTATGAACACTAGGGGATCGCTGCGATCAGCGCTGCAATCTATCACAATGAGTTTCCTGTGAACGTCCACCTGCGAGGCAGCAAGACCGATCCCCGGCGCTGCATACATCGTTTCAAACATATCGTCGATCAACTTCGAGAGTGTGGCATCGAAGATAGTGACGGGTACGGCACGCGTCCGCAAACGCGGATCGGGGAATTCGAGAATATCGAGCAACGCCATGATAGGAGACCCCTGCCTGACAGGTGGTTTATCAGAGATAAGTATATCAGCGAGATTTCCCACCTTTTATTATAGCTCAACGAAAACGATGTGCTCTAAACCCCTAGCGCCCATGGTCACCTCGGAACACCATCGCTATGCCTATCCCCCGAGTCGACGCCGAGTGAAGGTGCCGCTTAGAACTCGATGCACTTGCGCGTCATCACATCGAGCTTCTCGCTGCCCAAGAATCCTAATACCCCGGCCAACTGTGAGCGTTCCGCGGTGCGCCCACCCTGCTTTTCGTCCGCGGAGACCACAACGTGCTCGAAATGCCTAAATTGGCGTTAGTCGGTAGTCGCATCCGACAGTCAAAGGCGCGCCCTCTTCACGAGGAAGCCCGCGATCGGCATCGATTCGGCGAGAAATACCAGAGTGCCTACAGTCGAAGGCCTCACCATCGCCGTCTGCGGAAAGATCTTGACCGCACCTACCCCGATACCTACGCCGAGCTCGCCGAGCGCATCCTCGAAACGGGCTTTCTAATCAGCGCATTGCCGCCTAGGGCCCTACCTTTGCCCCATCAACTCGTGCAATGTAATCGCATTATTATTAGTGGGCTATGGGTCGGCGACTTGGTCGTCGAGGCAGACGCTCGACGCGGCTCCCTAATCACGGCTTAGTACACCGCAGATCAGGGTCGCGAAGTGTTTACCGTACCCGGATCCATTGATAGCCCGCTTACAGGGGGATGCCACGGCCTTCTCCGGTAAGGCGCCAACCTCGCAGAAAATGCCACCAATGTTTTTCGGAACCCGCGATTTAATCAGTTAAATTAGTAAGGTAAGCCCTGTAACAGACCATCCCAGTCGCCTTCTCGGGAAGGCTTGTCGTTGGACAACTCTTCCGGAATCCTGTTAGATAAAGATGGCGACGAGCCAAAGGATCTCTATGCGCTCGTCGCGAGCACTGGCATTCAGCACATCTGTATCGACCTTGCTCCTCTCCCTCAAGGCCGAGGGCGTATCGCATCGGACTCAGAGGGTCGTTTGTACAGAATGTTCCATTCAGCCCAAACCCGGTGACCCAAATGACCGTTAATGGCAGCGTCCTCGACATACTTCTATATGTGTTCAACCGATATATGCTGGCGGAGGCGTCCGAGGTGCCCGAGCGCGATGCCCTCGCAGAAGACCTCGAGCGGGTCGGGTTCCCCGGAGATAACGTCGAACGCGCCCTCGACTGGCTCGCGGATCTGGCACACGAGCGTCACCGGCCTTCGCTCACCGACTCTAGGCCCCGCGCAATGCGGGTATTCACGGATGCAGAACACAATCACCTGCCGGTGGACTGCCGCGGTTACCTCCTCGCACTCGAGAGCACCGGCATCCTCTCGCCGCAGCAACGCGAAATCGTCATCGAGCGCTTGCTTGCACTCAACTCCTCCGAACTCGATATCGACCAGTTGAAGTGGGTTGCCTTAATGGTTCTCTCCAGCCAGCCCGGCGAAGAACTCGCGTGCTCGCGCATGGAGGATCTCGTGTTTGATCTGCCAATCGAACGGCCTCACTGATGACCCTACGACGGAGCCAACTGAATGGCTGAACATCTCGTCATCGTCGAATCTCCGGCGAAGGCTAAAACTATCAAGAAGTATCTCGGGTCCAACTTTGAGGTGCTCGCCTCGTACGGTCACGTCAGAGACCTTGTCCCCAAAGAAGGCGCCGTCGATCCGTCCCGTCGCTTTGCGATGAAGTACGATGTTGTCGAACGCAACGAGCGTCACATCGGAGCTATTTCAAAAGCTCTGCGCAAAGCGAAGTCGCTTTATCTCGCTACCGACCCCGACCGCGAAGGAGAGGCTATTTCCTGGCATTTGCGCGAACTTCTTCGTGCCCGTGGCGATCTCGACGGAAAGGAAGTTCATCGCGTCGAATTTTTTGAAATCACTCGAAATGCTGTGCGTCAAGCAATCGAGGTACCGCGCGACCTGTCTCTCGATCTTGTCAACGCCCAGCAGGCACGTCGTGCACTCGACTACCTCGTCGGTTTCAACCTCTCGCCGCTGCTTTGGAAAAAAGTTCGTCGTGGACTTTCTGCTGGTCGTGTACAAAGCCCAGCGCTACGGATGATCTGCGAGCGTGAAGCCGAAATTCAAGCCTTCGTGCCTCGCGAGTACTGGACGCTCGAGGCACAGGGTGAATGCGAACAACAGACCTTCCCTTTAAAACTGGTCGAGTTCGACGGGTGCAAAGTCGAGCAGTTCAGTTTCCCAGATGTCGAACAGGCTCGAGCCGTAGAGAGCGTACTTTGTCGAGCGAGTAGCTCCGGGACGCCGGTTGGCGAAGCACCTTTGAATCCGCCTGGGAAACTGCACGTACTATCGGTCGATCGCAAGCAGCGCAATCGCAATCCTGCGCCACCTTTCACCACCTCAACCCTGCAGCAAGAGGCCGCCCGCAAACTGGGTTTCTCGACGCAACACACTATGCGTCTCGCGCAGCAGTTGTATGAAGGCGTTGATTACGGTGAAGGGGCGGTGGGTCTCATTACTTACATGCGTACCGACGCCGTTAACCTCGCAAACGAGGCTATCAGCGAAATCCGCGAAGTCATCGACCGAGTATACGGCGCAGAGTCGCTGCCCGAGTCGCCGCGCGTTTACAAGAATAAATCCCGTAACGCCCAAGAGGCTCACGAGGCCATCCGCCCCACATCCGCATCTGTATTGCCACAGATGCTCGAAGGCAAAATCGATGCTGATCAACATAAACTCTACTCGCTTATCTGGAAACGCGCGGTCACCTGTCAAATGACCCACGCGGTGTTCGACACCGTCGCCATCGATCTGCTCGCGGGCGCTGACGGTCCGCAGCGTCACCTGCTGCGGGCCAACGGCTCGATGCTGCTTAAGGCGGGCTTTATCGCGGTCTATTTGGAGGGGCTAGACGACTCATCCGACGATGAAGGCGATCGCATCCTGCCAGCTCTGAATGCGGGTGATGAAGTCAAACTCGTCAACCTGCGCGGCACTCAGCATTTCACTGAGCCGCCACCGCGCTACTCCGATGCTTCATTGGTCAAGGCACTTGAAGAACATGGTATCGGTAGACCTTCAACCTATGCATCTATTATTTCTACCCTCAAAGACCGCGAGTATGTCGATATGGACGGTCGACGTTTCATCCCGACAGATATCGGTAAGATCGTCAACAATTTCCTGAGCTCCAACTTTAGCGAGTACGTAGACTACGGTTTCACGGCTTCCATGGAGGACGAGCTCGACGCTATTTCACGCGGAGAGGAAGCGTGGACCGCCCCACTGCAAAAATTCTGGCAGCCGTTCATCGACCGGGTGGATCACATCGAGAAAACGGTTTTGCGAGTCGAGGCGGCGCAAGCGCGCGAACTAGGCATCGATCCGGTGAGTGGAAAACCTGTTTCCGTTCGTGTGGGTCGCTTTGGACCCTTCGTACAGATCGGTACTCGTGATGACGAAGAAAAACCGCGCTTCGCCGGTTTACGCTCTGGTCAGAGTATGGATAAAGTAACTCTACCGGAGGCGCTGCAACTCTTCGAGTTACCGCGCAAGCTCGGCATGAATGCTGAGGGTGAACAGCTCGAGGCCAATATCGGTCGCTTCGGTCCGTACATTAAGCATGGCAGTAAATACGCCTCGCTCAAGGCTGAAGACGATCCTTATACCATCACGCTCGAGCGAGCGATCGAAGTGGTCGCTGCGAAGAATCTCGCGGATACCAATCGCATCATCCAGGACTTCGGTATCGATAATATTCAGGTGCTGAACGGTCGCTATGGTCCGTACATCACCGACAAGCAGCGTAATGCACGAATTCCCAAGGATAGCGACCCAAAAACTCTAACGCTCGACGAATGCCGCGCTTTGCTAACAGCAGCGCCGCAGCGGCCCGGTCGAGGACGCTTCGGAGCCAAGGCTGCGAAAAAACCGATAGGCAAGAAGACCGCCGGTGCTCTTTCTAAAGCTAAAGCGGCTTCGGTGAAATCAGCTCGTGCCAAGGGGGTACCCAAGAAAAAGCAAGCCGAGGCCAAGAGCAAGAAAACGGCAGCGGACGCTGCCGACTGACGCGGGCCGGTGAAATACCGCCACGCGTTTCATGCCAGCAACTTCGCGGATGTGCTGAAGCACATCACACTGCTGGCGCTGTTGCGATCACTCACCAAGAAAGACAAAGGACTGTTACTGCTCGATATCCATGCCGGGCGTGGCCTCTACGACCTGTCGTCAGCCGAGTCGAAACAGGGTGACGAAGCCGCTGGCGGCATCGAACACCTGTTGCTGAACGCTGCGCAGGACAAGTCAAAATTTTCTGCCTCCCCTGAGATCGACGACTACCTCAAAGTGGTACGCGAGACGCGCCAGCGCACCGGTCATCGAAACGCTTACCCAGGCTCGCCACTCATTGCGGTCGCCACACTTCGGCCACAAGACCGGCTCACCCTGATCGAATCGCACCCCACCGAGCATGCAGCACTTCGAGAGGCGGTCAAAACCGCAGGCAGGCAGGCGCGCGACCGCGGCGGCTCACCCGAGTCGGTCAACATCGAGTGCGCTAATGGCTATGCGCGACTGAGCGCTTGGCTGCCACCCATCGAAAGACGCGCCTTGGTCGTGGTCGACCCGCCGTACGAGGACAACACAGCAGATTTCAAAGCTGCTGAGCGTTCGTCACAAGAGGCTTTGCGTCGACTCGCTAACGCTGTGATCGCAATCTGGTACCCCATCAAGCAAGCCAAAGAAACGGATGCCTGGCGTAGCCGGCTCATTTCGTCGTTGCCGCCGAAGGCGGGCGGTGAATCCGTGCCAGTCTTGACGCTCGAACTATGGATTCATCCGCTCGATAACCGAGTGAGTCTTAATGGCGCTGGAATGCTGATTATCAATCCGCCATTCCAGTTCGAAGAACGCGCTCGTCTATGGCTGCCGACGCTTCATGCCGTGCTCGATCAGCACGGCAGTGGCGACTGCGCCGTGAGATAACATCCGCCTCCATGATGGCGCGCCCCGACACTCCAACTAGCTCAAGCACACCCGACCGGTATGGCGTGGTGGGCCATCCGGTCGCGCACAGCCTGTCACCAGTCATCCACAGCCTATTCGCTGCGGCGACCGGTCAGTCGATCCAGTACGCCCGATATGATATCGCCCCGGAGAACTTCGAATGCGAAATCGAAAAATTCTTTGAGAGCGGTGGACGTGGTCTCAACGTCACAGTGCCGCACAAAGAGCGCGCTGCGCAATGGGTCGATGAGCTCACGCATCGGGCGCAGCACGCAGGAGCAGTCAACACGCTTGTCAAACTGAAAGACGGCCGCACACTCGGCGACAACACCGATGGCGCGGGCCTCATGGCAGATCTCGTGCGACTCGGTGTCGAAGTGAGCGGTCGTCGCGTGCTCATTCTAGGCGCGGGTGGTGCGACGCGCGGCATCCTCGAACCTTTTCAAGCGCGTAGTCCATCCGAGCTCGTGGTGGCCAACCGTACTGCCGAACGTGCTCGGGCACTCGTCGGCGAAAAAGGTTGCGGCTATGAAGATCTCGGAATTTATTTAAATCGTGGGGACTTCGATCTCGTGATTCACGCGACGGCTCTCGGACTCAGCGGTGAGGTACCGCAAATCGATTCGAGAGTGATCGGTAAGCACACCTTCGCGTACGATCTGGGATACGGAAAGCCCGATACGCCGTTCACCCGCTGGGCACGGCAGCGTGGTGCAAGCGGCGTGGCTCATGGTCTGGGTATGTTGGTGGAACAGGCCGCAGAATCTTTCAGCATATGGCGCGGAGTACGTCCCAATACCGCACCGGTCCACCGAAAGCTTGCCGAGTAAGCCCGCTCACTCGTCGTCTATTTTGAACACCCCGTGACGCCGGACGTACCAGACGAACAGCGGCAACTCCATCAACAGAAACGTGGCGATAGTGAAGCCGAACCAACCCACATCGGTGACGAGCAGGTCGAAGCGCTCGCCTGAGCCCCAGAAATTGAACCCGACCACTAGCAACGCGCAGGCGTTAGCGATGAGGTCGTTGATGGCAAGCCGATTTTGATCACTCCCAGCGAAGCGCGGATAGATGACGAAGTATGCGCAGGCTAGGATGGCCATATTGACCATCAGGACGAACTGTTCAGGGCTGCTCATCAGAGGTTCCGTACGTCATTAATTTTTTGCATTCTATCGCTACCGTCCCCTGAATCGCTTCTGTCCGGAGTCCGAATGACGTTACGCCTCGATCGCCGTCAACTCATCCACGCTGCCATGTTTGGGCTCGGCGCGCTGTCCCTTCCGGCCATGGGCAGCCTGCTCGCGGCGAGCGGCTTCACGCACGGCGTGGCAAGTGGCGAGCCCGATGCGGACTCTGTTCTGCTCTGGACACGGTTCGTCGCCGAAGGTGATGTGGGATTACGTGTGGAGGTCGCGAGGGACGTCGGCTTCAGCCGTATCGTGTCGGGCGGCGAGACCACCGCAGAAGTTCGGCGCGACTGCACAGCGCGGATCACCGTGCGCGGCCTCGAGCCTGGTCGCTGGTGTTTCTATCGTTTCATTACGCCCGACGGCTCGATGGGCGTGACGGGTCGCACACGCACTCTGCCTGTGGGCGACGTGTCCAAGTTCGGAATCGGACTTTTCTCGTGCTCGAATCTTGGCTTCGGCTGGTTCAACGCCTATGCCCACGCCTGCGAGCGCGGCGATCTCGACGTCATCGTGCACGTTGGCGATTACATCTACGAATACCACATCGGCAGCTATCCCGACACCAAATCTTTGATTTCGGGACGGCACATTGAGCCTGCATACGAGACGGTCTCGCTTGCCGACTACCGGTTGCGTTACGCGAGCTATCGGCTCGATCCCGATTTGCAGCGGCTGCATCAGTTCTACCCCATGATCGCGCAATGGGATGGCCACGAATTCACCAACGATGATTGGAAGGACGGCGCCGAAAATCATCAGCCCTCTACCGAAGGCGAATGGTCCGCGCGTAAAATCGCGGCCGAGCGAGCGTATCGCGACTGGATGCCCGTCGGCGACGCCAACTGGCGCGACTACCAGATCGGCTCGCTCGCTACGCTTTTCAAGCTCGAGACGCGCATCTCAGGTCGTAGCGCTCCGCCCGACCTCGAAGGTGCGCTCAAAGGTCGCGAGGATCTCGCCAAAGCACTCGCAGACTTCCGTGATGGCACACTCAAGTCGTCGGATCGAACCTTGCTCGGTACCGACCAAGAAAACTGGTTGAGAGAGCGTTTACGGCGGTCAACCGCCGCCAAGACAAGGTGGCAGGTCCTCGCACAACAAGTGCTGATGGGCGAAATCATCATGCCGCAGGAGTCGGCAAAGTGGATCTGGCCCGACAGCCCGGAGTACGTCCGTCGACGTCTGCGGGTTGGTCTGGCTGCGGCAAGAGCGGGTCTGCCCTACAACCTCGACAGTTGGGGAGGCTTTCCGGCAGCAAGGCAGCGTCTGCTCAAAGATGCCGCCGACGCGAATGCCAACCTCATCGTTCTGGCCGGCGATACCCATAACGCTTGGGCACAAAATCTATCGCTCGAAAAACAACGTGCGGGCGTGGAGTTTGTGACTCTTTCGGTATCGTCATCGGGTCTCGAGTACGACCTGCCCGGTATCGATCCGCTGGATATTGCCCGCGCCGTTACGGCGAACAACGTAGGTCTTGCTTACCTCGATGCGAGCCGACGCGGCTACACAGAGCACTCTGCTGACCCCCGAATCGGCGACGGGACAGTTCCATTTTCTTAGAACGGTCCGTGAGCGCAGCACGGCGCTTGACGGCACACAGGCGCTGCGCGCCGCGCGTGGTGCGCGCAAGCCCGAATTCATCTAACTTGGTACACTTTTTACATGACTCACGACCTCGTCACGACAATCTTTCTTGTCTTCCTCGGGGTAAGCCTGCTGCTTCAGGTATGGCTCGCTCGTCGGCAGATCCGTCATGTGAGTGCACATCGCGATCGAGTACCCGAGGGCTTCAGTGAAGTCATCAGCTACCAGTCGCACATCAAGGCAGCGGACTACACCTGCGCAAAGCAAAGATTTTGGCTGGTACAGCTGGCGTTCGGCACGTCGGCGTTGCTGATCTGGACGCTGGGTGGAGGCTTGGCCCTGCTCAACGAGAGTGTATTGAGCGCCTTCGGTGGCGAGGAAGCGGTCGCAGACAGTTTGCTTTACCCGGTTGCATTGGTGCTGCTGTTCACACTCATCGGCAACGTCGTCGAGTTGCCGTTAGAGTGGTATCGAAACTTTCGCATCGAGGAGAAGTTCGGATTCAACCGCATGACGCTGCGGCTGTGGATGAGCGACATCCTCAAGAGCACGCTGCTCTCTATCGTCATCGGCATACCCCTCATCGCCGCAGTGCTTTGGTTGATGGGCGCCGCAGGCCCTGCGTGGTGGCTATGGGCGTGGGGCCTTTGGATGGCCTTCAACCTACTGCTCATGGTCGTCTATCCATTGTTCATCGCCCCGCTCTTCAATGAATTCAAACCGCTCAAAGACGAGACGCTGCGTGCCCGAGTCAACGCTCTGATGCAGCGCTGCGGTTTCTCCGCCAAGGGGCTCTTCGTCATGGACGGCAGCAAACGCTCGGCGCAGTCCAATGCGTACTTTACCGGTATCGGTCGCTCGAAGCGCGTCGTGTTCTACGACACGCTGCTCGTACGCTTGTCGACCGGCGAACTCGAGGCGGTACTCGCACACGAGCTCGGGCACTTCCATCACAAACACATCATCAAGCTGATCGCAGGATTATTCGTGATGAGTCTGATCGGGCTCGCGGCGCTCGGCTGGGTCGCGCAGCAGCCCTCCTTCTACTTAGGGTTCGGCGTGACCCCGAACGCCTCAGCCTCCAACGATGCGCTGGCGTTATTGCTCTTCTTGCTGGTCTTGCCTTGCGTCAGCGTCGTTGCCAGTCCGCTCTCGAGCCGGCGATCACGCGCCTACGAGTTCCAGGCAGATGCCTACGCCAAAAAGCAGTCGAGCGGAGCAGATCTCGCCTCGGCCCTCGTCAAACTGACGGAAGACAACGCGAGCACCCTGACCCCGGACCCCTGGTATGTTCAGTTCAACTACTCGCACCCGCCCGTCATCGAACGACTCGCCGCCCTCAAAACAGTCTGACCCTCCAAGCCCCCCCTAGACCCCTTGGCCCCGGGACCCAGCCGGGCGGCGACCCAGCTGCGGTTTCGTATTGACCCATCTGCATTAATATGCATAATGTAAGCACTTTTATGAAGACTGACCTCCAACAAGCCGACCGCCGAAACGCCATCCTGCGCCTTTTGAGAGGCAGTTCTGTTCTCAAGCAGGGAGAGATCGTCGACCTGCTTAAACAGCAAGGTTTCCCGGTTACCCAGTCTTCGGTGAGCCGCGACCTGCGTGCCCTCGGCGTGCTCAAGGCGGGGGGTCGCTATCTGCCGCCGGATGCCACGCAGCGCTCGCTCGATGACTTCGGCACGCTGCGTCAGTTCGTCAGAGGAATTGCCACGGCCGGAACCTCACTCACTGTTTTGCGCACCACCGTGGGTGCTGCCCAGAGTGTCGCCATCGCCATCGACAAGGCGGAGTGGCCCGAGATCGTCGGAACGATTTCGGGTGACGATACCATCTTCATTGCTACTGACAGCGCCGCCACGCAGACGACCGTCGTCGCGCGTTTGCGCGAGTTATTCCGCGTCTAAGGATTTTCTTGATGTCCCAGCCCATCGTTCTCGCCTACTCCGGCGGCCTCGATACCTCTTTCCTCGTTCCCTGGCTCAAGGAGCAATACCAGCGCCCGATCATCACCGTCACGGTCGACACGGGAGGCATTGATGCCGCCACCGCTGAGACGCTGAAAGAACGAGCACTGGCACTCGGTGCCGTCGAGCACCATCAGATCGACACACGAGCCGATTACTTTGATCAAGTACTTCGTTTCCTCATCATGGGAAACGTCCGTCGCGGTCAGCTCTACCCACTTTGCGTCGGCGCCGAACGGGTCATGCAGGCGCAAACCATTGCGCTCATGGCCCGCAAGCTCAGTACGGGCAGCATCGCCCACGGCTGCACGGCGGCGGGTAACGATCAGGTCCGCTTCGAAGTGGCGCTGCGAACCCTCGCGCCTGAGCTTGAGATCATCGCGCCGGTGCGTGATCAGCATTTCAAGCGACAAGAAGAGCTCGAATTCCTGCGGAGCCGGAACCTTCCCGTACCACCTTTCGGGGCGGCGTACTCGATCAACCGCGGCCTCTGGGGCGTGAGCATCGGCGGTAAAGAAACTTTGACGTCGCAGGGCAGCATTCCCGATGACGCGTGGGTGCTCTCCAAAGACGCCTTCTCCAAGCCTCGAACTCCCGAGCGGCACACGGTGCATTTCGAAGGCGGCACCCCTTGTGGTCTCGATGGCAAGTCGCTGTCCCCCGTGGATGTCATCGAAACACTTGAAACTCTCGCGGGACCTTTCGGTATCGGTCGCGGCATCCACCTGGGCGATACCATCATCGGCACCAAAGGACGTGTCGCGTTCGAGGCCCCAGCCGCCGAAGTACTACTCAACGCACATCGCGAACTCGAGAAGCTTGTGCTCACCGCTCGACAGCAGCGCATTAAAGAAATGCTATCAGGACCCTACGGCGATTGGGTACACGAGGGTCAGCTCCTCGATCCGGTATGCCGCGACATCGAGGCCTTCTTCATTTCTTCACAGCAGCGAGTGACCGGCGTCGTCAATGCGCTCTTCCGACCGGGGTCGGTCTTCGTTGAGGGCGTGGATTCCCCCTGCTCGCTCATGGCCGCTTCCAAGGGTGTTTATGGTGAGGCCACAGGAGAGTGGACCGCTGCCGATGCGCTCGGATTTTCGCGCATCGTTGGGCTAACCGGTGTTTTCCATCGTCGCGCAGGTGAACTCGCGACAGCACAGAGGACTTCCAAGAAATGAGAACTATCGTCATCGACAAGATTGCCTCCGTCACGCAGGCCTGTGGCCTCGGGCAAGAGGTACGCATCGCTACGGAAAATCTGCCTTCGGAAGAAGGCGTCGTGGTGGTCGTGGAGGTCCTCAGCAATAAATCAAGCTACAACACGCTCGAGCTCACGAGCGGTCGCATGGCGAAAATTATTAAAGGTGACATCGTCGTCGGCGCTCTCGGTCATCGCAAAGCGCTCTTCGGTTATTCGGGGCACGTACCCAAAAAACTCGCGGCGGGCGATGTCATCCAAATACTCAATATCGGTGGCGTGCTCGGCATCTGCGATTCAGCGAACCCGAACCACGGTGCGCCTTTCGATTGCCGAGTGCTCGGCGTGGCACTGCACTTTCCCTATCTGGGCGAACGTATCGGCGTACCGGCACGAGCGGGTTATCAAAAACTCGACCTTGCTGCCACACTCGATTCTCAAGGCGTGCCAATCGTCGCCCTTGCAGGCACTTGCATGGACTCTGGAAAAACTGCAGCAGCCTGCTCCATGGTCGCCCGTATGCGGCATCGTAAGCTCGTGGTCGATTGCTTCAAAGCGACTGGGGTATCGCTGCGTCGGGACATTCTTGCAATGGAGGATGCTGGCGCACGGAATTCGATGATCTTCACCGACCTCGGCATCATCACCACGACCCGTGCTGTAGGCCCGGCGCTGACGCGGACGATGATCACAGAAATCTCTGCCAAGAAACCCGATGTTATTGTTTTCGAACTCGGCGATGGCATTCTCGGTACTTACGGAGTCGACTCGATCCTCGAGTGCGACGACATCCGCAAGGCACTCACCGGCGTCGTACTGTCGGCTAACGATCCAGTCGCCGCGTGGGGTGGCGTCAAGTTACTGCGCGAACGCTTCGATATCGAACCCTGTGCCGTAACCGGCCCAGCCACCGATAACGCGGTCGGTATCGACATCATCAAAGAACAGATGAAAGTCACCGCATTCAACGCACTCTCCGACGGTGCTGCACTTGGCGACTGCGTCATCGACGCCATTGGACTCGGAACACGATTCCCCGTGGTCGCCGCGTCGTGACTCGAACGCCCACCATCGTCCTCGGCGGCACAGGCTATGTCGCAGGCGAAGTGCTTCGTCTCGTAATCTGCCATCCGCGGCTCGAGCTCGCCGGAGTGATGTCCGACTCGCAGCCAGGGGAGTCGTTGGCGAAAGCATTCCCGCATCTCGCGCCGGTGCTAAGAGATTTGCGGTTTTTATCCGAGACCGAAATTGAAGGTCTCATCACCTCATTGCCGAAGAGCGCAGTGTTTGCTGCTGCGCCGCATGGCGTGAGCGCCAGCCTCATCGATAAACTCTTACGCGCCGCAGAAGCAGCTGGTACTCATCCCCATATTGTTGATATCTCGGCTGACTACCGCTATCGATCGGCTGAGACCTACACTGCCGTCTATAAACATACGCACGGCGCACCCTCTCGACTCAAAGATTTCACTTGTGCCCTGCCGGAGCATTTGTCGACACCGCCAACGCCTCATATCGCCCACCCGGGTTGCTTCGCGACGGCAACGCTGCTCGCGAGCGTACCGCTACTCTCTCTCGGGCTTGCCTCGCCGACCCTATTCGTCAACGGCGTCACCGGTAGTACAGGATCTGGTCGCGAGCCGGTCGACGGTACGCATCACCCGACGCGACATAGCGATATTTACGCTTACAACCCCCTCGCTCATCGTCATGCGTCAGAGATCACTGCGTGCGCCGCGGCAGCGAGCGGCATTACAGCAAATTTTGCGTTCGTGCCTCACTCTGGTCCTTTCGCGCGGGGCATCCACGTCACCGTACAAGGCAGCGTCGCGAGAACTCAGGATGGACTTGATAGTGAAACGCTACTCGCAAAGTTACGAAAATTTTATGAAGGCTCGATCTTTATTCGCATCGTTGGCTCCCCGCCGCGGCTAAAAGATGTCGTAGCGAGTAACTACGCACATCTGCACGCCACAACCGACGGCCGTACGCTCGCCGTCATGTGCGTGATCGATAACCTCACCAAGGGTGCCGCCGGTGGTGCAGTTCAGTGGATGAATCGGCTGCTGGCCTTACCCGAGTCCACCGGTCTCACTGCTCCGGCAGCGGGTTGGACCTGAAACGATTTACTTGAGTCATATAATTGAATGAGCCGCGTTGATCATCTTGCCCCGGTTTTTGCCCAGCACCCCATCGAAGTCCTCGATGCTGAAGGGGTTTGGCTGTATACCCGCGATGGTCGACGCGTGCTCGATCTTTACGGAGGTCACGCCGTCGCAGCGCTCGGCTACAAGCACGCGGGTTGGACGAACGCACTCGCCAAGCAAGCGAATGCCTGTAGCTTTCAGAGCAATGCGATCCCCATGGACGTTAGGGTACGCGCTGCAACTCGTCTTACACGCTTCGCAGGGGGGCATTTCGACAGCGTCTTCTTCGTCAACTCCGGTGCCGAAGCCAATGAGAACGCTCTGCGGATGGCATTCAAGATGACTCGTCGCTCCAAGTTAGTCGCCATCGAAGGCGCCTTTCACGGTCGTACCGCTGCGGCCGGTGCTATAACTTGGGGTGCAGATAAGAAATGGTATGAGTTCCCGCGTGCGCCGTTCGATATCGGCTGGATTCCGCGGCGCGACGTGAATGCCATCGCAAGCCAAGTCGACTCTCATACCGCGGCTGTCATCGTCGAGCCCGTTCAAGGTGTCGGCGGCGCGTTCGACATGGGCCGAGAATTTCTTGCTGCGCTCCGAACACGTTGTACAGAGACCGGGGCGTTACTCATTTTCGATGAGGTACAAATCGGCATGGGTCGCAGTGGTCAGCCCTTCGCCGCTAATCTTTATGAGGTCATGCCCGACATGATCACGACCGCCAAGGCTCTCGGTAACGGCTTCCCCTGCGGCGCCCTGCTGATGACGCCTCGCGTCACCGAAGTACTCAAGCTCGAGGGACTTGGCACAACGTTCGGTGGCGGACCGATGGCCTGCGCCGCTATCGAAGCCGTGATTGATGCCATCGAAAGAGAAAATCTTCTCGATAACGTCCGAAGGATCTCGAAGTATCTGCGCGATACCTGCACTGTAGGGCCCATCAAAGGGCATCAAGGCGCAGGCTTCCTGCATGGCCTCATTTGCTCGCGGCCTGCCAAAGAAATTCAGAAAATATTACTAGAGCGAAACATCTTGATCGGCACGAGTAGCGATCCTCATGTCGCAAGGCTACTTCCCCCGTATACGCTTGAAGAAAAACACGTCGATCTCCTGAGAGAGGCGCTGCAGGACCTATGAAACGCTTCATCGATCTCGCCGATTTTAGTCGTGAGGAGATCCTCGATCTACTCGCTCTCGCCCGTCGTCTCGAAGAACGCCCTGAGCCTCGTGCGCTCACAGGAAAAATTCTCGGGCTCATATTATTAAATCCGTCGCTGCGTACGCTCTCATCGTTCCAGGTTGGAATGATGCGACTCGGCGGTAAATCTTTCGTGATCACACCCGGTCAGGGGACCTGGCAGCTCGAAACACGCACGGGTGCCGTCATGAACGGTGCGGCTGCAGAGCACGTGCGCGAGGGTCTACCCGTACTTGCCTCGTACGCCGATGCGCTCGGCATACGCGCTTTCGCTGAGGGTAAAGATCTTCGGTACGATCTCGCAGAGACCAGCTTTAAGGCCATGTCCTCGGTCGTGGACAAGCCGCTCATCAATCTCGAGTCGGCTATGAATCATCCCTGTCAGGCACTTGCTGACTGGAAGACGCTCGAAGACTTACGAATCCCTCAACGTGCGAAGTTCATACTCACGTGGGTCAATCACCCGCGAGTGACACCGCTCGCCGTACCGGCTGCCACTGTGCACATGGCTGCACAGCGCGGAATGGAAGTCGTCGTGCTTCGTCCAGAGGGGTTTGCGCTCCCGCCAGAAATCATGGATAAGGCGCGTGGTGCCGCGGCCGCCTCAGGCGGCTCAGTGCGTGAGACTAAGGATCGGAGCGAAGCCTTCATAGGTGCACATGTGGTGTATGCCAAAGAATGGGGCTCAACCACGCACTACGGCGATTCCGTTAGTGACGCTGCACTTCGTGCGAATCTCGCCGACTGGTGCGTGCGCGAAAACTGGTTTACGAAATCAGCGAATGACTGCAAGTTCATGCACTGCCTCCCAGTGCGTCGTAATGTGGCAGTCGCTGATGAAATTCTCGATGGTCCGCGCAGCGTAGTTCAACGTGAGGCATATAACCGTTTGCCTGTGCAGATGTCGGTGCTGTACCGCATGCTTTCGACTAGAGGAGCCGAACGATGATCATGCATCGAGCCGACCCTGCCGCCGTCATTCGCGCGTTGCGTACTGCGGCGCCCTATATCCGCTTATATAAGGGCAAGATATTTGTCGTGAAAGCTGGCGGTGGCGTGTTCGGCGATCCAGATGCGACACGAGCGTTGATCGAACAGATCGCGATTCTTCACTCGCTCGGCATCCGCGTCGTGTTTGTCCACGGCGGCGGACCACAGCTTACAGAAGTCACCGCAAAACTTGGCGTGCCCACTCAAATAGTAGAGGGTCGACGCGTTACCGACGCACGCTCAATCGATGCCTCCGCCATGGTCCTGTCGGGGCTGATCAATACACGTATTCTCGCCACGTGCCGCGAACTCGATATTCGAGCTATCGGTCTCAGCGGAGTCGACGCGGGGCTTATCCAGGCACACAAGCGCGCACCAGTTAAACTACAGACGGGCGATGCCACCATCGATTACGGTTTCGTCGGCGATATCGATCACATCGATACGGATGTAATCCGCAACCTACTCGAAAACGGACTGATGCCCGTAATCTCTCCGCTATCAAGCGACGGCTCCGGTACTTTACTGAATATCAATGCCGACACGGTGGCCTCGGCAATCGGCGCCGCGCTTGGCGCCGAGAAACTTATTCTTTGTACAGGCGCTCCGGGCATTCTCGAGCGAGTGGAAGACCCCTCTTCGGTTATTTCGCATACGGATCTCGCCGGACTTGAGCGTCTGCGTGACGAAAAGTGCATCATCGACGGCATGCTCCCAAAAGTAAAAGCGATCGAGAGTGCGATCCGGGGCGGCGTCAAGCGCGTGCATGTCATCTCTTACAAATCGCTGGATGCCATCCTCACCGAAGTATTCACCAACGAAGGTACAGGCACTCTCGTCATTGCAGATATCAGTAAACTTGCGCCGGCTGAGCTCGCTGCCGGTGACGCCCCGAAGTCATGAGTCGGCTCTGGGACAAAGGTGCTCCGCTTGACGAGCGAGTGCTCTCCTTCACGGTAGGCGAAGATCATATGCTCGACGCGCGTCTCGTTCCTTACGATGCCCGCGCCTCGATCGCTCACGCACAGATGCTGAACGGTCAGGGTTTACTATCGGATGCCGACTGCGCAGCCATCGTGAATGGTCTCGAAGCGCTTTCGGCTTCTTATGTCGAGGGCGCTTGGAAGATTGAGCTTTCCGATGAAGATGGTCAGACCGCACTCGAACACAGACTTACCACCAAGATCGGTGAAGCTGGCGGTCGAGTACATCTTGGTCGTTCGCGTAATGATCAGGTACTCGCCGCTCTACGACTCTACTTGCGTGACGTCACCGAGCAGCTCGCTCGCGGAGCTGAGGATGTCGCCGTATCACTCGATCGACTCGCTTCGCGTCAGGGTAACGTCGAATTACCCGGTTACACCCACATGCAGCAGGCGATGCCAAGCTCCGTTGGTCTTTGGGCCAAGGGTTTCGCCGCTGAATTTCACGACGATGCGTCAGGTCTACGAGCCGTACAACGACGTCTCGGAAAAAATCCTCTTGGCTCTGCCGCAGGCTATGGCACGCCAGGGCTTCCTATCGATCGTGAAGCAACCCGCAAGGCACTCGACTTCGATGAGATACACGACCCCGTTACGGCGGTACAGCTATCGCGCGGAAAGGCGGAAGCACAGCTGTTGTTCGAGATCGCCCTGCTCATGCAGGACCTGGGCCGGTTCGCCGCCGACATCTGCCTCTTCTACACGCAAGAGTTTGCTTTCTTGGAGCTTCCCGAAGAGTTTACGACCGGCTCTTCAATCATGCCTCAGAAGCGTAACCCAGATGTGTTTGAACTATTACGTGGCCGGACAGCCTCTGCACATGGCTATCTCCTCGAAGCCCTTGGAATCTTCGCTAAGTTACCATCGGGCTATCAGCGCGATTTGCAGTTACTTAAGGCGCCACTCTTTCGCGGTATCGACCTCGCCCTTTCCAGTACCTCAATCATCGCACCGGCTATCGATGGTATATCCTTTAAGTCGCAAAATATCTTGATGGATCCCGCGATCCACGCTGCCGAACGCGCCAATGAACTCGTGATAAAGGAAGGTATTCCGTTCCGCGTGGCTTACCGTCGAGTCGGAGCTGAACTGAACGCGGCGGTTGCCCACGCTCACAAGATCAAAGATCAAGGCGAGAACTCGTGAAAGGACTTAAAATTTTATGACGTCCAGAAGCTAATCTCGTCGCGATAAATGCGAAAGCCCATGGCACGATGGTTGAGACACTCGGCATCTCGGTCACCGACTTCGGCGACGATTATCTGAAAGGTACGATGCCAGTTTCAGCACAAACCTGCCAGCCTATGCGTATTTTGCACGGCGGTGCCTCCGTCGCCTTCGCCGAATCTTTGGCTAGTATCGCTGCTAATTGGTCGCTCAACGACGAGCAAGCCGCCCTCGGACAGGAAATCAACGCCAACCATCTACGTCCAGCTCTCGAGGGCGAGATCGTAACCGGCACCACGCATCTGGTGCACGCCGGCGCACGCAGCCAGATCTGGACGATCGACATTAGCAACGAGCAGAGTCAGCTCATTTGTATTTCGCGCATTACCATGGCCATCATAAAATGGCGCTCATGAACGAATTTACGCGTATACCCGATCCGTCCCTGCTCACCTGGACGCACATCATCTACGGTTTGCATGCTCTATCCGTACTGATCGGCATAACGGGGCCGACTACGATCGTCGGCAGTTTTATCTTCGGTCTGCCCTCCATTGCTGCCGTCATCATGAATTATGCGCGTCGACACGATGTCCAAAACTCTTGGCTCGCCTCTCACTTCACATGGCAAATCCGTACCTTCTGGATTGCCCTTATCGCGAGTGCCCTCGTGCTCATTTTCTCGGCACCGCTAATGTTGGTGCTCGTGGGCTTTATTACGGCAGCAATTGGATTCCTAGTCATCGGGGCCTGGGTGCTTTATCGGGTAGCCCGTGGCTGGCTCGCGCTGCACGGCGCCCGAACAATACCTTCACCATGAGTCCCCGGGTAACGACGCAGCGATATCGAATATCGGCCATCTTGGCGCCCCTCGCCTTTGGCCCCATCGTACTCACGCTCACCGCCTGCGGGCAGACCGGGCCGCTGTACCTACCGGACGAACCGCCGCAGGCCATTATTAGAGAGTCCGACACGGCAACGCCGTCAAGGACCGCAGACGCACCCGCTGCCGTCCATGCCGAACCTAAGATTGAACTCGATCATCGACGATAATGAGAATTACTCGCGATACGACATTCTTCAATCACGCACTCACGGCAAAATAAGGTTAGGAAGCGGCTCTAGCGGTTGGGCGTCGCGTATAATTTGCGATGTTGATTTTCTTTACAAAAGGATTTGTTCATGAAGTCTGAAAAGCTCTCGCGCCGACAGTTGCTCGGTGCCACCCTACTAAGCCTGCCGGTCATTCCGGTTGTCGTCGAAACGGCATTTGCCCAGGTCAAACCTACCGCTGGCGCGCCACCTGTCCTTAGCCCTAACGATCCGGCTGCGAAAGCCCTTGGTTACATTGAGGACGCCACGAAAGTCGACAAAAAAGCCAACCCGAATCACAAGCCAGAACAGAATTGTGGTAACTGCTTGCAGTGGGCCGATAAAAATCGTAAGGCGCCGCTGGCCAAGTGCAATCTCTTCCCAGGTAAACTCGTGAAGAATTCGGGCTGGTGTAAGGTCTGGGTGAAAGCACCCGGCGTCGCCTGATTCGTCGCTTAAGAACCGCCGGGCCGCGTGGATTCTCCCGCGCCGCCCGGCGTTTTAGTTTACAGGCATGATTGCGGCTGCATGACTGCCAGCGCAACCCCCCCGACCGATCTCGTCCTCATCGACGGATCCTCGTATCTTTACCGCGCTTTCCATGCGCTTCCGCCCCTCACCAATTCGAAAGGTGAACCGACCGGCGCCGTACTTGGCGTAGTCAACATGCTGCTTAAGCTTATGCGCGAAACTGCGCCTGCGCGATTGGTCGTGGTGTTCGACGCGCCGGGGAAAACGTTCCGTGACGAACTCTTCGCAGAATATAAATCCCACCGGCCGCCGATGCCTGAGGATCTCCAGGTACAGGTCGAGCCACTGCTCGACATCGTTCGCGCGCTCGGACTGCCGTTGCTGCAGGTTTCAGGTGTTGAAGCCGACGATGTGATCGGAACACTGGCGCGACGTGCCGCGAGCTCCGGACAGCAGGTGCTGATCTCGACGGGTGATAAAGATATGTGCCAGCTCGTCGAACCGCGTATCAATCTCGTCAACACGATGAGCGGAACTGTTTACGACCGTGCAGGGGTAAAAGCAAAGTTCGACGTCTGGCCCGAACAAATCATCGATTACCTCGCATTGGTAGGCGACAGCTCGGACAATATTCCAGGCATCGATAAAGTCGGTCCAAAAACGGCTGCTAAGTGGCTTGGGCAATATCAAAACCTTGATCAACTTGTCGCACATGCCGACGAAGTGACGGGGAAAGTCGGTGACAACTTGCGCGCAGGCCTCGAGACACTCGAGCTCTCGCGAAAACTTGCAACCATCCGCTGTGATCTTGAACTATCTGCGGAGGCAGAGACGCTCGAACGCCGCGCGACCGACGAAGATACGCTGCGGACACTTTACGCGCGCATGGAATTCCGGGCGTTACTGCGCGCCCTCGTAAGCGATAAAGAATCCGAGGATTCCGCGGGAACGTTCGACGAGAAAAAAATCCCACAGGACGCACTGGATACCTCAGGGCTCGAGGTGGATCTCGAAATTACGAGTGCTCCTCGGCGCTACGAAACCATACTCGATCAAGCCTCCTTCGACCGCTGGTATCAGACCCTCGAGCGCGCTGAGATCTTCGCCTTCGACACCGAAACCACCAGCCTCGATTATATGATCGCGCAAATCGTTGGAGTTTCGTTCTGCATCGAGCCGGGAATCGCAGCCTACGTTCCGCTTCGACACGATTATGTCGGCGCACCTCCGCAGCTCAATCGTGATGAGGTCCTCGCACGCCTACAGCCGTTACTCGAAAGTGAGTCGCATCACAAGATCGGTCATCACCTAAAGTACGACGCGCATGTACTCAGTAATCACGGTATCACGCTACGAGGCATGCGGTTCGACACGATGCTAGAATCGTATGTGTGGAATAGCGTCGCTACGCACCATGATATGGATTCTGCGGCGCTGCGCTATCTTGGTCGTGCAACCATCACCTACGAGGATGTCGCCGGAAAGGGCGCGAAGCAGATTCCTTTTGACCAAGTGTCTATCGATCGCGCGAGCGAATATGCCGCCGAAGATGCTGATGTGACTCTGCAACTGCACCACGCACTTTGGCCAGCGATCAATCACCAACCCTCGCTCAAACGTCTTTACGAAGAATTTGAGCAGCCTCTCGTTACCGTACTTCAGCATATGGAGCGGCGAGGTGTTCTCATCGATCGCGAAATGCTGCGTCTGCAAAGCAGCGAACTCGCACGCCGAGCGGAGGAGCTCGAGGCTGGGGCGTTCACCAAAGCTGGCACGGAGTTCAATCTTGACTCACCAAAACAGCTGCAGCAGATTCTCTTCGAGAAAATGCAGATTCCGGTACTGCGAAAAACGCCGACCGGACAACCTTCGACCGCGGAGGACGTACTTGAGGAGCTCGCTGATGCCTACGCACTGCCGCGACTGATCCTAGATTACCGAAGTATCGCAAAGCTTCGCAGTACCTACACCGAGAAACTGCCCCTCCAGATCAATGTACAAACCGGTCGTGTTCATACGTCCTATCATCAGGCCGTCGCACAAACCGGCCGGCTCTCGTCAACCGATCCGAATCTTCAAAATATTCCGATCCGTACTCCGGAAGGTCGTCGTATCCGTAAAGCCTTCATCGCGCCACCGGGGTACGTCTTGCTCGCAGCGGATTATTCACAAATTGAGCTGCGTATCATGGCGCATCTGTCAGGAGATGCTGGACTCCTCAGCGCATTCGCGGACGACCGCGACGTACACCAAGCAACCGCGGCCGAAGTTTTTGGTATATCACTCGAATCCGTTACCGCCGATCAGCGGCGCTCGGCCAAGACCATTAATTTCGGGCTCATTTACGGCATGTCCGCTTTCGGACTTGCGCGACAGCTCGGCATCGAGCGTAGTGCCGCGCAAAGATATGTGGATCTCTATTTCGAGCACTATCCGGGCGTGAAGGCCTACATGGATCGCGCTCGTGAACAAGCCAAAGACGTTGGCTTCGTCGAGACGGTGTTCGGTCGCCGGCTGTATCTACCTGCTATCCGTTCACGCAATCGCGCGCTGCAGCAATACGCCGAGCGCAGCGCCATCAATGCACCCATGCAAGGCACCGCAGCGGATCTCATCAAGCTCGCCATGATTCACGTCGACGCCTGGTGCGAACGCGAGGCTGCAACCGACGCTCGACTCATCATGCAGGTGCATGACGAACTCGTACTCGAAGTGCGCGAGGGCGCGGTCAGCTCGGTTACCGAGGCCGTCCGAGGCCGCATGACCAATGCCGGGTGCGGAGCCCTGCGCGTCCCGCTCAAGGTGGATATAGGCGTCGGCCAGAACTGGGACGAGGCCCACTAGTCAGTTGTGCCCCGAACAGCTTAGAAGCAAACCGATAAACCGCTGTTCTTAAAAAGCTTTTTTTGGAACTTTTCGGGTCTCGATGAATCTGAACATTGGACCACTGGCGGCCCCCGCTTTTTATCCCTCCCTGAGCGGGCCCCGGCCACAAGACCTACGCCGGGTTTGTCTACCCCCCCGTCACCGTAAGGTTTTGGGGGGGGGTTTTCCCCGAGCGTTCGCCCAGAGCTCACCAAGCCGAGCTCTCGCCTCCTCAACGCCGAGCCCCGAGTGGGCAGAGAACAACTGTGCGGTTACCACATCGCCCAATCTGTCTTGGGCCCCCCGCAAGGCCTTGGCTCGCTCGGCTTGATTGAGTTTGTCAACCTTGGCGATCAGCACGTGAATTTTCCGACGGGATGGGTCAGCCCAATCGATCAGCCCAAGGTCTTCATCCCCCAAGCCGTGCCGGCAGTCGACGATGAGCAACAGGCCACGCAGACTCGCCCGGTCCCGCAAGGCATCAAGCAGCGGAACCCACTTGCGGCGTTCTTCTGAGCGCATGTTTGCATAGCCATAGCCCGGTAGATCGACGATGCGATGACCGGATTCGAGCTCAAAATAGTTGAGCAGGCGGGTCTGTCCCGGAGTCTTACTCGTTCTAGCTAGCGCTTTGCGCCCAGAAATGGCGTTGATGGCGCTCGACTTACCGGCATTGGACCGGCCTGCGAAAGCGACCTCGGCTCCCGTATCGACCGGAAACTGGACGGGTATGGCTACGCTTAATAAGAAGTTCGCCTTGGGAAAACGCGACACGTCAGGACCGCCCGCACAGGCACGAAAAAAGGTGGATAGTGTAAACTCCCGCGCTCGAAACTGAATTTCGGAGCTTTTTTCAGATGTCCATTGTCAAGCGCTTTGCCGCTACCTTGGCAACCACTGCCTTAGTTGCCCTCATGGCCCCTGCGGCTCTAGCTAAAGGCAATGCCGAAGCGGGCGCTACTAAAGCTGCGGTCTGCGCTGCTTGCCACGGTGTTAATGGCAACAGCGTTATCCCTGAATGGCCGAGTCTTGCCGGACAAAATTCTGTTTACACTCAAGAACAGCTCCGATTGTTCCGAGCGGGCCACCGTAATAACCTCGTGATGTACCCTCTCGCCATGACCCTCACAGACGAAGACATCGCTGATCTTGCAGCCTACTTCGCCTCGCAGACGCCAAACGGACTTGAGGCAGATCCCACCAACTATAAATTGGGTGAAGCTCTTTACCGAGGTGGCGATCGAACGCGCAATGTGCCATCTTGCACCTCGTGTCATGGACCAGCGGGTCTCGGTAATGTAACGGCTGGCTACCCCGCTCTGCGGGCGCAGCACGCCACCTACACGCTCAAGCAGTTACTTGAGTACGCCAACGACCAGCGTTACGTCGATGTCGCAACCGGTGCGCCGGCCAAATCCCGTAATGGACACATGATGTCCTCAATCGCAAAGCGCCTTACCGAAGAAGACAAGAAAGCTCTGGCGAGCTACATCCAAGGCCTGCGTTTATGACTGCGCTGCGAGCGGCATGGATGGCTATCGTTAGTGCCGTACTGATCATTACATCGGCCGCACCGGTGATCGCTGCCGAGGCGCAGGGCGCAGCTCACGGTCTCTCGCGCTGGCAGGAGGGCAAACACTATCGCCGGCTGTCCCCCGAGATTCCAGTCAATGTCGCTCCGGGTAAAGTTGAGGTCATCGAAATTTTTTGGTACGGATGTGGCGCTTGCTATACGCTCGATCCCTTTCTCGAGCGTTGGAAGAAAAACGGCAAATCTGCTCACGTTGAGTTCGTTCGTGTTCCGGTGACTTGGAATGCTGGAGCGAAGTCACATGCCCGTCTGTATTATACGCTGCAAGCGCTCAAGCAAGACGAACGCCTTCATACCAAAGTATTCGATACAATCTTCCGTACCGGCAACGGTCTTCTGAGTCGTGATGAAGCGTCAACTGCGAATATCATGGTCGATTGGGCAAAACAAAACGGGATCGAGGAAAAAGCGTTTCGTGATGCCTGGTCCTCCATGTGGGTCAGTACCAAAGTTCGGCAAGCAGACGATCTCGTACGCCGGTATCGCGCGGAGGGTACGCCTTTCATGGCGGTCAATGGTCGTTACTCCACTGATGTAAATTCGGCAGGAGGAGTACCGCAGATGTTAAATCTAATCAACGACCTCGCTAATTCTGAGAAGGCTCGCTGAGCCTCAAACGAGAGCGATTTTCTCTAGCATCGGCGTATGTGGTTCGGTTTTCGGATTAGATAATATGGGATGGAACCGCGAAGGTCTGTGCGTCAGCTTGTCAAACTGAAGTATGGGCCCAACAGCTACAACAACTTGCCGGCTGAAGATTTCACAAGCTGTTCTTTCAGCGAGCAGGTACAAGATCGTCACCTTCTGTAGTCGGGAGCGTCCGATCCTGTAAGGATATTGATATGACATGGGGCTACTTAGGTTTAGACTACGAGATATGAAATATCCTCTTCTCAGTCATGTTCGCGGGTTGTCCCTCGCTCTAGCCGCCGTTTTGGTCACTGCCGCCTGTGGGGGCGGTGGTGGCGGATACGGTGGCAGTAATAACAGTGGGGGCGGTGGGGGCACCGGATCCACATGCTCTTTGGCGACCCGTCAAAATTGGGTCGTCTCACAGATGAACGAGTGGTATCTCTATCCTGAGACGCTGCCAACAAATATTAATGTCGCGAACTACGCCTCTGTCGATGCGCTCATCAGCGCCCTGATCGCTACGGCGAAATCGCAGAATAAGGATCGCGACTTCACCTACATCACATCGATCGCGCAGGAAAACGCCCTCATCAATTCAGGCGCAACAGCCGGCTTCGGCATCTTGCTGTATTACGATCTGACAGCTCGCCGCGTTTTCATACTCGAGGCTTACGAAACCGCGCCAGCTTACGCGACAGTCAACATTGATCGGGGCGACGAGATCATCGCCATCGGAACCTCTGCGAATGACATGCGCCTGGTGTCAGCCATCATCGCAGCCGAGGGCCGTCAAGGCGTTTCGAATGCGCTCGGCCCGAGCACGGCGGGTCTGATCCGAGTGCTCCGGATCGCACGCGGCTCGGTTGTTCGAGACGTCACCGTTGCGAAGGCCGATTATTCTTTGGAGCCGATTTCGCCGCGCTATGGCGCGCGGATCATCGATTACGATGGCAAACGCTACGGCTACCTCCACCTTCGTACCTTTATCGTCAGCGCTGCGGAGGATCGACTCAAAGAAGAGTTCCTTAAATTCCGTAATGCGGGGGTCACTGAAATCGTCATCGACTTTCGGTACAACGGCGGTGGGTTGGTGCGCGTTGCCAACACCATGGGTGATCTCCTTGGCGGTAACCGTCAAACCAGTGAAATTTTCTCTACTACGGTTTTTCGAGCTTCGAAAGCATCCAATAACTCGACGCAGCGATTCTCACCTCAACCGCAATCGATATCACCCACGAAGTTGGCGTTCATTACAACCTCATCTTCCGCGTCAGCCAGCGAACTCGTGATTAACAGTTTCATCCCGTACTTTAATAATCAGCTTGCCTTGATCGGCGGCAATACCTTCGGTAAGCCAGTGGGTCAGATCGCTGCGGATAACTCGGCATGCGATGATCGACTGCGGGTACTCGCCTTCACCACCCAGAACTCGGCGAGCTCCGATGCGTATTTCAATGGGCTCGCGGAAGCGGTCAAGGCTAGCTGTCGGGCTAACGATGATTTCACCCAAGCACTCGGCTCAACCCTCGAAGGATCGACCCGACAAGCGCTGGACTGGTTACAGGGCCGCGCCTGCACCCCGATACCGGCCACATCAGCTCAAGCCGCAGCGGCCTCAGGAATCGGCCAAGGTACAACCATTGAAAAGGACACCGATCTACAGCTCGAGCCCGTCCCCGTGTCAGGTCCGCCCACTCCGGCGCAACGCGAGATCCCAGGGCTGTTTTGAGCTGTAAAAAACGAGTCATCTCGGCTTCACTCATCGTCGCGCTTGCGCCTTTTTTAGGGGCACCGAACTCTTTCTCCGCTAGTTCTCGAACAGAGGAGCAGCTTCTAGCCTTCGCCGAGCCGCAGCGTGCACCCGATTTACCGATCACACAACTGATCGTTCGTTTTCGTGACGATGTGGCTGCAGGTCGCCTCTCTCGACCCACGACGTCACGGCTCGACTCACTATCGAGTCGTATCGGAGAACGGCTTGACTATCGCCGCCCTACTGCTGATTTTTCACATGTACTTCGCTTTGCCGAACCGCTACAACGGCATGCCGCCGAACGCATTGTACAGCGCCTGAGACTTGACCCGACGATCTCGAGCGTAGAAATCGACGAGTACGTGTTCCCCTTTCTCGAGCCGACTGATCCATTTTGGACGGATTCACGAGAAGTCCTTTGGCATCTGAAGGCTCCTACCGTCGAGCGTCCGGGCGGCGCTAATCTACCTGAGGCTTGGGATACCTCCGTCGGCCGCAATGTAGTCGTCGCGGTGATCGATACCGGAGTCACCACACACCTTGATCTCGATACCGGCATCATCCGCGGCCATGATTTCGTCTCAGGCGACAGTAGCGGGAGCTTTCTTGTCGCAAATGATGGTGACGGACGCGATGCTGATCCTGCGGATCCGGGCGATTGGATCGATGAGGATGATCTGACTAAGGCCGTATTTTCTGGTGGGACCTCGCCTTGTACCAAAGCGAATAGCTCATGGCATGGTACGCACGTCGCCGGCACGATAGGAGCGATTACGGGAAACAATGCGGGCGTCGTCGGTATCGCTCATGAGGGGAAGGTTCTCGTCGTCCGTGGTCTCGGAAAATGCTTTGGCTATGGCTCGGATATTACTGACGCGATCCGGTGGGCGGCAGGCGCTCAGCCAGCGAGCGGCGGATGGGCAGATTTTGGTATTCCGATCAATCTGACGCCAGCGCGAGTCATAAACCTCAGCCTCGGTTCCATTAACTCGAGCTGCTCGAGTAGTAGACAGAATGCTATTACTGCAGCGCGTGCAATGGGAGCAGTCGTCGTCGCTGCAACCGGTAACGGCAGCCGCGCCACAATCAGCTCACCTGCTAATTGCTCTGGCGTACTTGCCGTGACAGCTCACACGGTAGAAGGCGACAAGGCGAGCTACGCCAATTACGGACAGGGTACAACACTGAGCGCACCGGGCGGCGGCTCGTGCACGACATCTGTACTGAATTGCCTGCCACAAGGTAGCAGCGGCGCGGCGGGAACGATCTGGCGTCTCATCACCTCGACGACCAACAATGGGATCACGACACCGGGCACTGCGACTTACTCGGGCAAATCTGGCACTAGCATGGCGGCCCCGCACGTATCAGGTGTCGCAGCGCTGTTAATCTCCGCAATGCCAAACCTCTCCGTCGACAGTGTCGGAAATGTACTCACATCCAGTGCAAGGGAGTTCCCTGCCGGTACATTTTGCTTCGGTAAAGTCGACAGTCCCTGCGGAACTGGCATGCTTGATGCCACGCGGGCGATACAGCGTCTGGCTGCGTTGGCGCCTACCGTCACCGCTCAGGCGAATGCCGCAATCGTCGAGAATGGCTCGACGGTCATACTGTCCGGTTCGGCAACGCCCAAGGCGGGGGGCAATACCACCCTCGTCTTACGTTGGCAGCAGACAGCCGGCGCAACGGTGACCCTGAGCAGCGTAACCTCGACTCAAACCACCTTCACGGCACCGACTGGTTCGCGAATGACGTTTAGACTGACGGCAACTGATGGCGACGGATTCTCGGCGTCGCGCTCTGTTGATGTTCGCTCCAACGGCACGCCCGTGCTTGCTGCGTTACCGGCCGTCTCCGCATCTGCTGGAAACACCGTGAGCTTCCGGGCATCAGCCACTGACCCGGATAACGACCCACTCACCTACAGCGCCACCGGCCTTCCATTCGGGGCTACGCTCAACGCACGAACAGGCGAGTTTTTATGGCCTAACGCGACAGCGGGGACGTTTATCGTCTCCGTCACAGTCAGCGATGGGCTCGTAACGAGCGCCCCTCAAAACGTCACGATTACAGTGACCGCGTCTCGAGGCGGAGGCGGCTCGCTCGATCTCCTGACTTCGCTGATGTTAATCGCCGTCTTGGTGTGGTATCGGTCAGTTCGGCGCGAACGTTCCACTTGGGCTCAGAAATTATAATCTGCGATACACCCGTCATAAGCCTCACGCCGACGTTATCCAGCCGATAACCGATAATCTGCATATCGTCGATGGTGATGCGCTAGTACCAGCCGCTTGCTTTTTGTTTTCTCATCCCGTAGCTCTAATCTTCAGCTGTTATGAGCCGCGTGTCATCCCCGAAAATAGTGAGTATCGAGTGAGTTAGTAGGAGATCAAAAGACTTCTTGAGGTATAATAACTCGATCGGTGCTGGCTTGATCGAGAATCAGATTGAATACGATGTTGTCTCTGACGATGATCATCATTTTTTAAACTCATGCAGACTGATAGTTTCATCGTTTGAAATCTCGGTCAGTGTTCAAGAAACGGAGATCGTGTCTTTCGCATAATTCATACGGCGCCTGTTTCATCACATCTGCTTAATACTGACCCCTGTAGCCCACGTCTCAGCGATGGAAGTTCGATGGTTCTCGCCGTACGAATACGGCGATCAGGGTCTACGTCAATCTTACGTGCTGAATCGAAACTACGGGCATACAAGGAGACCGTTTCGTGAGAATCTGAGATCGTCCCGCGACGCTTCGTCTCGAGGATGTCGAGGACATCGACTTTTACGCAGATAGGGATCGCTAACACTGCGGCTATCGACAACGTCGCTCGTCTATTTCTATCTACGTCCCTACGTCCCTAAAACTGCTCCGATATAATCGTAATGGAAGCGCCCGTAGCTCAGCTGGATAGAGTACTGCCCTCCGAAGGCAGGGGTCGTGAGTTCGAATCTCGCCGGGCGCGCCATAAAATCAAAGACTTACGATCGTTCCGCCCATGCGGTATGAAAAAAGTATGAACCCGGCTCGGCGCGGAGATCGGCGGGGAGACTCGCCGGTCTCTTTTTTTGCTCGCTCGTCCGCAGCAACCGCTCCTCCCGCCTCGCCTCGGGGGTCAGGTCTCGCAGTCTGATGGGGTCTAGTGGATGCACCGATCTACCCTATGCCGCCAACACCCGGGCGGCAATCTCCATTTATATGGAGTTCAGATAGAAATGCGGGCGTAGACAACTCCGTTGTCTGTGGCGCTATAGTCCCGGCGGGAGGGTCACCCGATGCGCCGATTCCTCTTCGCCATCCTCATCGCCACCGCGTGGCTAGACGCTCACGCGCAGTCGTCACTGCCGCCGTGTCCTGACGGAGAGTTCTCTAAGAATTGTTTTGGGACGCTTACATTCCCCGACGGCGAGAAGTATGTCGGTGAGTTCAAGGATGGCTTGTTCAACGGTCAGGGGACGTACACCTGGCCCGACGGCAGGAAGTACGTCGGTGAGTTCAAGGATGACAAGTTCAACGGTCAGGGGACGCTCACCTGGCCCGACGGCGGGAAGTATGTTGGCGAGTGGAAGGCTAACAAACAAAACGGCCAGGGAACGATGACCTACCCCGACGGCAGAGTGGAATCAGGCCGATGGGCGAACGGGGAGTTTCTCGGCCCGTAACTTGGATCAAGTAAATCATGCCAATCAACCCCAACTCCGGTCAGTTTGAACCTGACGCTCCGTTTGAGCCGCCCGCCCCTATCGCAGAGGGAAGCGACGAGGCGCGGTTCGCATCGCACCGCGCTCGGTTCGCTGGCGTGAAGTTTGATCTTGCCGAATTCAATCGGATGATGGGCTTCGCTGCGTTTAAGCGATGGCATAAGCGTCAACTGGATGCGAGAGACGCAGAGATAGCCGATAAGCGTGAGGACAAAAGATGAAAGCAGCGATTGCGGTTCTGGCGATTTTGGCTGCGCTGATAAGTGCAGCGATCATCTACGCCATCTTTTATTTTGATTTGATTGATCCAAGTTTGGGTGCCAATCTAGGAACATGAGATGACTGCTCCGAGCAGGGAGCCACCCCCGAGTCCGAGCGGGAAAAAGGGTAGAGACAGCGATCAAGAAGTGCCGTCAGTTGTCGGCCAAACTTGCAAAGCTCCGTGATGGGCGCCCTCGGGTTGAGCTGTCCAAAGAAGAGTTGGATTGGCGGTGGCACCATCTTATGCGTCACAAGCGTTTCTTGGACGAAGAGTGATTTGAAACCCGGAGCGAAGTCGTGAAACTACTCGCAAATATCGTGTGGTTGCTCACGGGTGGATGGCTGATTGGGCTGTTGTATCTTCTCGGGTCACTGGTGTTCTTCCCGCTCCTGCCGTTCTTATATCCGTTAATTGGTTACGGTTTCTGGCCTTTCGGGCGGAAAGCGATTCCGAAAAGTCGACTGGAGGACTACAGGGATGTCGTGGGTAAAGCAGACGATAACCCCGGCGGGACTGTGAAGACCGTAGGCGTAGTCGCAAACGTACTTTGGGCGTTGACGTTTGGTTGGGTACTAGCGCTGGCCCACATCATTGGTTCCGCAATCAATCTCGCTTTCTTCTGGTTGGTGATCACAATCCCGAATATCGTCGGTCATTGGAAGTTGATTCCAACGGCGTTCACGCCGTTTCGGCGAGTAGTAATTTCATCGTCGCTAGTTGACGAGATAGACGTCACGCTTGAAAAGCAGAAGCACAACCTTTGATTTGCTTCAGTAAGCAACTACAACAGGTGCGTTGGGAGGGTCAATCTGACCTGCCTGCATCGATCAGTCCAGTCTGAGTGTTAGTTTACGCAGCTTGTGAACCGCTTGAACTTCTCGGACCATCTTCAGAGTTAGATTCCGACGTTGATTACACTCTGATCAATCGTTCTCGAAGCCATTTTCCGGGCATATTCGACTGGCGCCAAGTCGTTGAGACCCTGGCG
>Ga0194131_10000159_pt1 | contig 106775 bp, 100 predicted proteins | sample TA2KigO120mmetaG_FD_148631 | JGI IMG/M metagenome (GOLD analysis project Ga0194131, IMG submission 148631) | Freshwater microbial communities from Lake Tanganyika, Tanzania - TA2015053 Kigoma Offshore 120m | ecosystem: Environmental > Aquatic > Freshwater > Lake | place: Tanzania: Lake... | reverse complement strand
GGACGAACTGCGCTCGACCCTGCCGACCTCGGTATCATCATTCACATCGTTGGTTTCGATTTGGTTCATGCTCGACTTCATCATGAATGCCTCCGGTTGGACAAATCGGTGTCCAAAAAATCCGGAGGCAGCTCAGCGTTACACCTTCGACATCCTTCGGCGCACAAGCTCGGACAGCGATCTGGGCGATGCCTATGTCCGCGGCCTTCGGCGGCCGGATGCCCGCCAGATCTTCGATCACTTCATCAACTTCCGGAACGTCGATGGCGAAACACTCCGAAGTGGCAATGTGAGGCCGGGCGACATACCTGCTCAGCACGACGCGCGCGACCTCATGGAGATCTGCCGCCGAGCGCAGAGCAGCGGCGAGTACATCGACGCGCATTGCTGGGTGTTCACGCCGCGAAGCTTCGTCGAGGCGCTCGATCTCGGAAGCCGCCTTGACGTTCTTCCCTTCGAGATCGGGACGATCATCCCCACACCCGAATGGTCGCATGAGTTCTTCGTGTCGCTGCGCCGCCTGCCGGAGGCATCGACTCGCGAGGAGCGCCGGGCGGCCTTCGTCGCAAGCCGGCAACGTCTCGCCCTGCCTGCGGAAGAGCCGGGCGCCGTCGACGTCGAGACCTTAAAGGGGCGCCTCGCCGCGGCGGAAGGCGCGATCGCCGCGCTTCACCGGTCCACGAGCTGGCGCCTCACCGCCCCATTGCGCCGCGCCGCCGCTCTTTTGCGCCGACTCCGCGGCGGATCATGATGCCCGGTCTGGCGGCAGCGTCGCGCTTCCCTCCAGCGGCATAAGCAGTCCCTCGCCGATCACGACGAATGCTCGTAGCGGCGCTACGAGTCGCTCCCGTGAACGTATCTCGACCGCAAGCGACCATCCGCTTTGACGCAGGCGAGGATCGCCGAAATGCGCGCTCACATCCGGGCGATCGCTCGCGGTTTCCGTCTCCCCGATCAGGCGGTCGCCGGCGGCGATGAGGACGCGACGCGGCGCGACCGCATTGCCCCACAAGGGCGTGGCCCAACCAAAGACAAGCAGCCGCCCGTCCTTGATCTCGGCGCCGTCGAGCACGCCGGCGCGACCCGTGCTCGGGATCGCATGCCAGCTACGCACCGTATCTCCGCTCGCCAGACGCAACGTCTCACCGACTGTCGCGCGCCCTCCGATCGGCGTGAGCGCGTCGTCTCCCACGACCAGATACGCTCGAAACCGAAGGGGCCAGCCGGACATAGGTAAGCCGGGCATGCGCATCACCCATCGCCTCATCGTCAAGCCGAGGTCGCGTCGCGACGTCACCGGGCCAATCGGCTCTGACAGGGCGGCCTCGCCGACGAACCGCGCCTCGGCCCGCATCGCGTCACCCACGGTCACGATGACCCTCCGCGCGTCGTCCTTCGCCTCCATCGGATCGCTCGCCCAGCCGGCGACGGACAACGTACCGCCGTCATAAACAGCGCCGTCCAGCCAGCCGGCAGGACCCTCGATCGGACGCAAGCGCCATAGGCGCGCGCCACCGGGCTCGTCGATCCGGATCATGCCTCTGGGCTGCCGGGCGTCAGCCGGAAATCCACTCCAACCCAGAACCACAAGCTGCTTGTGCCAGTGACGCGCCTGGCGCGGATCGGGGAAGAGCTTGCTGACGCATTCGTCGCTCACCTCTTCGATCCGAAGCATGCATGCGCGCGCCTCGCGCAGCTTGCGGCTTTCGCCGACGATCGACGGCAAGCTGCGTATGTCGGAGAGGATTACAAAGGCTGTCATCAGGGCCGCGCCGCCAAGCATCGTCGCCCGTAGAACTCGCGCCGGCTTCCAACCGGGCCAGCCGCGAAAGACGATCAAGCCCAGCGGCACGAGCGACACCGACATCAGCAGCGCGATCGTGACGTAGCGGCTATGAAGACCCTGCTCGGCACCCATGCCGACGCGTCCGATCCCGGTGACAACCGCATTCGCTCCCGCAAAGGCGCCGATTGCGATCCATGGGATCGCCAGCTGAGGCTCGCGGCGAAGCCGAGGCAGCGAGAGCGCGGCCAGCAGAACGAACGCCGCAGCGACGAGATACCCGATGACAACGCGCCATGTGAGCGGCCCGACCGGGCTGTATCCTCGCCTCGCCGATCCCTCGAGGCCGATGGCAGCGTGCTGTGCGAGCGGTCCAGCCAGGTAGTTGCCGATATAGATCAGGAAGTCGCCGGGGCGCTCAAAGGCCGCAGCCATCGACGGGTGATTGGGTGGGCTGACATAGCCGATGAAGTAGATCGCGCTTGATCCGATCGCGACCGCCGACCATGCGGCGAGAAGCCTGCGTCGATCCTTGTGAAAGGCGAGGATCATCGCGCCGGACACCCAGATCGCGAGCCCGCTACCGACGCTGTACTGGCAAACGATGGCGGCAAGCGCCGCGCCCGCAACGTATCGCCATGGCCGCGATGCCCCCAGGCTCCATGTCGTGAGGGCAACCACGGAGACCGCGGCGAGCACGCCGAGGAACCATTGGACCTGCCAGCCCCAAAGCCAATTCTCCCACTGCGTGAGCGAGAACACCATGGCCGAGATCATCGCCGCAGCCCAAAATCGGGCCGTCGGACCAGCCTGCTCCATCGCAGGACGCGCAATCGACAGCAACAGCACGAGGCTAGCGACCGCCAACACAACGCTGCACCACACCTCCGCGAGGGTGTTCCAGCCCGTGAGCCGGGCCAGCGCCAGCATGATGAGCTTCGGGAACGCCATCCGGTGCTCGTTGTGCTGGCCGAATACATCCGACCATGGAAAGCTACCAAGCTCGATCTCGATGAGCGGATCGACCAGCATCCACTGATCCCAGAACGGGACGTTCACGCTGTAGCGATGGACGAGGTAGGCGATGACCGCCGCCGGCGCCAGCGCCGCCGGCAAGAGCATGCTCCGCAAGAGTCGATTCACCTGGCATGCTCCCGAGCGATGCGGCGATTCAGCCGCTGCGTGCCCCGTTCTATAGGGAGAGCGGGCGGCTCCGTCCACTCAGGATCTTGGCCCGAGCTCATCCGTTCGGCGCGAACAGGCTCAGCCGCAAGGCCTTGAGCTCAGATGCTTTCATGCGGACCGTCGCCGGATTCGGATGCAGGTTGCGGAGGCAATCGTCGGATGCGGTTTCGAGCGCTAGCACGCAGTCGCGGCCGGCGACCTTCGACCGGCTGAACTCCTCTATGTCGGACATGCGACGGATATCAGTCGCAACCACGGAGGCCGTCAGCAGCGCAGCGCCAACGAAGCCAGCGAGGCGCCGCAGCGACGGCCATCGTTCGTCCCGCGTGCGCGAGAAGGCGGCGACCCCGAGCGGCACCAGCGCCGCCGCCAGCAGCAGCGAGATCGTGACGTAGCGGGTGGTCTGCGCCTGCTCGGCGCCCATGCCGAGCCGCCCGATCCCGGTCAGCAGCGCGTTCGCCATGACGAAGCCGGCGATCGCGATCCACGGCATGAACAGCTCCGGCCGGTGCCGGTGGCGGCGGCAGACAATCCAGGCGAGCACGGCGAAGGCCAGCGTCACGGCCGCGCCGTTGCCGGCATGGCGGCCGAAAGGTCCCGCGAGGTAGTAGCCGACATAGCGCATGAGCCCGGCGGGGTCCGAGAGCACGACGCTCAGCGCCGGTAGCCCCTGCGGACGTTCGTAGCCGATGGCATAGAGGAGGGTCGACCCGAACCCGATCGCCAGCCAGAAACCGAGAACGCGCGCCCGGCTCGCGTGGAAGGCCAGGATCGCGGCGCATAGGGGCCAGATCGCGGCGCCGCTGGCCAGGCTGTATTGGCAGAGCAGCGCCGCCAGCGCCCCGACCGCCACATGCGCCCAAGGGCGCTCTCGGCCGAGGCTCCATGTCGTCATGGCGACCGCCAGAACCGCGCCGAAGACCGCGACATACCACTGGACCTGCCAGCCCCACAGCCAGTTCCCGACCTGAGCGAGCGAGAAGACGAGAAGCGAGAGCGTAAAGGTCGCCCAGATCCGGACCCAAGGCCCAGCCTCCCTCAGGGCCGGGCGAGCCAGGGCGAGGAGCAGAAGCACGCTCGAGAACGCGATGGCGGCGCTGAGCAGCATCTCGGCCCGCAAATTCCAGCCCGTCAGCGGCGCGAGCCCGAGCATCAGCAGCTTGGGGACCACCATCCGGTGCTCGTTGTGCGGCGCCCAGATATCGATCCAACGCAGCTCGCCCACCTCTTGCAGGGCAAAGAAGGCAACAAAGTCCCACTCCTCGGCATAGGGAACGTTGACCCCGTACCGGAGGATGACGATCACAACGGCGACGGCCGGCCCCAAGAGGACGAGCCACCAGGCGGCTTTGATCCATCGACTCACGGATCGAAGATAGCGCAAGGCGATTGCCGGGGGTGGGCTGCACCGCTAAGACAGCGTCATGGCCGCCGGTCCCCTCGCCTTTCAGCCCGACGTGCTTGCCGCGCTCGGCACCGGACGGCCGGTGGTCGCTCTCGAATCGACGATCATCGCGCACGGGCTGCCGCGGCCGCAGAATCTCGGCCTGGCGCGCGACCTCGAAGCCATCGTGCGCGAGGAGGGCGCCGTACCGGCGACGATCGCGCTGATGGCCGGCAAGATCCGGATCGGTCTCGACGACGAGCAGCTTCGGGCTCTCGCGACGTCAGACGATGTCGCCAAGGTGTCGCGGCGCGACATTGCCGCGGTGCTGGCCGGCGGCGGGCTCGGTGCGACGACCGTCGCCGGCACCATGCTCGCCGCGCACATGGCCGGGATTTCCGTCTTCGCCACCGGCGGCATCGGCGGCGTTCATCGAGGCGCCGAGGAGAGCTTCGACATCTCGGCCGACCTCGACGAGCTCGCGCGGACTCCGGTGCTGGTGGTGACCGCCGGCGCCAAGGCGATCCTCGACCTGCCGAAGACGCTGGAGGTGCTGGAGACCCGGGGCGTTCCCGTCATCGGCTTCGGCACGGACACATTCCCCGCCTTCTGGTGCGGGTCGAGCGGCCTCACGGTGCCGACACGGCTCGATTGCACCGAGGCTATCGCGCAAGCTTTTGCCCTTCACCGCCGACTCGCTCTCGGATCGGGCTTCGTGGTCGCCAATCCGATCCCTGAGGCCGATGCGCTCGACCGCGCCACGGTTGAGCGCGCGATCGCCCAGGCCCTGGACGACGCCAGGAGAGCCGGGATCGGCGGCAGGGATGTCACGCCGGCCTTGCTGAAGCGAATCCTCACGACGACTGCCGGCGCCAGCCTCCGTGCCAATATCGCGCTGGTCCGCAACAATGCTCGTCTCGCGGCGCGCATCGCTCTGGCCCTGACGAGGCTCTGATGCGCGAGGTCTTCCGCCGGTTGTCTCCGGACGCGCCCTACTTCCCCGATCAGCTGGTCAGCATCCAGTCGGGGCCCGACAGCATGATCCGGCATGTCTGGCAGACGGGAGCGGTCTGCCTGGTCAAGGATGCCCCAGGACCGATCCGCATCCTCGAGGTCGGGTCCTGGGCCGGGCATTCGGTCCTTACCTGGGCGGAAGCTCTGGGCAAGTTCGAGCGGCACGGCACGATCCTCTGCGTCGATCCCTGGGGACGCTACCTCGCCGCCGAGGAACTGAAGGCGGCGACCGGCGCTTATCGCGCGATGGACGCCGCGACCGATCTCGATCTCATCTACGGGCTCTTCCTCCACAACATCCGCTTCGCCGACAAGCAGGCGCGCATCGATCACATCCGCGGTCGTTTCGACGAGGTCGCCCCCTACCTCGCCGATGCGCAGTTCGACATCGTCTACATTGACGGCTCGCACTACTACGAGGACGTCACCCACGACATCCTCGCGGCCAAGCGGCTCGTCCGCGACGGCGGTATCGTTTGCGGCGACGATCTCGAGCACCAGCTCGCCGACGTCGATGCCGCCTTCGTCCGTGCCAACATCGCCAAGGACTACGCCGTCGACCCCAAGGGCCGCGGCATGCATCCGGGCGTGACGCTTGCCGTAGCGGAAGCCTTCGGCCGCGTCGCCGACTACTCCGGCTTCTGGATCATGCGGCGCGAGGGCGATGCCTTCCGCGAGGTGCCGCTGCACCAGGCCCAGGTCTTCATCCCGAGCCATCTGCGCGAACAGGACAAGCACGCCGTCTACGCCTGGATGAAGCAGAGCGGGCTGTTCGGCTGATTTCTCCGCTGCTGGCCATTCGTTGACGAGCGGAGAGCCCTCCCCCTACGCTCTCCGGCGGATTCCCTCGCGAAAGGCGCCGCCATGAAGACTTCGCCCGTCCGTCCGGAGGACATCGCTCGGACCGTGCTTGCCGTTCCGCCGCTGGCCCGCCTGCCCGACCTTGCCCTCGATCGCGTCGCCAACGCCAAGCTGATCCGGCACATCGAGGACGGCGGCATCCGAACGATGATGTATGGCGGCAACGCCAACTTCTATCACGTCGGCACCTACGAGCTTGCCGGCATCCTCGACTTCCTCGCCGAGACTGCCGGCGAGGAGACCTGGATGATCCCGTCGATCGGACCCGACTACGGCAAGATGATCGATCAGGTCGACGTCATGCGCAGCCGCGCCTTCCCGACCGCGATGGTGCTGCCGCCCTCGCCGCCGATCGCCGTCGACGGCGTCGCCGCCGGCCTCAGGCGCGTCGCCGACCGCTTCGGCCGATCGCTGATCCTCTATATCAAGGCCGAAGGCGCGGTGACTCCCGATGGCGTCGCGCGCCTGTTCGAGGACGGCGCGCTCTGCGCGGTCAAGTATGCGATCAGCCGCGCCAATCCGTCGGAGGACGCTTTCCTAAAGGAGCTGGTAAAACTGATCGGCACGGAGCGCATCGTCAGCGGCATGGGCGAGCGCCCGGCCGTCGCCCACCTCAAGGACTTCAGGCTCGCCGCTTTCACCTCGGGCCTCGTCTGCATCGCGCCTCGCACCAGCAACGCGCTGCTGGCCGCGATCCGCCGCGGCGACTGGGCCGAGGCCGAGCGCATCCGGCAGATCTTCGTTCCGGCCGAGGACTTCCGCGAGAAGCACGGCTTCATCCCGGTGCTGCATGAAGCCGTCACCTTCTCCGGCATCGCCGATATGGGACGCATGCTGCCGCTGCTCGCGAACCTTCCCGAGCCGCTGCACGCGCCGGTGCGCAAGCTCGCCGCCGATCTCGTCGCCGTCGAGTCCCGCCTGACGCAGAAGGCCGCGTGATGGCCGATAAGCCCATACTCCTAACGGGCGCGGCCGGCGCTCTCGGACGCTGGCTGCGCCCTCGCCTCATCGAGAAGTACGGGCGGCTCCGTGTCTCCGACAAGATAGACCCCGCCCCTTTGCACAAAGGCGAGGAAGGCGTCGTCGCCGACATCTCGAATTTCGAGCAGGTCTCGCGCGCCGTCGCCGGAGCCGGCGCGATCATCCATTTCGGCGCCTACTCGATCGAGGCCAAGTGGGAGACGATCCTGCCGGCCAACATCATCGGCACCTACAACATCTACGAGGCCGCGCGCCTGCATGGCGTGAAGCGTGTGATCTTCGCCTCCTCGAACCACGCGATCGGCTTCCATGAGGTGACCAAGAAGCTGGACTCGATGTCGCTACGGCGGCCGGACGGCTATTACGGCGTCTCCAAGGCCTTCGGCGAGGACATGGGCAGCCTGTATGTCGACAAGTTCGACATGCAGGTCGCCTGCCTGCGCATCGGCTCGGCCTTGCCGGAGCCTAAGGATCCGCGTCACCTCTCGACCTGGCTCAGCTATCCGGATCTCTTGCGCCTGGTCACCGCCTGCCTGGATGCGCCCAAGCTCAAATTCGCCGTGCTCTACGGCATGTCCAAGAACACGCGCTCGTGGTGGAGCAATGCCGGCGTGCCGGAGGTCGACTACCGGCCCGAGGACAATGCCGAGGACTATGCCGCACAGATCTTGAGCCATGGCGACCAGCGCGACCCCAAGGCGCCCTCGACCCGGTTCATGGGCGGTCCCTACTGCGACATCGATTACGTCAAACGCTGACCTCGGCGACACTTCGACGATGATCGAGCCCCGCACCTTCCTTCGCAGCCTCTTCGACGCTGCGCTCGCCGCAGCCGAGCCGGCGAAGGCCGTGCCGCGCCACCTGCCGAAGCCGCCCAAGGGCCGCACCATCGTCGTCGGCGCCGGCAAGGCCGCCGCCTCGATGGCACGCGCGGTCGAGGAGCACTGGCCGGGGCCGCTCTCCGGCCTCGTCGTCACGCGTTACGGCCATGGCGTTCCCTGCAAGCGGATCGAGGTCATCGAGGCGGCCCATCCGGTGCCGGATGCGAGAGGGCGCGCGGCGGCGCAGCGTATCCTCGATTCGGTAAAGAACCTCACCGGCGACGATCTCGTGCTGGCGTTGATCTCGGGCGGCGGCTCGGCGCTGCTGGTGCTGCCGGCCTACGGCATCACGCTCGAGGACAAGCAGGCCGTGACTTCGGCGCTGCTAAGGTCCGGGGCGGCGATCGGCGAGATGAACACGGTCAGGAAGCACCTCTCCGGGATCAAGGGAGGGCGGCTGGCCACCATGGCCTATCCCGCGGAGGTCGTGACCTTGGCGGTCTCGGACGTACCCGGCGACGACCCGGCGGTGATCGCCTCGGGTCCGACCGTGCCCGATCCCACCACCTACGCTGATGCCGAGGCCGTGCTGTCGAAGTACGGCATCATCCCGCCGGACAGCGTCGGACGGCGCTTCATGGCGGCAAAGGACGAGACGCCCAAGCCCGGCGATCCGCGCCTGGGGCGCACACGCTACACGATGATCGCACGTCCCCTCGCCTCGCTCGAAGCCGCCGCCGCGGTCGCACGCACCCAGGGCGTTACGCCGGTTATCCTTGGCGACGCGCTCGAAGGGGAAGCCCGCGAGGTCGGCAAGCTCATGGCCGGCATCGCGCGCTCCGCCGCGCTCCACGGCCTGCCAGCGAAGCCGCCGGTCGTCCTGCTCTCCGGCGGAGAGACCACCGTGACCGTCCGCGGCAAGGGGCGCGGGGGGCGCAACGCCGAGTTCCTGCTGGCGCTCGCGGTCGCGCTCGGCGGCGATGCCCGCATCTCGGCGATCGCCGGAGACACGGACGGCATCGACGGCAGCGAGAACAATGCCGGCGCGATCCTGCTGCCGGACACGCTGGCGCGCGCCGAGGCGAAAGGCATCGACGCCAAGGCGCGGCTTGCCGACAATGACGGCTACGGCTTCTTCTCTGGCATCGGCGGCCTTGTCGTCACCGGCCCGACCCTCACCAACGTCAACGACTTCCGCGCCGTCTTGATCCTCTAGTCCGGAGTCCTCCCGATGGACCTGCTGATTGCCGGCGGCACCCAGTTCGTGGGGCGCCACATCGTCGAGACTGCGCTCGCCCGCGGCCACAAGGTGACGCTGCTCAACCGCGGCCAGTCCGGCCAGGGCCTGTTCCCGGGGGTCGAGCGCATTCAGGCCGACCGCACCGTCGACGTCTCCCCGGTTAAGGGCAGGAAATTCGACTCCTGCATCGATGTCAGCGGCTATTTTCGCCGGCATGTGCGGATGCTGGCGGAGGCAGTGAAACCGACGGTGCGGCATTTCTGCTTCATCTCGACAGTGTCGGTATACGCCGACTGGCGGCCGGCACCGGCGGTTAGCGAGGATTTCGAGCTGGCGAAGACCGACACGCCCGACCATGAGCTCCGCGACAACAAGGATTACGGTGCGCTCAAGGCGCTGGCCGAGGACGCCGCGCACCAGATCTACGGCGACGGCACGCTGATCATCCGGCCGGGCCTCGTCGTCGGGCCGCGCGATCACACCAACCGATTCACCTACTGGGTGACCCGCCTTGCCGAGGGCGGCGAGGTGCTGGCGCCGGGACCGGCAGAGCGCCCGGTGCAGTTCATCGACGCGCGCGACCTTGCCGCCTTCACGCTGCACATGGTCGAGAAGAGGGCGGCAGGCGTCTACAATGCCACCGGTCCGGCCAAGCGCCTGACCATGGCCGAGATGCTGGATGCGATCGGCAAGACGGTCGCCTCGACCGCCAAGCTGACCTGGGTCGATGCCGAGTTCCTGGTCGAGAAAGAGGTGAAGCCTTACACCGAGATGCCGATCTGGCTGCCGGGCTCGGAGAAGCGTCCACTTTTCGCGACGATCTCGCTCGATCGCTCTATCCCGGCGGGATTGAAGCACCGGCCGCTGGCGGAGACGGCGAAGGACACCCTGGCGTGGTGGAAGGGCGAGAAGGACCCGCCGGTGGCGGCGGCGATGACGCGCGAGAAGGAACGAGACCTGCTGGCGAAGTGGAAGGCGCGGAAGAAGTAGCGTCTAGATTCCGCCGCCGCTCGCGCGGCTTATCGCAAAGGGCGTGGCGAAGGCGGCGCGGTCGGCCGGCAGCGCCAGCTTGACCTCGGCGATCTCGACCGAGATGTCCTTCGGCGTCAGCCGGCAGATGACGCCGCGCACGGTGTCCATGCTGGCGACCTCGAGCTTCACATTGGACTTGTCGCGCTCGAGCTTCTCGAGGCTCGCCGCCGAGAAGCGCTCGACGATGATGCGGAAGTCGGCGCAGGCCGCGCCGTTGCCGGTGCGCTCGTTGAAGCCCTTGCCGAGAACCACCTGATGCCCGCGGCTCGGCGTGAAGCGTACCTGCGTGACGAAAGCGCCTTCGTAGACGCCGACATAGTCGACAGCAAGACGCCCCGGCGTGTAGTCGTTCGGATAGCCGATGGCGCTGTCGATATAGGCGCCGGCGGAGATCGACGCATCGTCGCCGATGAAGCGCTCGGCGGCGGAAGCCGGAAGCGAGACCAGCGCCAGCAGGGCCGCGATCAGACGCATGCCGGCAAGCCTATCAGCGTCACCGGGCCGGAGCGAGCGCGCCCAGCGTCGTGAAGGCGGTGATGTGCTCGAGGCTGGAGCGGACATCAACCACCGCCGGCCCCTTGGCCGCCAGCGCCTGGCGGACGATGTCAGCGGAATCGGCAGAATTGGCCAGCGTCAGCCCCGTCGCGCCGAAGGAGCGGGCGAGCGCCGCGAAGTCCGGGTTCACCAGCTCTGTGGCGCTGACGCGCCCCGGATAGTGCTTCTCCTGATGCAGGCGAATCGTGCCGAAGCTGCCGTTGTTGGAGACGAGCGCGACGAATCGGGCGCCGTGCTTCATTCCGGTCGCAAGCTCGGTGCCGGTCATCAGGAAGCCGCCATCGCCGATCAGCACGACGACCGGCTTATCGGGATATCGCAACGAGGCCGCGACCGCGGCCGGCATGCCGAAGCCCATGGCGCCGGCGATCATGCCGAGCAGTTTGTGTTTCCCAGAGAACGGAAAGTGACGGTGCAGCCAGCCTGAGAAATTGCCGGCATCGGTGATCAGGATCGCATCGTCGGGAAGCTGATCGATCAGCGCCACGACCGGATGGCCGAAGACGACGCCGTCCTTTGCCTCCGCCGGCTTCCACACCGCCTGTCCGGCGTGACGTCCGTGCAGCTTCGCGGCCCAGCGCGCGCGGCTGTCGGCCTTCGCATTCGATCGGCGAGAAGCCCCGGCGAGCGCGTGGGCAAAGATAACCGGATTGACCGCAATCGGCGCCACCGCCGGATCGGGAAAGACATGGACCAGTTCCTGGCCCTTCATCGGCAGCCGGTAGCCCTGGCTTGTCACATCGCCGAGGCGCGTGCCGAGCGCGATCAGGAGGTCGGCCTCGCCGACCAGCTTCACCTGATCGTCCGGCGCCATATAGCCGAGATGGCCGCCGAACAGGCGGTGCGTGTTCGGGAACAGATCCTGCTGCTTGAAGGCGGCGATGACCGGCGTGTCCGCGGCCTCGGCAAGCTCGATCAATGCCGTGCGTCCGTCATCGCCGCGCATCAGAGTGCCGGCGAGCACTGCCGGCCGCTCGGCCGCGGCGAGCCGGGCCGCGACCCCGGCGATCGTGTCGGCGCCGGCATGCGCGGCAACGACCGGTTTCGGCGGCAGCACGGCGGCCTCGACCTGATCGAGCAGCATGTCCTCGGGCAGCACGACCACGGTCGGGCCGGGCGTTCCGGATTGCGCCAGATGAAAGGCGCGCTGGATCGCTTCGGGCACGCGGTTGCCGTCAGTCACGACCTCCACATGCTTCGCCATGTCGCCGAAGGTCTGGACGTAGTCGACCTCCTGGAAGGCGTGGCGGCCGAAATCCTTGCGCTCGATCTGGCCGATGAAGAGAACGAAAGGCACCGCGTCCTGCTGCGCCACATGCACAGCGATCGAAGCGTTGGTGGCGCCAGGGCCGCGGCTGACGAAGACCACGCCCGGCCGCATGGTGAGCTTGGCGTCGGCGACGCCCATGAATCCCGCGCCGCCCTCATGGCGAGCAACGACGACATCGATCTCCGGGCGGTCGACCAGCGCGTCGAGCACGGCGAGGTAGCTCTCGCCGGGGACGCAGAAGACGCGGTCGGTGCCATGGGTGACGAGGCAATCGACGAGCAAATCGGCGGCGCGGCGGGTCATGGGCTATCCAGGTCGATCCGAGGTTGCGGCACGATACGCGAAAGCCTTGCCGGCGGCGACCGGCTCTGAGACCCTGCCCGCCGCTCAGGGAGGCGAGAGAAGCATGGCACGATGGAAACGGCGCCCGGAGGGATCGACCTGGGGCGATTTCGGGCCCGACGATCAGCTCGGCCGACTCAACCTGATCACCCGGGAGAAGGTGCTCGAAGGCATCGCCGAGGTGAGGGAAGGCCGCACCTTCTGCCTGTCGCTGCCGCTTGAGCTTCCAGGCGGCAACGTGCTGAATCCGCGTCGTCATCCGCCGAAGCGCTACACGACGCTGCGCGGCGGACTCGCCAACTACAACTATCCCTTCCGCCGCGAGAACCCGGACTGGGTCGATGTCGTTTCCGACGATGCCGTGCTGCTGCACACGCAATACTCGACCCAGTGGGATTCCTTCGCCCATGTCGGCCAGGAATTCGACGCCGACGGCGATGGCGAGCCGGAGCTCGTCTACTACAACGGCTTCCGCGCCGGCACGCATGTGGCCGCCCCGCCAGCGAAGCCCGGCGGCGTCGCCTGGGACACCTATGAGGGACCCGAGGCGCGCGCGCTCGGCATCCAGAACTTCGCCGTGCACGGCATCCAAGGCCGCGCCGTCATGGTCGATCTCGAAAGCCGCTTCGGCCGCGCACGCAAGGAGGTCGGCTACGACGACCTTCGCCGCATCCTGGAGGAAGACAAGGTCGAGGTGACCAAGGGCGACATGGTCTGCTTCTATACCGGCTTCGCCGACGTGATCATCGCCGCCGGTGGCGCTCCGGATGCGAAGACGATGGAGAATTCCTGCGCCGTTCTCGACGGCCGCGACGACGGGCTCCTGCAATGGATCACCGATTCAGGCGCCGTCGCGATCATCGCCGACAACTACGCGGTCGAGTCTCTGCCCTCTCGCCCCGGCATCGGGCGGCACCCGGCGATGCCGCTGCATGCGCATTGCCTGTTCAAGCTCGGCGTGCCGCTCGGTGAGATCTGGTATCTCTCCGACCTCGCGCGCTGGCTCAGGCAGGCCAAGCGGTCGCGTTTCCTCCTGACTGCGCCGCCGCTCAGGCTCACCGGCGCCGTGGGATCTCCCGCCAGCCCGATCGCGACGGTCTGAGCCATGGCAACACGTCCCGGCCCGGAGTCTCTGCGGCCTCTGTTCTGGCCGAGATCGGTCGCCGTGCTCGGTGCCTCCAACGAGCCCTCACGCATAGGCGGGCGCCCAATCCGCTATCTCAAGGAAGGCGGCTTCCCCGGGCCGATCTGGCCGATCAACGTCAAGGGTGGGACGATCCAGGGCCTGCCGGCCTTCAAGAGCGTCGATGAGCTGCCGGAGGCCGCAGAGTGCCTGATCGTCGCGGTGCCCGCCGCCGCCGTCTGCGATGCGGTCGAGAATGCGGCCAGGCGCGGCACCAAGGCGGCCGTCATCTTCTCCGCCGGCTTTGCCGAGGCCGACGAGCAAGGCCGGAAATGGCAGGAGCGCCTGGTCCGCATCGCCGCTGAAACCGGCTGCCGCGTTGTCGGCCCGAACTGCCTCGGCCTCTTCAACGCGCGCCACGGCTACGCGCCGACCTTCACCGCCTCGCTCGACCACGGCCATCCGAAGCCGGGCGGTGTCGGCATGGTGAGTCAATCCGGTGCCTATGGCAGCCATCTCTTCGTGCTGACCAGAGACCGCAACATCGGCATGAGCTGCTGGCTCACGACCGGCAATGAATGCGATGTCGACGTCTCCGACGCCGTCGCCTACTTCGCCGCCGACCCCGACACCAAGGTGATCGCCGCCTATGTCGAGGGCATCAAGGACCGCGACCGCTTCCTCGGCGCGCTTGAGAATGCCCGCCGTGCGAAGAAGCCGGTCGTGATGATGAAGGTCGGGCGTTCGGCGGTCGGCGCCGCGGCCGCCGCCTCGCACACCGCCTCGCTCGCCGGCTCGGACGTGATCTACGACGCGGCGCTGAAACAGCTCGGCGTGCATCGCGCCGAGACCACCGAGGAGATGCTGGATGCGGTCTATGCCGCAACCCGCGGCATCTTTCCCGAGACCGACCGGCTCGGCATCGTCACGATTTCCGGCGGTGCCGGCGTGTTGATGGCGGATGCCGCGGAGCGCCACGGCGTCGATGTGGCGCCGATGCCGGAGGCGGCGCAGGTGCGGCTCAAGTCGATCCTGCCCTTCGCCGCGGTCAGGAACCCGGTCGACACCACCGCTCAGTTCTTCAACGACATGAGCCTGGTGACCGAATTCACGCGCACGATCCTGGCCGAGGGCGGCTACGGCGCGATCGCCGCTTTCGTCACCGCGATCCCGCGCAACCGCGAGACCGGAGGACGCCTCAAGGAGGCGCTGACCAAGGCGACGGCCGAGTATCGCGACCGCCTTCTCATCCTCTGCATGCTGGCCTCGCCCGAGATGACGAAGGAGTACGAGGCCGCGGGCTATCTCTGCTTCGAGGATCCGAGCCGCGCGGTCGCCGCCTTCGCCGCGCTCTCGCGCTTCGGCCGCAGCTTCGCGAAAGGCGCCGGATCGCCGCCGCCGGCGCTCCCCTCGTCAGCCAAGCCGGTCCCGGCCGGCGCCTCGCTCGGCGAGGCCGAGGCGAAAGTGCTGCTGGCGTCCGCCGGCGTTCCCGTCGCGCAGGAGAAGCTGGCAAAGACAGCCGAGGAGGCGGTCGCCGCCGCGACGAGCCTCGGCTACCCGGTCGTGCTGAAGATCGCTTCGGCCGACATCCTGCACAAGACCGAGATCGGCGGCGTGAAGCTGAACCTCGCCGATGCGGATGCCGTGCGCGCCGCCTTCACCCAGATCATGGAGCGGGCGAAGAAGGAGAAGCCGTCCGCAAGGATCGATGGCTGCCTTGTTGCACCCATGATCAAGGGAGGATTGGAGACCATCCTCGGCGTCATCGACGACGCTTCCTTCGGCCCCGTGGTCATGTTCGGGCTCGGCGGCATCTTCGCCGAGGTGCTGAAGGACGTGACGTTCCGCGTCGCACCCTTCGGGCTCGACGAGGCACGCGCGATGATCCGCGAGGTCAAAGGCTTCCCGCTTCTCGACGGCGCCCGCGGTCGTCCGAAGCTCGACCAGGAAGCGCTGGCGAAGGCGCTCTCAGCGCTCTCCGTCTACGCCGCGGCGAACGCGGCGACGCTGCGGTCGATCGACGTCAATCCCTTCATCGTGCTTGAGAAGGGTGCCCTCGCCGTAGACGGGCTGATCGAGACGAAGTGACTCAACCGGACGGGCGGTAGAGCGACTTCTCCGCGAGGATCGGCGCGAGCGCGTCGCCGAGCGTGCCGGCCCAACGCTCGGCCTCGGCCTTGGTGCCGATCAGGTCCTGGCGGATCTCGACCATGACATGAGGGAGCCGGTTGCGCTCGGCGTGAAAGGGGATGGTGTAGCCGCTCTGCGTCTTCCCCGTATAGGGCTGGTTGTCACCGATGCAGAGGTCGGCGTTCTCGCTGAGCGTCCGGATCAGCGGCTTGGCGATCCGCTCATCCGCGTTCCAGAGGATGCCGAGATGCCAAGGCCGGTGGAACCCGGCCATCACCGGCGTGCAGCTATGAATGGAGACGATCGCCGGCACCTGCCCGTCCGCCCGGCGTGCGGCGATCAGGGCCTCGATCGCATCGTGATAAGGCCGGTGCAGCAGGTCGAGACGGCGCCGCCGTTCGGCCGCCGGAAGATCCTTGTTGGCAGGAACCTCGACGCCGTCGCTGATCGGCGGGCAGAGACCGGGCGATTCCGGCCGGCGGTTGCAGTCGATCACCAGGCGGGAGTAGCTGGTGTGGACCAGCGTCGCATCGAAACGGCGCGCGAGATGCTTCGCTGCATCGAATGCGCCGATGTCCCAGGCGACATGCAGGTTGAAGTATTTCTTCGGCACGCCGAGATCGCCGAGAGATTTCGGCACCCGGTTGCTCGCGTGATCGCAGAGCAGGATGAACGGCGCTGACGCATCGGGGTTGACGATCTCGAAGGCAGGCCGCTCGCCGGGCGAGAGGAGAGTCACGAGGCCACACCCCACCCCATCCCTCCCCCGCAAGGGGGCAGGGGGCATGAGATCGTGTCCCCTCCCCCCTTGCGGGGGAGGGTTAGGGTGGGGGGTAGCGCGCGCATCCTCAGAAGCGATCGACCCGATAGGGCGTCATGTCGATCGAGGGGGTGCGGCCGGCGACGAGGTCGGCGATCAGCGCCCCCGTGGTGGCTCCTTCGGTGAGGCCAAGGTGCGCAGCACCGAAGGCGAAGTAGACGTTTCTGTGGTGCGGGCTCGCGGAGATCACGGGCAGCGAGTCCGGCAGCGACGGCCGGTGGCCCATCCACGGGCTGGCATCGGTCGCATCGAGCCCGGGGAGGGCCCGCTTCGCGCGTTCAACCAGCACCTCGGCGCGCTTCCAGTTCGGCGGCGCGTCGAGGCCGGCGAGCTCGACCGTGCCGCCGAGGCGAAGGCCCATCCGCATCGGTGTCATCACCCAGCCGCCGAGATTGATCGTGTGGCGGATCTCGACACCCGGCTTGGGCAGGGTCATGTGGTAGCCGCGCTCGGTCTCGAGCGGCACCTCGGAGCCGAACCAGCGCGCGGCGACATGGCTCCACGCGCCGGCGGCGACCACCGCGGCATCGCAAGGAACCACGCCGGTATCGGTGACGATCGCCTCGACGCCGTTCGCGCCGATGCGCGCGGCGACCGCCTTGCCGCGCCAGCTCCTGAGCCCGCGGCCCGTGGCGTAGTCGGCGACGCCGGTGACGATCCGGTGCGGATCGAGCACCCAGTTCCATTCCGGCGTCAGCACGCCGAGTTCATAGATCGGCGCGACCTGCGGTTCGAGCTGGCGGATCTCGTGCCGGTCGATGATCTCCATACGGACGCCGCGGTCGCGCTTGAGCTTCCACTCGGGCTCGTCGGCCTCATAGGCGGCCCTGCTTTCGTAGAGGCGCAGGCAGCCGTCGCGCTTGATCAGCGTGTCGAGCCCGGCGGCCTTCCATAGCGGGTCCCAGTCGGCGTAGGTGCGCTTCAGCAGCGCCGCCAGCGCGTCGGCCTGCTTCTCGACTTTCTCGGGCGTTCCGGCACGCCAGAAGCGCCAGAGCCAGGGCGCGAGCCGAGGTAGGTAGGACCAGCGGATGGTCAGGGGCCCCAGCGGGTCCATCAGCCATCCCGGCACCTTCCGGATCGTGCCCGGCATCGACAGGGGTGCCATCGCCGTCGCCGCGATGCCCCCGGCATTGCCGTAGGAGGTAGCGCGGCCTGGCTCCAGCGGATCAATCAGGGTGACGCCGTGGCCATCCTCGACCAGCTTGGCGGCGATGCAGGTGCCGATGATACCGGCACCGACGACCGCGACGTTCTTGTGGGGAGACATGGTGCGGAGGATAGCGCGGCGGTTGAGGGCAAGGCCATGGCTCAGATAGGCTCTCGCCCCATGCAGCACACCTTCTTCTGCGTCGATGCGCATACCTGCGGCAACCCGGTGCGCGTGGTCGCCGGCGGACAGCCGCCCCTGAAAGCCAAAACCGCCAGCGAGCGGCGGCTCGAATTCCTCAAGGAATGGGACTGGATTCGCGAGGCGCTGATGTTCGAGCCGCGCGGCCATGATGTGATGTCGGGCAGCCTGCTCTACCCGCCGACCCGCGAGGATTGCGACCTCGGCATCGTCTTCATCGAGGTCTCGGGCTGCCTGCCCATGTGCGGCCACGGCACGATCGGCACGGTCACGGCTGCGATCGAGCGCGGCCTGGTCAAGCCGCGGACGCCGGGCACGCTCCGCCTCGACACGCCGGCCGGGCTCGTCATCGCCGAGTACGGGCAGAACGGCCCCTATGTCGAATGGGTGAAGCTGACCAACGTCCCCTCCTTCCTCTATGCCGAGGACGTCGCGGTGGAGTCCGACGAGCTGGGACCGCTCACGGTGGACGTCGCCTATGGCGGCAACTTCTACGCCATCGTCGAGCCGCAAGAGAATTTTCGCGACATGGCCGATTTCACCGCCGCCGATCTCGTGCGCATGAGCCCGAAGCTCAGGAAGACGCTCAACGAGACCGGCAGCTACGTCCATCCCGAGAACCCGGCGATCAAGGGGCTCTCGCACATCCAATGGACCGGCAAGCCGACGCAGAAGGGCTCGCATGGCCGCAACGCCGTCTTCTACGGCGACAAGGCGATCGACCGCTCGCCCTGCGGCACCGGCACCTCGGCACGGCTCGCGCATCTCTACGGCAAGGGCAAGCTCAAGCCCGGCGAGAGCTTCGTTCACGAGAGCATCATCGGCAGCCAGTTCGAGGGCAAGGTCGAGAAGGAGACCAAGGTCGGCAACTATCCGGCGATTGTCCCCTCGATCAAAGGCTGGGCGCAGGTGACGGGGCTCAACACCATCTTCGTCGACGACCGCGATCCCTTCGCCCGCGGCTTCCAGGTAGTGTAAGCGTGCTTCTTGGATCAGCCTCACCCTTCGACAGGCTCAGGATGAGGCTTACTGCGATGTCTACTCCGCTCAGATATCCCAGTAGACCTCATGCTGAGCTTGTCGAAGCGTGAGGTCGTTGATGGCTACCTCGATGAATCAGCTCTCCGGCGCCGAGGCAATGGTGCGCATGCTCGAAGCGCATGGCGTCCGATATGTCTTCGGCCTCTGCGGCGATACCAGCCTTCCCTTCTACGACGCCTTCCAGCGCATCGGCGGACGCATGCGCCACATCCTTGCCCGCGATGAACGCTCTGCCGCCTACATGGCCGATGCCTATGCGCGTGTCACCGGTAAGGTCGGCGTCTGCGAGGGACCGAGCGGCGGCGGCGCCACCTACATCCTGCCGGGCGTGGTTGAGGCGAACGAGTCCTCGATCCCGGTTCTGGCGATCACCACCGACGTAGCAACCACCTCGCGCGGCCGCTTCGCGCTGACCGAGCTCGACCAGGAAGGGCTGTTCCGGCCGCTCGCCAAGTTCACGCGCGTCATCGACCGCGGCGCCAAGCTGCCGCGCTATGTCCGAGCCGCCTTCACGCAAATGACGACTGGCCGCCCCGGCGCAGCGCATCTCTCCTTCCCCTTCGACGTGCAGAAGGAGCCGGTCGACGAGGCCGAAATCTGGGCAGACGCCGCGCTCGGCACCTTCCCGGCCCGACGACTCGCACCCGATCCCGCCGCGATCGCGGAAGCCGCCGCTCTGCTGCGCGCCGCGAGAAACCCGGTATTCATCTGCGGCGGCGGCGTGGTGATCGCAGGCGCCGAGGCCGAGCTGCAGGCACTGGCGGAAGCGCTCAGCGCTGCGGTCGCGACCACCGTCTCGGGGCAAGGCTCCATCGCCGAGACGCATCCGCTCGCGGTCGGCGTCGTCGGCTCCAATGGCGGCACGGTCGAGACGCGCGAGGCGATCGAGGCGGCCGACCTCGTGATGTTCATCGGCTGCCGTGCCGGCTCGGTCACCACCGAGCGCTGGCGGCACCCGACGCCGGGCAAGGCGAAGATCGTCCATATCGACATCGATCCGGCGACGATCGGCGTGAACTACAGGACCGATGCCGCCGTTGCCGGCGATGCGAGGCTGGCGCTCAGCGCGTTGGTACACGCCATCGCCGGACATAGGATCGGCATCGATCCGCGTGCCAAGCTCGCATCGCTCAAGGCGGCCAAGCGCGCCAAGTTCGAGGCGCTGGCAAACTCGACCGACGCGCCGATCAAGCCGGAACGGCTGATCGCAGCCCTGCAATCGGTGCTGCCGGACGACGCCGTGATCGTCGCCGATCCCGGCACGCCCTGCCCTTACTTCTCGGCGCACTACGAGGTTCGGCGGCCTGGCCGGCACTTCATCACCAACCGAGCGCATGGGGCGCTCGGATATTCGATGTCGGCCGCAGTCGGCGCTCAGGTCGGCCGGCCGGACAAGAAGGTCGTCGCGGTGATGGGCGACGGCAGCTTCGGCTTCACTGCCGGAGAGATGGAGACCGTGGTCCGGCTCAAGCTGCCGATCACCTTCGTCGTCGTCTCCAACGCGGTCTTCGGCTGGATCAAGGCCGGGCAGAAGAGCGGCTTCGGCGAGCGCTACTTCTCGGTCGACTTCGACCGTACCGACCACGCCCGCGTCGCCGAGGCCTTCGGCGTTAAGGCCTGGAAGGTCGAGGACCCGGTCGAGCTCCAGGCGACGCTCAAGCGCGCGATCGAGACCGCTGGGCCGACCCTGGTCGACGTGATCTCGCAGCCGCTGCACGAGGCGAGGGCACCCGTCTCCGAGTGGGTCGCGTGAGCGTCGCCACCGGCGGCAAGGCGATCTACGGCGCCGCGCTCGGCATCTTGATGCTGGAGGCGCGTTTCCCTCGCATCCTGGGCGATATGGGCAATGCGCGCACTTGGCCCTTTCCGGTTCTCTATCGGGTGGTGCGCGATGCCTCGCCCGAGCGTGTCGTGCGCCGGCGGGCGGAGGGTCTGCTGCCGGCCTTCCTCGACGCCGCGGAAGAGTTGGTACGACTCGGCGCCGACGGCATCACCACCAATTGCGGCTTCCTGTCGCTCTTCCAGGCCGAGATCGCCAAGCGCGTGAAGGTGCCGGTCGCGACATCGAGCCTGATGCAGATCCCGGCCGTGCAGGCTCTCCTGCCGCCGGGCAAGCGCGTCGGCGTGCTGACCGTCGATGCGCGTTCCCTGACCACCGATCACCTGAAAGCCGCCGGCGTGCCCGCCGACACGCCGGTCATGGGCACCGAAGGCGGACGGGAGTTCACCCGCGTCCTGATCGGCAACGAGGAACGGCTCGATGTCGCCACGGCCGAACAAGATCTGCTCGACGCCGGCCGCGCTCTGGTCGCGAAGCATCCCGAGGTCGGCGCGGTCGTGCTGGAGTGCACGAACATGGCGCCCTACTCGGCAGCGCTCCGGCGCGAACTCGGCATCCCGATCTACGATATCGTCGGCTTCATCACCTGGTTTCACTCAGGCCTGGAGCCGAAGCGCTTTTCCCAGAGCTGACGATAGGCGGCCTCCAGCTCGCCCGCTTGGATCGGCACGACCTCGCGAGCCGGCAAGGTCCGGCCGATCGCATCGGCAGCGATCTCGACATAGCTCTCCGCATCCGGCGCGATCAGGTCTTCGAGGCCTGAGCGCGCCAGCAACGATAGCGACTGGCGTGACAGCGGACGGCTTCCGCCCAGGGTGACGACCGGCACGCCAACCGAGAGCGCCTCCCAGGTGGTCATGCCGCCGGCGAAAGGGAATGGGTCGAGGGCCACGTCGATCTCGCCATAGGTCTGCAGATGATCTCCCTGCAAGAGGGCGGTGCGCAGATCCAGGCGGTCGGCCGCGATGCCATGTGCGCCGAACGCGTCGATGACGAGCGAGCGGATCGCCGGCCGCCCGAGGTCTGCCGCCTGCATCAGCAGTCGTGACTCCGGCACCCGGTGCAGGAGCCGCGCCCAAAGCCGGGCCACGCCCGGCGACAGCTTCACCAGCTTGTTCAGCGAGCCGAAGACCGGCGGCCCGGAGCGCGCCCGACGCATGGCAAGCCTCGGTGCCGGCAAACGGCCTGATGGCAGCCGCAGCACGCTTTCCGTGAAGTGCGCGTCGGTCGGCGCTTCCCAGGGATCGGACAGAACGGCATCCATCGCCGCCATGCCCGTGGTCGCGCCATAGCCGAGAAAGGAAATCTGGACCGGAGCCGGTCTTCTCGCGAAGGCGAGCAGCCGGTTGTCCCAGGTATGGCCGGCAAGATCGACGAGAACATCGACCTCGTCCGCGCGGATACGATCGGCGAGCGCCTTGTCGTCGAGATCGGCCACGCGATGCCAGGTATCGACGCCGCTCCGCAACGGCGCCGTCACCTCGTCCTCGGCGAGCCGATCCGAATAGACGCCGATCTCCAGACGCGCGCGGTCATGCGCCGGCAAGGTCTTGGCCAGAAGGCGGCCGACCGGATGGCGGCCGAGATCGGCGGAGAAATAGCCGATGCGGAGGCGATCGCGCTTCCGAGGCCGGTGATCGTGGCGAGGCAGATCATCGGCATGCCGCCGCGCCCAGGCCCGGTGCGCTTCCACGAGGCGCGCGTCGTCGATGTCCGGGTCGAACTGCGCGAGATAGAGAGCCGCGCTTTCGAGCACAGGCTGGCCGGTGTCAGCGAAGGGATCGAGACACGCTTCAGCCAGATCGACGCGGAGTGAGGACGCGCGCCTGGACGCGGCATCGGAGGGAAGACCGAGCGCCTTCAGGAGATCGGCCCGCCAGGCAAGGCACAGCGGATCGTCTGGCCGGCGCTTGAGTCCGCGCTCGGCGAGGTCGAGCGCTGCAAGGCGCCGCGCGGCGAGGTGGAGACGGCGGGCGGCCGACGCCATGACCTAGCGACGAGCGTCGTGCTCCCTCTCCCGGCTGCGAAGCAGACGGGGGAGGGTCGGGGTGGGGGCCCGAGCGGAGCGAGGGTGGCGGCATTCCCGGCAGCATTGTCCGCCACCCTCGTTCCGCTCGGGCCCCCACCCTGCCCTCCCCCGCGCCTTCGGCACGGGAGAGGGTTCCGAAACGAGCCTCACGTTTCCTGCCCGCCGATCCAGGTCCGCAGCACGTGCAGCCCGTCGTCGAGGAGCACGAGATCGGCGCGCTGGCCGGCGGCGATGCGGCCGCGGTCGGTGACGCCGATCGCTTGTGCCGGATAGAGCGAGGCCATGCGCAGCGCCTCCTCGCGCTCGAGGCCGAGCATGTCCACCGCATTGGCGACGGCGCGCGCCATGTCGAGATCGGCGCCGGCGAGCGTCCCGTCGGCGCCGACGAGCCGGCCGCCTTCGGACCGGATCTTCCGCCCGCCGAGATCGAAGGCCTCAGGACCGCCGGCTGCCGGCGGCATCGCGTCGGTGACCAGGATCATCGTCCCACGCGGCTTGGCTGCGATGACAGCACGCAGCGCCGCCGGATGGACATGATGCCCGTCGACGATAAGGCCGCACCACGCTTCTTTGCGATCGAGCGCGGCGCCGACCATGCCCGGCGCGCGCGAGGCGAGCGGTGTCATCGCGTTGAAGAGATGGGTGACGCCGGCGACACCCCTTCGGAAGCCGAGCATCGCCTGGTCATAGCCGGCATCGGTGTGGCCGGCAGCGACGACGACGCCGGCCTTCGTCAGCTTCTCGATCAAACCTTCCGGCGCTTCCTCCGGCGCAAGCGTCAGCAGCGTGCGACCGACCGGCAGCTTCGAGAGGATCGCCCTGTCCGACTGGTTCGGCGTCCGGATGTGCCGCGCATCGTGGATGCCGCGCTTGGCGGGGCTGAGGAACGGCCCCTCAAGGTGGAGGCCAAGCAGTCCTGGCAACTTGGCCGCCAAGGCCTCGCGCGTCGCCTTCACGGCCGCCGCCATCTTCTCGGTCGTGTCGCTAATGAAGGTGACGAGGAACCCGGTCGTGCCGAAGGCGCGGTGCGCGCCGCCGATGGCACGGATCGCTTCGACCGTCGGCGTCGCATTGAACAGCACGCCGCCGCCGCCGTTCACCTGCAGGTCGATGAAGCCCGGAGCCAGCAGGCCGCCACCGAGTTGAACGCGCTCGGCCTTGGTCGGAATCCTAGATTCGGGCACAACCGCAGCGACGTGCGCCCCGTCGACCAGCACCGCCAGGCCCGAGCGGGTCGTCTCACCGTCGAAGACCTTGCCACCCGAAAGCGCCTTCACAGGGTTTCCGTCACCTTCTTGAGATGCCGCGGACGGTCGGGATCGAGGCCGCGCGCTACCGCCTTCCGCGCGACCCAGGGATAGAAGACCTGCGCCTGAAGGATCAGGTCGAGCGCCGGATGGATCGCTTTGGCGCCGGTCGGCACGCGGGTCACGGTGGCTCCCTTCGCCGCGAGCGCCGCCAGTGTCTCCTCCATCGACGCGCGCGCTTCGTCGTCCTGGACGAAGGCCAGCACCGGAAAGCCGGGCTCCACCAGCGCCACCGGGCCGTGCAGCACCTCGGCCGCCGAATAGGCCTCGGCATGGAGACCGAGCACCTCCTTGAGCTTGAGCGCCGCTTCCGAGGCGATGGCGAAGCCGGGGCCGCGGCCGACGACGAACAACGAGGTCGCACGGCCGAGGGAGTAATTCCAAGGCGTCCGCGCCGCCTCCTGCAGGGCGCCGGGCAGGCGATCCAGCGCCTGGATCAGCGCAATGTCGTCGGCCCAGCCGGCGACGAGCTGGGCGAGCGCCGAAAGCGAGGCGAGAAAGCTCTTGGTCGCGGCGACGCTGGTCTCGGGCCCGGCAGCGAGCGGGAGTACCGCATCCGACGCTTTCGCCAACGGCGAGTCGAGATCGTTGACCAGCGCCAGCGTCGTCGCGCCGGCGGCCCTCGCCGCTTCGGCCTGCTTGACGAGGTCGGGGCTGCGCCCGGACTGCGAGACAGCGAAGAACAGCGCGCCGTCGAGTTTCATCCTCGCCTTGTAGAGCGTGGCGACGGCCGGCGCGGTGGCAGCGGTGAAGAGTCCGAGCCTTGTTTCGATCAGGTACTTGCCGTAGCGCGCCGCATGCGATGACGAGCCGCGCGCGGCGCTGACCACGAAACGCGGCGGCGACGCCTTAAGGTGACGCGCGATCTCGGCGACCGCCGCTCGGTTGCGGGCAAGCTGATCGGCGATCCGGTCGGGCGCTTCCAGCGCCTCGGTCAACAGGCGAGGGGCGAGGTTTTGTGGCATTCCGAGCGGATGGTAGCATGCGCGCCCTACCGAATCCGGGAGTCGCATGTCTACCGAATCCGTCGGCGCTCGCTATCGCGGCCTGGATGCCTGGCCGAGCCGCGACATCCTGGATGTCTTCATCGAGGGTCAGATGACGGCGATTGCCGCTGTGCGCGCTGCCGCGGCCCAGATCGAGGCCGCCGCCGAGGCCGTGACTGTGCGGATGAGGGCCGGCGGCCGGCTCGTCTATGTCGGCGCCGGTACTTCCGGCCGGCTCGCGCTCCTCGACGGCGTCGAGCTGATGCCCACCTTCGACTGGCCGGACGACCGTGTCGTCTACCTTATCGCCGGCGGCGAGAAGGCGCTGACCCGCGCCGTCGAAGGCGCCGAGGATGACCGCGATGCGGGCAAGCGCGACATCCTGAACGCGAGGGTCGACGCAAAGGACGCCGTGATCGCGGTTGCCGCCAGCGGCACGACACCCTATACGATCGCTGCACTCGAGGCTGGCCGCGCCGCCGGTGCGCTCGGCATCGGCATCGCCAACAACGCAGCGGCGGCGCTTCTGACTGCGGCGGAGCTGCCGATCCTGCTCGATACCGGACCGGAGGCGATCGGCGGCTCGACCCGGATGAAAGCCGGCACGGCGCAGAAGGCGACGCTCAACCTGCTGTCATCCCTGGTGATGACCAGGCTCGGCCGCGTCCATGACGGTTATATGGTCGACCTCCGCGCCACCAACCTCAAGCTCAGGAAGCGCAGCGAGCGGATGCTGATGGACATCGCCGACGTCGGCGCTGAAACCGCGCGCGACGCGCTTCGGCGCTGCAACGGCAAGGTGAAGCCCGCCGTGCTGGTGGCGAAAGGCCTGACGCCGGATGCCGCCGAACGCGCGCTCGCCCAGGCAGGCGGCAGCCTCCGCCAGGCGCTCAAAGCCATCGCATGAACCGCCACGAACGGCGGGCGCAGGCGAAGCAGGGCAGGGCCGATCCTCGGCTTCAGCAGGGGCTTGCCGCCTTCCAAGCCGGGCGCCTCGACGAGGCGCAGGCGGTCATGGCGGCGGTTCTGGCGAAGAGCCCGCGCGAGCCGACGGCGCTGCATATCGCCGGCCTGATCGCCTTCCAGCAGGGCGACCCGGACAAGGCCATGGCCCAGCTCGGCGCCGCAGTGAAGGCGAAGCCGGATTATGCCGAGGCGCAAAACAATTTCGGTCGGCTGCTCCTGATGCTCGACCGCCCGGCCGAAGCGGCGGATCGATTCAAGGCAGCCCTGCGGCATGTGCGCGACGTCGCCGAGATCCACGCCCATCTCGGGGAGGCGCTGCTGGCCGAACGCCAGCTCGGCAGCGCGTCGAGCTCCTTCCAGCGCGCGCTGGTCCTCGACCCGCGCCAGGTCTCGGCCCTCGCCGGGCTCGGCACGATCTCAACCGCGCTCGGACGGGGCAGCGACGCGCAGCGCTGGCACGCGGCGGCGCTTGCGCTCTTCCCCGGCTTCTCGCCGAGCTTGCGCGGCCTCGGCGAGGCCCGTCTGATTTCCGGCGATGCCGCCGGCGCAGTAAGCGGCTTCGAGGCGGCGCTGAAGGCGATGCCGCAGGATCTGGCGCTGCTCGGCAATCTCGCTGTCGCCTGGCGCGAGGCTGGGCGGCTCGACCGCGGGCTTGCCTATCAGCGGCGCATCCTGGCGCTGCAACCGGCGACCGGGGAGGCGCTCGGCCATTTGTCGCAAGGACTCTTCGTGCTCGGCCGCGCAGGACCCGCCCTCCTCTTTGCCCGGCGCCGCCTCGCGACCGAGAGCGGCGAGATCGCGCGGAAGGCTGTCCGGGCGACGATGCTGTATGCGCCCGACCTCGATCCGATCGCCGCCTCCGCCATGCGGCGACGCCTTGCACCCGTGAGCGTCGAGATGCCGCGCTGGCGCAACGCTCCCGATCCCGCTCGGCCGCTTCGCGTCGCCTACCTCTCCTCCGATATGCGCGATCACCCCGTCGCACGCAGCCTCCTGCCGCTGATCGCGGGCCACGACCGCGCCGCTATCCAGACGCATCTCTATGGCGAGGTCGCGCGCGAGGACGCCGTGACCGAGCGGTTCAAGGCGCTCTGTCCCTGGCGCTCAACCATCGGCCTCGACGACGAGGCGCTGGCCAGGTCGATGCGCAAGGACGGGATCGACATTGCCGTCTTCGTCGCCGGCTCTTTCGACGCCAATCGTCTCGAGGCCGCCGCCCGGCGCTGCGCGCCCGTGCAGATCAGCCTGCATGACGGGGGGACCAGCGGCATCGCCGCCGTCGATGCGCTGATTGCCGACCGCTGGCTCGTGACGCGCCGCGAGCGCGACCGGTTCAGCGAGCGCGTTTTTTCCTGCCGGATCTCTACCTGCACCAGCCGATCGCCGACGCCCCCGATCCGGCCATGCCCGACGGCCCACCGGTCTTCGCCGCCGCGGCGAACCCGGCCAAGCTCGCCCGCGAGACTCTGTCGCTCTGGAGGCAAGTCCTGGAGGCGGTGCCCGACTCGCGTCTTCGGCTCCGCTATCGAGCCGCGTTCGAGGATGCGAGCCTCAAGGCAGAGATCGCCGCGGCGCTGCCGGAGGGTCGCATCGTGTTCGCTCCCGGTGAGGTTAGCGCGGCCGCGCACCTCGCTTTCTACCGCGAGGCCCATGTCGTGCTCGACACCTGGCCCTTCTCCGGCTCGACCTCGAGCTTCGAGGCGCTGTGGATGGGGGTGCCCGTGGTGACGCTTGCCGGCGACTCGATGGCCGAACGCTGGAGCGGCGCGCTGCTTCGTGCCATCGACCGGAGCGACTGGATCGCCCACGACAAGGCTGCCTATGTCGCGGTCGCGGCCGCTCTGTCCGGCGATCGCGACCGTCTATCGAGGGAACGGCGCGCGCTGCGTGCGGCACTGGCACCCCTGACCGACGGCAGGCGGCGCGCAGCGCAGATCGAACGTCTCTACCGCGCCCTCTGGCGCCGCTGGTGCAAGTCGGCGGCTTAGGCCGCCTGTTTCATCGGCCCCTTGATCAGGGCCTCGGCGATCTGGATCGCATTGAGCGCCGCCCCCTTGCGGAGGTTGTCGGCGACGACCCACATCGAGAGTCCGTTCTTGATCGTCGGATCGCGACGGACGCGGCTGACATAGACATTGTCCTCGCCGGCGGCCTCGACCGGCGTGACGTAGCCTTCATCGACGCGACGGTCGATCACGCTGACGCCGGGCGCTTTCCTCAGCGCCTCGCGGGCCGTCTTCTCGTCGATCGCATGCTCGAGCTCGACATTGACCGCCTCGGCATGCCCGATAAAGACTGGCACGCGCACGCAGGTCGCGGAAACCTGGATGTCGCGGCCGAGGATCTTCTTGGTCTCGGCGACCATCTTCCATTCCTCCTTGGTCGAGCCGTCTTCCATGAAGACGTCGATGTGGGGAATGACGTTGAAGGCGATCTGCTTGGTGAAGCGCTCCTTGACCACGGGATCGTTCACGTAAATGGCGCGGGTCTGGTTGAAGAGCTCGTCCATCGCCTCGCGGCCGGCGCCCGAGACCGATTGGTAGGTGGCGACGACCACGCGCTTGACCCGGGCAAGATCGTGCAGCGGCTTCAGCGCCATCACCATCTGGATGGTCGAGCAGTTCGGGTTGGCGACGATATTGCGCTTGCCGAAGCCGGCAAGCGCCTCCGGATTCACCTCCGGCACGACGAGCGGCACGTCGGGCTCCATCCGGAAGTGCGAGGTATTGTCGATCACCACCGCCCCGGCCTTGGCCGCGCGCGGGGAGTGAACGGCCGAGACCTTGGCGCCCGGCGAGGACAGGACCAGGTCGATGCCCTTGAAGTCGAAGGTGGCGAGGTCGCGGACCTTGAGCGTGTGATCCTCGCCGTAGCTGACCTCGCGGCCGATCGACTTGGACGAGGCCAGGGCCACCACCTCGTCCGCTGGGAACTTGCGCTCGGCGAGCGTCTGCAGCATCTCCCGCCCGACATTGCCGGTCGCGCCGACGACCGCCAGCTTGTAGCCCATAAGATCCTCGATTCGTTCACGGGCTATCTAGAGCCCCGCACCGGCCGAGGCAAGGTGACAAGGACCGCCAAACCGGGAAGAATTGCTTCATGGACGGTCGATCGCCCGACTACACGTCGTTCTGGCCCCGGTATCTCCGCGAGCACAGCCGTCCCGGGACCCGTGCGCTGCATTATGTTGGCACGGCTCTCGCTCTGATCTTGCTCGCCTCGGCCGCGATCCTCGGCGACTGGCGCCTGCTCCTCGCAGCGATCGTCGCCGGCTATCTCTTCGCCTGGGTCGCTCATGCCGCGGTCGAGCGCAACCGGCCGGCGACCTTCACGCATCCCTGGTGGTCGCTGATATCCGACTTCCGCATGTTCGGGCTTTGGATCGGCGGGCGGCTGAAGCCGCACCTCGACGAAGCCGGCCGGGAATAGAACGTTTGGGGAAAAGAGCCTTGCGAAGAGCGGGTTTCCTATGGTTTCTTCGCCCACCCTTCTCGCCCGCTGGGACGATGAATGCCTGTCCCGTTGGGGTTGAACATCCGGACCTTGGTGGTGGACCGCAGCCCGGCGGTGATCCAGGAGATCAGCGATGTCTTCAAGGCCTCGCGCCTGGGTCAAATCGACGGCGCCGGATCGGTCGACGCGGCACGCTCCCGATTGACCGAAGGCCCGCAGAAATACGACCTCGCGATCGTCGAGTTCGGCGACCAGGGAGAGCTCGGCTTCGACCTCCTGAAGTGGATGCGGGCCGACACGGCCTCCGCCACGCCCGCGCTCCCGGTCATCGTCACCTCGCCGATCTTCACCGCCGAGCAGGTCAAGCGCTCGATCGATTGCGGTGCCGACTACTTCCTGACCAAGCCCTTCAACCGCGAAAGGCTGCTCGGCGCCGTGGCGCGGACCGCGGTCAAGCCGCGGCGGTTCTTCGTCACACCCACTTATGTCGGGCCGGACCGCCGCACGCGCGGTGACGCAGACAGCGTCGAGCGGCGCTTGACGACCGAGGCCCGCATCAGTCACGTCCGCGATCCCTATCGCTTCGCCGTCGACGACGGGGCGCTGGTGATCGCCTTCGAGCACCTGCCGGACGGCAAGCCGCGGGCGCTGCCGGCGGAGGCGGTGCGCAAGGCGATCGCTGCCGTCACCGCCTCCCGCGAGAAAGCGGCAGAGGCGATGACCGGCTATTCTGCGCGCCTCGACGGCGACTTCGACGAGTTCGGCCGCAACCCCTTCGGTCCCGGACGCGTCAAGATCAACGCGACGGCCACCCGGGCCGCCCAGGACTCCTCGGCCGACGGCTTCGTTCTGATGAGCACCGTGTCACGCTCGCTCGCGCACTACACGGGCGGCAATTATCTCGTCTCGGGACGGCTGATGGAGTTCATCAAGACGCACCTGATCGCCTTCCGCGCCGCCGTGAAGCACAAGATTCTTGACGACGGCGGAACTGTCGGCCGGGAGCTGATGGGCCTGGTGGCCCGCGCTCACAAGGTTTTCAGCGCAAAAGGCTGAGCCGGCTCGGCCGTTTCCTACATTGTTCCCGTCGCGACCCGCTTCTGCGCCGCCAGGTCCGCCTCGGTGCGCTTGCCTGCTTTTGCCGCGCCTTTGTAGAGCACCCCCAGCTGCGCCTCGGTGATGCGGCGGTGGCGCTCGACCGCCGCCGGATGCATGTCGCCCTCCGGCCTCTGCTCGTGGTCGAAATGGCCGTAGGAGTCCTTGCCGCGTGCGAGCGTCGCGCTGGTGCGATCGATACCGAGCTGCCTCAGTCGCGTCGGGATGTAGCGGATAGCGAAGCCGACGCGTGGAAGCTTGCTCCGGTTGACGCCGGAGCCATGGACCAGCAGCACATGGTGCAGCGACATCTCGCCGGGCTGGAGCACAATGTCGATCGCCTCGTTCTCGTCGACCTCGGCGGCGATCTCCTGCCCGCGCGAGAGCATGTTCGCCTCGTCGAACTTGTCTTCATGCGCGAGCTGTGCCTTGTGCGTGCCCGCGACCACGCGCATGCAGCCGGATTCGGGCGTGCTCGGCGTGAAGGCGACCCAGGCGGTAAGGACGTCGGGATCGGAGAGGCCCCAATATGTGGCGTCCTGGTGCCAGGACACATAGTTGCCGTCGCCCGGCCGCTTATTGAAGAAGCCGGCCGACCAGCAGAAGATGTCCGGCCCCAGGATCGGCTCGACCGCGTCCAGGATGCGATCGCTGGTGACGATATCGTAGAGCCAGGGAAAGAGCAGATGGCACTTCTGGTTGAGCCGTCCCTTGAAGGGACCGCCGAGCTTCTGCTCGGACTCGACCACACGCCGGGAGAGGCCGTCCGCCTCGTCCTGGGAGAAGGCGCGGATCGGGAAGTGGTAACCTGTCTCGTCGTACTTCGCGGCGTCGGCCGCGCTCAGCGCCAGGGGCATCTCGGCTTTCCTTTCGGAAGCTTACCCGCATAGTGCCGAGGCCGCGCGAAACGAGTCAAGGCGAAGGCGCCCTAGGCGAAGTCCTCCGCAAGCGCCGCGCGAACCGCTTCCGGCATTACGGCCAAGTGGCCGTATTCCGGGTGGCTGAAGCCGACCAGAATCTGCGTACCGGGCGTGCGAAAGCGTTCGATCTGCGGCCCGGCGAAGCCGAAGCGGATGAACTGAACGCTTGAGGCCTTGCCTTCGGCGGATGTGCGGTCTTGATCCTCCTCGGCCTTGCCGGGGATGCGCTCTCCGGCAACCTCGATGAACGCCGTCTCCTCGACACCGCCCAGCCGCGCCAGCACCCGCGCGCGCCTGAGCGGATCGTCGATCTCGAACATTACCGTCGCCACCAGCTCCTCGCCCTTCGGGATGAGCGGGTTGTAGGCGTCAAGCTCGCCTTGGATCTGCTCCTCCCCGCCCTGCTCGATGAAGAGCATCTCGTGGATCTGCGCCAGCATCGTCTCGTAGCATTCGAAATAGAACGTCGCGAACGGCCCGACCTCGAGCCGGCGGTTCTTCTTCAGGGAGACGATCTCCGCCCGCTTCTTCTTGCGAGCATCGGCATACTCGGCAGCCGGCAGGATGTCAGCGCGCGTAACTTCGCGTTTCATCAGGCGTTCGCAATCCCGTAGGCGCGGGCAAGGAGCTGGATCGGATGCAGCGCCTCGGCCGGAGGCTCGATGCCTTCCAGCCGCTCCATGCCCTGGAGGATGTGCTGCCCGGCGAGCGGGCACTCCGAGGCGACATGGCGGCGGCCGAGCTTGGCGAGCTGCTCCGCTGCAGGCTTGCCGACCTTGAGGGCGACCTCGAAGTTATCGAGCATGACGCCCCAAGAGCCGCCATGGCCCGAGCAGCGTTCCACCACCGCGACCTGCGTGCCCGGGATCAACCGGAGCATCTCGGCGGATTTCGGGCCCATGTTTTGCGCCCGTGCGTGGCAGGCAAGATGAACGGCAACGCCACCCTCGATCGGCGTCAGGCCCGGCGCCAGGCCTTCGCGCTTGGCGATGTCGACGACGTACTCACTGATGTCGAAAATCGCCTGCGAGAGCTTCTTTACGTCCGGATCGTCGGGCAGCAGCAGCGGCCATTCGAACTTCAGCATCAACGCACACGAGGGCACCAGCGCGACAACGTCGTAGCCTTGCTCGACATAGGGAAGCAGGGCCGCCGCGACGTTCTTCGCCTTCTTCGCCACGCGCGGAAGGTCTCCCTGCTCGAGCTGCGGCATGCCGCAGCATTCGGGGTAGGCGACCTCGCACTCGACGCCGTTGCGCGCGAGCACGCCCAGAGTCGCCTCGCCGATCGCCGGGTTGTTGTAGTTGACGAAGCAGGTGGCGTAGAGGACCGCCTTCCGGCCGCGCGCCGGCGCGCTCGCCGAGACTGCCGCCGGCGCCTCCTTCGCCCGCCTGACGAAGGTCTTGCTGTGGAACTTCGGCAGGTCGGCGTCACGATGCACGCCCGCAACCTTCTCCATCAGCGATCGCATCGGCCGGTTCCCGCGATCCGTCGCCCAGTTGGCCGCCGGCGCCATCAGGCCCGCGAGCTTGCCGTTACGGTCGGTCCGGCCGAGCTGGCCCTCCCGGAAGGGCCTGCCGCCCTTGCGCGCTTCGATCGCGCGGTGGCGCAACATCAGGTGCGGGAAGTCCAGATCCCACTCGTGCGGCGGCACGTAGGGACACTTGGTCATGAAGCAGAGATCGCAGAGCGTGCAGGCGTCCACGACCTTGCCGAAATCGCGGCTGTCGATGCCATGGACCTCGGCGTCTCCGGCGGCGTCGACCAGGTCGAAGAGTCGCGGGAAGGAGTCGCAGAGGTTGAAGCAGCGCCGGCAGCCGTGGCAGATGTCGAAGACCCGCCGCATCTCCTTCTCGAGCGCGGCCTCGTCGTAGAAGTCGGGGTCGGTCCAGTCGATCGGGCGGCGAACCGGCGCTTCGAGGCTGCCTTCGCGCATCATTGCGCTCCTTCGGATACAAAAAACGCGCGAGGGCCCTCCGGCCCTCGCGCGCCCTTTCAAGACTCAGGAAAGGCTGTCGAGGGCCTTCTGGAAACGGCCGGCGTGGCTCTTCTCGGCCTTCGCCAAGGTCTCGAACCAATCGGCGATCTCGGCTTGACCTTCCTCGCGCGCGGTCCGCGCCATACCCGGATACATGTCGGTGTATTCGTGCGTCTCGCCGGCGATCGCCGCTTTCAGGTTCTGCGCGGTCGAGCCGATCGGGAGGCCGGTCGCCGGATCGCCGGTCGCCTCGAGGAATTCGAGGTGCCCATGCGCGTGGCCGGTCTCGCCCTCCGCGGTTGAGCGGAACACCGCCGACACGTCGTTATAGCCTTCCACATCCGCCTTCTGGGCGAAGTAGAGATAGCGCCGGTTCGCCTGGCTTTCGCCGGCGAAGGCCGCCTTCAGATTGGCCTCGGTCTTGGAGCCCTTTAAGCCCGCCATCTTGTTCCTCCTGGAGCTGTCCGGGATGGCAGAGCGCCCTCCCTCCACGCCCAATCCTAGGAAGGAGGGGCGAACTCGTCAATAGTTTAGAATTAATCTAATAGACCCGCCAAAGCCCGACCGCAGAGGCTATCAGGCGCGCGGACGAAACCTGACAACGACGTCGACGCGCTCGATTTCGAGGCCGTCGGGTACTTCCGGGAGGCCGCTGACGGCCAATGTACCGGCCGGGATATCCGACAGATCGCCGGTGGCGACCGCCAGCACATGATGATGGTCGGAGGTATTGGTATCGAAGTAGGAGCGACCGGCCTCGACCACGACCTCGCGCAGCAGCCCGGCACGGGTGAACTGGTTGAGAGTGTTGTAGACAGTTGCCAGCGACACCGCGACCCGTGCGGTCTTGGCCTCGGCATGAAGCTGCTCGGCCGAGACATGGCGATCGCCGCGGCTGAACAGCAGGCGAGCCAGCGCCAGTCGCTGACGCGTCGGACGCAACCCGGCCCGCTTCAGCCGGTCCAGCGGCTCGGCATAGGGCCGCGACTCACTCGCCATGCTCATGAGCGAGATATGACGTGGCCCGCAGGTTTCGGCAAGTATGCCATCCTAGTCGCCCGTGGTCAGACGCTCGACGAGCTGGCCCACCGTCGGGATGAAGCCGCCGGCGTAGAAGGGGTCACGGGCGAATCGGAAAGCATTGTGGCCCGCGAACATCAGCTGGTGCTCGCAATCTTCGGAATGGCTGATCGCCTGCAGGGTCTTCTGGATGCAATAGGAGCGCGGATCGGCCTTCTTTCCGGTCGTCCCCTCCTCATTCTGCGCCCAGTTGGAGAAGCCGCAGGCCGAGAGGCAGCCCATGCAGTCGACCTGATCCCTGTGGATCGTCGCCGCCATCGGCCTGTCGACGAAGATCAGCGTCGAATCGGGCGTGCGCAGCGCCTCGGTGAAACCGTCGGCAACCCAGCCCCGCGCCCGCTCGGCGTCATGTGCGGTCAGAAACACCTCGCGCCCCCGCGCGCCCACCTTGAACGCGGTGTCGTGGTCCGCGACGGCATGCGTTTGATAGGCAACCTGGCGCTCCGAGCGAGCCTTGAGGTCCATCAGGAACGGGTTCTTCACCGCCGAGGAGTAGAAGCCGGTCGGGCTGAAGCGATTGAGCCAGATGTCGCCGTCCTTGAGCGTCATCAGCTTCCGCTTCCAGGCGTCTGAAATCGGGCTCTCGCGGGTCAGCAGCGGGCGCGTGCCGAACTGGAAGCCGATCTTCCCAATCTCGGGGTTGTCGAGATAGTGCTCCCACTCGCGCAGATACCAGACGCCGCCGGCCATGATGATCGGCGTCTCGATAAGGCCGACCTCGTTCATCACCTTGCGGAGCTCGCGCAGCCGCGGGAACGGGTCCTCGGGCTTCTCCGGGTCCTCGACGTTCGAGAGACCATTGTGGCCGCCGGCAAGCCACGGGTCTTCATAGACGACGGCGCCGAGCCAGCCGCGGAACTTGTGATAGGCACGCTTCCACAAGGCACGGAAGGCACGCGCCGAGGAGATGATCGGGTAGTAGTAGATGCGATAGCTCTCGCAGAGCTCGGCCAGGCGATAAGGCATGCCGGCACCGCAAGTGACGCCGTGGATCAAGCCTTTGGTGCCCTGCAGGATGCCGTGAAGCACCCGCTCGGCCGCGCCCATTTCCCAGAGCACATTCATGTGAATGCGGCCCTCGCCGCGCGACATCTCGTGGGCGATGCGGGCCTGGGTGATGCCGCCCTTGATCGAGGCGGCGATCAGCTCCTCATGGCGCTCGCGCCGCGTGCGGCCGTGATAGATCCAGGGTATGACATTGCCCTGCGCATCGCGCGAATCCGCATTCACGCCCGAGAAGGTGCCAATACCGCCGGCCGCGGCCCACGCGCCGGAACTCTCGCCGTTGGATACGGCAATGCCCTTGCCGCCCTCGATCAGAGGCAGCACCTCGCGCCCGGAAATGACAATCGGGCTCAGCGCCCTCATCTCGCCTCGATCCCTCGGCTCGCGCCCGGCCCGAAGGGGCCTGCGATCGGCTTTTATTATACTGCGCGCGCGCCGAGCCCAAGAACCTTCTCGGACCCGCAGATCGCCTACCCGAGCACAACTCGAGGGAAATAGAGGGAAACCACCCAGTTCGGCTGGTCGACGATCTCGCTGATGCGCAGATCGGCGCAGACGCTACAGAGCATATAGGCGTCGATCGCCGACATTCCGGTTCTTTTCGTCAGCAGGTCGATCATGCCCTGCACCGCGTCGCGCGCGCCGGTCATCAGGTCCGGCCCGACGCCCGTTGTGACCTCATAGCCGGCGCCGTCTAGATGGCGCGAGACCGGTCCCGGCGTGGTGAAGCGCGGCATCGCGAGGTTGGCGTCGCGCACGAGATCGAACCTGAGCGTGACCTCCATGGGGCTCTCGATCGCGGTGCCGCAGACCTCGCCATCCCCTTGGGCAGCATGGGTATCACCGACCGAGAAGAGCGCGCCCGGAACCGCGACCGGCAGGTAAAGTTCCGTGCCCGCCGCCATGTCGCGGATGTCCATATTGCCGCCGACCGGCCTCGGCGGAACGATCGAGTGCTGGCCAGGCTCGGCCGGCGCCACGCCGATGGTGCCGGCAAACGGCTTGAGAGGCACGCGCCCGCCGGGACCGTAGAGCGCCGGCGCAAGACCTGCCGCATCGTACTTCCAGATGTGGAGCGCCGGCTCCTTGAAGCGGTCGGCGAGAAGGCCGAAACCGGGAATATTGGCAGTCCAGCCCCAGCCCGAAGGCCGGAACGAGACGAGCGTCACCTTGAGCGCATCGCCCGGCCGGGCACCATCGATCAGAACAGGGCCGGTCACGGGGTTGACCTTGCCGAAATCCATCTTCGTCACATCGGCCAGCACCGATGTCGGCGAGAGCTGGCCGCCCGAGGCCTCGGCAACCTCGAAAGAGACGGTCTCGCCTGGCGCGATCGTCAGCACCGGCGGATTGGCATTGTTCCAGCCGAGGTGGCCTTGGTGCTTGTGCAAGGTGTGGCCGTGGCGATGCGCAGCCATGGCTTCCCCTTCACGATCTCGCCTTAAGGAACCGCGTGACATCCGTCAGTACCGGAGCGGTGCCGCGGAACAGCGGCGCCAGCGCGATCACGATACCCGCATGGCCGAGCCCTGAATACTCGATGGTCTCGACCGGGGCTCCGAGGTCGCGGAGCCGGCGGCCGAGGTTACGCGTGTTTCGCGGGTAGACGGTGCTGTCCACGTCGCCGGTCGCGAGCAGGACCGGCGGCGCATCGGCCCGGGCGAAGGTGATGGGCTGGGTTCGCGCCATGTCGGGGGCGGCGAAGATCGCCTGCAGGGTCTTCGAGGTCATCGGCAGGAAGTCATAGGGTCCGGCGAGGCCGACGACACCTCTGATCGCCGACGACGGCAGCCCCGCGGCAGCAGCGCGATCCGCATCGAGCGCCAGCATCACGGCGTTGTAGGCCCCCGCCGAATGGCCCATCAGGAAGAGCCGATCCGGATCGCCGCCATGCGAGGCGACCTCGCGATGAATCCAGGCGGCGGCCTCGGCCGTATCCTCGAGGAAGCCGGGAAACCCGACCTCGGGATAAACCCGATAGTCCGGCACGGCGACCACGAAGCCCTGCTCGACCAGGGCCAGCGCGGCGAAGCGGTAGTTGCCACGCTCGCCGCCCTCCCAGCCGCCGCCATAAAAGAAGATCACGACCGGCGCCGAGGTTTTCAGGTCCTTCGGCCGGTAAAGATCGAGGCGCTGACGGGCGCCGGGCCCGTATGAGAATTCGAGCCGGTCATGGGCAGGCTCGGGATTGGCCCAGTTCAGCAGGACCAGCGGCGAGCAGCCGGTGGCGAGAAGAGCCAGCACGGCGATCCCGAAGGCTGCGCGCAACGTCAGCCGCGTCGCTCGCTCAATCGGACTGCCGCGGCCCGGTCGAGCCGGTGCGATCGAGAAACCGTCGGAGCTCATCGGCCGCTTCATCCCCGATGATGAATCGGATCTGGGTTCCGTCCTCGCTCACTTTCACGACCTCGCCCTCGAGCTCGCGGCTGATGCCATCGATCTTGAGGGAGACCAGGGTGCCGACCTCGCGGTTGACGGCCAGGTCCATCTTGGCGCCACCCAGCGAGAGATTGACAATGCGCGCCGGTTCGCGGCGCCCCAAGAAGCCCGCCTCGGCCGGCACGTCGACCTCGAAACGCTCGTAGCGCCGCCGGTTGCCGAGCGCCGTCGCGCGCACGGTCCGCACTAGCCGGGTCTTCACCTCGTGAACGTCCTGAACCGAGCGCTGGGTCATGGCATGGAGCCCACCCGACAGGCTGCGAAGGATCTCTGCCATCGCTACCCGCTCCGCCATCGCGATCCGGTCGCCGCCATCGTCGGCGATCCTTAGCGCCTCGGCATGCCGGACCGTCCGATCGGCGAGCAGGGTCAGCTCCTGCGCCATCTCGCTGACACGGTCGGCATGCGCGGAGACCGGCTGGAATACCCGCTCGAGCTCGCGATCGACGGCATCGGCCATCGCCGCCGCGTCGCGCCTGAGCTGTTCCTCGCGCACGGTCATCGTCCCGGCACTCTAGCCGAAAGCGCACAGGGCGCCTATAGAAGGCCCGCCCATGACAACGATGCCTCGCCCCGAGATCCGCCTTCTGCCGGGTCGCCACAAGCGGCCGCTCGAAGGCCATCCCTGGATCTACTCGAACGAGGTCGAGTTGTCGGCCGCCGCCAAGGCGCTGCCGCGGGGTACGGTTGCCCGCTTCGTCAGCCACGACAGCCGACCGCTGGGCGTGGGTTTCTTCGATCCGCACTCGTTGATCGCCGGGCGCCTTCTGGAACGCGATGCCGATGCCTCGATCGATACGGACTGGCTAAGCCGCCGGATCACCTATGCATCAGTCCTTCGCCAACGACTCTTCGCCGGACCCTGCTACCGCCTGATCCATGCCGAGGCCGACGGGCTTCCCGGTACGGTGATCGATCGTTTCGGCGATGTGGTCGTAGCGCAGATCAATTCAGCCGGAATGGACCGGCTCTCGGACGCCCTCGTCGAGGCGATCGACGCGGCGCTCGCGCCAAGCGCGATCGTGATCCGGAACGACAGCGCGCTCCGCTCGGTTGAAGGCTTGTCGGAAGGCGTGCGCATCGCCAAGGGCGCAATCGACGGGCCGGTACGCTTTGAGGAGAACGGCGTCGCCTTCCTCGCGCATGTGACTGAAGGGCAGAAGACCGGCTGGTTCTTCGACCAGCGCGATCATCGTCGAGCGGTCGCCGCGCTTAGCTCCGGCCTGAGCCTGCTCGACGTCTACACGCATACCGGCGGCTTCGGCCTGCAGGCTGCGGCAGCGGGCGCAACCGAGGTCGTGCTGGTCGACCGCTCGGAGCTCGCGCTCGATCTGGCCAAGCGTGCCGCCGACCTCAACGGGCTCGGCCCGCGCTGCCGTTTCGTCCAGGCGGAGGCGTTCCGCGATCTGGAGCGCCGAGCGGGGGCCGGCGAGCGCTTCGGCATCGTCGTCGTCGATCCTCCGGCTTTCGTGAAGTCGAAGAAGGACCTCGCGACCGGCCTCAAGGGCTATCGCAAGCTCGCCGAGATGGCGGCACGCCTGGTCGCGCCCGGCGGCTTCCTCTTCGCCGCGTCGTGCTCGCACAACGTCGACCCGCCATCGTTCCTGGCCGAGGTCACGCGCGGAATCGGACGCGCCAGGCGATCGGGCCGCATCCTTCGGCAGGCCGGCGCCGCCGCCGACCATCCGGTGCATCCCATGCTCCCAGAATCGGCCTACCTCAAGGGCGTCCTGCTCCAGCTCGACTAACGCGCGGCGAGGATGAAGAGCCGCCTGAACGGAAACAGTGTCGAGCCGTCGGCTTCGCGCGGATAGGCGGCCCTCAGGCCCTCGCGATACTTCTCGACGAATTGCGAACGCAGCGTCTCGTCCAGCGCGTCGAGCACGGGGCGGAGCGCCGTGCCCATCGTCCAGTTCAGCACCGGATCGTCGCCGGCGAGCGCCTGCAGGTAGTCGACCTCCCAGATGTCGAGCTTGGCCGTGATCGGTTTCAGCATCCGCCAATAGATGCCAGGCGCATCGACCGGGTCGTGGCGGAGCTTGCCGGCGAGCGGCCCCTTGAACGGCGCCTCATCGGACAGGCGTTGAATGATCCGGTGCGAGGGCTGGTCGTGGTTGTGCGGCATCTGGACGGCAAGGACGCCACCTCCGGCCACCTGACCGACGAGCCGCGGGAACAGGCGCGCGTGGTCTGGCAGCCATTGCAGGCAGGCGTTGGAGAAGAGGAGGTCGACCGGCGGCAAGGCCGTCCAGCTTGCGACGTCGCTCTCGACGTACTCGGCGCGGCCGTTCAACGCTCGCGACTTCTTCAGCATATCCGGCGAAGAATCGAGGCCGACGACCTCGGCGCCCGGCCATCGTGCGGCCAGCATCTCGGTGATCTCGCCGGCACCGCAACCGAGATCGGCGATGCGCCTCGGATCGATGTCCGGAATGCGCCCGATCAGATCGAGCGCAGGCCGAAGACGATGATCGCCGAACTTCGCGTACTGGGCCGGGTCCCAGCTCGGCATCAACGCTTGGCGTCGAGCTTGTCGTAGCCGCGGCGGATCAGGCCCATGATGAAGAGGACGGCGAAGCCGGCATAGAGCACGCCCGCGATATAGGCGCCCTGGCTATGCGCATGCGAGGCGATGACGAGCGCATAGAGCGCCGTCGCTGCGATGATCCCGCCCAGAATCCAAGGTCCCGTTCCAGCCACCGTCTCGTCTCCCCTCAAGGTCGGTCTAACGTCGTGCCACCATCAGCTTCTTGATCTCGGCGATTGCCTTCGCCGGGTTCAGGCTCTTGGGGCAGGTCCGGGTGCAGTTCAGGATCGTATGGCAGCGATAGAGGCGGAACGGGTCCTCGAGCGCATCGAGGCGCTCGCCCGTCGCCTCGTCGCGTGAATCCGCGATCCAGCGATAAGCCTGGAGCAGGATCGCCGGCCCCAGATAGCGGTCGCCGTTCCACCAGTAGGAGGGACAGCTGGTCGTGCAGCAGAAGCAGAGGACGCATTCCCAAAGGCCGTCCAGCTTAGCCCGCTCCTCTGGGCTCTGCAGGCGCTCGGAATCCGGCGGAGCTGCCGACCCGGATTGCAGCCATGGCTGGATCGAGGTGTATTGCGCGTAGGGCACCGAGAGATCCGGCACGAGATCCTTAATCACCGGAAGGTGCGGCAGGGGATAGACGTCGATGGTCCCTTTCACCTCGTCGATCGGCTTCAGGCAGGCCAGCGTGTTGGTGCCGTCGATATTCATCGAGCAGGAGCCGCAGATGCCTTCGCGACAGGAACGGCGGAAGGTCAGCGTCGAGTCGATCTCGGTCTTGATCTTGATCAGAGCGTCCAGGACCATCGGCGCGCACTGGTCGCGGTCGATCTCGAAGGTGTCGAGGCGCGGATTGGCGCCAGTGTCGGGGTCCCAACGATAGACGCGGAAGGTCGCGACCCGCTTGGTCCCGTCCGGCGCCTTGTGGGTTTTGCCGTCCGTGACTTTCGAATTCCGAGGCAGGGTAAATTCAGCCATGGCCGGGCCTCTCTAGTAGACCCGCGCCTTGGGCGGGATCACCTGGGTCTCGTTGGACAGCGTGTACATATGGACGCCGCGGTAATCGAGCGTCACCTTGCCGTTGGCGCCCAGCCAGGAAAGCGTGTGCTTCATCCAGTTGACGTCGTCGCGCTCCTGGAAGTCGCCGCGGGCATGCGCGCCGCGGCTCTCCTTCCGGGCCTCGGCGGCGGCGAGGATGACGGTCGCCTGGCCCATCAGGTTGTCGAGCTCGAGCGCCTCGACCAGGTCCGAGCTCCAGATCATCGAGCGGTCGGCGATGCTGAGTTCGCCCATGCTGGCGGAGATCTCGCGCATCTTGGCGATGCCGGCTTCGAGCGTCTTCTGCTCGCGGAAGATTCCGGCATGCACCTGCATGCAGCGCTGCATGTCCAGGCGGATGCGACCGCCCGAGAGCTTGCCCTTGGCGTTGCGGATTCGGTCAAGGCGCGCGAGCGCCCGATCGCCGGCAGAGGCCGAGAGCGGCTTGTGCGCCTGGCCCGGCTTCACGATCTCGGCCGCGCGATGCGCAGCGGCGCGACCGAAGACCACCAGGTCGAGGAGCGAGTTGGTGCCGAGACGGTTTGCGCCATGGACCGAAACCGACGCGGCCTCGCCGATCGCCATCAGGCCGGGGCAGACGGCTTCGGGGTTGTCCTTGGTCGGCCTCAGGGTCTCGGCGTGGTAGTTGGTCGGCACGCCGCCCATGTTGTAATGCATGGTCGGCTGGACCGGGATCGGCTCGCGCGTGACATCGACACCGGAGAACACCCGCGCGGTTTCGGAGATACCGGGCAGCCGCTCGTGCAGCACCTTGGGATCGAGGTGCTCCAGGTGGAGCATAATGTGGTCCTTGTCCGGACCGCAGCCGCGGCCCTCGTTGACCTCCACGGTCATCGCGCGGCTGACGACATCGCGACTGGCAAGGTCCTTGGTCGAGGGCGCGTAACGCTCCATGAAGCGCTCGCCTTCGGCGTTCGAGAGATAACCGCCCTCGCCGCGAGCTCCTTCGGTGATCAGGCAGCCGGCGCCGTAGACGCCGGTCGGGTGGAACTGTAGGAACTCCATGTCTTGAAGCGGCAGCCCGGCGCGCAGCACCATGCCGTAACCGTCGCCGGTGCAGGTATGCGCCTGAGTCGTCGAGAAGTAGACGCGGCCGCCGCCGCCGGTCGCCAGCACCGTCATGTGCGCGCGGAAGCGGTGGATGGTGCCGTCGTCGAGGTTCCAGGCCATGACGCCGCGACAGACGCCCTCCTCATCCATGATCAGGTCGAGCGAGTAGTACTCGACGAAGAACTCGGCGCCGTGGCGGAGGCTCTGCTGGTAGAGAGTGTGCAGGATTGCGTGGCCGGTGCGGTCGGCGGCGGCGCAGGCGCGCTTGGCGAGGCCTTTGCCGCCTTCGAGCGTGTGGCCGCCGAAGGGGCGCTGGTAGATCTTGCCCTCGGGCGTGCGCGAGAAGGGCACGCCGAAATGCTCAAGCTCGATCACCGCCGGAATCGCGTTCCGGCACATGTATTCGATCGCGTCCTGATCGCCGAGCCAGTCGGAGCCCTTGACCGTGTCGTACATGTGGTAGCGCCAGTTGTCGCCGTCGCCCATGTTGTCGAGAGCGGCGCCGATGCCTCCCTGCGCCGCGACCGTGTGGCTGCGAGTCGGGAAGACCTTGGTGACGCAGGCGGTCTTGAGGCCGGCAGCGGTCATGCCGAGCGTCGCGCGCAGACCAGAGCCTCCGGCACCGATGACGACGACGTCGTAGGTGTGGTCGACGATCTTGTATGCCTGGGCCATGACCTACTCCCCGAAGGAGATCTTGCAGACGGCGAAGACGCCGGCGACGCCGAGCGCGACCGTCGTCAGGCCGAGCAGCATCAGGAGCGCGACCTTGAGCCCCTCGGCATGAACGTAGTCCTCGATCACCACCTGCAGGCCGAGCTTGCCGTGCCACAGGCCGGCGATGAGGAAGAGGATCATCGGCACCGCGCCAGCGGGCGACGCGATCCAGATATAGGCCCGCTCCCACTCCGCACCGGCCATCGAGACGAGCGCCGCGGCGAACCACAACGACAGCGGGATCAGGGCGACGGCGGTCGCGCGCTGCATCCACCAATGCTTGGTGCCGTGCTTGGCCGAGCCGAGGCCGCGGACGCAGGCGATCGTCGAGCGCATGGTCATGGCGATCTCCCCTCCTTCAGCGAAGCCCGTGGAGCCCGGCGATCCAGGCAAGCGTCGTGAGCCCGAGCGAGACCACGATCACGACCCAGCCCGAGGCGTAGAACTGCTTGATCTCGAAACCGTAGCCCATGTCCCAGACCAGATGCCGGATACCGTTGGCGAGGTGATAGAAGAGGCAGAAGGTCCAGACGAAGAGACAGAGATAGCCGAGCCAGGAGCCGGCGATCGCTTGCGCCGTCTCGAAGGCGTCCGGGCCGTTGGCGAGCGCCAGCAGCCAGAAGACCAGAGCCACGGCGCCGCCCGAGAGCACGATCCCGGCCGCGCGATGGGTGATCGACAGCACCGTGGTGATTTGCGGCTTGTAGACCTGGAGATGCGGCGACAGCGGCCGCTGGGCGGATGCCATGGGTTCCCCCGGGACGGAGAGAGACGCGCCCTCGCGCGCCAGAAATCCTTGATATCTTTTGAGATATACCGCTTGACGCTGGCCGTCAACGGCTGGGCGCCGGTCGCGGGAGCCTGACGCCGAAGCCGGCGAGAATACCGAAGGTCCCGAGGCCGGCGCCGACGGCGAGCGCGAGCGCGATCGGCCCGACAATGGCCTCCGCACCCGCAGTCGGCGCGAATCCGGCCAGGTTGGCGACGAGCCCGGCGATCGCCGATCCGAGGGCGAAGCCGCTGGAGAGCACTACCTGCAGCATGGTGGTGGCGGCGTCGCGCTCGCCCGGGCGGGCCGCCTCCATGATCGCCTGGCTCAAGAAGGCCCAGTTGCCGCCGAAGCCGGTGCCGATCACGATCTGGCAGGGCAGAAGCGCCCTCGGCATGTCGTAGGCGATCGCAAGGACGGTGCCGAGAAGGCCGGCGACGATCAGGACCGGGCCGAGCCGGATCAGGACGAGCCGGCGACCGGGGTCGTCGATGCCGGCGAAGATCAGCGCCGATCCGCTCCAGGACAGCGCCATCATCGCGTGGACGAAACCGGCCACCGTCGGCCCGTAGCCCCAAAGATGCTGAATCGTGATGTTGAGATAGACCGACGACGACGCATGCGCGATCGGCATCAAGAGGATCATCCAGAGCCCGGCGCCGACCGTCGTGGTGAAGGCAAAGGCGTCGCTGGGGAAGAGCCTATCCGGGCGGCGACGGTCGGCGACGAAGACGCCGACCAGGATCGCCAGCGCTGACAGGATCAGAAGCGACGCCGCACCCACATCGCCGCTGATCGCGGCGACCGCGACCATCATGATGCCTATAGCACAGCCGGCAAGGCGACCGAGCGGAACTGCTTTCGCCTTGGCCTCGGGCACGCTCGCATCGGGCGGCACGACGCGCACGACAAGGATAAGGAACAGCGCCACGACCGGCACGTTGACGAAGAAGGCCATGCGCCAGGACAAGGCCTCAGTCAGCACGCCCGAGATCAGCGGCCCGCCAAAAGCGCCGAGCGCCCACACCATCGCCTCGACTCCGAAGACGCGCGCGATCAGGCGAGACGGAAAGAGCTCGGGGATCAGGATGTAGCAGAGCGCCGAGATGACGCCCTCGCCGACGCCCTGTAGCGCACGACCCGCAAGGAGCACCGGCATCGATGGCGCCATGCCCGCGATCAGCGTGCCGGCGAGGAAGACCAACGCCGACACGATCATCGCCTGGCGGCCGCCGGCCATCTGCTTCAGCCGGGCCGCGCCAGCGCCGCCGATGATCGCGAACACCAGATAGACCGTGAAAGCCCAGCTCAGCAGCTGAACGCCGCCAATCTCGATCACCGCGGTCGGCAACGCGGTCGCGACCAGGAAGCCGTTGAAGGCATGAAGCGCGACGCCGAGGCTGAGCGTGACCAGCGCCGTCGCATTGCGCCGCTCGAAGAGTTCGCTCCAGCTGCTGGCGGCGTCGGTCACGGATACCTTCCGGAGATCGGGACCGCCGTTCTAACGCAGCCGATTTAATAAGTATCTACTTTTTAAATTTACGACCCCACCGCTCACGCGCCGGTGAGCCGCCGCAATGGCTCGCTCAGTCGTCCGAGGGGCCGGCGTTCTCGCGGCGGAAGAGATGCGCGTGATAGACGCCGAGGATCTTGAAAGTCCCCTTACGGCTGAAGAAGGCGAGCTCCTCGAGCGCGAGCTTCATCGACTTCTGGTCGGGATGGCCATCGGCCTCGACGTAGAACTGCGCCGCCTCGAAGAAGGCATCGACCATGTAGCTCTCGAGCTTGGTCAGGTTGATGCCGTTGGTGGCGAAGCCGCCGAGTGCCTTGTAGAGGGCCGCCGGCACGCTGCGCACCCGGAACAGGAACGAGGTGATAAACGGCTTGCCGTCATCCTTCGGCCAATCCGCCTCGCGCGCCATGATCATGAAGCGCGTGGTGTTGTGCGCCTCGTCCTCGATATTCGAGGCAAGCGAGGTGAGGCCGTAGATCTCGCCCGACAGCGACGAGGAGATCGCGGCAATCGTGATGTCGCCCTTCTCCGCCACTTCCTTCGCCGCGCTCGCGGAGTCGCTGCTGGCGACCGGCGTATAGCCCATGGTGCGGAGATAGCGTCGGCACTGGCCGAGCGGCTGCACATGGCTCTTCACCGTCCGGATTGTCTGCAAGGTCGCGCCTTTCGGCGCCAGCAGGTGGTGCTCGATGCGCTGGAAGTGCTCGCCGACGATATGCAGGTCGGATTCGGGCAGCAGGTGGTGGACGTCGGCGATGCGCCCGGCGAGCGAGTTGTCGACCGGAATCATCGCCAGCCCCGCGCGCCCGTCGGAGGCGGCGGCGAAGACCTCGGGGAAGCTGATGCAGCCGAGCGTCTCGGTGCCGGGGAATGCCGTCCGGCAGGCGAGGTCGGAGTAGGAGCCGGGTTGGCCCAGGAAGGCGATGCGAGTCATGACGGCGCTTCCGAGATCAGCGGCGGGGCATCAGGAGGAGCCGCGCGCGTTCGAGGTCGCCGGGAGTGTCGACACCGAGCGGAACCGTGTCAACGAGCGCCACGTCGATGCGCATGCCGTTCTCGAGCGCGCGTAGCTGCTCCAGCCGCTCGCGCTTCTCCAGCAGGCCCTGCGGCAGGGAGATAAAGCGCTTCAGTGCCTCGCGGCGATACGCATAGAGGCCGATGTGGTGATAGATCGGGCCGTCGCCCGAAGGCACGGTCGCACGGCTGAAGTAGTGCGCGCGGGCGACGGTCTTGCCGGGCGCAAAGGCGACGACAGGCTTCACCACGGCGGGGTCGGTCTTCTCGTGCACCGAGCCGACCGCGGCGCAGACGGTGCCGATATCGACCTCCGGGTCCGCCAGCGCCTCGAAGGCGGCGCGGACCGTCTTCGGATCGACCGTCGGCAGATCGCCCTGGACGTTGACCACGGCGTCGTGCCGGCCACCGGGGTCCAGGCGCTCCAGGGCCTCGAAGATCCGGTCTGATCCGGTCGGGTGGTCGGCGCGAGTCAGGACCGCATTGCCGCCTACCCGCTCGATCGCCCGGGCGATCTCCGGCTCGCCGCAAGCCACAGTCACCGGGCCGATGGCGGCCTCGACCGCCCGGCGCCAGACATGGACGATCATCGGCTCGCCATGGATGTCCGCCAGCGGCTTGTTGGGAAGCCGGGTCGAGGCCATCCGGGCGGGGATCAAGACGATCGGCGCCTGAGGCAGGCCCATCCGAAATCCCTCTTTGTTTTCCGCCAGATGCGGCAATATGCCGCTGGCGGGCCAGACCTCGGCCCGGCATTGTCGGAGCCGCCCGGCGGGGGCGTTATAGCGATGGCGCTTCCGGCCGCGAAGAGGCATTTTCCTTACGGTCTGCACGCGCTAACAGAGGATTTGAGATGGCGAGCCAGGAAGCGAACAAGATTGCCGGAGCCATTCTGATGGCTGGCCTGATTGCGATGGCGAGCGGTTTCATCGCCCGCTCCCTGGAGCAGCCGAAGCCGCTGAAGGAACTCGCCTTCGCCGTCGAGAAGCCGGACGCGCCCGCCGCCCAGTCCGCCGCGGCGCCTGCCGTGGTGCCGCCGGTGGCGCCGCTTCTCGCCAACGCCGACCTTGCCGCCGGCGAGGCCTCGGCCAAGAAGTGCGCCGCCTGCCACACCTTCGACAAGGGCGGAGCCAACCGGATCGGCCCGAACCTCTTTGACGTCGTCGGGCGCAAGCCTGGCCAGGTCGCCGGCTTCGCCTATTCGAAGCAGATGGCCTCCACGCCCGAGGAGTGGAACTACGAGCACCTCAACAAGTTCCTGGCCAACCCGAAGGCGGTCATTCCGGGCACCAAGATGGCGTTCGCCGGCATTCCGAAGCCCGAAGAGCGCGCCGCGCTGATCGCCTGGCTCCGCGCCAAGTCCGACGCGCCGAAGCCGCTGCCGTAAGCCTCAAGGCGGCGCCGCAATGCGCTGCCCTGATGAGCTCCTTACCTTCGCCGGCCGTCTGGCGGAGGCGAGCGGCCCCGTAATCCGTCGTTACTTTCGCACGCCTGTCAGCGTCGAGGACAAGGCGGACGCAAGTCCCGTTACCGTCGCCGACCGCGAATCCGAGCTGGCGCTGCGTGCGCTGATCGAACGCGAGTTTCCCGATCACGGCATCGTCGGCGAGGAGCACGGCGCGAGCCGCCCCGGTGCCTCGCATCAATGGATCATCGATCCGATCGACGGCACCAAGGCCTTTATCACCGGCAAGCCGATGTTCGGCACGCTGGTCGCGCTCCTGCGGGATGGCGAGCCGATCCTCGGGCTTATCGACCAGCCGGTCTCCGGCGAGCGCTGGCTCGGTGCCGCCGGCCACGTCACCACCTTCAATGGCAAGCCGGCGCGCGTCCGCGCCTGCCCCGAGCTTGCCAAGGCGGTCGTCAACTCGACACACCCGGATATGTTCCGCAAGCCCGGCGCCGACCGCTTCTGGCAGGTGGCCTCGGTCTCGAAACTGACGCTCTGGGGTGGCGATTGCTACGCCTACGGGCTGTTGGCCATCGGCCATATCGATCTGGTGATCGAATACGGGCTCAAGCTCTACGACTTCGCCGCGCTGGTTCCGGTGATCCGCGGCGCCGGCGGCGCCATGTCCGACTGGAAGGGCAAGCCCTTGAACGGCGCTTCTCAAGGAGACGTGATCGCTGCTGGCGACGAGCGGACCCTCCGCCAAGCCCTGGATCGCCTCGCCGCCTGAGGAGCCTTGCCCTAAACTCCGCCGTTCGGAAACGAACAATCGATGAAGGAGGCGGGGATGCGGAAGATCGCGGCGCTGGCCCTCACGGTCGGAATAACCATGCCGGCGACGGCCGACGACCCCAAGCCGGTCCACGGCATGGCCATGCATGGCGAGGCCAAGTACAAGGCGGGATTCCCCAACCTCGACTACGTCAATCCGGGTGCGCCCAAGGGCGGCCAGATCGCGCTCTCCGCGATCGGCACCTTCGACAACCTCAACAGCTTCGTGCTGAAGGGCATCGCCGCCGCCGGCCTCAGCCTCACCTACGATACGCTGACTTCCGGCACCTCGGACGAGGCCTTCTCATCCTACGGCCTGATCGCGCAGTCGATGGAGGTGCCGGACGATCGAAGCTGGACGATCTTCAACCTGCGCCCCGAAGCGCGCTTTCATGACGGCAAGCCGATCACGCCGGAAGACGTGATCTTCACCTTCGAGACGCTGAAGACCAAGGGGCACCCGCTCTACCGCAGCTACTACGCCGACGTCGCCAAGGTCGAAAAGCTCGGCGACCGCAGGGTCAAGCTCAGCTTCGCGAACAAGACCAACCGCGAGCTGCCGCTGATCGTCGGCCAGGCTGCGATCCTGCCTCGGCACTACTGGGAAGGGCGCGACTTCGAGAAGACGACGCTCGAGCCTCCGGTCGGAAACGGCGCCTACAAGATCCTCCAGGTCGATGCCGGAAAGTCGATCTCCTATCAGCGCTTCGCCGACTACTGGGGCAAGGATCTGCCGATCAACCGCGGGCGCGAGAACATCGAGATCATCAAGTACGAGTATTTCCGCGACCCGACCGTCGCCTTCGAGGCGTTCAAGGCAGGGCAGACCGACTTCCGGATGGAGAACTCCTCGCGCCAATGGGCGACCTCCTACGACATTCCCGCGGTCAAGGAAGGCATGCTCAAGCGCGAGGAGATCGTGCACGAGCTTCCCGCCGGCATGCAGGGCTTCGCCTTCAACACGCGCCGCCCGATCTTCAAGGATCCGCGCGTGCGCCAGGCGATCACGCTCGTCTTCGACTTCGAGTGGAGCAACAAGACGCTGTTCTACGGCTTCTACAAGCGCTCGCTCAGCTACTTCTCCAATTCCGAGCTCGGCTGGCGCGGGCTTCCGCAAGGCGAGGAGCTGAGGATCCTCGAGCGCTATCGCGGCAAGATCCCCGACGAGGTCTTCACCAAGGAGTACAGGCTTCCGACCACCGATGGCTCCGGCAACCTCTCGCGCGAGCAGCTTCGCGAGGCGTTCCGTCTGCTCAAGGAGGCGGGCTGGGAGATCAAGGGCCAGGCGTTGACCAACGCTCAGGGTCAGCGCTTCGAGTTCGAGATCCTGCTGCAGGCCGATCCGAACTGGGAGCGGATCACGCTGCCCTTCGTGAAGAACCTCGAGCGGCTCGGCATCAACGCGCGCGTACGCGCCGTCGACGCCTCGCAGAACCAGAAGCGTGAGGACGAGTTCGACTTCGACATGACCGTCGCCGTCTTCGGCCAGTCGCAGTCGCCCGGCAACGAGCAGCGCGACTTCTGGCATTCGAGCACGGCCGACACGCATGGCAGCCGCAACCTGATGGGCATCAAGGACCCAGTGATTGACGAGCTGGTCGATCTCATCATCGAGGCGCCGGACCGCGACTCCCTGATCCAGAGGACGCGCGCGCTCGACCGCGTGCTCCTGTGGGGCCACTACGTCGTACCCCACTGGCATCTCGGCAAGTGGTGGCTCGCCTACTGGGACAAGTTCGACCGGCCCAAGGCGCTGCCCAAGTTCAGCCCCGGCTTCCCGGACATCTGGTGGGTCGACGCGCAGCGCGCCCAGACGCTCGCGACCAAGCGGGGACAGGCGCGGAACTGAACGCCTAGCCCGTGCTCGCGTATATCATCCGTCGCCTGCTGCTGATGATCCCGACGCTGGTCGGGATCATGATCATCAACTTCGTCGTCGTGCAGGCGGCCCCCGGCGGGCCTGTCGAGCAGGTGATCGCCCAGATCAAGGGCAAGGACGCCTCGGCGACCGCGCGCATCACCGGACCCGGCGGCGACAGCGGACAGCAGCAGCAGAACACAGGCCGCGTCGGCAGCGAGCAGACGGCCTATCGCGGCGCGCGCGGCCTCGATCCCGATCTGATCAAGCAGCTCGAGCGCCAGTTCGGCTTCGACCGGCCGCCGCATGAGCGGTTTCTCCAGATGATGGAGAACTATCTCCGTTTCGACTTCGGCAGCAGCTTCTTCCGCGACCGCCGCGTCGTCGATCTCGTCATCGAGAAGATGCCGGTGTCGATCTCGCTCGGTCTGTGGACGACGCTGCTGGTCTACCTGATCTCGATCCCCTTGGGCATCCGCAAGGCGATGCGCGACGGCACCGCCTTCGACGTATGGACCTCGGCGACGATCATCATCGGCTATGCCATTCCAGGCTTCCTCTTCGCCATCCTCCTGGTTGTGCTTTTCGCCGGCGGCAGCTTCTGGAGCATCTTCCCGTTGCGCGGCCTCGTTTCCGACCATTGGCGCGAGCTGTCGGTGCCGGAACTCATTCTCGACTACGCCTGGCATATGGCGCTGCCGGTGATCGCCATGGTCATCGGCGGCTTCGCCAGCCTGACCATGCTGACCAAGAACACCTTCCTGGAGGAGATCAACAAACAATACGTGATGACGGCGCGCGCCAAGGGCCTCTCGGAGCGGCGCGTCCTTTACGGCCATGTCTTCCGCAACGCCATGCTGCTGGTCGTCGCCGGATTCCCGGCCGCCTTCATCGGCGTTCTGTTCACCGGATCGGTGCTGATCGAGGTGATCTTCTCGCTCGACGGGCTCGGCCTGTTGGGTTTCGAGGCGGCGATCAACCGCGACTATCCGATCATGTTCGGGACGCTCTATGTCTTCACGCTGATGGGCCTGATTCTCGGCTTGATCGGCGATCTCATGTATGTGGCGATCGATCCCAGGATCGACTTCGCCAGGCGCGAGGGCTGAGATGGCAGCGACCCGGCGCTTCCTCGGGATAAAGATCACGCCGCTGACACGGCGGCGGCTGCACAATTTCCGCGCCAACCGACGCGGCTACTGGTCGCTCTGGATCTTCCTTGCGATCTTCCTCGTCACGCTCTTCGCCGAGCTCATCGCTTCCGACAAGCCAATGCTGGTCCGCTACGACGGCGACCTCTACTTCCCCTCGCTCGTCAGCTATCCGGAGACGACCTTCGGCGGCGAGTTCCCGACGGAGGCCGACTATCATGACCCTGAGGTCAGGCGCCTGATCGAGGAGAAGAGCGGCTGGCTTCTCTGGCCGATGATTCCCTACCGCTACGACACCATCGTTCGCAATCTCGGTCGGCCGGCACCCTCGCCGCCTTCGGCGAAGAACTGGCTCGGCACCGACGACCAGGGTCGCGACGTACTGGCACGCCTCATCTACGGCTTTCGCATTTCGGTTCTGTTCGGCCTCGTGCTGACGCTATTCTCGACCGTGATCGGCGTCGCCGCCGGTGCTGCGCAAGGCTATTTCGGCGGGCTTACCGACCTTCTCTTCCAACGCTTCATGGAGATCTGGTCGGGGCTGCCCGTCCTCTATCTCCTGATCATCCTGGCCTCCGTGGTCGAGCCGACCTTCTGGTGGCTGCTCGGCCTCATGCTGCTCTTCTCCTGGATGGCGCTGGTTGGCGTCGTGCGTGCAGAGTTCCTGCGGGCCCGCAACTTCGACTATGTCCGCGCCGCGCGCGCGCTCGGCCTTGCACCGGTCAAGATCATCCGCCGTCATGTGCTGCCGAACGCGATGGTGGCGACGCTGACCTTCATGCCATTCGTGCTCAACAGTTCGATCACGACGCTGACCTCGCTTGACTTCCTCGGGTTCGGCCTGCCGCCGGGATCGCCGTCGCTGGGCGAGCTGCTGGCTCAGGGCAAGAACAACTTGCATGCCCCCTGGCTCGGCATCACCGGCTTCCTCGTGCTCGCCACCATGCTGAGCCTGCTCGTCTTTGTCGGCGAGGCGGTGCGCGACGCCTTTGACCCTCGGAAAAACGTCGCATGACGGCACTGCTCGAGGTCCAAGACCTCTCCGTCAGCTTCCGCACGCCGCTCGCCCTGGTCGAGGCGGTCAGGTGCGTCTCCTTCAGCCTCGATCGCGGCGAAACCCTGGCCCTGGTCGGCGAGTCCGGATCCGGCAAGTCGGTGACGGCGCTTTCGGTCCTTCAGCTCCTGCCCTATCCGGTCGCCTCGCATCCGAACGGCTCGGTGCGTTTCGACGGCCAGGAGCTCATGGGAGCTCCGGCGGATGCTTTGATGCGCATCCGCGGCAATCGCATCTCGATGGTGTTTCAGGAGCCGATGACCTCGCTCAATCCGCTACACACGGTCGAGCGGCAGATCGGCGAGATCCTGGCATTGCACAAGCAGATGACCGGCGCCGCCGCCCGCGCCCGGACCATCGAGCTGCTACGTCTGGTCGGGATCGAGGACGGCGAGCGGCGGTTGGCCTCCTTCCCGCACCAGCTCTCCGGCGGCCAGCGCCAGCGCGTGATGATCGCCATGGCGCTCGCCAACGAGCCCGACATCCTGATCGCCGACGAGCCGACCACAGCGCTCGACGTCACTATCCAAGCGCAGATCCTGGCGCTGATCCGCGACCTGCAGCAGCGCCTCGGGCTTGCCGTGCTGCTGATCAGCCACGACCTCGGCGTGGTCGCCAAGGTCGCGCACCGCATCGCCGTCATGAACAAGGGCGAGGTCGTCGAGCAAGGCCGGGTTGCCGAGGTTTTCGCACGGCCCCGGCACGCCTACACGAAGCATCTGCTGGCGAGCGAGCCCAAGGGCGAGCCGCAACCGCCGCCCGACGATTCGCCGATCCTCATCTCCTCGGATCGCCTCAAGGTCTGGTTCCCGATTAAGGCCGGCGTCTTCCGCCGCACCGTCGACCACATCAAAGCGGTCGACGATGTCTCGATCGAGGTTCGCGCCGGCGAGACCCTGGGCGTCGTCGGCGAGTCAGGCTCCGGCAAGTCGACGCTCGGGCTGGCGCTGCTGCGCCTGCAGAAGGCCGAAGGCGGCATCCGCTTCGCCGGCCACGAGATCGGCGGCGTCGGAGGCCGCCGGCTGCGGCCGCTTCGCCGCGAGATGCAGATCGTCTTCCAGGACCCCTATGGCTCGCTCAGCCCGCGCATGACCATCGGCGAGATCGTCGGCGAGGGCCTGGAGGTTCACGAGCCGGGCGTCGCCGAAGAGGAGCGCGAGCGGCGGATCATCGACGCGATGACCGAGGTCGGCCTCGACCCGGCTGCCCGCGACCGTTATCCGCACGAGTTCTCGGGCGGCCAGCGCCAGCGCGTGGCCATCGCCCGCGCGCTCGTGTTGAAGCCGCGGCTCATCGTGCTCGACGAGCCGACCTCGGCGCTCGACCGCTCGGTGCAGGCGCAGATCGTCGACCTGCTGCGCGACCTGCAGCGCCGCCACGGCCTCGCCTATCTGTTCATCAGCCACGACCTCAAGGTCGTCCGCGCCATGTCGCACCGGATTCTGGTCCTGAGGCATGGCAAACGTGTCGAAGAAGGACCCGCCGAGGAGATCCTGTCGCGCCCGCAGCATCCATATACCCAGGCGTTGCTCGCCGCGGCCTTCGATCTGGAGGCGGCGCCGGCCGGCGTGGTAAGCACCTGACCTCAACTCAGGCTTGCGAGCATGTCCGGCGATCGCCTCTACCTCTATGACACGACGCTCCGCGACGGCGCCCAGACCCAGGGCGTCGACTTCAGCGCCGAGGACAAGCGCGCGATCGCCGAGGCGCTCGATCGGCTCGGCATCGACTACATCGAGGGCGGCTGGCCCGGCGCCAACCCCACGGACGACCGCTTCTTCGCTGAGAGGCCGGCGCCGACGAAGAGCCGCCTTGCCGCCTTCGGCATGACGCGGCGGTCGGGCCGCAGCGCCGCCAACGATCCGGGTCTTGCCGCGACGCTCGGCGCCGGCGCGACGGTGGCGACCCTGGTCGGCAAGACCTGGGACTTTCAGGTCGACGTCGCCCTCGGCGTGTCGCTCGACGAGAACCTTGCCATGATCTCGGAGTCGATCGCCCACGCGGCGAGCAGGGTGCGCGAGGTCGTGTTCGACGCTGAGCACTTCTTCGACGGCTGGAAGGCAAGCGCGGGATATGCGCTCGCCTGCCTGGAGGTCGCGCACAAGGCAGGCGCCCGCTGGCTCGTCCTCTGCGATACCAATGGCGGCACGCTGCCGCACGAGATCGACGAGGTCGTCCGCAGCGCTGCCGCGCGCGTGCCGGCGGAAAAGCTCGGCATCCACTGCCATGACGACACCGGCAATGCCGTCGCCAACTCGCTCGCTGCCGTCCGCGCCGGCGCGCGCATGATTCAAGGCACGCTGAACGGGCTCGGCGAGCGCTGCGGCAACGCCAATCTGGTGACGTTGATCCCGACGCTCATCCTCAAGCTCGGCTACGTCACCGGCATCAACAGCGAGGGACTTCGCCGTCTGACGCAGGTTTCGCATCTGCTCGATGAGCGGCTCAACCGTGCTCCGTCGCGCCAGGCGCCTTATGTTGGCGAGTCCGCCTTCGCGCACAAGGGCGGGCTGCACGCTTCCGCGGTCGAGAAGGATCCCCGCGCCTATGAGCATGTCGACCCGGCCGTCATCGGCAACCGCCGGCATGTTGTCGTCTCCGACCAGGCTGGTCGCTCCAACCTGCTCGCACGCTTCCGCGAGATCGGCATCGAGGCCGCCGCCGCCGATCCCCGCCTGCCTCGGCTGATCGATCAGGTGAAGGCGCGCGAAGCCGAGGGCTATGCCTATGACGGGGCGGAGGCGAGCTTCGAGCTGCTTGCCCGCCGCGCCTTCGGCCAGGTCCCCGACTATTTCTCCGTGAAGCGCTTCCGAGTCATGGACGAGCGCCGCTTCAATGCGCGCGGCGACCTCGTTACCGAGTCCGAAGCGACGGTGACGATCGGCATCGGCAATGCGCTGCATCACGAGGTCGCGATGGGCAACGGCCCGGTCAATGCCCTCGACACGGCGCTGCGCAAGGCGCTCGGAAATCTCTACCCGCTGCTCGATCAGGTGCGCCTGGTCGACTACAAGGTCCGCATCTTGACGCCGTCCGGCGGCACGAACGCCGTCACGCGCGTGATGATCGAGAGCGCCGACCGGAAGGGGCAGCGCTGGGACACGGTCGGCGTCTCGCCCAACATCATCGACGCTTCGATCGACGCGCTCTCCGACAGCATCACCTGGAAGCTGCTGCGGGAAGGCGTGCCGGCGGCCCAGGCCGCCTGATGGCCGGCACCGATCGCAAGCAGGCAGGCCTCTCGGGCGGCCCGCCGGTCATCCTGCATCAGCCTCAGCTCGGCGAGAATATCGGCCTTGCGGCGCGCGCCATGCTGAACTGCGGGTTGACGGAGATGCGGTTGGTCGCGCCGCGCGACGGCTGGCCGAACGAGAAGGCGCGCTCTGCCGCCTCGGGCGCCGACGAGGTCATCGACAAGGCCAAGCTCTATCCGCGGTTGGAGGCCGCGCTCTCCGACCTGACGCATGTCTTCGCCACGACCGCACGGCCGCGCGGCATGGTGAAGCCGGTATTGACGCCGAGGGCGGCCGCCGTGGCAATGCGCACGCTGATCGGCGAAGGCCGCAAGCCTGGGCTCCTGTTCGGCCCCGAGCGCATGGGCCTGACCAACGACGAGATCCCGTTGGCCGACACCGTCGTCGCGGTGCCGCTCAACCCGGCCTTCTCCTCGCTCAACCTCGCCCAAGCCGTGCTGATCGTCGGATACGAGTGGCTACAGGCCGCCGACGCCACGCCCGACCTGCAACACTGGGGCGGGGGCGACGATCCGGCGCCGAAGGCGGAGCTGATGAACTTCCTCGAGCGTTTCGAAGCCGAGCTCGACGATTGCGGCTTCCTGCGAAACCTCGAGCAGCGCCCGACCATGGTCAGGAACCTGCGCAACCTCTTTCAGCGCGCGCGCCCGACGAGCCAGGAGCTACGCACGATGCACGGCGCCGTGCGCAACCTCGTGGACAAGAGAAAGAGCTGATCAGGGGCAAGCCTCGCGCCGGTGCCCGAAGCCTTCGTAAACCATTGATATTCCGGAAGGAACGGCCGATTTGACTTGCCGGCCGCCGTCCCTATACTCCGCGCCTCTTCTCGGGAAAGCGAACGTATCCAACGAGATGCGTTACGGCCGATGGCCCTACCGGGACAACAACAGCCCAATACGGAGCAACCATGGCAAAGCGTGAGAACGCGAAGTACAAGATCAACCGACGGCTCGGAGTGAATCTCTGGGGTCGGCCCAAGAGCCCGATCAATCGCCGCGAGTACGGCCCGGGTCAGCACGGCCAGCGCCGCAAAAAGCCGTCCGATTACGGCATCCAGCTCATGGCCAAGCAGAAGCTGAAGGGCTACTACGGCAATATCGGCGAGCGCCAGTTCCGCAAGCTCTATGAAGAGGCCGTGCGCCGCAAGGGTGATACCGGTGCCAACCTGATCGAGCTGCTCGAGCGCCGGCTCGACACCGTCGTCTACCGCATGAAGTTCGTGTCGACGGTCTTCGCCGCGCGCCAGTTCGTCAATCACGGCCATATCAAGGTCAACGGCAAGCGCGTCAATATCGGCTCCTACCTCGTCAAGGACGGCGATACCATCGAGGTGAAGGAGAAGTCGAAGCAGCTGAACGGCGTGCTCGAGGCCTCGGCCCTGCCGGAGCGCGACGTGCCCGACTACCTCGAGGTCGACCACAAGGCGATGAAGGGAAAGTTCACGCGCAAGCCCGCGCTCGAGGACGTGCCCTTCCCGGTGCAGATGGAGCCCAACCTCGTGGTCGAGTTCTACTCGCGCTGAGCGATCGTTCCGTCGCCGGTTTCGGAAGGGCGTCGCTCCGGCGGCGCCCTTCGCCTTTTCAGGGTCAACCGATCCCGTCGGTCCCGGCGCCGCAGACGATGGCGCAGACCGTGGCGCCCTTCGGCAGGTCAACCCGGCCGAGGAGAGCCGCGGCGACGGAGGCGGCTCCCGAGAGCTCGGCCGCGATGCCGAGTTCCTTCCACAGCCAGCGAGCCGCGTCCCGCATCTCGTCGTCGGTCACCAGCACGATGCGCTCGACATGCTTGCCGATCAGGTCGAGGTTCACCTGGTCGGAGCGCTTGGCCGAGAGCGTGCTGACCTTGCTCTCGATCTTGTCGAGGGTGACCAGCTTGCCCGCCTTCAGGCTGTCGTGGAGCGTCGGTGCGCCGACCGGCTCGATGCCGATGATGCGCACCCCCGGCTTCAGCGCCTTGATCGCTGCTGCCACGCCGGCGATGAAGCCGCCGCCGCCGATCGCCGCGAGCACGATGTCGACCTCGGGCAGGTCCTCGATCAGCTCCAGGCCGACGGTGCCCTGGCCCAGGATGACCGGCTCGTCCTTGAACGGGTGGATGTAGATCAGGCCTTCGCGCTCGGCATGGCGCATGGCTTCGGCGTTGGACTCGTCCCAGATCTCGCCGAACATAATCGGCTCCGCCCCGAAGGCGCGGATCGTCGCTGCCTTCTCTGGCGGCGCGCTTAATGGCAGGTAGACGATCGCGCGGGTCTTGGCAATCCAGCCGGCATAGGCGACAGCCTTGCCATGGTTGCCGCCCGACGCGGTGATGATGCCTTTCCTGATCGCTTCGTCCGGCAGGCTCTTCAGCGCGTTGACCGCACCTCTCGGCTTGAACGAGCCGGTGATCTGCAGGTATTCGAGCTTGAGCGCCAGTTCCGGGCCGGAAGTGACCGGCGATGCCGTCGCCATCATCGGCGTGCGGCGGACGAGCCCTCTGATGCGCGCCTGGGCGGCGCGGAACTCGGCGAGCGTGAAGCTCATGAGAGACTCTAGGCCGAGGGTTGGACGAGGTGGCAGGCGACGCGATGGCCGCCGCCGACATCGATCAGGGGCGGCTCCATCGTCTTGCAACGCGCCTCGGCATAGGGGCAGCGCGTGTGGAAGCGGCACCCGGCCGGCGGATTTATCGGGCTCGGCACGTCGCCGGTAAGCACGACGCGCTGGCGCTGGCGATCCGGATTGGCGATCGGGATCGCCGAGAGCAGCGCCTGCGTGTAGGGATGCTTCGGCTCGGTATATAGACTGTGCTTGTCTGTAAGCTCGACGATCTTGCCGAGATACATGACAGCGACGCGGTCGGCGATGTGCCGGATGACCGCGAGGTTGTGGCTGATGAACAGGTAGGTGAGCCCGAACTCCTTCTGCAGATCCTGCATCAGGTTGATGACCTGGGCCTGGATCGAGACGTCGAGGGCGGAAACCGGCTCGTCGCAGACGACGAATTGCGGCCGAAGCGCGAGAGCGCGCGCGATGCCGATGCGCTGGCGCTGTCCGCCGGAGAACTCGTGCGGATAGCGGTTGGCGTAGCTGCGGGCGAGCCCGACGATGTCGAGCAGCTCATGCGCGCGCGCGCGTCGCGAGGCGGCATTGCCGATGCCGTGGATCACCAGCGGCTCGGTGATGATGCTCTCGACCGTCATGCGCGGGTTCAGCGACGAGTACGGATCCTGGAAGATGATCTGCAGCTCGCGCCGGCGCTCGCGCATCTGCTTCGGCGAAATCTGCGCGAGATCCGTGCCGTCGTAGCGGAGCGCGCCCGAGGTCGGGTCGATCAGCCGCAGCATGAGGCGCCCGGTGGTCGACTTGCCGCAACCGGACTCTCCGACCAGGCCGAGCGTTTCGCCGCGGGCCACGGTGAAGCTGATGCCGTCGACGGCGCGAACCGTGCCTGCCTCGCTCGAAGAGAAGAACCCCTTGCGGATCGGGAAGTGCTTGACGAGGCTGTCGACCTCGATGAGGGGAGCCGGCGCCGTCACGGCCGGTCCTCGTAGTTCGTGTGCCGGATGCAGGCGGCGCGATGCGCCGGCATCAGCTCGATCAGCTTCGGCTCGATGGCGGCGCAGGGCCCCTTCGCGTATTTGCACCGCGGGTGGAAGCGACAGCCCGGCGGGAAGTCGTGCGGGCTCGGGATCGAGCCTTCGATCGCCGAGAGCCGGTCGACGACATGATCGAGCTGAGGCACCGACTGCAGCAGGCCCTCGGCATAGGGATGCTGGGGCGTACGGAATATGCCGCCGACCGGGCCCGTCTCCGCGACGCGCGCCGCGTACATGACGATGACGCGCTGCACGAACTCGGCGACGACGCCGAGGTCATGGGTGATCAGGATCACGGCCATGCCCAGCTCCTTCTGGAGCTGGCGCAGCAGATCGAGGATCTGCGCCTGGATGGTGACGTCGAGAGCCGTCGTCGGCTCGTCGGCGATCAGCAGCTTCGGCGAGCAGGCGAGGGCGATCGCGATCATGACGCGCTGGCGCATGCCGCCCGACATCTGGTGCGGGTACTCGTCAATCCGGCGCTCGGCGGACGGGATCTCGACCAGCTTCAGGAGCTCGATGGCGCGACGGCGCGCGGCGGCGCGGTCCATCCCCTGGTGCTGGCGGAGCGTCTCCATGATCTGATCGCCGATCGTGAACACGGGGTTCAGCGAGGTCATCGGCTCCTGGAAGATCATCGAGATGCGGGCACCGCGGATCTTCCGCATCTCGGCTTCAGACTTGGCGAGCAGATCCTCGCCCTCGAAATGCACGCTGCCTGTGGTGATGCGTCCGGGATGCGCGATCAGGCGCATGATCGAGAGCGCGGTCACGCTCTTGCCCGAGCCCGACTCGCCGACGATGCCGAGCACCTCGCCGGCGGCGAGATCGAAGCTGACGCGGTCGACGACCGTCGCCGAGCCAAACGCCGTTGACATGCCTTTGACCGAGAGCAGCGGCGTGGTCATCGCGTCTCCACCTTCATGCGCGGATCGAGCACATCGCGAAGCCCGTCGCCGAGCAAGTTGAGTCCGAGAACCGTGAAAGCGATGGCGATGCCGGGGAACAGCGAGATCCAAGGCGCCTCGCGGATGTAGTTGCGACCCTCGGAGATGATATTGCCCCAGGTCGGGGTCGGCGGCGGCGGGCCGACGCCGATGAAGGAGAGCACCGCCTCGGCCAGCACCGCCACGGCGAAGATGAAGGTGAGCTGCACCAGCAGCGGTGCCATCGAGTTGACGAGCACATGGCGGAAGAGGATGCGGAGATGTCCCGCGCCGGAAGCCAGCGCCGCTTGCACATAGTCCATCTCGCGGACGACCAGGACCGAGGCGCGGACGATGCGCGCTGTCCTTGGCGCATAGGCAACCGTGAGCGCCAGGACCGCGTTGAACTCCGACGGCCCGAGCGTGGCGGCGAGGGCGATCGCCAGCAGGATGGCCGGGAACGCCATCAGCCCATCCATGACCCGCATGATCGGGTTGTCGAGCTTGCGGAAGTAGCCGGCCGAAGCACCGATCAGTGTGCCGAACACCGCGTTCATGATCACGACCATGAAGCCGATGCGAAGGCTGACCTGGCTGCCGTAGATCACTCTGGACAGCACGTCGCGGCCGAAATTGTCGGTGCCGAGGAGGTGTATCGCGTTCGGCTCGCCGAGCCGGTAGCGGAAATTGTTCTGGTTCGGCGCGTGCGGAGCGAGGTAGGGCGCCAGCACCGCCATGAACAACACGATCAGGAACAGGGTTAGCCCGGTCACGAACAACCGATGCCGGAACAACCGGCGTGGCAGGCTCGAGCGCCGGATGCGGTCAAGGAAGAGGCCGAAGCGCGCGCCGGTCGCGGTCGCGTCAGTCATAGCGCACCCGCGGGTCGAGATAGGCATAGGCGATGTCGACGCAGATGTTGACCAGGACGAAGATCGAGGCGGTCAGCAGCAGCCCGCCCTGGATCACCGGGAAATCGCGGCGGAGGATGGCGCCGATGATGAGGCGGCCGACCCCTGGCAGCGAGAACACCTGCTCGATGACCAGCGAGCCGCCGAGCAGGATGCCGACGATCAAGCCGATCACGGTGACCACCGGGATCAGCGTGTTGGTGAGCGCGTGCCGGCCGATCACCACCCATTCGGGCATGCCCTTGGCGCGGGCCGTCCTGACATAGTCCTGCCGCAGGACCTCGAGCATGGTCGCGCGCGTGATGCGTGCGATCAGGCCGGTCTGCGTGAGGCCGAGCGCCAGCGCCGGCATCGCCATCGAGCGTAGCCAGCCGGTGAAGCTCTGGTCGATCGGCACGAAGCCGCCGGTCGGAAGCCAGCCGAGCCAGACGGCGAACACGTAGATCATCACCAGTCCGAACCAGAAGTCCGGGATCGAGAGGCCGAAGAGCGCGAAGCTCATGGCCGCCTGGTCGGTCAGAGTGTTCTGGCGCACGGCCGCGATGACACCGAGCGTCATGCCAACGAAGATCGCCATAAAGAGGCCGGCGGCAGCCAAGGACAACGTCACCGGCGCTCGCTCGATCATGGCGTCGGTAACCGGCCGGTTGAGCAGGATCGAGCGGCCGAGATCGCCCTGCGACAGGCGCGTGTAGTAGGAGATCATCTGCTCGTGGAAGGGCCGGTTGAGGCCGAGGCCTTCGCGGATGCGATCAATCTCGTCGCCCGAGGCGCCAGGGCCGGCGATCTCGGCCGCTGGGTCTCCCGGAACCAAGAAAATGATGAGGAAGGTGACCAGGGAGACGACGATAAGGACGGGAATCGCCGACAGCAGTCGATAGACCAGATAGCGCAGCATCGGCCCGTCGGCTCCCCCTCCCCTTGGCGCCTCGATCGTATGGGCGCCTGAAGCGGCGGACCATAGGACAAGCCTTCCCCTCGGCGCAACCCTATCATAAAACAATGTTCCGATCGGAAAGCGCGTGGGAATCTGCCGTCGATGAATGCAAGGCTGAAGGTCAATCCGCGTTTCTCCGAAAGCGAATACGGAGCACGCCAGCAGGCTGTGATGTCGGACGCCGACTATCAGGCGGCCGAACGCGCGATCCTCGGCTGGCCTGAGTATGCGGCGACGCCACTGATCGATCGCCCGGATCTCGCCCGAGAGTTCCGCATCGGCTCGTTGCGTATCAAGTACGAGGGCGCGCGCTTCGCCGTGCAGAGCTTCAAGGCGCTGGGTCCACCCTATGCCGCGCAGCGACTGGCCGAGAGAGCAAGGCCGCCGATCGGCTTCGCTGCCGCCACCTCCGGCAATCACGGTCGCGCCGTCGCCTGGGCAGCGCAACGCCTCGGCGCCGGCTGCCGGATCTATATGAACGAGACCGTGAGCGCGGGCCGCGCGCGCGCGATCGAGTCATTCGGCGCCACGGTGATCCGCGTTCCCGGCACCTATGACGATGCGCTCGCGCGCTGTCATGGCGATTCCGACAAAGACGGCAGTTACGTGATCTCAGACATTGCCCAGACCGCCTATCCGAGCGTGCCGGCGCACACCATGCACGGCTACGCGATGCTGGGGCAGGAGCTGGTCGATGCGGCCGACGATGCGACCCATGTGTTCGTCGGCGCCGGCATCGGGGCCTTGGCCGGAGCTGTGGTCGCCCGGCTCTGGCAACGCCTCGGCGCCGAGCGGCCGCGCGTGGTCGTCGTCGAGCCGCTGACCGCCGACGCCGTCTACCAAAGCGCCGCGCGCGGCAAGCTCTCGCGAACCGACGGGTCGCTTGTGACGGTCATGGACGGGCTCTCGGTCGGAACCGCCTCGCACCTAGCCTGGGAAATCCTCGATGGCGGCGCTTTTGCTTTTCTTGCCATCCCAGACGCTCCGGCCGTCACCGCCATGAAGCTGGCGCATCGAGGCCCGGACTCGCTGGTGATCGGAGAGACCGGCATTGCCGGGCTGGCCGGCGCGCTGGTCGCCGTCAGCGACCCGGACATGCGGCGCGAGCTTGGCCTCAACGGGAAATCCAGGATCGTCGCTATCGCCTGCGAGGGACCGACGGATCTGGATGTCTTTCACCGCCTGATCAACGGCAGGAGCCTCGCATGAGCAAGCCTCGTATCGCGCTCGGCGCGCTCCTCTTCGAGGGCAACACGCTGTCGCCGGTCATCACCGAGCGGACCGACTTCGCCAGCAAGTACCTGGCCTCGGGCGAGGAGATCCCGGCGAAGCTCGCCTCGACCAACACCGAAATCGGCGGCGCCCTCGAGATATTTCGCGGCGCCGATGTCGAGATCGTGCCGCTGATCGCCACGCATGGCGGCGCGGGCGGCCGCGTCTCGGGCAAGTGCTACCGCGCGTTCCGCGACGAATTGCTGGAGCGCCTGAGATCCGCCAGCAAGGTCGACGGCGTCTACCTGGCCCTGCACGGCGCCTTCATCGCCGAAGGCATCGACGATGCCGAGGGCGAGATCCTGGCTGCGGCCAGGGAAATCGTCGGCGGAGATGTTCCGATCGCCGTGTCCTGCGACCTGCACGGCCACATCACGCCGGCGATGACGCGGCACGCGCAGATCCTGATCGGCTATCGCGAATACCCGCATGACGACACGCATGAGACCGGCGCCCGCGCCGCGACGCTGCTTCTGCGCACGATCCGCGGCCAGATCCGGCCGGTAAGCCGGTTCCGGAGGGCGCCGATGATCCTGCCGGCGCAGCGCCAACGCACCAAGGGCGACGGGCCGATGCGAGAGATCATCGATCTTGCCCGCGCCCGAGAGACCGATGGCAGCGTGCTCGCCGCAAGCTACTTCTGCGTCCAGCCCTGGCTCGACCTGCCGGGCGTCGGCGTCACTGCGGTTGCCGTTGCCGACGGCGATGCCGCCGTCGCCGATCGCGTCGCCGAGGAGATGGTGCAGCTTCACTGGCGAAAGCGCCGCGAGTTCCTGGTGCCGACGGAGACACCGGTCGACGCGATCCGCAAGGGCCGTGCGCTCACGGGAGGTCCGGTGATCCTGGCCGACGCGGCCGATTGCGTCGGGGGCGGTGCCTCCGGCGATTCCGCCGTCGTGCTCCGCGCGTTGCTCGAACATGCACCGGACCAGTCGGCCGCGATCCACATCGTCGACCCGCACGCGGTGACGCGGGCACGCGAGGTCGGCACCGGCGGCCGCTTCCGCGCCCGGCTCGGCAACCGCGTGGCCGCCGGCGCCGGAGCGCCGGTCGAGGCCGAGGTCGTGGTCGAGCGGGTCGAGCCGAAGGCAAGCTTCCGCTATTCGGGCGGGCTGATGGGTGGCGTCGAGGCGTCGATCGGCGACGCGGCCGTGCTTGCGATCGGCCCGATCAAGGTGCTGTGCGCCTCGCTCTCCTCATACGAATACGCCGACGAGCCCTTCCAGGCACTGGGCATCGACGCCCGGCGGATGAAGTTCCTCGTGGTCAAGAACCCGATGAACTATCAGCAGGCCTATGCGGGAGCGCCGGCAATGTTCGTGCTCGACACGCCCGGCCCGACCACCTGCAACCTAGCCGCCGTCGCCTGGCGGCGCCTCGACCGTCCCTGCTTCCCCATGGAGGACGGCTTCGAGCCGGTCTTCGCCGCGGGCTAAACGTCGCAGCTTCTTGCCTTTTCCGATGTGAAAAGCCAATCTTTGCGGCGTTTTCGGCGAAGGCTTCAAGACTGGGTTCGGAATGCGACGGAACGACATCGGGCAGGCGCGGATCGATCTTGCTGCCGCCCTCCGCTGGGCCCATCGGCTCGGCTGGCAGACCGGCGTCTGCAATCACTTCAGCATGATGGTCCCTGGCTCGGATGAGCTTTTCCTAGTCAATCCGGAAGGCTTCTACTGGTCGGAGGTGACCGCCTCGAGCCTGGTCGTCTGCGACCTCGACGGCAAGGTCGTCGAGGGTGACAACACGGTCGAGGCAACCGCTTTCTACCTGCACGCGCCCATCCATCGCGCCAACAAGAAGCACCAGGTCGTGCTGCACACGCATATGCCCTATGCGACGGCGCTCTGCCTGATCGAGAACGCGCGGATCGAGCCGGTGAACCAGTCGGCTCTGCCCTATATCGACCGCACCGCCTATGACGAGGACTATTCGGGCCTGGCTCTCTCCTACGAGGAAGGCACGCGCGTCGCCAAGCTGATGGGCGATCACACGACGATGATGATGCGCAACCACGGGCCGCTGGTCGCCGGCGCTACCGTGGCCGAGGCTTTCGACCGTCTCTACTTCCTCGAGGAGGTCTGCAAGGTTCAGCTTCTCGCCATGCAGGCCGGCAGGCCGATGAAGCGCGTGCAGCAGCCGATGATCGAAGAGGTTCGCCGCGTCTTCGAGAGCGGCGACCTCTATGTCGAGAAGCATTTCGCCGGCATCAAGCGCCGGCTCGACGTGCTCGAACCCGACTACAAGAACTGAGAGGCAGCGCCATGACCGTGATCAAGATGCCGAAGACCGACAGCGCCGAGTGGAAGGCGCGGGTCGAGCTGGCCGCCACGTTCCGCATCGCCAACCGGCTTGGATGGAACGAGGGCATCGCCAATCATTTCTCGGTCCAGGTCGGCCCGGACCGCTACCTGCTCAATCCCTACGAGCTGCATTTCCGCGAAGTCACCGCCTCCAACCTCCTGCTGGTCAACGGCAAGGGCGACGTGATCTCAGGCGAGGGCCAGGTCCGCCGCGTCGCTTTCTACCTGCATCCGCGCCTGCACGAGCTGCTGCCGAGCGCGACCGCGATCATCCACGCGCACCCGCCCTATGCCACGGCGATCGCTTGCGTGAAGGGGGGCCGCTTCGACACCAGCCACGCGATCGCCATGGGGCTTGCCAAGCAGCTTCACTACGAAGACACGATGGCCGGTCCGGTCGACGAGGATGCGATCCAGAAGCTGGCCCGAGAGGTCGGCAAGAAGACGGTCATCGTCCATGCGATGCACGGGCTGACCACGGTCGGTGCTACCGTCGCCGATGCGTTCGACAGCTTCTACTTCACCGAGCGCTGGGCCATGTACACCCTCCTCGCCCGCCAGATGGGCCAGCCGGTGCATAGCCTCGACCCGTCGATCCTCCGCGACTCGCCGCAGCGCGACAAGGGCCTGACCCCGCCGGCGGCGCAGGCGCATCTGAACGCCTGGATGCGCGTGCTCGACAAGGACGAAGGCGACTACAAGAGCTGACGTCGTTTCCTCGTCCGGGGGAATGAACTTCATCTTCATGCTGACAGTCGGGGATCGCACGATCCCGGACTGCCTTGCTGTCGCCGACGCCGTGCGTCCTCTTGACCTCCGTCATGTCGGCTTCAAGGACGTCGGCGTGCCGTTCGCGACGCTGGAGGCGCTGCACGCCCGCCTCAAGTCCTCCGGCGCCACCACCTATCTGGAAGTCGTCTCGACCTCGACAGAGACGGCCGTGGCCTCAGCCAAGGCTGCCGCCAAGCTCGGCGTCGACAAGCTGCTCGGCGGCGCCGATGCCACCCCGATCCTGGCGGCCGCCGGCGCCACCGCCTGCTACCCCTTCGCCGGAAGGCCCGAAGGGCATCCGACGAAGCTCGGCGGCACCCCTGCGAGCGTCGCCGAAGACTGTCGCCGGCTGGAAGCCCAGGGGGCGCGCGGCGTCGACCTGCTCGCCTACCGCGCGACCGAAGCCGATCCCATCGACCTGGTTCGCGCCGCGCGCCGGGCGCTCAAGGGCGAGCTGATCGTCGCCGGCTCAATCGACTCGCCTGATCGCATCCGTGCTGTCCGCGACGCCGGGGTGGATGCTTTCACCATCGGCACGGCAGCGATCACCGGCACCTTTGCGCCGACGCGAAGAGGCCTGATCGCCCAGCTCGAGGCCATTCTCGCCGCCGTCGCCGCCGCGTAAGCTGACGGCATGGTCGAGATCGTGAACCTGAACCGGGCGCGGAAAGCCAAGGCAAGGGGCGAGCGCGCCAAGGAAGCCGAGGCCAACCGGCTGAAGTTCGGCCGACCGAAAGCCGAGATCGAACGCAAACGGTTGGAGGAGGCGCGAGCCGTCCGCGCCCATGAGGCGCACAAGCTAGACGACAAGTCCTAGTCGCCGAGCGCGACGCCCTCTCGCCGAGGATCGGCGCCGCCGACCAGCCCTTTTCGCGTCACCATGATGCCCTGGAGACCCGAGGTGAACTCGGCGATCCGAGTCTCGTGCCCGAGCGCACGCAGGCTGGCAGCGATCGCCGCGGCCGACGGCCCCTCCTCGATCTCGGTCGGGCCGTTGCGGCTGCCGATGTTCGGGAACGAGATCGCCGACTGCATGTCCTGGCCCCAGTCGAGCGTCGCCACGATCACCTTCGCCACGTAGTTGATGATGGTGCTGCCGCCGGGAGAGCCGACGACCATCAATAGGCGGCGGTTGCTGTCGAAGACCAATGTCGGCGCCATCGAGCTCCGCGGCCGCTTGCCCGCCTCGACACGGTTGGCCACCGGCTTCCCGTCCTCCATCGGCGCGAACGAAAAATCGGTAAGCTGGTTGTTGAGCAGGAAGCCGCGCACCATCAGGCGCGATCCGAACGCATCCTCGATCGTCGTGGTCATCGCTACCGCGTTGCCCCAACGATCGACGACCGAGATGTGCGTCGTCGACGGCAGCTCGATCGCGTCGTCGGCACCGAGCGCCGCGGTCGAGAGCGGCGGCGTTCCCGGCTGCGCCCGCTTGAGCGAGGCGTCGGGCTCGATCTGCGCCGCGCGGCCTCTCAGATAGGCGCGGTCGATGAGGCCCTTCACGGGCACCGGCACGAAGTCGGCATCAGCCATGTAGAGGCCGCGATCCGCATAGCCGAGCCGCTCGGCCTCGGTGAGGAGATGCAACCCGCGGATCGACCACGGTGCTTCAGCCTTCATGTCGAAGCCTTCGAGAATACCGAGGATCTGCAGCAGGGTGAGCCCGCCCGACGACGGCGGCCCCATGCTGCACACCTCCCAGCGCCGATAGGGGCCGCAGACCGCCGGCCGCTCCTTCGCGCGATAGCCGGCAAGATCGGCTTCGGTCAGGTCACCGGGATTGGCGGCACCGCGCACGGTTGCAACGACGTCGCGCGCGATGTCGCCGGAGTAGAAGGCGTCGGTGCCGCCTCGCGCGACGGCGCGCAGCGTCTCCGCCAGCGGCCGATTGACAAGAACCGTGCCGATCGCCTTTGCGCTGCCATCGGCATTGTAGAAAGTGTCCTTGGCCGTCGGCGACTTCGGCAGATGCTGCTCGGACCTGAGCAGCGTGTTGAGCCTGGGCGAGATCGAAAAGCCCTTCTCGGCGAGCTCGATCGCCGGCTCGAACAGCGTCGCCCAAGGCAGCCTGCCATGCGCCCTGTGCGCGAGCTCGAGGCCGCGCAGGACGCCCGGCACGCCGACCGAGCGGCCGCCGACGACAGCGTCATAGAATCGCATCGGCCGCCCATCGGAGCCGAGGAAGCGATCGGGTCTTGCCGATGCTGGCGCCGTCTCGCGCGCATCGACGGTCGTCACGGCCTTCTTGCGCGCATCCCAGAGAACGAGGAAGGCGCCGCCACCAATGCCAGAGGATTGCGGCTCGACGAGGTTCAGAACCATCTGCGTCGCGATCGCCGCGTCGACCGCGCTGCCGCCCTGCCTCAAGATCCGTCTTCCGGCCTCGGCCGCAAGCGGATTGGCGGCAGCGACCATCTGGCTTTTGGCACGGACGAGTGACTTCACCGCCTGACCCGACGCTGCTTCGGGATGCGACGGTTGCTGCGCCTGGGCGGGCGCAAGAAGAAGAACGAGAGCCAGCGCCGCGACGGCTGTCCTCATGGCACGCTCCCTCCGAGTCAGCGTCGACGGCGCGCGATCGGGTCGACGGCCTGCTGCTCCATGTCCCAGGGAAAGAGTATCCAGGTGTCCTGGCTCACCTCGGTGACGAAGGTATCGACCAGCGGCCGCCCGGCCGGCTTGGCATAGACCGTGGCGAAGTGGGCCTTCGGCAACATCGCGCGCACGGCCTTGGCGGTGACGCCAGTGTCGACGAGGTCGTCGACGATCAGCCACCCCTCGCCATCGCCGTCGGCGGTCTTGAGAAAGCGGAGATCGCCCTGCGCGCGATCGTCATAGCTGGTTATGCAGACGGTATCGATGAGCCGGATCTCGAGCTCGCGCGCAATCACCGTCGCCGGCACCATGCCTCCGCGCGTGATCGCGATGATCCCCTTCCAGGGGCCCTTCTCCAGCAGGCGCCAGGCGAGCGCGCGGGAGTCGCGATGCAGTTCCTCCCAGGAGACGGGGAAGGTACGGGGCCGGGATTGATCGGTCACAGGAGCCTCACGCTTTCGACGCGCCGTAGTAGAGCGTGACGGTGTGCTTCGCCTCGGCGAAGAACAGCCACCGCTCGGCCAAGATACCGAGCGCACCTGAGATGACGGCGACGAGCGAGAACAACGTCGCCGCGGCAGGGCTGACATAGAGCGTCAGCACCGAAAGCGCGATCGGGACGATGAAGCCGAGAACCAGGACGATCGCGCGAAGCCGGGTCGCGTGCTTGCGCGCGACGCGATAGCCCATCTCCTTGAGGAGGTAGTTCTCTTCGGTGTTCGGCGGGTCCAGCATCTTGACATTGCCGATCGCGCCGAGGCCGGTCGCCGTCTCGGGCGTGCTCGACGACCGGCCGCCATCGAGGAAGGCCCAGTAGCCAGTCTTCAGGATCGCGCCAGCGATGCCGGCGACCGCGACGAGAAAGGGGATGAACGGCCCGCGCAGTCCAAACGCGTTCAGCAACAGCTCCATCAGGAGCGCCCCGGTGTAGAGCGCGAGCACGAGGTAGATCGGCACGGTCCATAGGTTGCGCCAGGCGCGCACCGGCTTCAGCGAGGCATAGATCATCGCCGTGCAGATCGTCGTCACGGCGGCACCGAGGATGGCGAGGGCGGCGGCGGGCCGCGAGACGGTGCCGTCGAGTATCCAGAGCCCGGCGAAGGTGAGCGCAGGAAGAAAGGTGAGGATCGCCATCACGCCTTCGCGGCTCAGCCATGACGAACGCCACTGCGTCAACGCCCACCAGGCTCGCTCGGGATGGCCGAGATGGCCGAGCGACGACAGAAGCCCGGCGCCGACAAGCCCGAGCGAGGTGGCGAAGGCGCAGAGGCCGAGGCCGAACTGAGGCGCCAGATGCCCGACCAGCGCTCCCCAGGCGAGCAGCACGAGAAGCCCGTAGCCGGCGCCCGAGGCGGTGGTGAAGAAGATGATCGAGAGCGCGGGATGCATGTCAGCGCGACAGCATGCGGTCGAGCCAAGCGAGGAAGCCCTTGGCCGCGACTTCTTCGGAAGGCCTTAGCGGCGGTGCCTTCTGCTCGCGCGCCGAACGCGGCGGCAGATACTTGTTCACCGGCCGGTAGCCCAGCTCCGGCATCAGATCCATGCCGCCGCGCGCGGCGACCAGCTTCGAGACCTTGCTCTCCGGATCGCCGAGATCGCCGAAATGCCGCGCCGAGACCGGGCAGGTGGAGACGCAGGCCGGCACGCGATCGACCTCGTCCATGGTCTCGTTGTAGATGCGGTCGATGCAGAGCGTGCATTTCTTCATCACGCCGTCGATCTCGTCGAACTCGCGCGCGCCATAGGGGCACGCCCAGGAACAGAGCTTGCAGCCGATGCAGGTCTCGGCATTGACGAGGACGATGCCGTCTTCTTCGCGCTTGTAGGAGGCGCCGGTCGGGCAGACGGTGACGCAGTCCGGCGCCTCGCAATGCAGGCACGAGCGCGGGAAGTGAACGGTGCGGCCGCACTCGTGATCGCCGGCCTCGAAGGAATGCACGCGGTTGAACCACACACCCGACACGTCCTTGCCGTAGGGATCGAGGTCGGTCAGCGGCGCCATATGGCCGCCGTCGTTCCATTCCTTGCAGTTGACCGCGCAGGCATGGCAGCCGACGCAGATGTCGAGGTCGATGACGAGGCCAAGCTTCTTCGACCCGGGTGTCTTCGGCAGATCGGTCATGCACGCCCCCTGAAGCGGGAGCCGTAGCGCAGAACGGAAGGCGGCTCGGAGATGCCCGGTGGGCGCGGCAGCGTCGGCAGGCGCGGCTCCGACCGCGGCGCCCCGTCGGCCTTGCTGAGCCGGACACGGAGATCGTACCAAGCGGCCTGGCCGGTCACGGGATCGGCGTTCGGCGAGCCGTCGGCGAGCACGTCGCCGATCAGGTGGTTGAGCAGGAATCCCCGCTCCGACTCCGGTGCATCGGGCCTCAGGCTCCAGGCGCCGGAGCGCTTGCCGATCGCGTTCCAGGTCCAGACCGTGTCAGGGTTGACGCCATCCATCAGGCGAACCTGCGCCTTGACCTTGCCGAGGCGGCTCTCGATCCAGACCCAGTCGTCATCGGTGATGCCTTCACGCTCGGCCAGGCGCCGTCCGACATAGAGGCGATTGGCGCCGTGGATCTGGCGCAGCCAGGCGTTCTGCGATCCCCAGGAGTGGTACATCGCCATCGGCCGTTGCGTCAGCGCCGAGACCGGGAAATCGTCCGCGGTCTCATGCTCGAAGGGCGGATACCAGATCGGCAGCGGATCGAAGAACTTCTCGACACGCGCACGCAGAGGGTCCGGCGGCTGCACCGGGCCATGACCCTGCGCCGCGAGCCGGAACTTCTGCAGCGGCTCGACATAGAGCTGGAGGACGATCGGATCGGTCGAGCCGACGAAGCCGACGCTCTTGGCGAATGCGAGATAGGAGGCATTGGCGTGCTTGAAGTAGCGCTGATCCGCCTTCAGCTCATGACGCCAGAAGCAGCCATTCTCGACGTAGCGGTCGAGCTGTCCCGGATTGACCGCGCCTGCTCCCTGCCCGCCTCCGTCGGCGCCGCGCCAGCCGGCGAGCGGGCCGATGCCCGGCGCGCGCTCGTGGCGCACGAGATAGTCCGGATAGCCGCCGGGATACTTGGACGAGCCGTCCTCGTTGACCATGCCCGGCAGACCGAGCCGCGCGCCAAGATCGAGCACGACGTCCTGAAAGGGACGCACGTCGCGGTCGGGCTTCACGATCGGCTGGCGGATCGCGTCGGCAGGCCCATCGGCGTCGCTGATCGGGCGATCGAGCAGCGAGATGCAGTCCCATCGCTCTAGGTAAGTGGTGTCCGGCAGAACGAGGTCGGCGTAGGAGACCATCTCCGACGCATAGGCGTCGGAGTAGATGATGTGCGGAATCTTGTAGGCGCCCGACGCATCCTTGTCGGTGAGCATGGCGAGGGTCTCGGGCACGTTCATCGCCGAGTTCCAGCTCATGTTCGCCATGTACATGAACAGCGTGTCGATCGGATAGGGATCGCCGGCCCAGGCGTTGCGAACGACCAGATGCATAAGACCGTGCGCGGCGATCGGCGCTTCCCAGGAGTAGGCCTTGTCGAGGCGCGCGGCGCGGCCATCGGCCTCGACCAGCAGATCCTCAGGACCTGCCGGAAATCCCAGCGGCGGCCCTTTCATCGCCTGGCCCGGCGCGATCTGCCCAGGCTTGCCGGCAGGCTTCACCGCCGGCGGCGCCGGCCTCGGGAAAGGCGGCTTGAAGCGGAAGCCGCCGGGCACGTCGATGGTGCCGAGCAGCATCTGCAGCAGATGGATGGCGCGGCAGGTGTGGAAACCGTTGGCATGCGCCGAGATGCCGCGCATCGCATGCATCGCGACCGGGCGGCCGATCATCTTCTCTTGTCGGCGCCCGGCCCAGTCGGTCCACGGGATGTCGAGCGTGACCGTCTCGGAGAACGCGACCTGCGCCAGCTCGGCCGCGAGCCGGCGGATCGTCTCGGCCGAAACGCCGGTGATTGCTGCCGCCTTTTCCGGGGCATAGGCCGGATCGAGGTAGCGTTCGGCGAGGAGCTGGAACGACGGAACCGCCATGCGGCCGTCGGGAAGCGTGTAGGTGCCGGCGAGCGCTGGCGTGACCTCGGCGGAGAGCGCGTCGCCGACGGCGCTCCTGCGCTTGTCCCAACAGAGCGGCCGCCCCTTCTCGTCGCGCGCGAAGAGCCCGTCATCGCTCTTGCCTGGCGCACGGATCACGAGCCAGGGCGCGTTGGTGTAGCGGACCAGATACTCGGCATCGATCTTGTCTGCCTTCAGCAGCTCGTGGATCAGCGCCAGCACCAGCATGCCGTCGGTGCCGGGCCGTACGCCGATCCACTCATCGGCAATCGCCGAGTAGCCGGTGCGTACCGGATTGACCGAGACGAACTTGGCGCCGCGCCCCTTGAGCTTGCCGAGGCCGATCTTGATCGGGTTCGAGGCGTGATCCTCGGCGACGCCGAACATCAGGAAGTAGCGCGCGTGCTCCCAATCCGGCTCGCCGAACTCCCAGAAGGAGCCGCCGATGGAATAGAGCCCAGCCGCCGCCATGTTGACCGAGCAGAAGCCGCCATGCGCAGCGTAGTTGGGCGTGCCGAAGGCGGATGCCCACCAGCCGGTCAGCGCCTGGCTCTGATCTCGTCCGGTGAAGAAGGCGAGCTTCCGAGGATCGGTCTTGCGGATGTCGGCAAGCCAGCCCGTCGCGAGCTGTAGCGCCTCGTCCCACTCGATCTCGCGGAACTCGCCTGAGCCGCGTTCACCCGTGCGCAGCAACGGCTTCCGAAGCCGCGCCGGCGAATTGTGCTGCATGATCCCGGCCGAGCCCTTGGCGCAAAGCACGCCCTTGTTGACTGGGTGATCGCGGTTGCCCTCGATCCAGCGGACCTTGCCCTCCTTCAGATGCACCTTGATGCCGCAGCGGCAGGCGCACATGTAGCATGTGGTGGTCTTCACCTCGTCAGCGCTTGGCGCCGAGAAGTCGATCCGGTCCGGGGGATTGAGAAGGCTCACGTTACCGCGTCCAGCTGCTCTTGCGTCAGGTTGCCCGGAACGATTGTGATCGGAACGTGGACTCTTCCGGCCGCTTTGCCGATCAGATGGCTGATGAGCGGTCCGGGCCCTTCCGGCCCCGTACCCGCGCCAAGGACCAGAATCGAGATTTCGGGCTCCTCGTCCAGCACCTTGAGGAGCTCGTCGCGGCGATTGCCCTCTCGGAGGAAGATGACCGGGATCTGGCCCGCATCGCCGGCGACGACGTCGGCCAGGTTCTTGAGCGTCTCCTCCGCCTCCTGGCGCTTCTCCTCGCGCATGATGTCACGCACGCCCATGAAGTGCTCGAACTCCGACGGGTCGATGACATAGAGCAGCGCCACGCGCCCGCCGGTCGCCTTGGCCCGGCGGCTCGCATAGCGGAGCGCGACCTGCATCTCTTCGGTCTCGTCGACGACGACGAGGAAGGTGCGATTGGCCTTGGTCGCGGGCGCTGCCCTGGTCTCGCTCATAACTGTCAGATCCTGCGGAAGGCAGCGGCTGCCGTCCAGCCCGCCGCGGCCGCAATCAGAATGGCGATCAGCCCGTAGGCCGCCGCCTGATGATGCGCGAAGTCGAAGACATCGGCGCTGAAACCGATCTTGCTGACCAGAAGCGGCGTCGTCTGCACGGTGACCACCTGGCTGTCGCGCACAAGCAGAACCTGAACGCGGTAGCTTCCGGTCGCGACCTTGGCCGGCAGCACGACTCGGGCACGGAACAGCCTCTCGCCGAGGAATGTCACCTTGCCCGGCTCGACGGCGAAGAGGCCATCGCGCTGGCGCGCGCGCACCAGGGCTTCGCGGAACTCCGGGATGTCGTCGCGACGCGCCTCGGGATTCGGCGGCAGGAGGCGGATGTGGTTGACGCCGACCTGATGCCGGTCGAGCTGCTGCGGCGACAGGATCTCGTCGATCGGCTTCGACGAGGCGACGCCGTAGAAGGTCGGCGCATCGGCGAACAGCATCGACTCGCGATTGACCCAGATTCCTCCGAGCCGTCCCTTGCGCCGGACGATGGTCGGCTTCGGCGGTCCCGTCACCACGACGACCACGTCGCCGGGCCCGTCGGTCGCACCGAACATGACGATGTCGGCGCCGGTGAAGCCGGCGGTGATCGCGACCAGATGCTGGGAAAGGTCGGCGACCAGAGGCTGCGCGCGCGCAGGCATACAGGCGATCGCCAGAACCGCCGCGATCAGCGCCGGAAACGCGCGTCTCATCACTGACCCTCCGGAGCGAGGGAGTAGAAGTCGTCCGGCGTCGTGACCAGATCGAAGGCGAGCTTGAGCCCGACTCCGAGCACCAGCAATGCCAGAAGAGTGCGAAGCTGCTCGCCGCGAAGCCGAGCACCGAAACGCGTGCCGAGCTGCGCGCCGACGACGCCGCCGACGATCAAAAGGAGCGCCAGCATCACGTCGACCGTCTGGTTGGTCACCGATTGCAGGATCGTGACGTTGGCGGCGACGAACAGCGTCTGGAAGAGCGAGGTGCCGACCACCATCTGCGTCGGCATGCCGAGGAGATAGATCATCGCCGGCACGAGGATGAAGCCACCGCCGACGCCCATGATCGCGGTCAGGATGCCGATGGCGAAACCGACGGTGAAGGGTAGGAGCGCGCTGATGTAGAGCTTGGAACGGCGGAAGCGAAGCTTGAGCGGCAGGCCGTGCAGCCAGTGATGCTCGCGCAGCTTCCGCTTGCGCACACCGGCACTTGCCTGGCGGAACCAGCTGCGCGCGCTCTCGATCAGCATCAGCCCGCCGACGCCGCCGAGAAAGAAGACGAAGCAGAGCCGGATGACCAGGTCGACCTGACCGGCCTGGCGCAACAGCGTGAAGATCCATATGCCGAGCGCCGATCCGGCAAAGCCGCCAAGCGTCAAGGCGATCCCCATCTGCACGTCGACGTTCTGCCGCCGCCAATGCGCGAGCACGCCGGAAACCGAGGAGGCGAGGATCTGGGCGGCTCCCGTTCCGACCGCGACCGGCGCCGGCACGCCGAGGAAGATCAGGAGCGGCGTCATCAGGAAGCCGCCGCCGACGCCGAAGAGCCCCGAAAGGAACCCGACACCACCGCCGACCACGAGGAGCGTGAACCAGTTGACCGACAGCTCGGCGATCGGAAGATAGACGTGCATCAGGGAGCGGAACGCAGCGGCTGGCGGGTAGCTCGCATTCTGCGCTGAAGGTCTTGCCGGCGCAAATACTTAGCGCTCGACCGGCAGCCCTTCGGCCCGCCACGCCTTGATGCCGCCGTCCATTCTTAGGATCTCGCCCTCATAGCCGCTGGCGCGAAGCTTCTGCGCTGCCGCGCCACAGCGAATGCCCGCAGCGCAATGCAGCACGAGCTGCGTGCCGGGAGCCGGCTGGGCCCTTGCGGGATCGAAGGCCGACAACGGCACCAGACGCGCGCCTTGGATGCGCTCGGCTGCGAACTCGCCGGGCTCGCGCACATCGACAAGGGTTGCCTCACCCTTGGCCAGGAGGTCGGCAATCGTACGCGGATCGACGAAGCGGGCGCTTCCGGTGCCGGTCATCACTCGTCCTCGCGCTCGCGCCGCTGTGTCCACCAAGGTCGCGCCGGCAGGGGCCCGCCGGTGTCAGGCTGTGCGCGCGAGATGGCAACAACCTGCTCCTGGCGCGGCGGAACCGTCGCCAGGACCTCGGCGACGGTCGGGCGCTTGCCGTATCCGGGTGCTGAGTCATAGACCGCCTGCAGCGAGCGTGAGATCCAGGCGGCATACTCTCTGAGATCCGTCTTCGTGATGGTGTCCTGCACCAGATGCAGGTCGGCCCAGGCATTGTTCAGCGCTTCGACCTTCTCGCGCGGTGTCCGCGCTTTAGATAAGGCGCTCTTGGTCTCATCGACCTTGTTCAAGGTCTGGGTACGAACAGTCTGCGACTCACGGACGACGTCGCGCAACCGCTTGGTCTTTTCCAGAGCGGCTCTCGCCGTCGTCCGGTTGCATTTGGTCGCGATGTCCGCGATGCGCTCGAAGTCCTCGTCGGTCAGGTCAGCGAGGCGCTTGTTGAAGTAGGTGAAGTAGGTGAGGTCGAGGCTGCGCGGCGACAGCGGCTGCGCTAGCTCCGCGATCTTATTGACCGGAGCGTTGCCGCCAGGCAGCAACGCGCATTCGGCGGCTGACGGCGGAGGCACCGGCGGTGGTGCTTGCGGACGCACGGGGGCCGGCTGCTGAGCGAAGGCCGAGCCGATAACCACCCCCCCGAGCCAAACGGCGAACATCCCCATTGCCGACATTCTACTTCAACTTCTTACATCTGACCAAAGCGGCTCGCCTTCCTTGACCACGATTGCCGCCGGGTTGCCGCCAATGCGGTAGGAGAGCTCGGCCGGGCGCGCGATATTCCAGAGAACGAAGTCAGCCGCTTTCCCGGCCTCGAGCGTGCCGTGGCTGGCGCCAAGCCCGAGGGCCGCCGCGCCTTCGCGCGTCACCCCGGCCAACGCCTCCTCGGGCGTCAGCCGGAACAGCGTCGCGGCCATGTTGAGGACCAGCAGGATCGAGGTCATCGGCGAGGTTCCCGGGTTGCAGTCGGTCGCCAAGGCGATCCGCACCCCCTCCCGCCTCAGCAGATCGACCGGCGGCAGCTTGGTCTCGCGGATGAAGTAGAAGGCCCCGGGCAGCAGGACCGCGACGGTTCCGGCCGCCGCCATCGCCCTGACACCGGCCTCGGAGAGGTGCTCCAGGTGATCTGCCGACAGCGCCCTGAAGCTAGCGGCAAGCACGGCGCCTCCCTGATCGGAAAGCTGCTCGGCATGGAGCTTGACCGGCAGGCCGAGCCCGCGCGCGGCCTCGAACATGGTCCGCGTCTGGGCCACGGTGAAGCCGATGCGCTCGCAGAACGCATCGACAGCATCGACCAACCCTTCGGCTGCCGCACTCGGCAAGCTGTCATGGCATAGAAACTCGATGAAGGCGTCGGCTCGCCCCTCGTACTCCAACGGCAAGGCATGTGCGCCGAGGAACGTCGTGCAAACCGTCACCGGCAGCTCAGCATCAAGGCGCCGGGCCACGCGCAGCATCTTCGCCTCGGTGTCGCGGTCGAGACCATAGCCGCTCTTAATCTCGATCGTCGTGACGCCTTCCGCCTGGAGATCGGCGAGACGGCGGGACGCACTCTCGTATAGCGCCGCCTCGGACGCCGTCCGGGTTGCCGACACAGTCGAGCGGATTCCTCCGCCCGCCCGCGCGATCTCCTCGTAGGTCGCGCCCTTGAGGCGAAGCTCGAACTCATGCGCACGGTCGCCGCCATGGACGAGATGGGTGTGGCAGTCGACGAGGCCGGGCGTGATCCAACGATTGCCGCAGTCCCGCACTTCGCTGGCGAGCGAGTCCGGTCGGCCGGGCAGATCGGCGCGGCGCCCGACCCAGGCGATCCTTCCGCCCTCGACGCCGATCGCGCCGTCCTCGATCGCCCCGTAGGGCGTGCCGCCTTTCGTCATGGTCGCCAGCCGCGCGTCGAGCCACAGCGTTTCCCACATGGGGCGGGTCTCCTTGTTGGCGTCCCGGCCGATAGATAAGCTCGACCGCCATGTCTCGGGAAGCCTCCCGGCGCCTCTTCGCGCCGCTCGCCCTTCTGCCGGACGGATGGCATGCCGATGTCGGCCTCGATCTGGATGCAAGCGGTTCGATCTCGGCCGTGACGCCCGGCGCCACGCCGGACGGGCGCGAGCGGCTGGACGGGCCGGTGCTTCCAGGCTTTCCCAACCTCCATTCCCACGCCTTTCAGCGTGCCATGGCCGGGCTTGCCGAGCATCGCGGCGAGGATGCGGACGATGACTTCTGGTCTTGGCGGCGGCTGATGTACGGGCTTGCCGGCGCGCTCACGCCCGAGGAGATCCAGGCGATCGCCGCCCAGCTCTATGTCGAGATGCTCGAGGCCGGATACACGGCGGTCGCCGAGTTCCACTATCTGCACCACCAGCCCGACGGCCGCCCCTATGACGATCTGGCCGAGCTGTCGGAGCGCGTGATCGCGGCCTCGAAGGAGGCCGGCATCGGATTGACGCATCTTCCCGTGCTCTACCTGTCGGGCGGCTTCGGCGGCAAGCCGCCGACCGACGGCCAAAGGCGGTTTCTCAACCCGCCGGATCGCTTTCTCCGCCTGATCGAAACGCTCCGCTCGCGCCACCGCAACGGCGTCACGGTCGGGATCGCGCCGCACTCGCTGCGAGCGGTGCCGCCCGAGGCGCTGGCGGCCGTGCTGGACGCGACCGCCCCCGCCCTGCGAGTCCACATCCACATCGCCGAGCAGACCGGTGAGGTCGATCAATGCCTCGCCTGGTCGGGCCAGCGGCCGGTCGAATGGCTGCTTGCGCATGCGCCGGTGGATTCGCGCTGGTGCCTGGTGCATGCAACCCACATGACCGGGGAGGAGACGCGCAAGGCCGCGGCGAGCGGGGCCATCGCCGGGCTCTGCCCGACGACCGAGGCCAATCTCGGCGACGGATTTTTCCAGGCCGAGGACTGGCTGAGCGCCGGCGGAGCCTTCGGTATCGGCTCCGACAGTCACATCTCGGTCAGCCCGATCGAGGAGTTGCGTTGGCTTGAGTACGGACGCCGGCTCGTTGCGCGCCGGCGCAATCGTCTGACGAGCCGGGCCGGCGCACGCGACCTCTATCTCGCTGCCCTGGCCGGCGCGGCCGAGGCCTGCGGTCGGCCCATCGGCCGGATCGCGACGGGCGCTCGCGCCGATCTCGTCATCCTCGACCGGGAGATGCCGGGGCTGGCCGAGGTTCCGACCGATCGCCTGCTGGACGCCCTGCTCTTCGCCGGCAACGCCAATCCGGTGAAGCATGTGCTGGTCGGCGGGCGCTGGCAGGTCCGCGATGCCCGCCATCTCGATCGCGAAGCGATTTTCGGCCGATACCGGAGCGCCGTTGCCGCCGTGCGCCGGCGCCTCTGACGTCCGCCGGCGCGGTCGGCCGCGCGCGAAGACCCGCCGCCGAGGCCTGCCTCAGAGAGCGCCTTCGAGTTCCAGCAGCCGCCGCTTGACCGGCAAGCCGCCGCCATAGCCGGTCAGCGTCCCGTCGGCGCCGATGACGCGATGACAGGGCACGATCACCGAGATCGGGTTGGTGGCGTTCGCGCGACCGACGGCACGGAAGGCGCCGGGGCGGCCGAGCTTCTCGGCGAGCGCCGCATAGGTCGTGGTCTAGCCGAACGGGATCTCCAGCAGGGCCCTCCAGACTTCCTGCTGGAAGGGCGTGCCCCTGGGCGCGAGCTTCACATCGAAGCTCTTGCGCTTGCCCGAGAAATACTCGGCGAGCTGGCGGGCAACCAGCGCGATGGCCTTGTCGTCGCGTTCGCCGCCATTCGCCGCGATCCAGTCGCGCTCGCGCCTGGAGATGCCGAGATGGGTGAGCCGGGTGGCGCCGTCCAACGCGGCGGCGATGGGCCCGACGGGCGTGTCGATGACGCCCCAGAGGTTCTTGCTCATGCCCGGGAAGCTAGCGCCGGCAGGCGCGCGCTTCTTCCCGGTTCTGGCCTTCGATCTCAAGAAATCAGGCCCGGTTCATCCGGTTGTCGACGAGATCCTTGACCACGGCCGGATCGGCGAGCGTCGAGGTGTCGCCGAGCTGGTCGTGCTCGTTGGCGGCGATCTTGCGCAGGATGCGGCGCATGATCTTGCCCGAGCGCGTCTTGGGCAGGCCCGGCGCCCATTGGATCAGATCGGGCGTGGCGATCGGACCGATCTCCTTGCGCACCCACTGCACCAGCTCCTTGCGCAGATCCTCGGATGTGGCCTCACCCGCCTTCAGAGTAACATAGGCATAGATGCCCTGCCCTTTGATGTCGTGCGGATAGCCAACGACCGCGGCTTCGGCGACCTTCTTGTGCGCAACCAGCGCGCTCTCGACCTCGGCGGTGCCGAGGCGATGGCCGGAAACATTGATCACATCGTCGACGCGCCCGGTGATCCAGTAGTAGCCATCCTCATCGCGGCGGGCGCCATCGCCGGTGAAGTACTTGCCCTTGAAGGTCGCGAAGTAGGTCTGGCCGAAGCGCGCATGGTCGCCATAGACCGTGCGCATCTGGCCGGGCCAGGAGTCGAGCAGCACCAGGTTGCCTTCGGCCTTTCCGTCGAGGGTCTTGCCGTCATTGTCGACGATCGCCGGGCGGATGCCGAAGAAGGGCTTGGTCGCCGAGCCCGGCTTGGCCGCGATCGCTCCCGGCAGCGGCGTGATCAGGATGCCGCCGGTCTCGGTTTGCCACCAGGTATCGACGATCGGGCAGCGGCCGTCGCCGACGACGCGGTGATACCAGAGCCAGGCTTCCGGATTGATCGGCTCGCCTACCGAGCCCAGGAGCCTGAGGCTGGCGCGGCTGGTTTTCTTCACCGGCGCCTCGCCGTCGCGCATCAGCGCCCGGATCGCGGTCGGCGCGGTGTAGAAGATGTTGACCTTGTGCTTGTCGACGACCTGCCAGAAGCGCGACGTGTCGGGGTAGTTGGGCACGCCCTCGAACATCAGCGTCGTCGCCCCGTTCGAGAGCGGGCCGTAGACGATGTAGCTGTGCCCGGTGACCCAGCCGACATCGGCCGTGCACCAGTAGATGTCGCCGTCGCGGTAGTCGAACACGTATTGATGCGTGATCGAGGTGTAGACCATGTAGCCGCCGGTCGTGTGCAGCACGCCTTTCGGCTTTCCGGTCGAGCCCGAGGTGTAGAGGATAAACAGCGGGTCCTCGGCGCTCATCTCCTCCGGCGGGCAGTCCGCCGGCACCTTGGCGCACTCGTCGTGATACCAGACGTCGCGACCTTGGACCCAGCCGATCTTGCCGCCGGTGCGCCTGACCACGACGACCGACTTGACCGACGGGCACTGCTTCAGCGCCTCGTCGGTATTCGCCTTGAGCGGCACCGGCTTGCCGCCGCGAAGCCCCTCATCGGCGGTGATGACGCAATTGGAATCGCAGTCCTGGATTCGGTTGATCAGCGATTCCGGCGAGAAGCCGCCGAAGACGACCGAGTGGATGGCACCGATGCGCGCGCAGGCGAGCATCGCATAGGCCGCCTCCGGGATCATCGGCATGTAGATCGTGACGCGATCGCCCTTCTTGACGCCGCGCGCCTTCAAGACGTTTGCGAGCCGGCAGACCTGCTCGTGCAGCTCCCGATATGTCACATGCCTGTGCTCGGCCGGATTATCGCCCTCCCATAGGATCGCGGTCTGGTTTCCGCGCGCCTTCAGGTGCCGGTCGATGCAGTTGGCCGAGGCGTTGAGCGTGCCGTCGTAGTACCAGCGGATACGGATGTCGCCGGTGTAGTCGACGTCCTTGATCTTGGAGAACGGCTTGATCCAGTCGATGCGCTTCGCCTGCTCGGCCCAGAAGCCCTCGGGGTCCTTGATCGAGCGCTGGTAGAGCGCCTCGTACTTGGCGGCATCGATCCAGGCGCGGCCGGAGAGGCTCGACGGAACGGGAAAGACGTGCGTCTCGGACATGGCTCGGGCGTTCCCTCAGATCGTCTTGTTGGTCGCCGGCCCTGACGCCGGCCAGCCGAAAGCGGCAAGACGCGAATTATCCATGGAACCGGAGGCCCGAACAAGGTTCGGCCCGAGGGATGACAGCCGGATGCCGCCTCTGTAGGTTGCCGGCCATGCGCGGACTGAGATTGCTCCTCCTTCTCCTCGCCTGCCTGCTCGCTTCGCCCTCGGTCCAGGCCCAAGCGCCGGGGGTGAGCCGCGCCGAGATCGAAGGCCTGATAGGGACGCTCGAGAACGAGGCCGAGCGGTCCAAGCTGATCGCCCAGCTGAAGCTGCTCCTGAATGCCCAGCAGCCGGCCCCCCCTGCCGAGAGCCCGGTGGAAGAGCTGTCTCAGCTCGCCATCGATACGCTTGCCGTCCGCATCAACCGCTTCTCCGTCGAGCTTTGGGAGGCGCTCGATTTCGGCCGAGCCGGACAGCGGATCAGCAACTGGGTCCAGCGCATCGTCTTCGATCCTGTGCTGCGGAGCCAGCTGCTCGAGACCCTGACACGTCTGGCGGCGGTCTTCGGCGCGGCATTGCTGGTCGAGTGGATCGCTCGACTCGTGCTGGGCAAGCCGCGACGGCGGCTCGAGGCCCACGCGCCGCGCAACGCCGGGACGAAGGCCGGCCACCTGATTCTCCTTGCAGGCGTCGAGCTGATCCCGCTCTTCCTCTTCGCGATCACCGCGAATCTGACGCTGCCGATGACGGCGAGCCTTTCCAACTCGACCGCCGGCCTCGTCGCCGAGCTGATGGCGGCGACGCTGCTCAACGGCTTCGTGCTGGCGCGCGCGGTTGCGCTGATCGCGCGCCTCGTGCTGGCGCCGCACGCGCCGAAGCTGCGGGTGCCGCCGATCGAGGACGAGACTGCGCAGTATCTGCACATCTGGGTCCGGCGCTTCACCGACATCTGGATCTACGGCATGACGCTGATCGACGCGCTGGTCCCGCTGGGTCTCCCCCTGGTCGGCCATGCCGTCCTGATGCGCCTGCTCGGGCTCACCGTCGCGACGCTGGCGATCATCTTCATCCTGCAGAACCGCCAGACCGTGTCGGGGTGGCTCCGAGGAAACGGCGAGCCTTGGCCGTCCGCGGGCATCCGGCACGGCTTTCATCTGCTTCGCCAGGGCCTGGCCGGCTGCTGGCACGCCCTCGCCATCTTCTACGTCGTCATCATCTATATGGTCTGGGCGCTGGCGGTGCCGGGAGGCTTCGCCTTCATCGTCCAGCGCTCGTTCGGCACCATCGCCGTGGTCGCGGCGCTCTGGGCGCTGTCCGGCGGGCTTCGCGTGCTGGTCGGCCGCACCTTCACCGTCGCGGACGAGCTCAAGGCGCGCTACCCGCTGCTGGAGAGCCGCGCCAATCTCTATCTGCCGGTGCTGCGGCGCGTGCTCGTCACGGTCCTCGGCATCTGCGGAATCATGGCGCTGCTGCAGCTCTGGGGCGTCGACAGCCTGGTCTGGCTTGCATCCGATCAAGGCCGCAGGCTGGTCGGGATGCTCGTCACCATCGCCATCGCGATCGGCCTCGGCATCGTCGTCTGGGAAGTGGCAAGCGCCGTCATCGAGCGTGCGATCCGGCGGATCGATCGCGCCGACACGCGCAATGCGCGGCTCCGCACCTTCCTGCCGCTGCTCCGGACAGTCATCTTCGTCGCCATCGTCGGGGTCGTCGGCCTCACCGTCATGGCCGAGCTCGGCATCAACATCGCGCCGCTGCTCGCCGGCGCCGGCGTCGTCGGCCTCGCCATCGGCTTCGGTTCGCAGGCCCTGGTCAAGGACGTGATCACCGGGCTCTTCATCCTGTTCGAGGATACGATCAATGTCGGCGACGTCGTCGACCTCGACGGCAAGTCGGGCTCGGTCGAAGCGATCACGATCCGGACGATCCGTCTCCGCGACGGCCAGGGAAGCCAGCTCACCATCCCGTTCAGCGCCGTCACCACGATCAAGAACATGACGCGCGATTACGGCTATCACGTCTTCGACCTGTCGGTCGCCTACGACCAGGACATCTCGGCCGTCGAGGACATACTGCGCGCCGTCGATGCCGAGATCCGCGAGGACGAGGCGTGGAAGGGACGGATCCTGGCGCCGATCGAGATCTTCGGCCTCGACAAGTTCGGCGACTACGCCATGCGTATCGGCGCTCGCGTCAAGACCAGGCCCAGCCAGCAATGGGCGGTCGGCCGCGAGTACAACCGCCGGATCAAGGCGGCCTTCGATGCCGCCCGCATCTCCATCCCCTACCCCACCACGATGACGGTGACGCGCGAGACGGGGCGTCCGCAGCCCTGAGCGCGCCCGAGCGTCGGCACGAGAACGGAGCGCGTCCTGTTCTGCGCCAGGACGCTAGTCGAGGAATCCGAACCGGCGCGGCATCCACAGCACGATCTCCGGCCAGACGATGCAGACCACGACGGCCACCATCTGGAGCACGACGAACGGAATGATGCCGCGATAGATGTGCTGCATGGTTATCGACGGCGGCACCGTCCCCTTCATGTAGAAGAGGGCGAAGCCGAAGGGCGGCGTGAGGAATGCCGACTGCAGATTGACCGCGATGAGGATCAGGAACCAGACGAGGAAATCCTTGTTGGCGGCAAGGTGCGGCGTGAAGTCGATTGCCTTGAGGATCGGCGCGAATATCGGCAGCACGATCAAGCAGATCTCGAGCCAGTCGAAGAAGAAGCCCATGATGAACACCAGCACCATGACGAAGATGAGGATCTCCCAGCCGGTGTCGATGCCAAGCGCCTTGAGAATCTCGGCGACCAGATCGTCGCCGCCGAGGGCGCGGAAGACGTAGGAAAACAGGGTCGCACCGAAGATGATGAAGAACACGAGCGCGTTGGTCAGCGCCGCGCTCTCGACCACCTCACGCGCGACCTTCAAGTTGAACCGCCTGTTCCCGATCGCCAGCAGGATCGCTCCGAGACAGCCGGCACCGCCCGCCTCGGTCGGCGTGGCGAAGCCTCCGAAGATCGAACCGAGGACCACGAAGATGAGGAAGGACGGCGGCAGGAAGCTGCGGAGAAGCATGCGCGTGAGCTCGGCCGCACTCTGCGGTCCGCTGTCGTCGGCGAGCGGTGGCGCCGCGTCGGGCCTGAAGAAGGCAAAGACGCCGATATAGAGCAGGTAGATGGCCGACAAGACCAGACCGGGCAGGATCGCCGAGGTGAACAGCGTGCCGACCGACACCGACATCAGGTCGCCCATGATCACCAGCATGATGCTCGGCGGGATCAGGATGCCGAGCGTGCCGGCGGAGGCGATGGTGCCGGTCGACAGCTCCTTGGAGTACCCGCGCTCCAGCATGGTCGGGAGCGCGATCAGGGTCAGCATGATCACCGAGGCACCGACGATGCCGGTAGTCGCCGCCATGATCGTGCCCATGATCGTGACCGACATGGCGAGGCCCCCGGGAATCCGCCGCGTAATCACCTGCAGCGCGCGCAGAAGGTCGTCGGCGACGCCCGATCGCTCCAGCATCGTCCCCATGAACACGAACATCGGGATCGCGATCAGCGCCGGATTCTGCACCGCCTGGCCCCAGATACGCGGGATGAGCGCGAAGAACTGCGCCGGCCGGAAGACGTCGAAGACGATGCCGAGGGCACCGAAGCCGAGGGCGACGCCGCCCAGCACGAAAGCGACCGGGTAGCCGACGAACATGATGACGGTCAGGACGGCGAACATCAGCACCGAGAGATGGTCGCCGACCCAGAAGTAGAGATCTTCCATGATCCGCCCCTAATTCGTCGTGCCGGGAGGAGCAGCGCGCCGGGCGAGCGGCAGCGGGCCGAACAGGTAGACGACGTTGCGCGCGAGGATCGAGACGACCGCGGCGCACACCATCAGGAGGCCGAGAAAAAGCGTCGACTTGATGATCCAGCGGTGCGAAAGCCCGTTGGGCGCGTCCGAGGATTCGCCCTGCAGGAAAGACAGCTCGGCGAAGCCGTAGGCGAACCACGTCGCGACAATGCAGTATGGGACTGCAAAGACCACGATGCCGAAGACCTCGAGCCAGGCGATCTGGCGCGGCGAGCGGTGCGCCGTGAACACGTCGATGCGGACGTGCACATTGCGGACGTAGCCGTAGCCCAGCCAGAACAGGAACAGGACGCCGTGCAAGTGCCACTCGAGCTCCTGGATCGGCGTCGAGCCGAAGCCCGGAATCTGGAAGCCGATCTTGCGGGTCAGGATGTCCCAGCAGATGATCGCAATGAGGGCGAAGAACAGCCACCCGCTCACGCGCGCAACCCGCTCCAGCACGCGATTGATCGCGTCGCTCATCGTCAGAAGAAATGCCATGCGCTCCCCCACGACGTGATACAGCGCCGGGCCGTTTCGCCTCCCGGCGGCCCGGGCGCCGCAAAACTAGGTACTTGCGTCGAGATCAGATCGGCCGTGCCGAGGTTCGGTGGGGCATGGGCCCCTCGTCCCGCGTCGAGACGAGGGGCCACCCCTAGCCCGCTACTTCAGATAGCCGCGCTCGCGCCAGATTGCATATTCCTTGCGGAACGCACTGAGCGAGTCCCAGGCCTTCTTGAACTCGGGGCTCTTGGCCACCTGTTCGGCCGCCACCTCGGTCCACGCCTTCTCGAAGGCCGAGAGGAACTCGGGGCCCCAGGTCATCAGCTTGACGCCCTTGCTCTCGATCTCGGACATCGCCTTGGGCTGAAGGGATTCGCCGAGGCTCATGCCGCGCAGTGTCGTCTGGTCGCAAGCCGCCTCGATCGTCGCCTTCTGGTGCTCCGAGAGCGAATCCCACTTCGCCTTGTTGATGATCAGGTCGCCGACGGTCGCTTGCTGATGCCAGCCGGGGAAATAGTAGAACTTCGCGACCTGGTGGAATCCGAGGCTGAGATCCATCGACGGCATCGAAAACTCGGTGGCGTCGATCGTTCCTAGCTGGAGGGCCTGGAAGATCTCGCCCGCCTGCAGGAGCTGCGTGGCGACGCCGAGCTTCTGCATGACGTTCGCGCCGAGACCGAAGAATCGCATCTTCAGCCCCTTCATGTCGTCGAGCGTCTTGATCTCCTTGCGGAACCAGCCGGAGGCCTCGGGCGGGATCAGGTGACACATGATCGAGTGGATATTGTACTTGGCGTACAGCTCCTGCATTCCCTTCTCGCCGCCGCCATGCTTCATCCAGGCGAGGAACTCGCCCAGGCCCGGGCCAAAGGGAACAGTGGCGTAGACCGCGAAGGCGATGTCCTTGCCGGTCCAAAAACCGGGCGTCGCCCATGCCGCGTCCAGGGCGCCGGACGATACCGAGTCGAAGGCCTGCCCCGGTGGAACCAGCGCGCCCGGCTCGAAGAAGCGCATGTCGATGCTGCCGCCGGAGAGCTTCTTGACCTGCTCGACCGTGTACTGAGCGTTGGGGCCGAGCAGCGCGAGCGTCGAGGCGAAGTTGGATTGCATCTGGATGCGGACGGTCCGCTGCCGATCCTGAGCGTCCGCGGGACTCCCGAGCGCGACGAGCGCCAGGGCGGTCAATGCCGTACCTAAAGCAAGCATGCGTCGAGTCATGGTGATACCTCCCTGTTGGACCGCGACGCGCCGGACTAGAAAGGGGGGCCCCGGCACGAGCGGCCGGCCACCATGGAAGAGGAGGCCGCTTGTTGCGTGTTACTCGCCCCGTGATAGCGCTATATTGCTGGCCCGCCCGCCCGAGAGCAATGATCTTGTCGCCGAATCGCCCGAGACGGCGGATCTAAGGCCGCGGGGCCTCAGAATTGATCTTCGGCGAGCGCCAGAGTCGAGGCCGGCTGGGTCGCCGGCCACACCAGCGGCGGTGCCTGCACCAGCAGGTGCTCGGCGTAGAAGCGCGCCGTCGTCTTCTTGGCGTGGAGAAACGTCTCGTTGCCCTCGCCGAGCCCGAGATGGGCTTCGGCAGCGGTCGCGTTCCGCACCACGATCCAGCCGCCGGCGACAAGCCCGAACAACTTCAGATAGGGCGCGGCGCCGGCGATGGCGCGGCGCGGATCCTCGGGGAAGGTCTTGACGATCCAGTCCGTCGCCCGGGTCAGCGCCGCATGCCCGTCGGCGAGCGCGCCGCGCATGGCGGCAAAGTCCTCGTCGGTGAAAAGGTCGAGCTCGTCGATCGTATCCTGGACCAGATCGAGGAAGATCCGAGCGGTCGCCCCTTGGTCGCGCGCGACCTTGCGGCCGATGAGGTCATTGGCCTGAATGCCGTTGGTGCCTTCGTAGATTGGCAGGATGCGGGCATCGCGATAGTGCTGAGCGGCACCGCTTTCCTCGATGAAGCCCATGCCGCCATGCACCTGGATTCCGATCGAGGCCGCCTCGACGCCGAAATCCGTCGCCGAGGCCTTGAGGACGGGAATGATCAGATCGAGCAGCGCCTGGGTGCGGGCGCGGTCGTCGGCCTCCGGGGCGTGGCGGGCGCGATCGATCCAAGCCGCGGCCTGGAGGGCGAGGCCACGCGCGGCCTCAGTGCCGGCCTTCATCGTCATCAGCATGCGACGCACATCGGGATGGCGGATGATCGCCACCGGCCCGGAGCTGCCGGCGACATCTCGGCTCTGCACGCGCTGACGTGCATAAGCCAGCGCCTGCTGATAGGCACGCTCGGCGATGGCGACTCCCTGGAGGCCTACGGCCAGCCGAGCATTGTTCATCATCGTGAACATGTACTCGAGCCCACGGTTGACCTCGCCGACCAGGTAGCCGGTGGCACCGCCGTCATCGCCGTAGGCCATGACGCAGGTCGGGCTGCCATGGATGCCGAGCTTGTGCTCGAGCGAGGCGCAGCGGAGATCGTTGCGCGACCCGAGCGAGCCGTCGGGCTTGACCAGGACCTTAGGCACGACGAAGAGCGAGATGCCGCGCGTTCCCGCCGGCGCGTCGGGCAACCGCGCCAGCACCAGATGGATGATGTTGGGCGTGTAGTCGTGCTCGCCATAGGTGATGAAGATCTTCTGCCCGGTGATCTTGTAGTGGTCGCCGTTCGGCACCGCGCGCGTGCGCACCTGGCCGAGATCGGAGCCGGCCTGTGGCTCGGTCAGGTTCATCGTCCCGGTCCACTCGCCGGAGACCAACTTCGGCAGGAAGAGCCGCTTCTGCTCTTCAGAGCCATGCGCCGCGAGCGCTTCGATCGCGCCGTTGTTGAGCAATGGGCAGAGGGCGAAGGCGAGGCTGGCGGCGTTCCACATCTCCGCAAGCGCCGTCTGCACCAGCCAGGGGAGCCCCTGGCCGCCATACTTGGGCTCGAACGGGACCGCGTTCCAGCCACCTTCGGCGAACTGCCTGTACGCGTCGGCAAAGCCGGGCGAGGTCCTGACCTGCCCGTTCTCCAGCTTGGCCGGCGTCAGGTCTCCGGCGCGGTTGATCGGCGACAGAACCTTACCGGCAAAGCGGCCGCCCTCCGCGAGGATCTGCCTTACTGTCTCGGCATCGACGCCCTCGAAAGGCGGCAGTGACAGCACATGATCCAGACCGCCGACGGCCCTGAGCTGGAACTCAAGATCCGCCAGCGGCGCCGCGTACTCGGACATGGTCAGATCACCTTACCGGGGTTCATGATCGAAAGCGGGTCGAGCGCCGCCTTGAGCTTGCGCATCAGCGCCAGCTCGACCTCGCTCTTGTAGCGCGGCAGCTCGTCGCGTCGGAGCCGGCCGATGCCGTGCTCGGCCGAGATCGAGCCGTGATGCTCGGCGACGCAGTCGTGGACGATGGCGTTGAGCTCGCCCATCAGCGCCAGGAAGACCTTGGCGTCCATCCCGCGCGGCGGCGCGATGTTGTAGTGAAGGTTGCCGTCGCCGACATGGCCGAAGCCGTGAATGCGGGCCTCCGGCAAGCGGGCATGCACGCGCTTCTTCGCCTCGCGATAGAAGGCGGGGATCGAGCTGACCGGCACCGCGACGTCGTGGCGGATTGCGGGCCCTTCCTCCTTCTGCGCCTCGGCCATGGAGTCACGGATCTTCCAGAACATCGCCGCCTGCGCCTGGCTCTGCGCCACGACGGCGTCGATCACAAGCCCGTCCTCGATCGCCTTGCCGAGCGCCGCCTCGACGTGCTCGGCGAAACCGGCATCCTCGTCGGCGGTGCGGCTCACCTCGATCAGCGCATAGTGATCGTAGACCTGGGCCATCGGGTCGGAAGTGCCGGGAATATGATCGAGCGCCATCTGCATGCATATGCGCGGCAGGTACTCGAAGCTCGCAACCTGATCGCCGGTCGCCGCCCGCATGCGGACGAGGAGCTCGATCGCCGCCTCGAGGTCGCGCAGCGCGACATAGGCGGTGCGCTTGTCGCGCGGCTTCGGAAACAGCTTGAGGACGGCGGCGGTGATGACGCCGAGCGTGCCCTCGGCGCCGAGGAAGAGCTGCTTCAGGTCGTAGCCGGTGTTGTCCTTGCGGAGCCCGCGCAGCCCGTCCCAGATCGAGCCGTCCGGCAACACGACCTCGAGGCCGAGAACGAGGTCGCGGGCGTTGCCGTATTTCAGCACCGCGACGCCGCCGGCATTGGTCGAGAGATTGCCGCCGATCTGGCAGCTTCCCTCGGCGCCGAGGCTGAGCGGAAACAGGCGGTCGGCATCCTCGGCGACCTTCTGCAGCGTCTGCAGGATGCAGCCCGCCTCGACGGTCATCGCATAGTTGAGCGCGTCGACCGCGCGCACCTTGTTCATGCGCCCGAGGCTGAGGAGGACGGCGGCCTCGTTCTCGTAAGGAATCGAGCCGCCGGTCAGGCCCGTATTGCCGCCCTGCGGCACGATCGGCACGCGCGCCTCGGCACAGATGCGGACAATTTTGGCGACCTCTTCCGTCGAGCCGGGGCGGACGACGACGGCGTTGTGCGCCGACAGCATGCCGCGCCAATCCGTGAGGTAAGCTGCCGCATCCTCCGGCTGGATCGCCGGCCTGTTCGAAGCCGCCTCGAGGCGCCGGATGAAATCGGGCGCGAGCGAGCCGGACTTGCGGGCGGCGGCGGTCATCCAGGTCTCCGGGTCAGCGCCGTTCCGATGTATCGGTTTCCTCGAAGTCGAGCAAGCCGACCCCGACCGTCGCCGCCACGGCGATGGCGACCGCGGCCAGCCACCAGAACTGCCAGACGCCGAAGCTCGCCATCGACACGGTCAGCGCCGTCGCCAGCAGGGCGAGCCGCACCGCGTGGTCGGCGCGCTCGACGATCCGCCCGAGGGCAAAGCCGATCGCGGCGACGAGGATCGCGAACAGAACGGATCCCAGGATGCCGAGCTCGACCCTGATCTGGAGCGCGGCATTGTGGGTGTGCAGCGGCAGCGACTGTCGCGTCCACTCGCCGTCGCGGGTTCGAAATGTGATCTCCTTCCCGCCGCCGGGCAGCTCGCGCGCCGACTCCAGCCCCCAGCCGAGCCAAGGTCGTTCGTCGATGCGATCGACGGTGAACTGCCAGATCATCAGGCGATGGACGGCCGAGGGCTTGATCTGCAGGTGCAGCTCCTCGCGCTTGGCCAGCATCGACACCGCGAACGGAGCCGTGAGAATGCCGGCGATCGAGCCCGCGATCACCAGGCGGCGCACCGCCTGCGGCGCCACCCAGGCAAGAGCGCAGACCAGGAGCCCAGCGAGGCCGGCGAGAAGCGCCGTCGTGTTCTCGAGGAACCAGAGGGTAACAAGCGCGACGACGACGAAGGTGAGAGCCAGCCATAGCCCGCGCAGGCGATGGAGCGCATAAGCCGCGGGCCAGACCATCAGCGCCGCCACGGTCGCCGCGCGGTTCATCATCACCGGCATCGGCTCGCGCGCGCCAAGCAGCGCGCGGCCGGCACGCAGCAAGACCTGGTCGGTCGCGACCTCGGCGAGCAGCAGCACAAGGCCGATGCCGGTTCCGATCGCCGTGGCGAAGGCGATCTGTCTTCGGCCGGCATGATCGAGACGCAGCGCCTTGTCGAGCAGGATCGCGCCGGCACCGAAGGTGAGCGCGAGGCGTGCCGCCATCGAGGCGCTTCGCGCCGGATCGATCGACCAGATGGCGCTTAGTGCCCCCCAGGCAACCAGGAGGGAGAGCGTCAGAGCGGAAAGAGGGAAGATCCGATCGACCTGCCGGGGCCAGCCGTCGCCGATCAGGATCGCGACCGCGGCAACGACGAGCAGCGGTGCAAGGCCGAGCGGCGCGGCAAGCGCGAGCGGCAGCGCGAGGGCGACGGCTGCCGTGAGCGCGACCGAGGCGAGCGCGGGCGAGTGCCCGACGAGCTTCATCGGTCGCCGCCCGGACGCGGCGCCGCGGCGCGACGCAGCCGATCGTTGATGGCGCGGCCGAGCCCCGTCTCGGGGATCGGCATCACGGCGATCGCGGCGAGGTCCGGACGGTCGAGCCGGCGCAGATAAGCGAAGAGATTGGCTGCCGCCTCGATGAGGTCGCACGCGGGGCTAAGGTTGAGGGTGACCGCGGCGGGCGCGACGGCGGGACCGAAGGCGAGCAGCGCCTCGTTCGGCCTCGCCCTGGTCGCACCCAGCCGAACCGGAAGATGGGGGGCGTAGTGGCTTTCGAGCTGGCCCGGCGAGCGGATCGGCCCTTCGCCGGGCGCCGCCATCGGGCCGAGAATCGCTTCGATCGCCTCGGTCGAGACGCCGCCGGGGCGCAGCAAGACCGGACGCTCGCCGGAGAGATCGACCACGGTCGACTCGATGCCGACCCGGCACGGTCCGCCATCGAGGACGACGGAGACCTTGCCGCCCAACGCCTCGCGAACATGCTGAGCCGTCGTCGGGCTGAGTTGCCCCGACGGATTGGCCGAGGGAGCGACCAGCGGGCGGCCGACGGCGCGCAGCAGAGACAACGCCAAAGGATGGTCCGGCACGCGGACGGCGAGCGTGTCGAGCCCGGCCGAGGCGAGCAGGCTCACCGGGCAATCGGCAGCGCGCGGCAGCACCAGGGTCAGCGGCCCCGGCCAGAAGGCACGCGCGAGCCGACGCGCCGAATCGGTGAAGACGACCAACCGTTCGGCCGCCGCCAGATCCGGCACATGGGCGATCAGCGGGTTGAAGACGGGTCGCCCTTTCGCCTCATAGACGCGCGCGACCGCCTCGTCCGAGGTCGCATCGGCGCCGAGGCCATAGACAGTCTCGGTCGGGAAGGCGACGAGCCGCCCGGCTGCCAAGGCTGCCGCCGCTTCGTCGATCTCTGTGCTTTTCACGCCGGTCATGGATACGCGCATCTTGTGGGGCAGATGCGCACTCCGCACAATAGGGCCGATTCGAAAGGGGGTCCGATGACAGCGCGCATCGTGACGGTGGCCCAGCAGAAGGGCGGTGCCGGAAAGACGACCCTCGCGGCCCATCTGGCCGTGGCCTGGGCCAAGGCTGGGCGCACAGTCGGCGTCGTCGACATTGACCCGCAGGCCAGCCTCACGAAATGGTTCGCCGAGCGGGCGCGGGTCAAGGATGCGGCAGCGATCGAGCTCCGCTGCGTCGCCGGCTGGCGCGTGCAGAGCGAGGTCGAGAAGCTGGCTCGGACCGTCGATCTCGTCGTCGTCGACTCGCCGCCGCACGCCGAGACCGAGTCCAAGATCGCCGTTCGCGCCGCCGATCTCGTGCTGGTCCCGGCGCAGCCAAGCCCGATGGATCTGTGGGCGACCAAGACGACGCTGGACCTCGCGCGGGCGGAGAAGCGCCCGGCGCTGGTCGTACTCAACCGCATGCCGGCACGCGGCAGGCTCGCCGACCAGATGCGCGGCAAGTTCGCCGAGCTGGGATCGCCGGTCGCCGATGCGGTGCTCGGCAGCCGCGTCGCCTTTGCCGCCTCGCTTCTGGAGGGTCGCGGCATCTCCGAGCAGAGCCCGGCGAGCGCTGCCGGCCAGGAGATGGCCGCGCTCGCCGAGGAGATCCTTAGGAGGCTCGGCCCCGCGCAATGAAGCCGTGATTGAGGAAGCCGGGCTTGCCGTAGAGCAGCGGCCCGCCTTCCTTCGTCTCCACGCGGCCGCCGGCCGCCTCCAGGATCGCGTGGCCCGCGGCGGTGTCCCACTCCATGGTCTGGCCGAAGCGCGGATAGATGTCGGCCTCGCCCGCGGCGAGGATGCCGAACTTGAGCGCGCTGCCGCAGAGCACGCGCCCCTTCAGCGGCAGCGTCGACAGGTAGGCTTCGAATTTCTCGCTGGTATGCGAGCGGCTGATGGCGACGACGACGCCGTCAGGCGCAGCGATGCGCGCGGCGATCGCCTCCTTGTGTCCATCCTTCTCGCGCCAGGCACGACCGTCGGCGCCGGCATAGAGCGTGTCGAGGACCGGTGCGTAGATCACGCCGGCGATCGCCTTGAAGTCGGCGATCAGGCCGACGACGACGGCAAACTCGCCGTTGCGCTTGACGAACTCCTTGGTGCCGTCGAGCGGATCGACGAGCCAGAAGCGGCCCGATGAGATTTCGGGAAAGCGGCCGACCTCGACCTCTTCTTCGGATACGACCGGAATGTCCGGCGTCAGGCGCTTGAGCGCCGCCAGCATCACCGCCTCCGAGGCGTGATCTGCCGCCGTCACCGGCGAGCCGTCGGTCTTCCGTCTGACCGCGAAATCGCCTTCGTAGTGCGCGCGGATCGCCGCGCCGGCCTTTCGCGCGGCGGCGGCGACCTCCGGAAGAAGCCGCGCCAGGTCGAGCGTCACCCTACTCGGCCGCCCGCCTCGAACGGCCTGACTGGATCGCCGCCCACACCTTCTCCGGTGTTGCCGGCATGTCGATGTGGCGAACGCCATAGGGCTGCAGCGCATCGACCAGCGCGTTGATGATCGTCGGCGGTGCACCGATGGCGCCGGCCTCGCCGCAGCCCTTGAGGCCGAGCGGGTTGGTCTTGCACTTCACCGGGCTCATGTCGAAGGCGAGGCTCGGCACATCGCCGGCGCGCGGCAGGCAATAGTCCATCAGCGAGCCGGTGACGAGCTGGCCGTTCCTGTCATAGACACAGCCTTCGAGCAGTGCCTGGCCGAGGCCCTGGCCGATCCCGCCATGCACCTGGCCCTGCAGCAGCAGCGGGTTCAGCACCACGCCGAAATCGTCGACGATGGTATAGCGCTCGACGCGGACCGTGCCTGTCTCCGGATCCACCTCGACCTCGGCGATGTGACAGCCGTTCGGATATGTCGATGCCGGCGGCGTGAAGCCGCTGGTGCCGTTGAGCCCGGCCTCGATGCCGGCGGGGCGTCTCTTCGGATCGTTGGCGGCCTCGGCGATCTGGAACAGCGTCATCCGCCGGTCGGTGCCGGCGACGACGAAGCGCCCGTCGGCGAACTCGATATCGGCCTCGGCCGCTTCGAGCGCATGCGCGGCGATCTTCTTGCCCTTGCTGATGACATCGGTCGCGGCCCCGTCGACGCAGACGCCGCCGACCGGGATCGAGCGCGAGCCGCCGGTGCCGCCGCCTGAGGGCATGGCATCGGTGTCGCCCTGAACGACGCGCACCTGATCGATGTCGACGCCGAGCTTGTCGGCCGCGACCTGTGCGTAGGCGGTCTCATGGCCTTGTCCGTTCGACTGGGTGCCGACCCGGACGGTCACCGCACCGCTCGGCTCGACATCGATCCAGGCGTTTTCCGGACCGCCGCCCGAGCAGGCTTCGACATAGCAGGCCATGCCGATGCCGCGGAGCCTACCCTGCTTCTGCGCCGCCGCCTTGCGTGCCGCGGCACCCTTCCAGTCGGCCGCCGCCATGCATTTCTCCATGGCTGCGGTGAAGTCGCCCGAATCGTAAGTCTCGCCGAGCGCGGTCTTGAACGGCATCGACTGCGGCGAGATGAAGTTCTTCCGGCGGATCGTATCCGGCGAGAGCCCGAGCTCGCGCGCCGCGACATCGACGATGCGCTCGACGAGGAAGGCGGCCTCCGGGCGGCCGGCGCCGCGATAGGCGTCGATCGGCACCGTATGGGTGAATACCCCGACGATCTGCGCGTGGATCGCCGGGGTCGAATAAAGGCCGGCGAGCATGCCGGTGCCGGCCATGGTCGGGATGAACGGTCCGTAGTTCGAGAGATAAGCGCCGAGATTGGCGATCGTGTGGACCTTGAGGCCGAGGAAGGTGCCGTCCTTGGCGAGCGCGAGCCTCGCCTTGCTTACATGGTCGCGCCCTTGCGTGTCGGAGAGAAAGGCTTCCTGGCGCTCGGACACCCATTTGACCGGGCGCCCGACCTTCTTCGCCGCCCACAGCACGAGGCAGTACTCGCGATAGAGGAACAGCTTCATGCCGAAGCCGCCGCCGACATCCGGCGTCACCACGCGGAACTTCTCCGGCTTCTGCTTGAGCGCCTCCGAGAGCAGGCCCTGGATCGAGTGCGAGCCCTGCGAGGAGGTATAGAGGTGGTAGCGGTCCTCCTTGGTGTCGAAGGCGCCGAGCGCGCTCCGCGGCTCCATCGAGTTGACGATGATGCGGTTGTTGACGAGGTCGAGCTCGACCACCTTGTCGGCCTTCTTCAGGGCAGCGTCGGCCGCCTTGGCATCGCCGAGCTCCCAGTCGAAGACCTGATTGTTCTTCGCCTGCGGCCAGACCTGGGGCGCACCGGGCTCGGCGGCGCCCTTGGTGTCGGCGGCGGCCGGCAGCGGCGTCCAGTCGATCTCGATCTGCTCGGCCGCGTCCCGCGCCTGGGCCAGAGTCTCGGCCACAACCAGCACGACGGCGTCGCCGACATGGCGCGCGGTGCCGTCGACCAGCAGCGGATAGGGGGGCATCACCGAATTGGAGCCGTCGCGGTTCTTGATCGGCACCTTGCACGGGATGTCGCCGAGCCCATCGGCCTTGACGTCGGCCCCGGTCAGGACCGCGAGCACGCCCGGCGCCTTCTTTGCCGCAGCAAGACTGCCGAGCTTGAAGGTCGCATGCGCATGCGGCGAGCGCAGGACATAGGCCGCGACCTGGCCCGGCAGCGCGATGTCGTCGGTGTAGCGGCCGCGTCCGGTGATGAAGCGCACATCTTCCTTGCGGCGGACGGACTGGCCGAAGCCGAACTGACCCATCGAAGGCTCCTCTGGAACGCGATCGTGAAGCGAAGAGGACGGATGATAGGCGGCCCGGATGCCCTAAGGCTAGCTCCTTAGACGCTTCGCGATTTCCGCCAGCGACTCAGGCGCTGCCGGCGAGATGTTGGCGATGTCGTAGGTGACCTTGCCGTCAGCGACCTTGGCGTAGTTCTGCGAGGTGAGGTCGTGCCCGTCATGCATCGGCACGACGTGCAGATGCGCATGCGGCACGGCGAACCCGCCGACCAGCAGGCCGACGCGCGGCAGCTTGGGATCGGCGCGAAGCTTCTTCGCCAGGCGCTGGGCGACCATCAGCACCTTGGTCGTCGCGGCATCCGGCAGGTCCGAGAAATGGTCGATATGGAGCTTCGGGATGACCAGCACATGGCCGGGCCGGATCGGCCTAATATCCATGAAGGCGAAGCTGTCTTCGTCGTCATGAACGACATGCGAGGGGATCTCGCGCTTGGCGATCTTGCAGAAGATGCAGGTGGCCGACATGGCGTTCCCGGCGGAGAGTGATGATCGAGGATTGTAGCGCCGAAATGCGGCGTTGCATCCGCGGCGATCCGGCAACGCGCGCCCGCCTAAGCTAGGCGCTTCTCCATCCGGTAGTTGATGAAATCCATGCCGCGGAGGCTGACCGTCTGCGGCGCGATCACGCGGAAACCTTTCCTTTCGAAGAAGGGCCTCGCTGTGATGCTGGCCTCGGTATAGAGGCGGTCGAGCCCGAGCCGTGCGGCTTCGCTCTCAGCCGTTTCCAGCAGCGCGCTGGCGACGCCCTTCCCCTGATGGTCGGGATGGACGAACATCATGTCGACATACCCGTCGGGTTCGAGGTCGGTGAAGCCCGCGATGTCGCCGTCGATCTCGGCGATCCAGGTCGGCCGGCTTGCACGACGCGCGGCCCAGCGCTCGCGGTCCGGTTCGTCAGGCGCCCACACCTTCACCTGCGCTTCACTGTAGTCACGGATAGCGATGCGCCGTACCGACTCCCGGAAGAGGTCCATCACGGCGTCGAGATCGGCCGGCGCGTAACGGCGGATCCTCATTTCACGTCGAGCTTCGCCAGATTCTCGCGCGCGGCATCGGCGGCGGGACTTTCCGGCGCACGCTGCAGAACCGCGATCCAGTCGGCGCGCGCTCCGGCTGCATTCCCCGCAAGGCGCCTCAGGACGCCGCGCTCGACCAGCGCCTCGGGCAGCCCGGGCTTGAGCGCCAGCGCCGCCTCGACATCCTGGATCGCGAGATCCGGCGCATCGACGTAGCGATAGGCAGTCGCGCGGAAGACATAGGCCTCGGCGCGCTTGCCATCGAGCTCGATCGCGCGATTCAGGTCGTCGATCGCCTCGAAGTAGTTCGCCGCTGCGGCTAACGCGATGGCGCGGTCGACGAAGAGATCCGGATCGTCGGATCGCAGCTTGATCGCCTCGCCGAATGCGGCGACCGCCTGCGGCAGGTCGCCGGCTATGACCCAGACATTGCCGGCCTGTCCCAGCGCCTCGACGCGTAGATCCGGCTCGCGTGCCTCGATCGCGACCTGGACAAATTCCTCGGCCGCCTTGGCGTAGCGCCCGAGGCCGAGCAGCGCCGTCGCCAGGCAATGCCGCGCCGGAGCGCCGCCCTTGAGCGCGATCATGCCGAGCGCGCGCTCCTCGCCCTCGGCCGGGTTCGAGCGCGCCAGCGCCATGCAGGAACGATAGGATGCTTCGCCGCCGATGATTTCGGCACGCGCCGGCGGCGCGAGCAACGCCAGAAGAAGCAGAGTCGCGATCACCCGTGCTAGATAGGCCGCCGGAGCCTACTCGTCCATGCCCCGCCTCTTCTGCTTCGGCCTCGGCTATTCGGCGCAAGCGCTCGCCCGCTCCCTGCGACAGCGCGGCTGGACTGTGGCCGGCACCGCTCGCCGAGCGGAGACTCGCGCCGCGCTCGTTGCCGACGGCTTCGAGGTCCATCTCTTCGATCGCAGTCGGCCGCTCACCGATGCCGCCGGCATCCTTGCCGGAACGACCCATCTGCTCGACTCGGTGCCGCCGGACGACGAGGGCGATCCGGCGATCGACCGGCACGGCGATACCATCGCCACGCTCGACACGGAATGGATCGGCTACCTCTCGACCACCGGCGTCTACGGCGATCGCGGCGGCGCCTGGGTCGACGAGACCAGCGACCTCCGACCGATCGGCGAGCGCGGCCGCCGCCGCGTCGAAGCCGAGAGGGCCTGGCTCGATCTGTGGCGCCGGCACGGACGGCCTGTGCACCTCTTCCGCCTTGCCGGCATCTACGGGCCCGGCCGCGGCCCCTTCGAGCAGCTACGCGCCGGAACGGCCAAGCGCGTGATCAAGCCGGGCCAGGTCTTCTCGCGCATCCATGTCGAGGACATCGTCCAGGTGCTCGAAGCCTCGATGGCGCATCCAAATCCAGGGGCCGCCTACAACGTCTGCGACAACGAGGCGGCACCGCCCCAGGACGTGATCGTCGAAGCGAGCCGGCTTCTCGGCATCGCGCCGCCGCCGGAAACCCCGTTCGAGGCGGCCAACCTCTCGCCGATGGCGCGGAGCTTCTATGACGAGCTGAAGCGCGTCTCCAACCGCCGCATCAAGGAGGAGCTCGGCGTGCGGCTTCGCTACCCGACCTATCGCGAAGGCCTCGCTGCCTTGGCGAGAAGCTGATCGATCGTCCGCCCGAGAAGCGCAAGGTCGCGCGCGCCCGAGAGCCGGTGGTCGCCGCCGGGAATCAACGTCACCGCGATGTCGGGTCCATCCAGCGTCCGCATCAGGCGAAGCGACAGGTCGACCGGAACATCGGGGTCGACGGTGCCGTGCAGCAGCCGCACAGGGAAGTCGACCTGGATCCGCTTCGCCAGGATCAGATGCGCCGCCGCCTCGTCCAAGGCACGCTTCGCGATCGGGTAAGGATCCGGACCGTAGGCCGAGGGGCGGAGCCAGACGCCATCCCTTGCCAGCGCCCGCCTCGCCTCCTCCGACAAGGACGGCTCGATCAGCTCGCGCGTGAAGTCCGGCGCCGAGGCAATGCCGATGAATCCGGCGATTCGCTCGGGCCGCGCCTCGGCGGCAAGCGAGGCGATCCAGGCGCCCATGCTGGAGCCAATGAGAATCTGCGAACCTTCCGTCACCCGGTCGAGGAGCGCCAGCGCATCCTCCTTCCAGCGCCCGACCGTTCCGTCAGCGAGGCGGCCGCTCGACTCGCCATGTCCGAAGGCATCGAAGCGGAGAAAGGCACGCCGCTCGTGCCGGCATCGCTCGGCGAGCCAGCTCGCCTTGGTTCCGGCCATGCTCGAATTGAAGCCGCTGAAGAAGACGAGGCCGGGTTCTCGCCCCTCCTCGCGGCGGAACGCGATTTCGTGACCATCGGGTCGTGGTAGTCTTTCGATCGTCATGAACGCTCGGGCCCGCCTGTCTCTGCCTATCCCGCTCTGATGACCGTACCCACTATCCTGCAAGTCCTGCCTGCGCTCGAAACCGGGGGGGTCGAGCGCGGCGCGGTGCAGATCGCCGCGGCCACGGTCAAGGCCGGCTGGCGCTCGGTCGTCGCCTCAGCCGGCGGCAGGATGGTCCGTGAGCTCGAGCGCGCCGGCGCGCGCCACGTCGCCCTGCCGCTCGACACCAAGAATCCCTTCGTCATCCGCAGCAATATCGACCGGATCTCCCGCCTCATCCAGGCCGAGGGCGTCAGCCTGGTTCACGCGCGGAGCCGGGCGCCGGCCTGGTCGGCCTGGACCGCCGCCAAGCGGCTCGGCATCCCGTTCGTCACCACCTTCCACGGAACCTACGGCGCCGGGAACGCATTCAAGCGGCTCTACAATGCCGTCATGGTCCGGGGCGAACCCACGATCGCCATCTCCGAATTCATCGCCCGCCACATCGTCGAGACCTACAAGGTCCCGCGCGAGCGGCTGCGCGTCATCCCGCGCGGCATCGACTTCGAGCGCTTCGCGCCCGAGCGCATGCAGCCGCATCGGATGCTGCAGCTGGCGAAGGATTGGCGCCTTCCGGACGGCGTTCCGGTCGTGCTGCTGCCCGGCCGCCTCACCCGCTGGAAAGGCCAGACGGTGCTGATCGAGGCGCTGACACTGCTCAAGCGCAAGGACATCGTCTGCGTGCTCGCCGGATCCGAGCAGGGCCGCACGCAGTATCGCGAGGAACTCGAACGGCTGGTTGCCGGCCAAGGGCTCTCCGGCCAGGTCCGTATCGTCGGCGACTGCCAGGACATGCCGGCGGCCTACATGCTGGCCGATGTCGTGGTTTCCGCCTCGACCGATCCTGAAGGGTTCGGCCGCGTCTCGGTCGAGGCCCAGGCGATGGGGCGTCCGGTGATAGCGACCGATCATGGCGGCTCGCGCGAGACCGTCCTGCCGGAGGTCACCGGCTGGCTGGTTCCGCCGGGCGACGCCGAAGCGCTGGCGACCGCGCTCACCGATGCAGTGGACCTCCCCACGGAGACGCGCCTTCGCCTTGCCGAGATTGCCATCGCCCATGTGCGCGAGAAGTTCGACCAGCAGAAAATGTGCGACTCGACGCTCGCGGTCTATCACGAGGCGCTTACGCGCGCGGCCGGGCAGCAGAGCGCGGCGTGAAGATACTGACGATCCGTCATGGCTCCCTGGGCGATCTGATCCAGGCGCTCGGGCCGTTCCAGGCCATCCGCCGCCACCATCCCGACGCACACATGATCGCCCTTACCGGCCCGCCCTATGTCGAGCTGCTCCAGGCGTCGGGCTGGTTCCAGGAAGTATGGGCAGACGATCGGCCGCCGGTCTGGAACTTGTCGCGTTGGCTCGCGACCGTTGGCCGCCTGCGCGACGCACGCTTCGAGCGCGTCTACGACCTGCAGACCTCGACCCGTACCTCGGCCTACTTCTTCCTGATCGGCATGCCGCGCTGGTCCGGCGTGGCTCCCTTCTGCTCGCATCCGCATGAAAACCCCAACCGGGTCGAGATGCACACCGTCGACCGCCAGGCCGAGCAGCTCCGCATGGCCGGAATCCCGCAGGTGCCGGCGCCCGATCTCGACTGGCTCGATGCCGATGTTTCGCCCTTCGCGCTGCCGGAGCGTTTTGCCATTCTGGTTCCGGGCGGCTCGCGGCACCGTCCGGGGAAGCGCTGGCCCTACTACGCAGCCCTGGCGCAGGAGCTGGCCGGGCGCGGGATCGCCGCGGCGATCATGGGCACGGCGGCCGAGGCGGATCTTGCCAGCACCATCGCTGCCGGGGTGCCCTCCGCGATCGACCTTACCGGGCGGACCACAGTCCTGGAGCTTGCCGGCATCGCCCGACGCGCCCTTCTCGCCATCGGCAACGACACCGGGCCAATGCATGCGACCGCTGCCGTCGGCTGCCCGTCGCTTGTCGTGTTTTCGAACGAGAGCGATCCCGCCCGCTGCGCGCCGCGCGGCGCCAAGGTCGCCACAATCCGCCGCCCGGCGCTGGCGGATCTGCCCGTCGCCGAGGTGTTGCAGGAAGCATCGATCCTCGCCGGGTTGCGGAAAACCTAGGCTTTCTGATATATGCGCCGTGGATTCAGCCATGCGCCATCGCTCGTGCCTCCTCGCCGCGCCCGCGGCCACTATCCGAACTATCCAGGCCTGCTCCGCCTGATAGAGCGTATGCGCCTTTTTTGGACCCTGCCTTCCGCTAGGCGGTCCACCCTCGGAAATACGTGAAGTAGCCATGCCCGCGATCACGCTTCCCGACGGCAGCGTCCGTCGGTTCGACAATCCCGTTTCCGGTGCCGAGATCGCCAAGTCGATCGGCGCCGGCCTTGCCAAAGCCGCGCTTGCCGTCAAGGTCGACGGCGAGATGATCGACCTCGTCCGCATGATCGAGAAGGACGCCCGGATCGAGATCGTCACGGCCAAGAGCGCCGATGCCCTCGACCTTCTTCGCCACGACGCCGCCCATGTGCTGGCCGAGGCGGCGAAGGAGCTCTACGGCGACAAGGTCCAGGTGACCTTCGGCCCCTCGATCGAGAACGGCTTCTACTACGACTTCCATCGCGATGAGCCGTTCACGCCGGAGGATCTAGCCAGGCTCGAAAAGCGCATGCACGAGATCGTCGACCGCGACGAGCCGATCACGCGCGAGGTCTGGAACCGCGACCAGGCGGTCAAGTACTTCGAGTCGATCGGCGAGCGCTTCAAGGCCGAGCACATCTCGACGATCCCTGCGGACGAGGATATCTCGATCTATAGCCAGGGCAGGTTCACGGACCTCTGCACCGGGCCGCACCTGCCCTCGACGGGCAAGCTCGGGCATGCCTTCAAGCTGATGAAGCTCGCCGGCTCCTATTGGCGCGGCGATGCCAAGAATGCGCAGCTCCAGCGCGTCTACGGCACGGCCTGGCCGAGCGAGGATCAGCTCAAAGCCTACTTGCATCAGCTCGATGAGGCGGAGAAGCGCGACCACCGCAAGATCGGCAAGGAGATGAACCTCTTCCATCTCCAGGAAGAGGCGGTCGGCTCGGTCTTCTGGCATCCGAACGGCTGGACGCTCTATCGCACGCTCGAGCACCACATGCGCCGGCGACTGGAGGAGGTCGGCTATGTCGAGGTGAAGACGCCGCAGCTTCTCGACCGCGCGTTGTGGGAGGCCTCGGGCCATTGGGAGAAGTACCGCCCAAACATGTTCATCGCGCAGACGGAGGACGAAAAGATCCTCGCGTTGAAGCCGATGAACTGCCCGGGCCAGGTGCAGATCTTCCGCCAGGGGCTCAAGAGCTATCGCGACCTGCCGCTGCGCATGGCCGAGTTCGGCTCCTGCCATCGCTACGAACCGTCAGGCTCGATCCACGGCATCATGCGCGTGCGCGCCTTCACGCAGGACGACGGCCACATCTTCTGCACGGAAGACCAGATCACGGAGGAGTCGGTGCGTTTCTGCGCCTTCCTCCGCTCGATCTACAAGGATTTCGGCTTCGAGGACGTCGCCATCAAATTCTCGGACCGACCCGCGGTGCGCGCCGGAACGGACGAGATCTGGGACAAGGCCGAGGGCTCGCTCAAGGCGGCGATCGAGGCGACCGGCCTTCCCTACACGATGAACCCTGGCGAAGGCGCCTTCTACGGGCCGAAGCTCGAATTCGTGCTCCGCGACGCGATCGGTCGCGACTGGCAGTGCGGCACGCTGCAGGTCGACTTCGTCATGCCGGAGCGGCTGGATGCGAGCTACATCGGCGAGGATGGGCAGAAGCATCGCCCGGTGATGCTGCATCGCGCGATCCTGGGCTCCTTCGAGCGCTTCATGGGCGTGCTGATCGAGCATTATGCAGGGCGCTTCCCGATGTGGCTGGCGCCGGTACAAGCGGTGGTGGCCACGGTGACTCAGGACGGCGATGCCTATGCCGCCGAGGTACTGGCCGAGCTCAGGAAGGCGGGACTCCGGGCCGAGATCGATCTCCGCAACGAGAAGATCAACTACAAGGTCCGGGAGCACTCGCTGGCCAAGGTCCCGGCGCTTCTCGTGGTCGGCCGGAAGGAAGCGGAAGGACGGACCGTGGCGCTCCGCCGATTGGGAGGCAATGCTCAAGAAATCCTTGCGCTGCCGGATGTCGTCCATAGACTTAAAGAAGAGGCCGTTGCGCCGTCGAGCTGACGGCGCAACGACTGCTGCAACTGAGCGAAGGAGAGCTAGATACCCCCCAGACCCACACTTGACGCGGCCCCGGTCCGTGAAGGCCCCCGCGTCAACGACGAGATCCGGGCGCTGCGCGTCCGTCTGATCAACGAGCGAAACGACATGGTCGGCGTCGTCAGCCTGAACGATGCGCTTCAGGCAGCCGTCGATGCCGGCCTGGACCTGGTGGAGATCGCCGCTCAGGCCGAGCCGCCCGTCTGCAAGATCCTCGACTACGGCAAATACAAGTACGAGGAGCAGAAAAAGAAGAACGAGGCTCGCAAGAAGCAGCGCATCATCGAGGTCAAGGAGGTCAAGCTCCGGCCCGGCATCGACGACCACGACTACGACGTCAAGATGCGCTCGATGGTCCGCTTCCTCGGCGAAGGCGACAAGGTCAAGGTGACCATGCGCTTCCGCGGCCGCGAGATGGCGCACCAGGAGCTGGGCATGGACGTGCTCATGCGGGTCAAGACCGACCTCGACGACAAGTCGAAGGTCGAGCAGATGCCGCGCATGGAAGGGCGTCAGATGATCATGGTGCTGGCGCCGAAATAGGCGACGGCAGACAGCGGAGTCGACCAGGGGCCTCTGCCGCGCGCAGGGGCCCCTGGCGTTTCGGGAGTGACGGAGCGCACACCGTGCGCGGGCGCACGTCGTGCGGGGACTCACACGGTGCGGCGTCTCACACGGTGAGAGGCCGCACAGACCCCGCCCAGGCATCGCTTGAGAATGGGGCCATCCAAGCCGCAAGGAGGCGGCCACATGCAGCAGATGGCTCTCTCGTCGACCTACCCCTCGCTCTTGGTCTTCGCGCGCCCCTATCCGCCGATTCCGCCGGCAGCCGAGCCGGACGCCTCAGGCCTCGGGCGGCGCCCGCCGCGCCTCGAGCAGGTCGGCCGTTCGGCCGAGGTGCCGGTCGACGGCCCAACTTTCCTCGACCACCTGCGTCGCCTGGCCTCTTAATGCAAATGTGATCGGGCTGATTGAGATTGGATATCAGGCTCGCGCGCCCTATCTTGCAGCCAGGAAACCGTCATGCTGGGGGGCAAGTGATGGCGTTGAGGACGGTCGTCGCGGGCGGGGCAATGGCGCTCGCCCTAGGAGCCTGTCCAAGTAGCTCCGGCGCGAGGCGCTTGTGTGAGGGGCAGGCCGCTCAGGCCGCCCTGTGGAGCTTTGAGAGGTTGTGAGCGGTGCAGATGAGGGCCCATTCGGCCTTCACTTTCT